>Ga0196964_10000350_pt1 | contig 31304 bp, 16 predicted proteins | sample S1_10metaG_FD_148615 | JGI IMG/M metagenome (GOLD analysis project Ga0196964, IMG submission 148615) | Soil microbial communities from Anza Borrego desert, Southern California, United States - S1_10 | ecosystem: Environmental > Terrestrial > Soil > Desert | place: USA: California | collected... | reverse complement strand
TGGATAGGCTCTCGCGACTATGACTAACTCAACCACCGCACCGCTCGTCAAGACCAAGCTCTCCATCATGATGTTTCTGCAGTACGCCATCTGGGGCGCGTGGCTGCCGCTGCTCTGGCCGTTTCTAGCAGGACACCGCCAATTTGAACCTGGCCAAATCGGCGACATGTTCGCGGTTGGTGCGCTCGGCGCACTGCTGGCGCCGTTCATCGCCGGGCAGATTGCCGACCGCTACTTTCCAACTGAAAAATTTCTTGGCATCAGCCACATCCTCGGCGGCATCCTTATCTGGCAGCTGGCGATCCTTGAATCGTATGGCGCCTTCCTGGCCTTCTCCTTCTTCTACTCGGTGATTTACTCGCCTACGCTGCCCCTGACCAACTCGCTGGCCTTCCATCATCTCCCGGATCGCGACCGCGACTTCGGCAAAGTGCGCGTGTGGGGCACCGTAGGTTGGATATTTGCCGGTCTGACCATTGGCCAGTGGTTGGCGCATCAACACACGCCTCCGAATCTGGTAAAAGAAGCCGAACGTACGGCTTTGGTGGCTAAAGAAGCTGCGAGCAAGTTGCCGGCGCAGCAGGCAAGCATTAACACGGCCACAGTCGATCCTGCACTGAAGAAAGCGGCCGAAGAAGCTGAGGTCGAGGCGAAAAAGGCTGCTGAGGCGCTTCGCAAAGTACAGGTCGCAGGCATGGCCGACGCCTTCCGCCTGAGCGGGATCATGGGCATTATCATGGGTCTTTTCTGTTTTGTGCTGCCGCACACGCCGCCATCAAAGGAGCAGAAGTCCTATGCCGCGGGTGCCGCGTTTAAAGAAATTCTGCACAACCCACGCCTGATTGCGCTCTTTTCTTTTTCGCTGGTCGTAAGCTGCATCCATCAGTTTTATTTCGTCCACGCTTCAAGTTATCTCGGCACGCAACAGTCTAAGGCGGCTGACACCATCAACAGCATCTTCGGCGTAGGCGGCGGCGGCCTGATGACCATTGGCCAGATGTCTGAAATCCTCGTACTGGCTGGCATTCCCATGGTGGCCAAGACGCTCTCACGCAAATCGCTGCTGGCGACGGGGCTGGTCGCTTACGCGCTGCGCATGTTCCTCTTTGCGTATGCGGCGCCTATCTCGACGGCGATCGGAGTGCCCATGGTGACAATCCTGATGGCCGGCGTGGCGCTGCACGGCTTCTGTTTCGGCTGCTTCATCTTTGTGGCGTTCATGATCGTGGACGAAGAGACCACGGGTGACGTGCGCGCCAGCGCGCAGAGTCTGTACAACTTTGTCATCGTGGGCGTGGGCATGATTGTCGGCAGCAAAATCGCCGCGAGCGTGGCGGCATGGGCCGGCCCAAGCGGAAGTCCGATGGATTACAGCAAGCTCTTCAGCGTCCCGATGTACGCCGCGATCGCGACCCTGGCCGCGCTGCTGGTCTTCTACCCATCAGGCAAAGGAGCTCCAGTTGCCGCCCCCGCGGGCGTCAGCCCCGAGCCCGCCGAGAAGGCGTGAGTTCTTCATCAACCGCAGAGATGCGGAGACGCAGAGAAGCAGAGACAACTTTTTCAATTGGAACTACGGGACGGCTTCGGCCGTCCTTTTTGTTGTTTCCCCTCCCCTTGCGGGAGGGGGTAGGGGGAGGGGTTAGCCGTCCATTACCGGGCACGTGCGCAATAACCAGATTTGGACAGTAGTCATTCAACCGGAGTAGGCGAAGAAAACTCTAGAGTCATTCCGTGCTCTCCGTGTTGAAGTCGTTAAAAAGCCTCTCAGCCTGGGCGCCGACTCACCAGATTTCCCTTGCGTCTTATGGGACCTCCTGAGGTATACTTCTTCCGCACTCTAAATTGACCCCGGGAACATCTTTATGACTAATCAATTCACCGCGCGCCGCGCCGGCGGGCTGATCCTTGCGCTTATGCTCGCGCTATTTGTCGCGCGATTTGCCTCATCGCGACCAGAGCCGCTGGCAGTTAAAGAGCATGTCGCCACGCTGTCAGCGGAGCAATCTGTGTCCGCCGAAACGCTGCTGGCGAAGTACTATCCTGCTCCGCGGGCAGCACCGAACGGCGCGAGCCGCTATCAACCGATCGCAGCGACGCGCGACGGCTTCGAGCCGCCCGCGAACATGCAGAAGCTGATCGACAATCCCGGCAGCCGCTGGACGAATCCAGCCAAGGCCGTGCAGCCCGTTTTTCCAAAAAACTTCGCTGGCCCCGTACGTGTGCGCTGCGCGAACGCTGACGTTTCGGCGGTGCCGATCGGCGCCAACCTGCAGAGCAGCGGAGAAATCGCCGCCGACGGCAGCCTCATCTATAGAGACGCCTTCGGCCGTGGCATCGACGTGGCTTATCGCTGCGAAGCGATCAAGACGGAAGAGTTTATTTTAATCCAAGACGGCGCTGTTCTCCCCCTCTCTTCTGAGGAGAGGGGGCCGGGGGGAGAGGTCCGTTTCACCTGGGATCTCCACACAAATGGTCTCAAGCCCCGCCTCACCCCCGGCCACACCATCGAATTCTGCGACGAACACGGCGTCCCGCGCCTGCGCATCAACGCGCCCGAAGGCAAAGACGCCGCCGGAAAATTCTTGAGAGCCGGCGAGCAGCTCAAGCTCTCGCTCGACGGCGAACGCCTGACGCTCGCGTGCGACCTGAGCCGCGCGAAGTTTCCGGTGGTGATTGATCCGACATTTAGTAGTCCGCCCGCAAACAATGCAACAACGATACCCTTTTCAGACGGGATGATCCTCTACGCAGGAGGACAGCTCGGTGGAGGAGGAGCTTCGAGCGCCTGTGCAATATTCAATCCTGGAACGGGATTGTATACAACGGCGGCTTCGTTGAACAAAGCCAGATGGGAACACAAGGGCGTACTATTGCAAAATGGAAAGGTTCTAGTTGTTAGCGGGCGCTCTATCACTGAAGGGGCGATAGGCGAGAGTGAAGTATACGATCGCGGTTTAGATTCTTGGACGACCGTGGGATCTATTAATCAGTATAGGCCCGGAAGTTGGATGCAGATTACGCTACTCAATAGCGGCAAGGTACTTCTTACAGGTGGCGGGGGAGAAGGTCCGACAGGGATTTATCCCGCCAAAAAATGTGAGCTTTTGGATCCGAATTCTGGGCAATGGCAATACACCGGAAGCTTAGTGCAAGGAAGAAAGCAGCACCAAGCTAAGTTATTGTCTAATGGCAGTGTCGTTGTTTTCGGAGGCTTTACTGACGACGGCGGGGGTGGAGTCATATCAGCTACCTTGCGGGAGGTTTACGATCCCGCGACGGAGCTTTGGCATACGGCGAGTGCTCCGACGGCGAACTCGCTTTCGATAATCGTTCAGGAAGATCAACCGACTTCAGGCACGTTATCCGGCTCCACCACAGAGGGCACCCAGCTTCAATATACTATTTCAGAACCACCCTTGAAGGGTACAGTAGCTATCACAAACTCCGCGACGGGAGAATTTACATACACGCCAAATCAGAATCAGACCGGCTCTGATACATTTATCTTTAGGTTGAATGATGAAATCTCTGAAGCACTTGGAACCGTCAGCGTAGAAATCAACCCAATCAACGATTCTCCTGTCTCCGATTCACAAACGATTACTACATCGCATCTCAATTCGAAGCTGCTGACTCTTACAGGTTCGGATTTGGAATCAGATCCACTAACCTTCGTTGTATCACAACCACAGCATGGAATTCTTACCGGCACTCCACCGCAACTGACCTATACGCCTGCGGCGAACTTCGTCAGCCAGGATTCTTTCACCTTCAAGGTTAACGATGGAACACTTGATAGCAATGTTTCCACTGTAACTATAGACATCACGAACACGATACCGGTCGCAGTTGCCCAATCTGTTTCGACACATTGGGGTACACCGACCAACATTACGCTCGCGGGCAGCGACGCCGACAATAATGCACTCACCTTCAATATCGTGCAGCAGCCGGTGAGTGGGACATTGAGCGGTACCGCACCCTTTTTCACGTTCACGCCTACCGGTACTTTCACCGGTAGTGATAGCTTCACGTTTAACGTCAACGATGGGGCGGCCGAGAGCGGGCCTGTGAAGGTCTCCATCACTCTCACCAACACGGCCCCGAGCGCAACCTCAGGCGCTGCTCCGACGAGCGCAACTCCAAGTCAGTTCATTACCTTCACCTCCACCGGCACCGACCCCGACGGAGACGCACTGACGTACCTCTGGGATTTCGGTGACGGCGCGACCTCCACCGATCAGAACGCCACGCATGCGTACGCGGAGGTGGGCAGTTACACGGCGACGGTCACTGTATCCGACGCGGCGGGCGGGACGGCTTCGGCTTCTGTAACGATCCAGGTCAGCAAGGCGCCGACGGGGCGCGTGACCACCGGGGACGTCGTCGCCTTCGGCGGGCTGCCGTTCACGTTTGACGCGAGCAGCAGCACCGATCCGGAGAATGCGATTGTTTCATACGTGTGGAACTTCGGCGACGGCACGCCCAACGGCAGCGGGCAGGTTATCTCCAAGATTTACGAGCAGCCCGGCACGTACACGGTGACGCTCACGATTACCGACGCGGCCGGCGTGAGCACCACCGTTTCGTGCGTCATCGAAGTGCTGCCGGGCGACCAGGCCGGCCTGTTCAACGGCTATGTCGATTACAAGGTCGGCTGGAACCGGCTGCTTGAGAACAAGGACACTCTGACGCTCAACGCCAGCGTCAACGTCGGTGACGATGTGGTCGGCAAGGACACCACGCTTGCAGTAGAGATCGCCGGCCGCCGCTTCACGGGCAAGCTGGATTCGAAACTGAAGGATTCGGTTAATGCTGATGCGAAGTGGACGGTGAAGGCGAGCGTTCGCAAACAGCCGGCGGGAACCGTTATCGTTTCGCTGAAAGTAAAAAACGCCAGCCTGGGGGCCGGCTTCAACCAGATGGGCGTGCTCGGCAACAACGATCCGTCTGACGTCATCGAGAAGGATATTCCGGTGCGCCTTGAGATCGGCACGCGCAGCTTTGAAGTGCTCGTGCCGTCCGAGTTCAAGTTCAACGCCAGAGGGCAAAAAGCCAAGGGCATCGGGAATTCGTGACGCTGTTCCCAACGGCCTCAACACGACTTCAACACGGAGACACGGAGAACACGGAGGACATGGAACGGCAGGAAGGGAGCTTCAACTCCAGTGTGCACTCGCGAGCCGGACGCGCGGTCCCCTCTCTCCTTGCGGGAGAGGGTTAGATCAGGGGTTAGCCTCTCAATCAAGTGGGCGCGCTGCAAAAAAGTCAGCGGCTAACCCCTCCCCCTACCCCCTCCCGCAAGGGGAGGGGAATACCACGGCAACTTCGTCCGCGTCGCACGAATTTCCAAATCCCCAATCCCCAATCCCCAATCCGCAACCATATAAATTCTAAATTCCACTCGGAGTCATTTCTTCGGCGCTTTGCGCTTCTCGATCTCCTTGAACATCTCCGCGATGCGCTTGCCGTTGTCGCTGTCGGGCGGGGCGAAGGCGCGGACTTCGGTGACGACCAGCTCCTCCGTAGCGCCGGGGAACTTCTTCGTGCAGCACTTGCTGTACTCTTCGAACTGCTTGATCAGATCATCGCGGCCGAGTTTTGCGGCGATGGCGTCGGTGAGCGTCTTCAGTGCTTCGGCTTTATCCTCGGCATTCCATTTTTCTTTAGCGCCGAGCGTCTTCAGGCGCAGCGCGCACAGGCGCTTGACGAATGAGCTGCGGAAAGGAGCAGCTTTCTCATCAGTGGTGCGGGCAGTGAGCCACGTGCTGAACGCCTCTTCTTCTTTTTTCTTTTCAGCCACGCCGCCAAGCTTCGTCAGCCAGCGCTCGGTGTAATTTCCGGCTGGGCCGGTGGCGAGCAGTCTTTCGAAATGCGAGCAGATCGCCTTCAAATCTTCGCTCGCCAATGCCTTATCCAGCAATGCGCCGGCGGCCTGGCGGGCGTAGATGCGCGCGGCGTAGTGCTTGCGCGCATCGGCGGGCGCTTTCTCCCAGAGCTGCAGAGCAACATCGAGCGCCACGGCTTTGTCGAGCTCCTCGAGGGCCACTGCGAGGCCTGGACCATCGAGCTCGGCGTGCAGCGTGGCATCGTTGGCCAGCTTCATCGCGGCATCTAGCGCGCCGTGAACATCGTTGCGCAGCCGCGCGCGGCGGAGTTTTGCGACCCACTCCGCTGTCTTCTGCGGCGTTTCCGCTGCATGGGTCGCGCCTTTCTGCAGAACAATTTCATGATTGGGACCGGCGATGAACTCTTTGCGCGTCGCCGGCTTTTCGCGCAGGCAGAACTGCGGATCGCCAGCGATCATCAGGCGCCAGGGCTGGCTGAACCACTGTCCCGTGCGCTTGCGGAACGCGGCCGCGAAGGGCGCGCCCTGCGCGATGAACGGCGCGTAATAGCTCGGCGCCTGGAAAGCGCTAAGGAAAGGTTCTGCGGCCGAGCCGAAATAAAAGAACGCGCCGCCCCAGAGCGCCCGGCCGGCGAGTGTGTCATTATCGTAGGGATTCCCAGCCGAGCCCGAATGCGTCACGTGAATCGCGCACGGAACGCCGACGGGAAAGTCGTCGCCGGTTCCGCCGCCGCCGCTGACCGACCAATCGTGCGCACCGCCTGAGGAATTGATCGTAATCAATCCGTCGCGGTTCCAGGGAAAGACTTTTTCGCGGAATGTCTCGATCTTCGCGCCGTCGCCTTTGTAATGCGTGATCGCCAGCTTCTCTTTCCAGGCACTTTCGGAAAAGTCCATGCGGTACACGCCCCAGATCGTTTTCGGATCGAGGCCGTACGTGTTGAAAAGAAAGGCGGACTCAGGCTGCAGAAACAGCGAGCACATCGCCTGATAGGTGCTGCGCGCGTTGTCGCCGATCAAACGGCCGACGACCGAATGGCGGATGCCATCTTCGTCGCGGCCGATCAAATCATCCAGCGCGTAGGTTGTTCCGTAGCCATACCCGTCCGGGTCGCCGCTGTATCGGAATGGGTATTCTCCCGCGAGCGTCACGAATGACCAGCCGGCGTTCTCGTCGAGCGCGCCCCATTCTTTGAGGGCCGCGGTGATGCTCTTGGTAAAGTCCCAGGCGAGATTTTTCGAAAGCTGCGCGTTCGTTTTCTGAACATTCTCGCCGTTCTTTGGCGGCGCCATCAGGACCAGGGGCTGGAAGCGTCCGGCCGCTAGCGCGATACCGCCCGGAAGTTCGCCCGAGTTGGCGTCGGCGACAACAATGCCACGCGCGTGCGGGTCGTAGCTGCCATGGATGGGCGGCATCAGCGTCCCGCGCGGAAGCCACGCCGGATCGCCGTGCTTTTCATCGTCGCGGTTCTGCCAGCTTGCCGAGATTGCTCCGAGGATATGGTCCTTCTCGACGGCGCCATTCACCGATGCTTTATGACGGACCACCTGTGCGGGCTTGAACGCGGCGATGAACTTCGGCGCGTACAGATCGTCTTCGAAGAGCACGGGAAAAAACGTCTCCTCGTCCCAGCGCGCGATGGCCTGAAGGTAGCTGGGCATATCCGGCACGAGTACCACAACGTCGAGGACCTCGCGCTTGGCCCAGCGCGAGTGTCGCGGGCCGGTTTTCCCGTCGATCAGCGCCCGCATGGCCATTGCGGTTTTGTAGAAGGTGGGGCTCTCGCCGCGCTCGGAGGCTTTCTCAGCCTGCTTGAGGTAGCGATCGGCTGAATCTTTGTTGCCCCGCACGAACGAATCTTCGGCAAGATCGAGGAAGGCATCGGCGGCAATGCGGCCGATCGGCGCTTCCTTTTTGATTTTCTCCGCGAGCTTCACGCGCTCTTCGGCCAGATCGAGTTCAAAGATCACGCGGCCCAGGTGTCCCGCCGCGCGCAGGCATTCGTCCCGCGACATCTCGCGGGCGAGAATGGTGTTGCAGAGTTCCTTTGCGCGGGCGAGGGCTTTCCTGTCGGACGCCGCTGGCTTGATGCTGCGGATCAATTCTTTGATCTGTGTTTTGAGATCGTCCGGCAGGCCTTTGAGCTGCTTTTCGAAGCGGGCGGTGTCGTCTTTCTTTTTCAAGCCTTCAATTTCTGCCTCGGGAATGGGCTGCGTCACTGCCGCGAGGCGCTCCAGAAGGGGCTTCAATTCAGAGCGCACAAATGGAATCTCTTCGATAGCCAGCAGCTCGCTTTTCGGCGAGAGCACAATCAGCCCCGCCTGCGGAACGTACGGTAGCTCTTTGAGCGCCTTATCGCCCGACCAGAGCATGACGGTGTGAAACTTTGCGAGGACAGCTTCGAGAGGCTTCTGATCTTCCTGAAGCCACGTTCGCGCGTCGATCGTGCCAGCATCGAGCGTGTTGCGGATCAGCACCAGAATAGGGCGGCTTTCCGCTGAAGCGGTTTTAAGCGTCGCCGTCAGATCACTGGACCAGCTCGTTTCCGCCGCGGCAGCACTAAATGACAACAGAAACACGGCGAGCGCGAGCTTAGTGATAAACGCGACTGGGTGGCCCGGACGAAGTCCGGGTCGCCTTGCGACATCCAACCCTCCTTGGATGCTGTAGTCTTTAGGTTGGGCCATGTCATTCTTCTGTGCAACGTGCAAGTAGGGTTGGGTGTGCCTGCGGCACCCGGACTTCGTCCGGGCCGCCCGGAATTTGTTTCTCATCAGCTTATTCTCTCCAGCAGACCTACACCTCGCACACGCTGCAAAGCCAAGGGCTTAGATAGATTTTCCTCTTCGTGCCCTTCGTGAGCTTCGTGGTTAAAAGAGCCCGTCACAAACTGAATAAACCGGACCATTACAGAGAGGGCCTGATATCTTTTTTGATATGTTTTGATACATTTTGTGATATCGGGCTCAACAATTCCACGAGAATGGGTTAAATAGAAGGTGAGACGCTGAAGTTCTGAAGTTCAATAGGGGGAGCCTCCGTGATCCGCACGCTTGCTGCGCTGTGTCTGCTTGTCAGCCTCGGCCTTCGCGCCGGTGATTCGAACAAACCGTTTGAGCTGAATGATGGCGAACGCGTCGCGTTTGTCGGAAACACGTTTACCGAGCGCGATCAATACAGCGGCTATTTCGAAACGCTGCTCTCGATCCGCTTTCACAACAAAAACGTAATTTTCCGAAACCTGGGCTGGAGCGGCGACACGGTGTGGGGCCACGCCCGCGCCGGATTCGGCCAGCCTAAAGACGGCTTCGAGAATCTGAACAAACACATTCAGGACCTGAAGCCGACAACGGTGTTCGTGTGCTACGGCATGAGCGAATCGTTCGAAGGCGAGAGCGGCCTGAGCACCTATCTTCAGCAGCTCGAAAAGATGCTCGATATCCTGGCCAAACCGGGCGGACGCATTGTGATGATTTCGCCTATCAAGCATGAGAACCATGGACCGCCGCTGCCGGACCCGAGCGAGCACAACAAAAATCTGCGTCTGTATATCGACGCCATGAAAAAAGTCGCGGCCACGCGCGGCTATCTCTTCATTGACCTTTACGAACTGCTGGGTGAAGGCGACGCGAAGGCGCGCTTCACGGATAACGGCATCCATCTCACGCCCTTCGGTTACTGGCGCGCGGCGCTGGCGCTGGAGAAAGGATTGGGTTTCGCGCCGATCAGCTCGGTGGACCTCAATCCCCTGGCGCTGCCGAAAACGCCGGTCGTCGAAAAAGCTGAAGCCCTGCGCAAGGCCATCAACGCCAAGAATGAGCATTATTTCAACCGCTGGCGCCCGCAGAACGACACGTACATCTACGGATTCCGCAAGCACGAACAGGGCAAGAACGCGGCGCTGATTCCTCAGTTCGATCCGCTCATTAATGAAAAAGAAGCCGAGATTGCCAAAATGCGCGCCGAAGTCGCGGCGCTCGCGGGGGTGCCGAAATGAGCAACCACGTCAACGAACGTAACGACTTCAACGCAGAGACGCAGAGAGCGCAGAGGACGCCGAGAAATTTTATGAGCCAAAAAAGCGATGCAACCACTGGGTGGCCCAGCCCAACGGGCTGGGTGCCGAAGGCACAAGAAGCTTCGGGACAGGCGTCCGTCCCCGTTGGCGTAAGTGCTTCCGAGAAAGAACGTCCGTCGTGGAGCTTCTTGTCGCTGCGCGACACGGCCCGCTGGGCCGTGCCACCTGGCGTAGTGACAGCACTCCTGGTTTTAATGGTGAGCTTCAGCGCGTTTGGCGGCGATTCGAAATGGATCTGGTCACAGTCCGGTGAGTCGGACAATGCGCCGCGTTATGTGCGCGCGGTGTTTGATCTGGCTGACGATGCGGCCAAGGCAAATCTGGTCATCACGTGCGACAACGGCTACACGGCGTTCGTGAACGGCAAGCAGGTCGGCTCGGGAAACGCCTGGGAAAATCCGGGCAACTACGACGTTGCGGTACACCTGGTCAAAGGCAAGAACGTTGTTGCCGTCGATGCGAGAAACAATGGCGGCATCGCGGGTCTGCTCGCCGAGCTTGCCATTACGCTGAAGAACGGAACGAAAACCAAGATCGTCTCAGATAAGTCGTGGACCTTTTCGCTGAAAGCAGACAAAGACTGGAATACTGCCGGCTTCGCGGGAGGAGATTACAAGCCGTGCCTGGAAGTCGGCGAGTGGAACAGCGGGCCGTGGAACCTGACGGTCTGGGGCAGCGCCGCGGCTCCGGCGGTCACTGCGGGCAACCAGGCAGCTCCGCTCCCCGCAGGGCCGGCGGACGATCCCGAAGTCGAACGCCAGAGCTTTCAGGTTCTGGATGGCTTCGAGGTTAATCTCTTCGCCGCCGATCCGCTGCTGGCCAAACCGATTCACATGAACTTCGATAATGCCGGCCGCCTGTGGGTTGTCTCGTCCTCCATTTATCCGCAGATTCGTCCGGGCGAAGTGGCCAATGACAAAGTGCTGATCCTCGATGATAAAGACAACGATGGCAAAGCCGAGTCCGCCCAGGTTTTCGCTGATGGCCTGCTGATTCCGACCGGAATCGAAATCGGTGATGGCGGCGCGTATGTCGCCAACAGCACTGAAATCATTCACCTGAAGGACACCAACGGCGACGGAAAAGCCGACTCGCGCCGGACGGTTCTCTCCGGTTTCGGCACCGAAGATACGCATCACATCGTCCACAGTTTCCGCTGGGGACCGGACGGCTATCTCTACTTTAATCAGTCGATTTACATCCACAGCCACATCGAAACGCCGCACGGCACGAAGCGTCTGGGCGGCGGCGGGATCTGGCGATTCCGACCTTCAACATACGAACTTGAAGTGCTCTGCAAGGGCATGTGCAATCCATGGGGCCACCAGATCGACCGCTTTGGCCAGTCGTTCGGAACCGACGGCGCGGGGGGCGACGGCATTCATTACCTCATTCCCGGAGCGACGTATCCGCACTTCCCAGGTGGTGGAAAGGTAATGCCCGGATTGAACCCCGGCAGCCCGAAGTACTGCGGCATGGAAATCATGAGCGGGCGGCATCTGCCGGAGGACTGGACGGGCAGCATCATCGCCAACGACTTCCGCGCGCACCGCGTGGTCCGCTACCAGATCACTGAAGACGGCTCGGGCTATTCGTCGAAGCTGATGCCCGACGTCATCAAGACTAAGAGCCAGGCGTTCCGCCCCATCGATGTAAAGATGGGACCCGACGGCGCGGTGTACATCGCCGACTGGTACAACCCGATCATCAATCACGGCGAAGTCGATTTCTTCGACAAGCGCCGCGACCGCACGCGCGGGCGCATCTGGCGCATTACCGCCAAGGGCCGGCCTCTGGTCGAAAAGCCGAAGCTTGTCGGCGCGCCGGTTAAGGATCTGCTCGAGCAGCTGCGCGCGCCTGAAGATTACACGCGCCAGCGCGCCAAGCGCGTGCTCGCCGAACGCGATCCCAAGGAAGTCCTTCCGGTGCTCGGCGAATGGGTGAAGTCGCTGAGTCCGGAAGCAAAGGACGATCAGCTGCGCCTGGAAGCGCTGTGGTGCTACCAGACGCTCGACATCGTCGAAGCCGAGCTGCTCAAGCGGGTGCTGCGCTGCGAAACACCGCAGGTCCGCGCGGGTGCCACCCGCGTGGCGATTCTCTGGCGCGGCCGCCTGCCAAACGCACTCGATCTCCTGGCCGCGCAGGCCGCCGATGATCACCCTCGCGTGCGGCTCGAAGCGGTGCGCGGACTCAAAGAATTCGGCACCGGCAAGGCGATCGAAGCGGCCGTTCGCGCCGTGGACAAGCCGGTAGACCGATTCATCAAGTACGCGCTCGAATTGACCATCGATGAGACGAAGTCGAACTGGCTCAGCGCGCTCGAAAACGGCGAGCTGCTCTTTGGCGGCAATGCAAAGCAGATGGAATTCGTGCTCAAAGCCGTCAAGTCACCCAAGGCCATCAAGAGCATCGCCGAACAGCTGAAAGCCGGCAAAACACCGCCTGAGAACTACGACAGCGTCCTGGACCTGATTGCTGAAGTCGGCGGTCAGGAAGAGCTTGATACGGTGGCCGCCATCGCCGGTAATGACGCGTCCAATGCGCTGCTGCGCGCGCGTTCACTGCCGGCTCTGGCGCGCGCCACGACGCAGCGCAAGATGAAGGTCTCGCTGAGCGATGCCGTGCTGACAAAGCTCATCGACAGCACAGACGCAGCGATCAGTCTGGAGGCCGTTCGCCTGGGTGGCGCGATGAAATCTGAAGCACTGCGGCCGAAGTTTGTGGAACTGTCCGGCTCTGAAACGGCCGGCGCCGAGCGGCGTGCGGCGGCAATTGAAGCCATTGCCAGCCTGGGCGGGCCTCCGAGCCTCGAGTTCCTGCAGCAGCTCAGCACTGCAGGTAAGCCGGCGCCGTCGCGGATACTGGCAGCGGCAGCACTGGCAAAGCTTGACGTTAAGGTCGCGGCAGCGCGCGCGGCAGAGGTTCTCGCCAGCGATCTGGGAAGCGCCAGCCCGGTGCCGCTGTTCAATGCCTTCCTGCAGAGGAGCAACGCCGCAGAAGCACTCGCCGCGGAGCTGAAGAAGCTCGACAAAATTCCGACCGACACGGCCAAGCTCGGCATCCGCACCGCCCAGGCCGCGGCACAGGTGGATTCGCTGTTGATCCAGGCGCTGGCGAAAGCTGGCGGGATCTCGGCCGATCCGCCGGATATCAGCAAGGAAGAGATGGCGAAGATCATTGCCGAGGTCGGCACAAAAGGGGATCCGGCGCGAGGCGAAGCCCTCTTCCGGCGCGCAGATCTTGCATGCCAGAAGTGTCACTCGATCGGCGGAGCCGGCGGCAACGTGGGCCCGGACCTGGTGAGCATCGGTGCGAGCGCGCCGCTCGATTACCTGGTTGAATCGCTCTATTTCCCGAACAAGGCAGTCAAGGAAGGCTACCACTCCCTGATCGTGACCACCAAAGACGGCCGCGTGCTGACGGGAATTAAAGTCCGCCAGGAAAACAATTCCATTGTGCTGCGGGATGCAAATGCAGATGAAACAATTGTGCAGCAGTCGAACATTGCCAAACAGCGCAATGCTGGATCGATCATGCCCGCCGGGCTGATGGACCCGCTCACACGCGCCGAAGTTCTGGATATGGTGCGATTCCTGTCCGAGCTCGGCCGCCCCGGTCCCTACGCAGCCAGCGGAGCGCCCATCGCACGGCGCTGGATGATGCTCGATCCGCAATCGGGAACTCTGGCCTTCAAGCTGACGCCTAAGGAAGTCGGGGACGAACTGCGTCTTGGCGCGGGAGTTAAGTGGCTGCCGGTTTACAGCCAGGTTTCAGGCAACCTGCCGCACGCCGAACTCGCAGCGTTCAAGAAACAGGGTGGCGACGTGTCAATCGTCCGTGCCCAGCTGGATGTCTCAACCGGCGGGATGCTGCGCTTTAAGGTCAATACGGTCAACGGCTTGAACGTGTGGATCGATGGCGTGTTGCTGGACGTCAAGGCCGACCAGTTTGAAGTCGAGCTCGCGCCGGGTGTGCGCAACCTGGATTTCCGCATCGTCCACAATCCTGCGGTTAAGGAGCTCCGGCTGGAGCTGCTCGAAGTCCCCGGCTCCAAAGCGAAGGCTCAGTTCGTCACTGGGAAGTAGCTGTAAGAACACATTACAAAGCGCGTACGCAACAGGAGTTGCGCATTCGTTACCAGCTTCTCAATTTTATATGCTTTGGGATTGCACAAGAGCAGACCGCTTTATAGACTGCTCGCTTCATGAGGCCGGTTTATCGGACGATAAATAGGACTTGAGGACTTCGGATATGACGGTCGTTGACGAGCTTATCGTTGAGCATCTCACGGCGACAGACTGCAACGCCGCCATCGTGGTGCTGCACGGCCCGATCAGCGTGCACACCTATGAAAAGCTTGAAGCCGAACTTGATAAAGTGCTGCGCCAGAACTGCTTTAAAATAGTCCTCGACCTCGCTGATGTTCGCTACGTCTCCTCGGCCGGCGCGGGCGTCATGATGAACGTGCTTTCGCAGGTACGTGACGCCGGCGGGGACCTGGTGCTGATCAATCTGACCAATAGCGTGCGCGAAATCTTCGAACTGCTGAACCTGAACAACGTGCTTCCCATTGCAGACGATCTTCCGTCTGCGCTGAAACGCTTCGGCGCATAGAATGAAGCCAACTCTGATAGTGTTACAGAACTGTCCGCTTTAGCTCTTCTGTGACGCATTGTCTCGCCGCGTTCATCGCCTGCTAAGAACGCCCGCATCGCTACAGTAACTCATTGAAGATCTACTTGGCGTCCTTGGCGAATAAAGCGAAGGTCAATCGTCGATCTGCGCAGCCAGGTCTTCAGGCATGGGCAGTTCGGCGGCCAAAATCAGGTTCTTCGTGGCGCGCTCGGCGTTGGCAATGGCTTTCACCAGCGCCAGGCATGAGCGGTGCCGCTGGCGGCGGTCGACACTGAAGGTCTTCTGCAGCGCGGCGAACTGCCGCGGCGTGAGCGCCGCTGGGCGTTCGGGCGAGGCCTGAAAGATCTTCTCCATCAGCTTGTATTCGGTCTCGTCGTAGAACGGCCGCTTGCCGGCGAGCATTTCGTAAATCATTACCGCCAGCGCCCACTGATCCACGCCGCGCGTGAGCGTGCGGCCTTCCCACTGTTCGGGCGCCATGTACACGGGAGTGCCCGCCTTTTTGTTGCGCTGCGGGAGCGAGAGATCCTCCAGCGACGCCTGGCTCTCGGTCGCCAATCCGAAATCGACGATGCGCACGAACGGCACGCCGGACCGGTAAAGCCGGCCGTTCTCAACCATGACGTTGGCCGGTTTCAAATCGCGATGCAGGATGCCGTAGCCTGTCGGCTGTCCGTCTTCACCGTAACTCACCGGCATGCTGTGCGCGTAATCCAGCGCCGACGCAATCTGTTCGGCGATGCCCAGCACCAGTTCGATCGGCAGTGGCGCTGTCTTGCCGCCGCGCTTGGTGCGTTCGGCGATCAGCCAGTTGGCCATGTCCTGTCCGCGCACCAGATCCATCAGGACATAGGCATTTTTCGTCTTCGGGTCCATCTCGATATTTCGCGTGGCGGCGATGTGTGGATGCGTCAGGCCGCTGGTGAGATGGAAATTGGAGCGCACCGATTCCATCTTCTGCGCCGCGATCGCCGGCGGCAGGCGCTTGAGCGCGAAGTCGATGCCGCTCTGCTGGTCTGTGACGAGCAGCACTTCACCCATCGCTCCGGTGCCGAGCACCTTCTTAACCATGTAGCGGCCCAGCAGTTTCTGGCCGATCACCAGGCCGATGCTGGTCAGGCCTTTTCGCGCGCCGACCGGGGCAACCGCCACAGCTGGCGGCTGCGGAGGAGCCTGCTGCGGATGCATAGCCTGCACCGGCTGAGGCTGCAGTGGCGGCGCCGGCGGCCACTGCCGCTCGTTGAGATGTTGCCGTAGATTGGCTGCGGGTTCGGAGCCAGCTGTGGATGGAATCTTCGAAGGCGCTGAAACGGCCTGAACCGGATTCCGGCGCAGCGGCGGGGGCGTCACGCCGTGGGGAATCGGCGGCGGCGCCGGGCGCATTTCATTGCGCTTCAGCGGCAGCGTCATTTCGCCTGAGTCGTCCACCACGGGCGGAGCGGAAATGCGCGGCTGCGGAACAGGCTGAGGCGTGCGGTGCGCGGGTGGGGAAGGAGCTACCTGCGGCTGCGCGGGTTTTTTGACCAGCAAGGTCATGTCGCCACTGGCCACATCCACTGACGCGGCGAGCGGAGGCTCTTCGCGTCGAGAGATGCGTGTCTTTCCGTCGCTGGACACTCGCTCCTGGGCCGGCGGATTGACGCGAATAGGTGGAGGCGTCGGCGGATTGGACATGCGCGGCGCCGCAGGTGCGGCGGCCGTTTTCTGCGTCGCGCTTTCTGCGTCGAATCCAGGCGGCGGCGCTGGATCGGGCAGAAAACCGCGGCGCTGTGCAGCCGAAGCAAGATAAGGTTTTCCGCCGCACCAGACGGCTTTACCCTGCGCGAAGGCCTCGGGCGGAAGGTACTCGTAGGTTTCAGTGCAGTAGAGTTTGCGCGTGGAATTCGTTTTCTTTACCGTGCGAGTTATACGCGTCTTCCGTGCGGGCTTCTGATTCATCGCCGCTTCAGCGATCAGCCCGGCGTATTCACGGGGCACAGACGTGTCGGCTTTCAGTCCCAGGCGGCGTGCGACGATGGCGTAGTAGGGCTTGCCTTCGCAGAAAACAGCTTTGCCTTGCAGGAAGTATTCTGGCGGTATGGATTCGTGCGTATCTGTGCAATAAATGCGTTTCATGAACCTGACGGCCTCGGCATGGAGCCCGGCGATAACGCACGACGCGATTCTGCACGTCCGATCTCATTCATGTTAACTCGTTGTGCAGCAAGCTTCAAGCAACGTGCAGTAGCGGCCTCTTACTGCGCGTTGCCAGGGACCCGGCCGGCACGGATTTCAGCTTTCAGCTCGTTTTTGTAGAGCTCGCTGTATTCATTCTTCAGCTCGCCGGCCTTGATCCACTTCTTCGTGAGCGGGTGTTGAACCCAGCAGCCGGACATCGCGGATTGCTGCAGCACTTCATTGCGGCTGAGCCGGCCGGCCTTTTCGCGTATCAGCGCCAGGCGCGAATTGCGGAAGGCTTCGGCATCTGCAGTGCCGTCGGGAACTTTGTAATAGTCGTCGAGGGCGACGCGGTAAGCACCCTCGCGCACGGCATTGGTTTTCTTTATAAGCGTCGAAAGGGCTTCGTTCTGCGCGGCGGACGGGTCAACCACATCGAGGCGCCCATCGAGCGTTTCGCCGAGCACGCCAAGTTTTTTCTGCTCCTCCGATTCCTTCGCCAGCTTCTTGCTGATCAGTTCGCTGAAGCGGAAGATATCGACAGCGCGCGTTTCGATCTTGTTCACGAACTCGGGCCAGTAACAGATCATGTCCTCAGAGCCCCACGGATCGGACGGATCGAGCTTGCCGATGCCCTGCAGCACGACGTACTTGCTGTTCTTTTCGTCGTAAGCGGTTTTCAGTCCCACGAGCACGTTATTTTTCAACTTCACGACGGCTCCGATCTGGTGGAATTCATACGCCTTCTGTGAATTGATCACCATCGCCGCAATTCCGGAGAGCTCGAGCGTCTTGATCATGTGCTGCTTGAGCGCATCGGTGAGCTTGACGTTGTAGAACGGTTTGGCGTTTCGCGCGGCTGGCGTTTTCAGTTCCATGCGGAACGATTCGAACTGATGAAAAATCTCTGGCAGCGTGCCGCCACGCGTTTTCACGTTCTCCAGCAGAAAGCCGAGCTGCAGATCGATTTCGCCCAGCTTGTCGACCAGCACGCCGAAATTTCCGAAGTTGATTGCGCCCAGCTCAAGGCGCTCGGCGCTCCAGACCGAATCGGGTGCGAGCGCGTGCGGCGCCTGCACATTTTTCAGCACGATGCTGCGTATCGAAAAAGCAGGCGTGTCGCGGCTGGCGCTGGGAGCAATGGAAAAGTTCAAGCGCTGAGCACCCTGCGGTTCGGCGTCGCCGATGTCGATGCGCCAGCAGCTGTCCGTGCGGCTGAGTCGGCAGCGCGCCAGATCCAGTTCCAGCACCGGCTTATCGCGCGAAAAGTCGAGCCACGTGTTCTTCAGGTCAATTCCCAGTTCTCGCCTGAACTCGTCGAGCCCCAGGTTCAGGTTTACACCGAAACGGATATCCGAGAGCGGCGCCAGGGGATTGCCCATCTCGAAGCTGTTGAGCCGCAGCTGGCCGCCGGGAATATTCACGGCGAGCGCGCTTTGCAGGCTGAATTGATTGGGTTTAAAATTCATCTTAAGCGCGGATTCAGACACCGACGCTTTCAGCGGCTCGGCGTTGGAACGCTTGTACTCCAGCTGCGCTGATCCGATTTTCAGTTCGCCGCCGCGGTTCCAATCCCACTTCTCCGGCCACTGACCCTTGTAAAGCGCCAGCGGAATCGTGCCACCAATGCCCCGAACCGTAGCACTCATGTTTCCGCTGACTGCTGCGCCAACGCCGAGCGGCTGCACGAGCGTCTTGAACGCCCAGGCGCCGGTCTTTGCCTGGTACGTAATGTCCGCCTCATTCAGCGCTAGCCGTCCAGAGATGGAGGGCTGCTGCGCGGCGGGAAGGTGCATCAGCGGAATGACGAAACTTTGATACAGCGCGGCCAGGTCGGGAACAGCAAGGCTGACGCCGCTGGCTTCAACCGCGTCGAGAGCCGCGCCGTCGGCCGTGATGGAAAGCTCCGCTGCCGATGCTTCGACGAACTGCGATTTTTTCAAGTCGTCTCCGACGAGCGTGAAAGACCCGCCGGTCGCTCGCAGCGTGCGTCTGCCGCCATTGGCAATCAGCTCAAAGCGCCCCCTGGGCGCGACCAGGTGCAACAGCGGCAGCGCGAACGCTGCAGCCTCTCCTGTGGAGCGGACGTTCAGTTTCGGCAACTGAAGTGCCAGCGGAGAAGCCTCGTCGATGCTGAGTGCACCGCCACGCATAATTAATCCACCGCTGACCTCGATGGCGGGGCTCGCCTGCGTTTTCGGCAGTTCAATCCGCGAGAGGAAATTGGCTCCGCTGCTGAAGGCGATCGTTGATGCCAGCTTTCCGCTCAGCCCATCGTTACCGGACATCGTGAGCGCAACGTCCGCACGGATTTCAGGCGCTGTAGCGATTTCGATGTCGTCCTGGCGCAATGAGAGGGAAGAGACAACCGCGCGGCCATTCAGGCGCAGCGCGTCGTTCTTGAAACTGAGCAGTTCCATCTCCGGCAACGGAGTGAGATTGAAGCTGCCGCTGACGATTATGTTCTGCAGCCATTGCCGCATCGCTCTTAAAGCCGGCACCTGCGCAGTGGCGGAGGACAGAAAATCCCGCGCGCGCTTCAGATCTGAAATACTGAGCGTGTCGAGCGCGCACTGAATTTTCTCGCCGCCTGCGGGCGCCGACGGATCAAAGATCAGGTTCTTTCCGGAGAGCCGCAGCCAATCGCCGATCAGCAGGTCTGGCGCGGCGATCTGAAGCCGCACACCGCCTTGTTCGAGTTCCTGAAGGCGCGCAGCCGAGAGGCGAAAAACAGAGGAGGGGACTGTGCACGACTCTGTTGATGACGATGAGCGGACGATCAATTCCGGAACCTGGAGAACAAGCGGCGCGGGAATCTGGATTTCAAGAAGCGGCTTTTCAAGAATACGGACGCGGCCCTGCAGCTTGATGTCCTGTGCGAAATCGCGCGCCAGGCGCGCCTGCCAGCCCAGCGCGTCCAGAGCCGTGCCGCCCTGCAGCGTGCAGGTGAAATCTTCGATGAGCCACGCCGGCGGCGCGCGTTCCTGGCGCACGCTTCCAAAAACTTTGACGACCGTTCGCGGCGCCGACGGGGTTGACTGCTGCGGGCAGAGCGACACGGCGGCATCGAGAGTCCAGCGCAGGTCGTCTTTGCCTGCCGCGATCTGATCGATGCTGGTATCTCCGTCGAGCTGAAGCTGAAACTTCTCGATCGTAATATCGCGGAAGCCGGGTGCGGGCAGAACCCGCGCGAGGGCGGGGATCCGGCTGAGCGCCTCGCAGACTTCCCGCAGGCGCGTTTCATTGATCTTCAGCGCCGTTGGAAGGAAGTTTTTTTTCTCTGAATTGTAGACGCCGCGGTAGCGTGCCGCGAAATTGCCGAGCAGCGATGTTTTCAGCTCAAAATCCAGATCGTAGAACGCCTTGTTTTCAGTGCTCTGCCGGTAGTTGCCGTTGAGGTTAAAGAACCCTTCGGCCTGCTGTCGCGCCCAGGTCAGCTTCAGGTCAACATCACGGCGGCCGTTGCGAGGCAGAAGATCGAGCACTAGCGTTAGATTAAGCTGTTCGACATTCTCCTTTTCAAAGCCAAGGCTCGGCGAGAAAAATCCCATCGGCATTTTCGCGTCCGACGGTGCGAGCTTGCCTTCGACGCGTACCCGCGGGCGCTCCGGATCGGAAACGTCCAGCTTCAGCGTCGTCCTGCCGTTGAGGCCGCGCAGCCCGGCGATTCCGCCCGCGAAGTTGGCTTTCTCTCCGAGCGAGAAAAGCGCTTCAACATTCTTGAGATCGACATTCGCCGAGCAGGCCGTGATTCGCGAGCCGGCCAGCTCAAAATTCACATCGCTGAGCGACACGACGCCGCTGCCGCCGAAGCCGGCCATCTTCAGCAGCGGCGACATGCGCGCCAGGCGCTCGACCGGAAGCGTGAGCGCCGCTTTGCTGACGCGCACAATGTCATTCAGAAAATCAACACGCGCATCAGCCGAAAGTTCCATGCCCGAGCCCGTCACGCTCGTACTCACCGCCGCTTCGGCCAAACGCGCGCTTTCCGGCGCAGGGACCCAGACTGTTTTCACATTCAGTGATTGAGTCAGCTTGCCTTCGGGGCGGTCGATCAGCAGTGAGTCGACAGGCCATTTCAGAATCTCGAGATCGTGAATACTCAACCCGTTGAGCTCGACAAGCGTCTTCTTGTCGTCGACGGTGCTCTGCTGGACATCCACGTTCTCCGCGCGCAGCGTTCCTTCCAGCAGCAGATCGGAACCCAGCAGCGCGCGCACGTACTCGGCGCGCGAAATCCCAGAAAGCGGAAAATCGATCTTCAGCTTCTTCATGTTGCCAAAGAGCTGCAGCCAGACTGGCAGGGACTTGTTGGCGAGGTCCGCGTGCGAGGTAAAGGCGGCCGTGCCGGACGCGCTCGATCCGGCGTTCAGTTTAAGCGCCACGTGCGGAAGCGTCACGGCCTGCTGGCTCAGATCAATTTTCGCGTGCAGCTCGCTGATATCCGCCAGGTGCTTGCCGTCAGGCGCGAGGCGCACGCCGGTCTTCTGCGTCCCGGCGGTGTCGACGTCGGCTTTCAGCACGAACGCAGTTCGTTCGCCGGCGGGCAGGCCAAACTCGACGTTCTTGAGCTGAACCTCAGGCGTCCCATCGATCATCTTTAAAACAGGCAGCTCGGGCGCGAGGGCACGCAGCGCGTTGATGTCCAACTTGAACAGCGCCGTGCCGATTTTCAGAACACTCTTGTCGCTCTGCCATTCCGCGCCGGCCTGACGGATGCTGCACACATCGACGAGCTCAAGATTCTGCAGGTCGAGCAGCGAGACATCTTTCGAAATCGTCGCCGCTCCTTCGAAACGCAGCTCGTTGCGCGGAAGCTTCACCGACCAGCCACGGCCGGAATCCCATTGCAGATCCTGAAAACGCATCAGACCGCTGAACGGCAGTCTGCCGGACTTTTCGTCGGCAGGCCCGAACGACATGTTGTCGCTGGAGAGTACGCCTTTCAGCCTCGACGTTTGGGTGTCAAGAGTGGCGCTGAAGCTTTCCACACGAAGCGGGCTGGGAGGCTGAGAATCGGGCAGCCGTACGATGGCGTTGATCTGCTTCGAGGAGTACGCGCCGTGGCCCAGGTCGATCTGCGCCTCGCCGTGCTGGAGGTAAATACTGGCGCGATCATAGTTGACGCTCGTGCCGCTGTCTTTTTTCGGCGCGACGTTGATGTTCCATTTTCCGTCCAGCGCGCGGCGCAGATTGACCACAGGCTGCTGCACGGAGATGCGGTTAATCCGCTTATTCTTCCACAGCTCCCAGGGCTCCCACATCACATGAACTTCGCCTGCGGCGATCGCATTTTCGCCGGCGCGCTCCGCATCGGGAACTTTCAGGCTGATGATCTCCACTTCGGTCGGCCAGTGGATCTTCACCGACTTCACACCCGAGCCGCTTCCGAACATTTTCACCAGCGCGGAGTTGACGGCCGGCTCGGCGAAAAGCGAGTTGATGTACAGGTGAAACGTGAGTGCTCCGGCCACGAGCAGGATCGCAATGATTGAGACCACCGCGACGGCGACAATCACACGCTTGCGCCGTGACTGCGGCTGCTGCGCGTGGATGCGATTGGCGATGCGGTCGAGCATCGCCGTCGGCACGTGGCCGGGCACCATAGAAGCGGCGTCGCCGGACGATTCCATCGTTCGCAGCAGCCCTTCGGCGCCGGGCCGGCCGATGATGAATTCCGGCCCCTTGCGGCCCAGGCGGAGCACGGAGTTCTCTGAAACCTGGACCGGTTCAGCCGTCACGGGCTTGCCGTTGAGCAGCGTTCCATGCCGGCTTCCCAGATCGCGGGCGTAGAAGCGGCTGCGCTCGTAGAAGAGCTCGCAATGATGGCCGCTGACCATGCCTTCACGCTGCGAATCCAACTGGATCGTGTTGTCGGCCGCGCGCCCGAAGGTGATGCGTTCCTCGCCGAACTCGAAGTATTTTCCTTTCAGCGAGCCGCTGACGCCGGTGATGCGGACGCACTTTTTCTTGTCGGGCTCGGCGCTGCTTTCGAGCATGGGAAGTTCAACTGAAAGCTGCGGTCCTTTGCGTCCCAGCTGCACGACCGCGCCATGTGTCAGCAGCGCGGGAGCGTCCAGGCGGTTGCCGTCGAGGTATGTGCCGTGCTTGCTGCCCATGTCGCGAACGCACCACATATTGTCGACGTGATAAATCTGACAGTGCGTTCCGCTGACGTTTGTATCGACGTGCGCATCGAAGGCGATCTGGTTATTGCCGGCGCGTCCGATGTTGATTTCCTGCGGCTTGAATTCAAAGCGCTGGCCGGATAGCGAGCCGCCGAAACACGCGAGCTTAATCAGCATGGTGCACCCGCGTCATCAAGGCAGCCCCGGCGTTATTCAGCAGTCAGAAATACGATAAATTGAGGAGAGATTATACAAAGCTGCAGAGGTGCGCAACGTGCTTCTTATTGTGCCGCAGAGCTTTCATCGTCCTTTAGCACCTGAACAGCGATCCTCGTACTGCGCAGTTGAGGCCAGCCTGAGCTGCCCGACAGTCCGCCAAAGCTGCTGGACGTTTTGTCTGGCTGCCGCTCGCACGATAAACGGGTGAGAACGACGCCTCAGGCCACATTTCTCGCCGATACTTTTGGCGCAATGCCTATTTTAAGCTCGTTCACATTCATGACTTAAGGACGTATCAACGCGATCCGGCAGAGCTTGCCGCAGCTGATTTTGACCGCTGGCCAAAGGTTTGATTCTGTTCATCGTGTCCAAGGATCACTTCAGACAAAGGAGACACGGAAATGGCCAGAATCCTCAGCCTCGGAAGTTCAGCAGACGAATTGGAGCCGCACCTGGTCGCACTGACCACGTTCGAACAGCAGGTTTGGCATTACGCCGATCCGCTCGAGGCACTGAAAGTGGCGCTCGACCACCGCTTCCACCTGATCGTCATCGATCATGAATACGTAAAAGATTCGGCGCAGACCCAGGCGCTTTTTCGCTGCTTGCTGCCCAAGACCCCCATCCTGGTGCTCACGCCATTCGGCGCGCCGCGCAACCGCAAGAACTTCGGCGGCGATTACCTGATGAGCAAAGACGATCGCATCTCCGATTTCATGTCGCTCGTTGAGAGCCTCACCAATCGGGCGGCCAACCTGAGCAGCCTGCTGGCAGCCGTGTGAAGGTTCGACCGCTTTTTTGATCAACGCTGAAGCACGCGGCGCCCGGGGACAGGGAAAACAGCCATGCTGACCGATGAATGCGAACTCGACCTTTCTCCTCCGCCGCCCGCCGGCCGCGCGAACCTTCCCCGCATCGACGGCATTGTGCTGACTCATCTGCTGGGGCAGGGCGGAATGGGGATGGTGTACAAGGGCTTTCATCTGCGGCTCTCAATCCCAGTAGCCGTCAAATTCCTCAGGAACGCTCTTCACACCGCCACTCTCGTCCAGGAAGCCCAACTCGCTGCGACGATCAACCATCTTAACGTGGTTCGTGTCTACGACGTGCACCGTGAAAACGATCTGGCGTACACGGTTCAGGAATATGTCCAGGGTTCTTCCCTCTTCTGCCTGATTGAACAGAACGTCAGGCAATCCCGTTTTCTTCCCGAGCAGCGCCTGCTTGAGATCGCAGCCGATATCGCGCGCGGACTGGCGGCGATTCACGCCGCGGGCATCGTTCATCTGGACATCAAGCCTGAAAACGTGCTGCTGGACGAGCGGACCGGCACGGCAAAAATCGCCGATCTCGGACTGGCGCGGCGGATGCAAAAAAGCGCTCATGCAACAGTCTCTGAAAACAGCGGCGATGTTCTTGGCACTCCGGGCTTCATGAGTCCAGAACAAATGATGGGTTCTCCGGCCGGAGCGGCTGCGGATGTGTACGCGCTGGGGGCGCTGCTGTACGAACTGGCGGTGAACCGAACGCCCTTCAATATGACCAGCAGCCTCGCGCAGCTCTATATCGAGCAGAACAACGGGCGCTATACCAGTCCCCGAAAGTATCGGAGCGATCTGAGCAGCGGGAGCTTAAACATCATCAGCCGCTGTCTATGCCCCGATCCCGCGCAGCGCTTTGCCGATGGCGCCGAACTGCTCGCTCACATCCAGCAGGCCCTGGCTGCGCTGCAGGATACGTCCCCGCGCAGCGGCCAGCACGTAGAAAGCAGACAAGGCGCGCGTGTGGTCTGCATGAGTCACGACCCGAACATCCGCGAATTCCTCTCGGACGTGCTGGGCGACGCCGGACATTCAGTTGCCTGCCTGGCCACCAGCCGTGAAGCGCTGATGCACCTGGCCGCACATGGCTGCGACGTGATCCTGCTGGACGTGGACATGCAAGGTGGCGACGGCATCAAAGTGTTCCGTTTGATCCGCACGCTGCCGGGGCGGAGCGATACGCCGGTGGTATTCATCACCGGCAACAGCGACTCGACAGCCATTGAAACCGCGCGGAAACTCGGCGCCGCCGATTATCTGCTCAAACCGCTCGGCGCCGGCGACCTCCTGGCGCGCGTGGATTGTCTCTGGCGTCTGTGCCGCGTCGAGCAGGAGCGGCAGGCGCTTGAAGCGCAATGCAAAAAGATGAGCGCGCGTTATAGTGCATTTCGCGCACAGCCCGTGAAAGGAGTCGAGCCATGACTGCAAAAACCGGCACGAAACGCATCCTGGTGGCCGACGACGACCCGCAGCTCTGCCAGCTGATTCACGATTTTCTTGAGACGCAGGGCGTCGAGACAACGCTTGCGTCCGATGGTGAAGAGGCCGTCAAAGCCGCGAACGGTTCGGTATTCAATCTGTGCATCATGGACTACGACATGCCGCGCATGAATGGGATTGCCGCGTGCGAGCAGCTTCGCAGCATGCCGCACACTGCCACTCTGCCCGTGCTTTTCCTCACTGCGATGGACGACACGAAATCGGTCGATCAGGCCTTCAGCGCCGGCGCCACGGATTTCCTGGTCAAGCCAGTGAACCTGAAGCTGCTCTGGAACCGCATCTCCCTGCTCATGCGCCTCAGCGAGCTCGACGGCGAGACCCAGCGGCTGAAGTCGGCGATTGCTGTGCTGCCGCCGGCGTAAGTTGGAGGTAGTGGCAGGCTGATCGGGGCCAGGAGCAGCAGATACATCGCGCCCCTCATACTACTAAGACGATTAGCATCCTCGATTTGTCGGGAATTTCTTAAAAAAAACATCTGTCATCAGCACAACTGACGACTTAGAAAAGGTTTGCAACTTTAACATCGGTCCTAAAACTTTCCAAACCGAGCTCGGCAGTCATGTTCTTCGGGCTCCGACGTCAGGTCGTGCAGAGAACTTTGTGCATTTTTTGTTTGGCAACGGCTGAGCCCGCAGGTATAGTTTAGAGGTCTGGGATTATCAACTCCCGGTCATGGAGACTATCAAGTCTAAGGAGAGAGGAGCCAGCCATGGTTCGAAAACTGACCACCGCATTGATGGGATTATCACTGCTTGCACTCGTCGGCCTGACGGGCTGCAAGAACAGCAGCGATTCGGATGTGTCGTACCACGATATCGGCGATGTCCGCGTCTTCGACGAGCCGAGCCGCCACGTCTCGAGAAAATCGACGTCTCACAACGTTGATGGTGTTCCCGCGCCGCAGCCGATCGCGAAGAACTCCGGCAAAGCTGTGACCTCGCGCATTACGCCGACCCGCGCCGCCAATCGCGCGCATGTCAACATTGGCGATATGCCGCTCGACTAATTCGCCTCGGCTCAAACGCTTCAGCAAAAAAGCCGCGTATCAGCGCGGCTTTTTTCGTTTGTTCTTTTCGTCCTGGCAGCGCCGGAATACTCACGCCGTTTGAAAATCGGGTTATCTTTCGCCGGTCTTGCGGCGGTTCAAATAGCAGGTGCGGCAGTACACCGGACGCGTCGCATCCGGCTTAAACGGTACCGTCGTCTCGACACCGCAGGAACTGCATTGAACCTTGAACTGTTCTTTTCCTTGCGCGCTCGCGCCTGCGCCGCCCTGTGTCTGGCTGGCGCCGGAAGATGGACGGCGAGACGGCGCAGCGGTATTTCCGTAATCGCCACGGTCACGGTCCCATCCGCCTCCTCCACCGCCGCCGTAGCCCCCGCCCCCGCCGCCTCCACCGTAGCCGCCGCCATAGCCACCACCGCCGCCGCCCGTCGCTGCAGATCCACTTTTACGTTTGTCGCGGCAGGCCTTGCAACGCCGCGGTGCCTGATAACCGCGTTCCTGGTAGAAGGCCTGGTCGCGTGCGGAGAAACTGAACTGCGCGCCACAATCGACGCAAGTGAGGAGTTTATCTTGGGTGTCTGACATGGCCGTTTCCTTCGATAATATACCTTCGGCGGCGTGGGCCTCGTGAGGGTTGAATAGATTGTGGCACTAAAAGGCGCGCAAATGCAATCTAAAAATAGCAAATTTGAGACAGCAGCGCTGACGGCCGCCAATCGGCAATACGCCGCCGGCTGCCCGGTTCACCAGTATAAGTGATCGGCCACGCATCCGGCCCGAAGTCAGGAAGTGGGCGTGTCAGCCTGCGCGTCGCCTGCTCCATCTGCAGGTTGCGCCGCAGCTTTAGCCGCTTTGCGTGCCTGATAGCAGGCCGGGCAGTAGACAGGCCTGTCGGCTTCGGGCTTGAAATTCACCGTCGCTGATGTGCCGCACTGGCTGCAGGTGATCTGCACCGGCTCGCCGCGGGAACGCCGCCGCCGCCGCGACCGTTTGCGCTCGCCGCCTTCTGCTCCGCCCGCGTCAGCCGCTTCGCTTCCCGATCCGTCGTTCGAAACGGCAGCCGCCTCGCCTTCCACAACCGCGGACACCTCGCCTGCAGCCGGTGCCTGGCTTTGCGTGCGGCCGTGGGAACGCGGGACCGGGCGATCCTCGTCGCCGCGTCCGCGCCTGCGGCGCTTGCGGCCGCCGCCGCGCTTGTCGCCGCTGGCCGAGGCGATGCTTTTTTCGGGGCCTTCGTCGATAAATTCCGGCGGCGGCTCTTTGGGCGGATTCGGCCACCACTTGCTGGTCAAGTCATCGAAATGCATGCGCTTGATTTCTTTGTTGATCAGCAATTCGATTTCGGTCAGGTACGAACCTTCTTCGCGCGTGACGAACGTAAAAGCCTTACCCGAGCGCCCGATGCGGCCCGTGCGCCCGATACGGTGCACGTAATCTTCGATCTTGTACGGAATATCCCAGTTGATGATGTGCGTAATGTTCTGAACATCGATGCCGCGGCTGGCCACGTCGGTAGCGATGAGCAGCTTCACCTCGCCCGTGCGGAAGCGTCCCAGAATCTTTTCACGGCGGCTCTGCTGCAGATCGCCGTGAATTTCGCGCGCATTGATGTAGACGCGCTTAAGCTTCTCCGCCAGGCGCTTGGCGCCCATTTTCGTCCCGCAGAAGATGATGGAGAGATCAGGATTTTCGACCTCCAGCAGCTTGAGCAGGATCGGAAATTTTTCGTCGCGTTCGCAGACGAAGAAGCTCTGCTCGACCGTGTCGACCGTGAGATTCTCAGGGCTGGTCCAGACCTCGAGCGGATCGTACATGAAGCGCTGCGCCAGCTTCTTGATGTCGTCGGGAATCGTGGCCGAAAGCAGCAGCGTCTGGCGGTCGGTCGGGCAGTGCCGCAGGATGTATTCGATGTCCTTGCGGAAGCCCAGGTCCAGCATGCGGTCGGCTTCGTCGAGCACCGCGACCTTGATGTCCGTGAGGTCCAGGCGCTGCGAACGCATGTGATCCATGATGCGCCCGGGCGTGCCGACCACGATATCGACGCCGGAGGAAAGCGCTTCGATCTGCGGTTCGTACGACGCGCCGCCGTAAAGGGTGATTGAGGCAAATCCCAGGAACGAACCGAGGCGGCCGATCTCTCCGTGAATCTGCAGCGCGAGCTCGCGCGTGGGCGCAAGGATCAGCGCTTGCGGCTTGCCCGCGCCGGGCTTGATGGCTTCGAAAATCGGCAGCAGGAACGCGGCCGTTTTTCCGGTTCCGGTTTTGGCCTGGCCCATGACGTCCTGGCCGGTCATCGCCAGCGGGATGAATTGCGACTGGATTGGCGTGGGCTTGCTGAAACCGGCTTTGTTTAAACTTTCGAGCACCAGGGGCGAGAGCTTGAGTTCCGCAAAGGTCTGCGCCAGCGGCGCTGCGAGAACGGCGCCTTCAGCCGTATCAGTGCTGTTTTCCGGAGGCAGGCTGGCGGATGTGTCGCTTATCGAATCGGGCATAGGAACGTCTTGTTTAATCACCTTTCTGTTTCAGCATTTTAACGAGAAGGCGGAGCATGTCTGTTTCGGTCACGATGCCCAGCACCTTCTTCGTATCGGTATCGACGACCGGCAGGGCGCCGATCTTCCGTTCGCTCATGATGGTCGCGGCATTGGCCAGCGGCATCTCCGGCGTGGCGGTGAGCACGTTGGTCACCATCACCGTCTTGATCTTCGTCAGCGCCGGAAGGAAATAGCCTTTGGGCGCGCCGCCCGGACCTTCTTCCGATTCCTTCATCGACAGGCGCAGATCGCGGTCGCTGATCAGTCCGACCATGCGATAGTCGTCGTCCACAACCGGCAGGTGGCGAATGCGCTGGTTGCGCATGATCAACAGCGCGCGGTCGAGCCCGGCTTCGGCGGAGATAGAGACCACCGGGGTGCGCATCAGATCTTTGACGGTCAGATTATTTGCCACACCATTCTCCTTAAGGCACGGCGCCGGCGACTGTTTGCCGGCAAGAGGCGGTCAGGGAGGACTATACCCCCTCCCCACCGCCGGGTCGATTGCAGATTAGCGGGAGTTTTGCGCTGCTGAACGAAAACGCGTTCCCGCAAAACGCGCCGGTGGCTGTTTCAAAGTTATACTGAAGACAAATCGATTGAGAACGGTGATTCCCGTCCGCGAGCCCCCTTTCCCGGAACAAAGGGGAAAGGGGGAAGCGATCAGGCAGCGTGCGGAGTCTGCTTATTTGTTGTCGAACAAGGAGAGCAGTCTCTGCTCTGTTTCAGGGCGGTCTGCGTAGCCCACATGTCCGCCGCTGGGAAGAATCGTGATCTGATCCCGTTGCGGGCACGCGCGCAGTTCGTCCATGTCTTCAGCACGGTTAAAGGGGTCGTTTGCCGCGATAAACACCCGGGCGTTGGGTAGCTGGCCCTTCAGCAGTTCGCATACGCGTGTTTTCGCCACCACTTCCAGAGGCGCTGGCTTGGAGTGCCTTTCCCAGTAAGGAAGCGACATGTCATATGCAAAGTTCTGAAAGCCCCAGCCGTCAGCGATGTCCCTGCGCTCCTGCGGCGTGCGGCCGTTGATGTGACGCAGATTGAAGTGGCAGTCATTAAACAGCGTGACGGGCACCAGTTCTTCATGGAAGGCGGCAGCCAGCGCGGCCTGCATCAGCGAGTCCTTGAGCGGCGGGTTGCCTACGGCGCAGTCGACGGGCTTGTGCCTGCCGACTTCCCAATTCAGCTCGATGAGCGTGTACTTGTGGCGATGGTTGTCGTACATCTCGTCCAGGATCGCGGCCGTCTCCTGAATGTCGGCCGGGGGCGAATAGGCCTGCACCGCAGCAATCTTGAACGGCAGCTTGCCCGCTCGCGAGAGCTTGCCAAGCACCAGAGCCTGCAGTCCGCCGTAGCTCATTCCGACCACGCCAATCTGCGTGACTTTCAGGTCTTCACGCTGCAGAAAGGCTTCGATCACCTTTGCGGTCTGCTCGCTCTCAATCCACAGGTGGCCGCTGGGGCCGTGGTTGGAGGAGCGTATGAAGCTCGGCAGGAATGTGGAATCGAACCACAGAACGTTGTAACCGGCCTTGGCATACACCGCCGGCCACAGCTTGGTAAAGGCAGCGTCTCTGCGGCCCGCAATTCCCGGCATCATCACCACCAGCGGCGCTGGGTGGTCCTGGATCACGGCTGAAACCGGCAGCGCATCGCTGAAACTCGGCACGTTCAGCCGCAGCTCGCGCGTACCAGGTACGTAAACATCCTTAACGCGAAGGTACCCGGCGATTGTCTCGTACATTCCACGGGACAGTTCGCCATTTTCAGCGGGTTCTTCGGAGACGCTTGTGAAAAACGGCAGTTCAATAGCATAGCAATTTGGCAAGAGCGCAAGGGCTGAGAAAATAATGCCTGCACATACGCCCCCTCGGATGATTTTCATAAATGGAAACTCCTTTTTGATAAGACCCGCCGACCGCAACCGGACTCGGCCGCAAGCGGTAGTTTCGAAAGGTAACAGGCAGCTAATGGCGAGCCGAACGGCTCTGCGAATCCTGAATGACAAAAACGCCATTCACGAGTAAAACGTGAGTTCATGGGGAGACGCGTTCTACTGCTGCTTTTACTGTTCTGCGCCGTGGCCAACGCTGGCGACGTGACGCTGCAGGGCATCCCGTCGGGCGATTTCCGCTTCAAGGACATCGGCGGCCAGGTTTTTGGACAGAACTTTATCTCCAGCTTCAGTTACCCGCCTTCAAACGTAAAAGTCACCTTCGACCAGCCGGGCTTGAAATATCTCGCGGGCCTGATTACAGCGACCGGGCTGAAGCCGAACTTCGCCTATCAGATCAAGCTCATCGGAAATCCATCCAAAGCTGCGACCACCGATGCCGAGCGCGCCGCAGCCGACGACGCCACCAATGAAGCGCTGGGC
>Ga0196964_10000349_pt1 | contig 31436 bp, 27 predicted proteins | sample S1_10metaG_FD_148615 | JGI IMG/M metagenome (GOLD analysis project Ga0196964, IMG submission 148615) | Soil microbial communities from Anza Borrego desert, Southern California, United States - S1_10 | ecosystem: Environmental > Terrestrial > Soil > Desert | place: USA: California | collected... | reverse complement strand
GGAAGCCCATACGGTCCGCTTCAAGCCAGAGCATTTTTTCGAGCTGATTGCTTGGCACGGTCTCAAAATAGTTGGTACGGTCACGGTTGGTAGTGCCGTTCAGGGTGCCGCCCGCCTCGGTAATGACCTTGAAATGCTGCTCATCGGCAACGTTATCGGACCCCTGGAACATCATATGTTCGAAAAAGTGGGCGAAACCGGATTTTCCGATCTCCTCACGGGCTGAGCCTACGTGATAAGTGACATCCACATGCACAATCGGGTCGGAATGGTCTTCATGGACTATGAGGGTAAGTCCGTTGGGGAGCACATACTTTTCGTAAGGGATAACCAGCTCTGTGCCTTTTTTAGCCACTTTCTCCACCAGCTTCGCCTGTGCCCATGTGCCTATCGGGCAGCAAAGGAGCGCCGCCGCAGAGAACGACAATAGAATACGCTTCATTATATAGATAAATTTTTATTGGAAGGAAGTAAATATACGCCTAATCTGCCGTTTTCACCATGCAGACCGGCATATTCACCCGTTCAGGGGGAGAATGGCGGAGTGTGGCCGGTTTAGCTAAACTGCAGGGGGATAAAGGAAGTGCGCATAGGTTTCGGAGTGTTGGTTCACAGCATTCCGGCATTGTCGGGTTTATGTCATTTATTGGCAGTAAAACCGGGATAACAGGAAGATTTAGGAATGGCTGCCAACCCCATGTGCTTTTCATTTGTCTCTTAAGCAAACTTCACGCGGTTTGCGGACGAACGGCCTTATAGGCTCAGGCAGCCGGATAAGAGATCAAACCTAAATATTACATCAGATACAACCAGACATGCCCAGACTCTTCCTGTTTCTCCTGATGCTGCTGACGGCGCAGCCTGGTCTTTCACAGACTTATTACCAGATTACCTTTGAGGATACCGCCTTTCTCAACAAGCTGATACCCGACACTATCTCCAATCCTTTTTGCCGCTGGCAGGTAGGACAACCGCAGAAAACGATTTTTACCAGCACTTATTCAGGTTACAGAGGATTGATGACAGACACGCTCAACCCGCTGCCACCCAATGATACATCCATTCTGTACCTCCACCATAAAAGTGCGCCCAATGCGCCCTACCGGTTGTTTTCGATAAGCTTTATGCACAGGATTCACGGGGCTCCGGGAGATTATGGAAAACTGGAGCTCTCGCCCGACTCCGGTGCCACCTGGATAGATGTTCTGAAGGACGATACCGCATATGGTATTACCTGGCCGGGCGGTAAACCATCGTTCAACGCAGGCGATACAGCCTGGCGCAGTTTCGATGTCCAGCTTTTCCTGGACAATGGGCTGCTGGATGGTATTCCGGTAGGTGACACAATACTGGTCCGCCTGTCCTTTATTACCGACAGTACGAATATGGCGCGTGATGGCTGGATTATTGACCCGATCTGGGTGACTGATGTTACCCAGCTGAATGTTGCGGAACCGGGTACAGGCACAAAACGGCTTGTCTTGGCGCCTCAGCCTGCAGGCACCATCTTGCATATTTCATTACCCGGGACTGAACTGAGGGGAAGCCTCAAAATGGTTGATCTTGCCGGGAGAACAGTAATGGATATCCCATGCTTTGAAGACGGAACTCTCGATGTCGGCGCAGTGCCCCCCGGTATCTATACCCTGCTCTATTCAGACGCAACCGGCGTGGCTGCAGGAAAATGTATGATCGCCCGGTAGCTGGGAAAGTGCCTGCTAAAGGAATATGGACATTCCGCGGACGCCACGCACGAATTCGCTGCCGATCCGCATACTCAGGCCCGCCCGGGACTCCGCAGCGGTTATTGAGGTTATTTACCTTGGCATCCCGGATGACGCCATACAGCGTACCGGTGGATAATATTGGTCTATATTAGCGCCATAAACTTCCATGTATGGTTAGCTTTGCATATACCATTTTGTATGTGTCTGATGTATTGCGTACGGTCACATTCTATGAAACAGTTTTCGGATTACAGCGAAAATTCATCGCCCCGGATAATGCATACGCCGAAATGATAACCGGCAGCACTACCCTGTCTTTTGCGGTCAATGAGCTTGCAGCGTCCAATCTGCCAAACGGATTCGACCCTCCCCGAACAGATAATAAGCCTCAAGCTGTTGAGATTGGCTTTGCAACTGATGCAGTCGAAGAAGCAGTAAGTAAGGCACTGGCTGCCGGCGGAACACTGGAAGCCCCGGCAACAACAAAGCCCTGGGGACAGGTAGTCGCCTATGTTCGCGACCCCGATGGACATTTGGTGGAGATCTGCACACCACTGGGCTGATGAAAAAACACGTGAAGGTTTTATCAGCGTCCGGCTCATAGGTAAATGCCAGTATTCCTGGCGAACCCTGGTTGTTGTAACTGAGTTTTTTGAATCTTCGTTCTCTGAACGGACTAAAGGGTGGATTATGACATCAACTATCATCATTTCCATATGCACGTTGCTACTGATCTCTTACCTTTTTGATCTTAGCTTTGCCCGTACCCGCATCCCACCGGCGATCCTGCTGCTGTTGCTTGGCTGGGGCATCCGGCAGCTCACTCTGGGATTGGAACTCAGCATCCCCAATATCTTACCATTGCTCCCGGTACTTGGCACTGTAGGGCTGATCCTTATTGTGATGGAAGGAGCGCTTGAACTTGAGCTGAACCGGTCAAAAGGCCCGTTGATCCTTCGCTCATTTATAGGATCGCTGCTGCCCCTGGTCATTATGGCAATTGTAATTTCATTCGTACTGAGGGAGTATGGGTATAATAATCTTCAGGTGAATATGGTCAATGTCCTTCCGCTTTGTGTCATCAGTAGCGCCATCGCTATCCCTTCCGCACGTAACCTGTCACCTGCAGGCAAAGAGTTTATCATATATGAAAGCAGTCTCTCTGATATCATCGGGGTGCTCCTGTTTAATTTCTTTTCCCTGAATGAAACGATAAGACTGCAAACGGTAGGTGTGTTCGGAATAGAACTGCTGTTTATTATCGGCTTTTCGTTTCTGGCTACGATGCTGCTGGCCTTTTTGCTTAGCCGTATAGACCACCAGATCAAGTTCGCGCCGATTATCCTGCTGGTCATACTGATCTACGCCATTTCGAAGGCATATCATTTACCCGGCCTGATCTTCATCCTGCTGTTCGGACTGGTGCTGGGAAATCTTGACGAACTGAAAAATATCAGGTTCATTGCGAAGCTGCGGCCTGAGATTCTGAACCGGGAAGTGCATCGTTTGAAGCACATCACTATAGAAGGTACGTTCCTGGTCAGATCGCTGTTTTTTCTTTTGTTCGGATACTCAATTGAAACCAGTGATATCATCAACCCGGATACCTTACCGATGGCGCTAGGAATAGGAGGCATGATCTATCTGTTCAGAGCGGTCCAGCTGAAACTAACCAGGATGCCTCTTTTTCCGGTGCTGTTCATTGCACCCAGAGGACTGATCACTATCCTTCTTTATCTTTCTATACCTGCCGCGCAGCAGATACCGTTACTGGGCAAATCGCTGATCGTTCAGGTTATCCTGCTGAGCTCCCTGACGATGATGGCAGGCCTTATGTTGCACAAGCCGGAAGTTCAGGATTAGCCTGGTCCGGCGCCCCCTCCCAAGACTCTTATTTTCCTGTAGTTATACAGCACTTAATTTTGCCTGAAACCCTTCGTTTTCGTAAATTTGCAGGGAATTCTGCATTGAATTTTCTCCTCATCTGAGATAGGGTTTTTGAAGGGTACGGGCAGCGGCCAGCATATAGGCCGGCGATTTATTTTCCGTTTATTTCAGGGCTTCAGTTCCGCTGGTGGGATTATTATGTGCAGAAAGATGTGTGTTATTTAAAAGTAATCTGAAGAAGCATGAAGACTGCCGAGAAGAAGAAGAAGAAGGCCGCGGTAAAGAGAACGACGATTGTTAGCAAAAAACCAGCCGATACTGTTAAGCCGGCTCCGGCGAAAATAGAGATAAAGCCGAACCGGGAGAAACCGGCTCCGAAAAAAGCCGCAGTAACCGGGAAAGCGAAAAAAACAAGCCTGCCGGCTACTAACACAGGAATGCCGGTAAAAAAAGCGGTAAAGCTTTCAGGCAAACCTCCAAAGGAAACGCAACAGCCTGCTGAGCCGCAGGATACGCGCCGGTTTATCACTGCCATACCCAAAAAGAGGGCTACCAAAACCAATCCTAATACTGCATCTTTGCAAAAAGGAAAAAAGACAGAACCAATGGCAGAATTACCCAATCAGTATACCGAAGACAGTATCAAATCCCTCGACTGGCGGGAGCACATACGCCTCCGTCCGGGGATGTATATCGGTAAGCTCGGGGACGGATCAAGCATGGATGACGGGATCTACATCCTGTTGAAGGAAGTTGTCGATAACTGTATCGATGAGTATACCATGGGGTTCGGAAAACGGGTTGAACTGAGGATCGAAGATGGTTCGGTGACTGTGCGCGATTACGGACGTGGCATACCGCTGGGAAAGGTTGTGGATGTCGTAAGCAAGATCAACACAGGTGCCAAGTATGATAGTAAAGCTTTTCAGAAATCAGTAGGCCTTAATGGTGTGGGCACGAAAGCAGTGAACGCCCTGAGCTCCTATTTCCGGGTGGCTGCGTTCCGCGACGGCAGAACGAAAGTGGCTGAATTTGACAAAGGCCAGCTCGTCAAAGAATACAAGGAAACAGATACGGACCAGCCAAACGGGACCCTGGTCACCTTTCGTCCGGACGATACCATTTTCAGGAATTACCACTTCATCAACGAATATGTAGAGAACCAGGTGTGGAACTATTGTTTCCTGAATGCCGGGCTTACCATTAACTTCAATGGACGGAACTATGTTTCCAAGAATGGTCTTCTGGATCTTTTAGGAAAAAAGACCAACCCGGAAACGATGCGCTATCCTATAGTGCACCTGAAAGGCGAGGATATTGAGATTGCGCTGACCCATACCGGTGATTATGGGGAAGACCTGTACTCTTTCGTCAATGGGCAGCATACTACCCAGGGTGGTACCCACCAGGGCGCTTTCCGGGAAGCCTTCGTCAAAGTGATCCGTGATTTCTTTAAGAAAGATTACGACGCTTCCGATATCCGGCAGAGTATCTGTGCGGCAATCAGTGTACGGGTGCAGGAACCTGTATTCGAGTCGCAGACAAAAACAAAGCTGGGCTCTCAGAATGTTTGGGAAGGCGGTCCCAGTATGAGGTCTTTTGTTTATGATTTCCTGGCGAAGGAGCTGGACAATTACCTGCATAAGAATGCCGCGGTTGCAGATGCGATGAAAAAGCGTATCGAGCAGAGTGAGCGCGAGCGTAAGGAGCTCTCCGGTATCCGCAAACTGGCAAACGAACGGGCGAAAAAAGCGAACCTGCATAACAAGAAACTGCGTGACTGCCGGATTCACCTGAATGATGATCCTCCGGCCAAAGGGAAGGAAGAGTTCATACAGAAGCAGCTGGAAAGCACCATTTTTATTACAGAAGGTGACTCTGCCAGCGGATCAATTACGAAAAGCCGGAATGTAGAATCCCAGGCAGTATTCTCGCTGAGGGGCAAGCCATTGAACTGCTACGGACTTACCAAAAAAGTGGTTTATGAAAATGAAGAGTTCAACCTGCTGCAACATGCGCTGAATATCGAAGAAGGCATGGAAGGGTTGCGGTACAACAATATCGTCATTGCTACAGATGCGGACGTTGACGGCATGCATATCAGGCTTCTTCTTATGACATTTTTCCTGCAGTTCTTTCCTGACCTGGTAAAAGGAAAGCATGTTTATATTCTCCAGACCCCGCTATTCCGGGTCAGAAATAAGCAGAAGACCATCTATTGCTACGATGAGCAGGAAAAGCAAAAAGCGATGAAGGAACTGGGCGGAAAGCCAGAGATCACACGTTTTAAAGGATTGGGCGAGATCTCCCCCGAAGAGTTTGCCCGGTTTATTGGTGAGGATATGCGCAAGGAACCCGTGCTGCTGAGCCAGGAAGAACATGTGCAGAAATTGCTGGAATACTATATGGGAAAGAATACACCCGCCAGGCAGGGGTTCATCATCGATAATCTCAGGGTTGAAAAAGACCTGGTGGAAGAGATGAGTCTGTAAGAGTATACTTATGAAAAAGCAATGGCGTGGACGGAATCCACGCCATTTTTATTGACTCTTATTTATTTCAGGGTTGATCTTCCCTTCGGCAGCTTTTTTACATTGCTTTTAAAAGGTGTTCCACCTACGCGGCGGTAAGGCTTTTCACGTTTCGCCTTCATTCGTTTCTGATTATACTGGAAAGTATTTGCAGAAGCTCCACGGTACGGATCCCGCGGATAAACGTCCCTACTGCAAGAGGACGATGAAACAACCAATGCGACAAGGAAAGTAATTGTAAGGATTGCAGAAATTCTTTTCATAGAGGAAAAATACGAACTAGCATACGAATTTGCAAACAATTGACCCTGATGATTAATCTGTAAGGGTGCAATGTGATCCCTTAGCGCAGCATCCATTATGCAAAACCAGCGGTGAAACCTTATCTTTAACCCTTTTAATAAACAATCAACATGGATAGCAGCTTCATCGTGGTCGCGAAAACTGTAATGGAAAATACCCAGACTTTGGCAGCACTTGTATATGCATTGAGCAAGGCAAGCCCTGAAACCTTCGCCTTGTACGAAGAAAAGCTTGCTGAGCTAAAGAAGCAACATCAGGCGGATTTCGATAAAATGGACAGTGTGCTCCGGAAACTGAATGAAACGGACCAGGGAGGATAAAACATTGTAAATCCTTTAACTTAAATCCCCTTAACAATCCCGGTTTGGGAAACAGGTTCCACGTAATTTTGAGGAAATCCTAAAAACTTCCGGCTATGAAGAACCTGCTCGTTATCCTGTCTTTATCCCTGACCTCTTTTGCGGCAACCGCAACCGAACCCGTCAAAGAATCGAACCCGGCCGCAAAAGCCGAAGCAGCCGCAACCGTATCTTTTAAAGGAACCATCGCTGATGTGGAAAACTATCAGCCGCTCTCAAAAGTGGAAGTGGTTGTGAGTTGTAAAGAACACGATATCCATCAAAGGATCCAAACCGACGCCCAAGGTAAATTTTCCTTCGCCAATCTGCCGTCCGGCTCTTATGAAGTGAGCCTGGTCCGGGACGGCTATGAGACCTATACCAGGAACCATGTACAGGTTGAAGATGGGAGAGCGCTGAACCTTGGTTTTCTCCTGTTCCGTGATTAATAGCTTTGAAAAATTGAAAGGGCTCTGGCGAGCCCTTTTTTTATGCGTTATGGCGGAAGCTATCCTGAGATACCACCAGGGTATTCGCCAGTTTATCATGGAGCGTCTGCTTTCTTGTATCCCACAACATCATGAAGTAACCGATAAAGAGGATTATCATAGAGAGATAGCGTGCGAAATGACGTCCCGTTGCTTGTCCGAAGCTGATGCGGCCTCCGGACGTATCTGTAACCTTAATATTAAGAGCGCGCTTTCCCAATGTTGCCTGTGCCTTACCGGATTCCTGAAGGCTATAGTAAAGCCAGCCGATTGCAAGATTGGCAAACCAGGAAATACCAAAAAGCTCTTCACTAAAAAAGCTGCCTTCCAGCAGATAACTGACAAATGCATTGATCGCAATGACTACGAGCCCGTCCAGAAAACTGGCTCCAAAGCGTTCCCAGAAGGATGCGTACTGCAGGTTCATCTCAGGGAATATCGTAGAGTTATTAGCGTCCATATATTTTTTGCCAGTCAAGATAATAGAAATTTCGGTTGGTGTGCCCTGGCAAAGCTGAAAAAAAATTACTGTCTGCAAGCAGGAGCCGTCCATACGAACGAACAAAAAAAGATATATCTTGTCTTCACTATTTGACTTCCCCTGCCAATTATCTTGTATATAGTATGGAGACTTTTTTTCACTTCAGCTTCACCAATCCGGGAGGCTTCCTGATATCGTTCATCCCGGCGATGATCAATTTCTGTCTGTTCGGGTACATAGTCCTGTACCTGCCTTTCAACAAGATCACGAACGTCTTTACGCTGCTGACACTGGCACTGTGCACCTGGCAAATGAATGATGCGCTGAGCAGAATCAGCGCGAACATGCTCACGGCCGAGGCATGGGATCATTTCTTCTCCATATCATGGATGTTCGCCGGCGCACTGGGGCTGCATTTTACTTTGCTGTATACGGGAATGACCGGAGAAAAGCAGCAACGCCTGATCAATATTCTGATTTACGCACCCTCATTTTTCTTTGCTGCGTTTTACAACGCCGGCGTTTTCCCTGCCCGCTTTCACTACGATGGGTTCTGGGGATGGGTTAATAATCATGATCAGCATATTCTTGAAACGATGTGTATCTGGTGGATTGGGCTTTTACAGGTAGTGTCTACGGCGATAATGGTTTGGTATACCCGGAGTGCCGCCGAGAATTCCGAACGCAAGCTCCAGTCTATGCTGATTGCGGTGGGCATTGCCGTACCAACAGTTGCGGGCGTTGCCGGTCAACTTCTTCTGCCGTTTGTATTTCGCGGTCACGCTATTCCTGTCACCTCAACCTGCATGACGATCTTTTCGCTGACGACCGTAATTGCCCTCAGCCGTTACAAGCTCTTCCGGGTATCGGACCTCATCAGTGCGGAAAAGCTCCTGGAAACTATCCCATCGCTGTTTATCTGCGCTAATCCGGAAGGCAACATAACGTACATGAACAGGTATACTCGCGCAATGTTCGGAAAAGCGGTAGGTCTGGACGACACATCGCTGTTCAATCTGCTGGAATTCGCAGGCAATAATTACAGGGATGCTTTCCGCCGCGCTGTAGACCTCGCTATGCAGGGAAAGGAAACTTCAAACCAGGAATCTTCCATTATCCTGAACGAGCGCTTAACTCACGTATTAATAAATATCCGCCCATTGTACAATAATGGTGAATTACAGGCGGTGATCGTCAGTATGCGGGATATTACGGAAATGAGAAAGAGTCATGAACTAATCGTAAAAAACGAGAACCAGCTTCGAGAAGCGCAACAAATTGCCAGGGTAGGCAGCTGGGAGTGGGACATAATTACTAATGAGATCACCTGGAGTGATGAGTTATACCGGATATTCGGACTGCAGAAGACACATCAGGATCTAAGCTACGAAGCCTATCTGGAAGCGCTGCATCCCGAAGACAGGGAACAGGTAAATGGAATCATCCAGAACGCCTATGAAACAAGACAGGGATTTTCTTTTTATCACCGCGTAAAAGGCAATGAAGACACTATTATCCATTCCCGGGGAAATGTTGTACTCAATGATGCGGGAGAACCGGTTCGTATGTGCGGCACCGGGCAGGATGTCACGGAGATGTTGCGCAATGAGGCCAGGCTTAAGAAACAGAACGAAGAACTTCAAAAGATCAATTCAGAACTGGACCGCTTTGTATACAGCGTATCACACGATCTTCGCTCCCCGCTCACCTCGATGCAGGGTCTCATCACCCTGGCACAGGAAGAGACCAGCGATCCTGTTATGAAAGAGTACTTTGCATTGTTGCACACCAGTTCCCTAAAGCTGGACAAGTTTATCATTGACATTCTCGACTATTCCCGTAATGCGCGGCTATCCGTCAAACTTGCCGAGATGGACATTCAGGAACTCATTGATGAAATTGTATCAGGATACCTGTCACAAAGTGAACACCAGGTGTCTATCGAAGTGGATATCACGTCGATATGCCCGTTGGTTAGCGATAGAACGAGGCTGATGATGGTGTTTAATAATCTGATCTCCAATGCCGTCCGGTATACTGACCGGGAAGCTGCTCATTCATATGTACACATCAAAGGCGATATTAACCGGGAAAGGGCGCTGATCTCTGTGATAGACAATGGCATAGGTATTCCGCCGGAAATACAACCCAGAATTTTTGAAATGTTTTTCCGTGGAGCCAGAGAATCACCAGGCTCAGGCCTCGGATTATACATCGTGCGGGAAGCACTGGAAAAGCTGGAAGGGAGTATCAGACTTGATTCGGAACCGGGAAAAGGAACGATCTTCATTGTTGAGATTCCGAACCGAACTTTATGATAGTGTAAAAAAACAAGAGCAGCCGCGGGGCTGCTCTTGTTTTTTTATAAACTTTCCATTTAGACTTTTTTATGCACGTCTTCGACGCGCTTCATAAAATTGCTGACGCTTTCGTCCGAGTAGGTACCAAACGCATCGATCAGGGTACCTTTTACTCCGTCAGCGGTTTCAATAACATACATGATCACCATGTCGCCCGGGTCTGATTCTCCTTCAAAGCGATAAAAGTTGATAACTTTAATCTCCTCAGGTTGATAATATCTGCTGCGCGCAGCAGAATACAGACCTTGCCTGGTTACTTTGAAACTATCTGTATATCCGTCTTTGACCACTTTATTGACACATGAAGTCAATGTGTTCATAAAGGTCATTTTATCATTAGCCTTATCATATTCCTGCGCCCACATAATTGTCTGTTTTAATTACACTTACTTAAGAAAATATGCTGCCATATTTCTTTCCGAGTTCCAAAGATTTTGTGAACGCCCTAACTGATTGGTTTTCAGTGCGATTTTCCTCATCAGTATTCCTGAGGATCAATTCGTTAAAGGATTTAACGAAAGGTGGTTCCGGAAATTGTAGAAAATGGTCTACGCTAGATGTCTTTAAAACGCGAAGGGCCGTTACACGAAAGTAACCGGCCCTTGCTCTATTTACCAGACCCCTTCTTAAGTATCTTTTGCTATCTGTTAGGTTGATTGTTGGTATTGTTATTACCTGTATTGCCTTGAGCATTACCGCTCAGCTTCTGCTGCATTTCCCGGCTCATCTCCAAATGTGCTTTCAGCTTGGGAATGGTGTTCTCTATCAGCGTTTTTAGTTCCGGGTCCCGGACGTCATTCTTTGCATCCTCAAACAGATTGATGGTTTTCTCATGGTCGGAGACCATCCTGTCTGCAAAAGCTCTGTCAAAATCTGCACCAGCCTGCCTGTTGTTCCAGTCATTATCATTATTGGCTGTGTCGACAGAGAGAGTAAGATTCTTTTTTGTGAGATAATCTTTCACCTGCTCCGCCATCTTCTTGTGATCTGCAAGCATATGCTTTGCATGAGCCTTTACTTCTTTGCCACCCCTTTGCTGACCTATCATCAGCAACCGCATTTCCATCGTGTTCATTTCAACGGCATCCTCCAGAAAATCGCCATCGTCTTTGCCACCGATATTCATACTGTCCACCCGGTTGCCCAGTTTATCCACACCCTCGCCTACTTTGGAAACGAGGCTGTCTGTTGTACTCTCGATCTTCTCGCTCGTGCCTTCGCCGCAGCTGGTCATCGTAACTGCAATCAGAAAAGCTGGAAACAAGCGTCCGAAAAAACGTTTCATAATAGTTGTTTTAGTTAAATGATGATGCGCAACTCTATTTATTTCTTCCAGGGCTTCTTTACCTTTTCCTTCAGCGTGGCGAACATGTCCAAATGTGTTCGCATAGCAGATAATGCCTCAGTAAACAGAAGTTTCAGCTCCTGGTTGCGAACATCATTCCGGGCATCCTCCAGCATGTCTGCACCATCTTTATGCGCGTCTATCAGTTCTTCGATCATATCTGCATCCCATTCCATGCCTCCACGCTTTCCTTCCCATTTTGCCAGCTTCTCCGCCATATCATTGCCTTTTTCCCATTCCATTGGGAGCTGACGGGCTGTCGCATAGGCTGTTGCACGGTCCGAGAGCTGCCGGTGGTCTTCCAGTAACCGCTGTGCTGCGTCTTTGAGATCGCGGTGGTTACCTTTCTTCAGGATCATCTCCGCCAGGCTGTAGGCGTAATGGTTCATCACCATAAAGTCGGTAAGGAATTTAGCGTCTTTTTCTGCCGCATCCTTATCAGACCCGCCGGCGGCTGATACTGATACCGTCGGAGTAACCGGAGGGACACTCAGGCTTTCGCTGCCGCTCCGTAACAGGATGAGCATATCCAGATGTTTTTGCACTACCGGAAGCTGCTGCTTTGCCAGCTGTGCGTACTCCTTATCGTTTCGATCATTACCCAGAGATTCGAGCAAAGTGGCCATCAGGCGATGATTGCTGATCAGTTCCTCGACGATGGCCCGGTCCCAGGGGTCACCTGGTGACTGAACTTCGAATTGCCGGAACCTGTCGGTATACGAATGGGTAAGACTGGCTGCAGAACCCGTTTGTTTCTTATTTGCCAACGCTGTCAGCATCGTATTCAGCAGCTGGTGGTCTTTCAGCATCATTGCGGCGTGTTCCCGCAGACTCCCATTCTGAGCCTTTCGGGGTATAAGTCGCAATAGGCTGATCTCGTAGCTGTTCAGCGCCATCAGTTCTCCCGGAGTTCCTGCACTCGCCGGGGCTGGCTGCAACGTGCCCGTCTGGGCATGTACCGGGGATACGGACGGCCCATGGCCCAAAAGCAACATTAAAAAGCAAATGACGTGTTTCATGGAATAGGTATAGGGTAACTTACTTGTCCAGTGAGTTATGTGCGTCCCTGTATTTCTTGATCAGATCGTGCGATTTCTTTTCAGAGTTATACTGGTCGGTAATCAGGTTACGAACCTCGGGGTCCAGATCCCCTTCCGTGCTCAGGGCGGCCTCGTAGGCCCGGCGCCAGGCATCTTCGCCGAATTCGCAGGATGCAAGGATCGCCTTACGGTCACTGCCGGTAAATGTCGCTTTCACATCCATCCAGGCACGGTAAATCTTACCTGAATTCGTCGTTCCTTCCTCTACATCTTCTCCGCCTGCCATTTTATATTGCTGCACCAGTTCCTGCTTGTATTGCTCGCTTTCGCGGATCATTCCCTCGAACATTGCCTTCAGATCCACATCCAGGTCTTTCGCTTCATTGATTGCTCTTTCATATCCGGCGATCCGGTCGTTATTGATTTTGATCAGATCATTTAAAATCTCGGTCTTGGCTTCATTGGCAGACATAAACTACAGTTTTTGTTGTTTGACCAAAGTGTTAAAAAACTATGCCATTTGAAGGGACCGCTAACTGCGAACATTCTGTTTTATTCAGGACGGCGGCAAGCGCCGGATCATATCAACTAAATAGCTGTAATAAACACTATTGAGTCGTATTTCGGAGGCGTGGCAGCCTCCTTTTCCGGGTAAATCACCTTATTTTGCGTCCATGAATTCCACTGTCGCAGCTTTTCTGGAAATATCAAAGTATACAATACCTGCTATCGTAGTGCTGATAGCCTGTGCAGTGATCGTCAAGCGATTCCTGGTCACCGAAGTAAAGGAACGACAACTTGCATTGCTGAAGGACACCCAGGATGTTACGCTAAGACTGCGGCTGCAGGCATACGAGCGTCTGGTGTTATTTGTGGAACGGATCCATCCCCGCCAGCTGATACCAAGGGTGTATGAATCTGGCATGACGGTTGCCGAGCTGCAGGCGGTGCTGCTTTACACTATCCGCTCTGAGTTTGAGCACAACCTGTCGCAACAGCTTTATGTAAGCAAACAAGTCTGGGATACAGTAAGGGGAGTTAAAGAACAGGAACTTAATATGATCGGGAGCATTGCCCGCCAGCTGGACCCGAATGCGCCAGGCAAGGAACTGCACAGCAGGGTGATCGATTATGTGATGACTGTTGAGGGTGAGCTGCCTACCGATATTGCGCTTAACATGATCAGCGATGAGGCAAAACGTGTCTTATCCTACGGCGTGCAGGGCTAACCGTAAACTTTCAAACAATTATGTCTGATAAACGATTTTTGACCGATGCCGGTATCGAGATCCGGGAGGTTTACACCGGACCGGTAACAATGAACGAGCTGCCGGGCTCCTTTCCGTTTACCAGGGGCGTACACGCATCGATGTACCGCGACAGGCTCTGGACTATGCGGCAGTATGCCGGCTTCAGTACAGCTGAGGAAAGCAATAAGAGATATCATTACCTGCTTGGTCAGGGTGTCATGGGATTATCCGTGGCCTTTGATCTGCCTACCCAGATCGGTTATGACTCCGATCATCCGATGGCTGAAGGAGAAGTCGGTAAAGTCGGTGTTGCCATAGACTCGCTGGAAGATATGGAAGTGCTGTTCCGTGACATTAAGCTGCAGGATATTTCCACCTCTATGACAATCAATGCCACGGCATTCATTCTGCTGTCTTTTTACATTGCGCTCGCTAAAAAGCAGGGAGCCGATATCAGAAAGATCTCCGGCACCATCCAGAATGATATTCTGAAAGAGTATGCGGCACGGGGCACCTATATCTACCCTCCCGCCCCATCTATGCGGCTGATCACCGACATTTTTGAGTATTGCAGCCGTGAGGTACCAAAATGGAATACTATATCCATATCAGGGTACCATATACGGGAGGCTGGTTCGACGGCAGTACAGGAGCTGGCTTTTACGCTGGCTAATGGAAAAGCATACCTGCAGGCGGCGATTGAGCGGGGACTGGATATTAATGTGTTTGCCCCCCGGCTGTCGTTCTTTTTCAACGCACATAATAATCTGTTTGAGGAAGTAGCGAAGTTCCGGGCTGCCAGAAGGATGTGGGCGCATATTACCAGCTCGCTCGGTGCCACCGATCCGAAAGCACAGATGCTGCGCTTCCATACCCAGACGGGAGGCAGCACACTTACTGCACAGCAGCCCAGGAATAATGTAGTGAGAGTGACCATGCAGGCATTGAGTGCTGTACTCGGAGGAACCCAGTCGCTGCATACCAATGGCTATGATGAGGCACTTTCGCTGCCTACCGAGGAAGCGGCAACACTTGCATTGCGCACACAGCAGATCATTGCCTTTGAGTCGGGTGTAACCCAAACGGCAGATCCGCTTGCGGGGTCTTACTTTGTTGAGACGCTGACCAACGAAGTAGAAGCTGCCGCATGGAAGCTGATGGATAAGATTGATGTGATGGGCGGGGCGGTCAAAGCCATAGAACAGGGCTTTATACAGGAAGAGATTGCCCGCGCGGCATATGCCTATAACAAAGCGATAGAAGACGGGACCAAGATCATAGTCGGTGTGAACAAGTTTACTTCTGCGGAAAGCAACGATACACCTGTATTTAAAATAACCGACGAAATCCGTCAGGTTCAGAGTGAGAAACTCCGCGACCTGAGAAGCCGGCGGGATCCTGCAAAGGCCGCTGCCTGCCTCGGGCATATCAGAAACTGTGCAATCAGCGGGGACAACCTGATGCCGGCGGTGATAGACGCTGCTGAGCATCTGTGCACCTTAGGGGAGATATCAGACACGCTGCGCGGTGTATGGGGAGAACACCGGGGCTAAAAAAGACTTTTAATGTAAAAAAGGCAGGAGGCATCCTGCCTTTTTTATTTGCTGACATGTTTATAATCCGGCAATTACAGATTCAAACATAATTTTCATATTTGTTTTTTATGAGATACGGAAAACTATACTTAAATTTAGTATGATAACAATGTCGAGAAGAATGTCACCTCTTTTCCTTTTATTCTATTGATTCCTTTCTCCCGGTAGCGTTCCGAACGGCATTCATGGTTTCATCATTAAAACTCTTTTGTTATGCCGGAGTTTGATACCGCTCACGTTAAAAACATTGTACTGCTCGGACATTCGGGCAGTGGCAAAACGACATTGGCAGAATCAATGCTGTTTGAGGCCGGACAGATCCACCGACGGGGAACCGTGGAGGATGGCAATACGATTGCCGACTATACCGAACTGGAAAAAGAAAGGGGCAACTCCATTTTTTCCAAATTACTGCACGCTCCCTGGAAAGGTTATAAAATCAACATCCTGGACACACCCGGCTATGATGATTTCTCCGGGGAGGTGATCAGCTCGCTACGCGTTGCGGACACGGGGGTTATGCTGCTGAACGCTTCAATGGGAGTTGAAGTGGGGACAGACATCATCTGGGAATACACGGAACAGTTCCGCACACCAATGATTTTTCTCATCAATCACCTGGATCACGGCAAAGCAGATTTCGACCGTACGGTCCAGGAGGCAAAGACTCATTTCGGTAACAATGTTGTACTGGTGCAGTATCCGGTGGATCCCGGGCCGGGATTCAGTGCGATCATTGATGTGCTGAATATGGTCCTCTACCAGTACGGGAAGGAAGGCAGCAAACCCAAAAAGCTCGGGATACCGCAGTCTGAGCTTGAAAGAGCCCGGCACCTTCATAAGGAACTGATAGAAGCAATTGCAGCCAATGACGAGTCCCTGATGGAGCAGTATTTCGAAAAAGGAGCGCTCACTGAGGAAGAGATGAAGCACGGATTACACCTCTCTATGGTGCGACATGATCTGTTCCCGGTATTCTGTGCCTCAGCCAGGCAGAACAGAGGTGTCGCACGGCTTATGGGGTATATAGACAATGTGTGTCCTCCTGCCTCGGAAATGCCTCCTCAGAAAAGCAGGGACGGCCAGGAGTTACACTGTGATGCGGCCGGTCCCGTCTGTTTGTTTGTGTATAAAACAGTAAATGAGCCACACATTGGTGAGCTTAGCTTTTTCAAGGTCTGTTCCGGCATTGTGAAAACCGGCATGGAACTCGTGAACGAGACCACCGGTGTGTCGGAAAAGATCAGCCAGCTGTTCGTCATGGAGGGCAATAAGCGGATTCCCGTGCCGCAGTTGGTGGCGGGTGATATCGGCGCCACGCTGAAGCTGCGCAACACACATACAAACAATACCCTGCATGAAAAAGGAAAAAGGATTGAGCTGCTACCGATTGAATTTCCGGAACCGAGGTTCAGCATCGCCATCGCGAATAATAAGCGTGGTGAGGAGGAAAAGCTGGCTATAGCGCTGCAACAGCTTCGGGAGGAAGACCCGACCGTACGGATAGAGGTATCTGCCGAGCTCGGACAAACAATTCTCCATTGCCAGGGTGATATGCACCTGGCAGTCATAAAGTGGAAGCTGGAACATATCTACCACCTGGATGTCCGCTATAGCCGTCCCAGGATCGCCTACAGGGAGACCATCCGGAAGGCGGCTACCGCTACCTACCGTCATAAAAAACAAAGCGGCGGAGCGGGCCAGTTTGCTGAGGTGAGCCTGCGTATTGAACCTTACGTGGAGCATATGGAGGAGCCCCAGGGGCTCACCATAAGAGGAAAAGAAGAGCTCGAACTGCCCTGGGGCGGCAAACTCGTATATTATAATTGCATCGTGGGCGGAGTGATCGATGCCCGGTTCCTGCCGTCAATCCTGAAAGGGATTATGGAAAAGATGGGGCACGGACCGCTTACCGGATCGTATGTCCGGGATATTCGTGTATGTGTTTTCGACGGTAAGATGCACGCTGTGGACAGCAATGATATGGCGTTCAAGACAGCAGGCGCCATGGCATTCAGAGAAGCGTTCAACCAGGCAGACCCGCTGCTGCTGGAGCCTGTATACCAGCTGGAAATACTCTGCCCGGATGATCTGACCGGGCATATCATGGGTGACCTTCAATCGAGACGCGCGCTGGTGGAAGGCTTTGACGCGGAAGGACATTTCACGCTGGTCAGGGCTATGGTGCCGCATGCCGAGATGCATGGCTATGCATCCGCTCTGAGAAGCCTTACCCAGGGCAGGGCCCGGTTCAGAATGCGTTTTGATCATTATGCATCCGTGCCGGGAGAGTTGCAGCGCAGACTTACAGAGCTGCACCATCATGAGGCTGCGGAACTTGCCGAAGCTTAGATAGTTAAGAAAAGCAGGCTGGTGCCTGCTTTTCTTCTATGTCTATTTTGGTTAAATGCGTGACTCTTCCATTACTTCCTTGATGATGGCGCAGACTTCATAAGCCTCCTTTCCCACAAAATGCTTCATCCATTTCTGAAGCTGGTATTGGGTAAGCCTTCTGAATATGCCTTTAAGTTCTTCATCGGAGTAATTATCAATATTTCTGGAGAGTATAGTTCGATCTAGATTTTGTACGACTGCCTGTTTCATGTTACGGGTATAGCTTCGCATCCTTGTCTAAAAGAGTTATGCCAAACCTGCCGGCAGGCTGCAGCAATCCGGGGGTGATGAGTGTCCGGAAAACATCTGTACGCGTCCTGCCGGCGGTCTCCTGTGACATGATAGTCCGAAGGGGTAAAATGAAAGGGCTTTGCCTCAATAAGTGTCCTATTGACCTGATTCTGAGCAATGTGCCGTGCTGCGGAACACCTGTGCCCGATTCACGGCGGGCAAATCCTGTATCATGTGCGGTGAACAATATGGCTGAATTGGTACGATTTCTATACTCCAGACTGCATACAAACGGCAGACTGGGTATTAAACTGCACAAATGTCCATAGACACATCTTCATTTTTCCGGACCATTTTTGACCGTTCCAGGGGCGCAGGGATGCTGATCCTGGATGAGGAGGGTATCATTCTCAGGGTAAACGGAGCTTTCACCCAGATGTTCGGATATGCCGAGAAGGAGCTTGCGGGAAAGAGCTTCAAGATCCTCTTTACGGCGGCAGACCGGGTAAAGCAGCTTCCGGAAAACGAGCTGGCAAAAACAAAGACTCAGGGCTATTCCATGGATGATAACTACCTGGTGCACCAGTCGGGCAAACATACCTGGGTAAGCGGCGAGACACAATGCGTCACTGACAAGGACGGAAAGCTCTACCTGGTGAAAACGGTACAGGACATTCATAATCAGAAGCTCCTGGAAAAGTTCCTTGTGGAGGCAAATTCGATGGTCGCGGCGCTGTTTGAGTGTATCAGAACGAGGGCGATGTTCGTTATCGACCGGAACCAGACCATCAACAGGATCAATAGTGCGGCCTATAAAGTGTTCGGTATCACGGACCTGGACCTGGAGGGAAGCCGGATCTCTTCGATCAACCATCCGCTCTGGCAGCATGATCCGTTTAAACAGAAGATCAACCATATATTCCAGCCTACGGAAGCCGGTACGCAGGTACAGGAGTGGAAGATCAGGGCCGGGAACACCGACTACAGGATTGATGCGAGGCTGATTGACGGCTACTCTGAAGCAGAGAAAAGGCTGTTGCTGATTTTCACGGATCCGCACCTCAGCAACTGATCAGCAACCGCCGGGAATACCTGCCCGCCACACTAGCCGGCAAAGATGCGCTCCAGGGCCCAGGCTTTCAACCTCATTTCTTCAAACTCCTCTTCCGGAATGCTATCTGCAGTAATGGCGCCTCCGGTCATATAATTCAGGTATCCGGTCGCCTCGTTATAGAACAGACTGCGGATAATGACGTTCAGATCAAAATTGCCTCCGGGATCTATATATCCCACTGACCCGGAGAAAAGCTCCCTTCCGGAGCTTTCGTAGTGATCAATAAGCTGCATGACCTTGTATTTGGGAGCGCCTGTCATACTTCCCATGGGAAAGGAAAAGCGGATGGCATCGGTGAAGGGTAATCCCGGTTTTAATTTACCGCTGACCGTAGAAATCATCTGGTGAACCTGCGGGAAGCTGTAGATGCCGAAAAGTTCATCTACGGTTACATATCCCGGCTCACAGCAACGGGCAAGGTCATTGCGGACAAGATCGACGATCATTACATTCTCTGCCCGGTTCTTTTCGCTATGGAACAGGTCAAGTTTGTTTTTCGCGTCTTCCACCTCATCGCGGCTCCGTGGTGCCGTACCCTTAATAGGCTGAGAAAGAACACGATCACCATGCCGGAAAAGATATCGCTCGGGGCTGGCGCATACCATGCTCAGCAAATGGTTTCTGTACATGGCAGCAAAAGGCGCGGGCGACAGCTTATTCAGCTTCAGATAAATTGAAACCGTGTCAATGGAAGCATGTCTGCAATATCCCTCCGTGCAATAGTTGATCTCGTAGCAATCGCCGTCTTTGATATGGCGTTGCAGCTTCCGTACTATCTCCAGATACTTCTCTTTTTCGACCCTGGGATTGAAACATACCCCGTGGGGCTCCTGAACTGCTACCGGCGGAGACATCATTATCTGCGCATAGATCTCTGCGGGCTGATCATCAAGGCAGGCAATCGTCATATAGCGGCTGCCATGCTCCTGGTAGCAAACGATACGAGGCTGGTAAAAAAAGATGTCATCCCAGCCGGCAGCCGGTTCGTGTCTTGAAGAAAGTCCCGGCTCTAAGCTGTTTTTGAAGTCGTAGGCAATATGTCCGAACAGCCAGTCCTGATTTAATTGGTGCCAGTTATATAAGGCAGCAAGGAAGTCTTCACTGCCGGGTTTCAGAACGGTAATGGCGTCAATGGCGAAAAGCCAGTCATAACGTCCGTGGGGAAGGTGGTATCCGGAAGAGTCCAGAAAAAGAAGAATGCTGAACCGGCGGGACCAATTCAGCATTCGGCTTATTATCTGCGCGCGGGCTTCAGCCGGCAGCAGGAACTGTTGTGTTAATCGCTGCACGCCGTACGCTTAAAAATCATCATCGTCATCGTCATAGCCACCGCCTTCACTGAAAAATCCCAGGTCTTTAAACTCGTCGTCAAAATCGAAGTCTTCATCTCCTCCACTTTTCTTTTTTGCTGCCGCTTTGGTCTTTGATTTCGGAAGGTCAAACTCCTCAAACTCCTTATCGAGGTCAAAATCGTCTTCGTCAGACGAATTGAAACCGTCATCTTCATCAGCATCATCAAGATCCTCATCATCGTCGTCGTCCTCATCGGAAGCGGCAGCCTTGCTGGCTTTGCGCCCGGCGGTCTTTTTTACAGGAGTCTCGTCCAGCTCATCATCCAGATCTTCGTCCTCCTCATCGTTATTCTTTACAGCTTTGGCTGCTGTCTTCTTTGAAGCTGCGGGCTCCTTTTCGGTCAAGGTCTTTTTGGGGGATGCTTTTTTGGTAGAATTGGATTTCATACTCACTTCGATTGTCAGCGTAAAATTTTAACTGTTTGAGGAAATTGCCAAATTTTTTTTGTCTTAAATAAGTATTATTTTTCAGGAGCGTAGATTAGCTCTGAAACAGCGATTTAACCCTGTTTCAATGCCTGCAGGCGAGGGGTTGAGATTGCCGGAATCAGTTTAATTCCAGAAGCTGTTCCCTTCCTGTGCCGTTGGAGATAAACGCGATTTTCGTTTCCAGGTATTGCTCGACAAACGCGCAGTAATCCTTGAATACCTGGGGCAGCTCCTCATAAGATTTACAGGCGCCGATCGATTTGCTCCAGCCGGGGAAAGTTTTATAGACAGGATGTATCGACGCGTCCGAAAGATCGTACGGAAGCTCTGTTGTTTCCTTATCCTCTACCTCATATGCGACCGCTGCGAGCACGGGGTCAAACTGGTCCATTACATCCGCTTTCGTTACGATCAGCTTTGTTACCCCGCTGAGCATGCAGGCATAGCGCAGCGCCACAAGATCAATCCAGCCGCAGCGGCGCGGACGTCCGGTGGTTGCTCCGAACTCTGCTCCCGCCTTGCGCAGCGCATCGCCCGTCTCATCATGAAGCTCCGTAGGGAATGGTCCGCTGCCTACCCTGGTGCAATACGCTTTGGTAATACCGTATACCTCGCCGACGGCCGAGGGTGCGATGCCCAGGCCGTTGCAGACGCCCGCGGCAATAGTATTGCTTGAGGTCACGTAGGGGTAGGTGCCGAAGTCAATATCCAGCATGCTGCCCTGGGCTCCCTCGGCGAGGATTTTCTTGCCGGAGCGCAGCATCTGGTTGATCCAGTATTCGCCATTCACGATCTGCAGCTTGCGCAGCTTATCCACCGCATCGAAGAACGGCGCCTCCCATTCTTCCCAGCTGATGGGAGAATCGAACTGCTTCAGTATCTCGAGGTGTTTATTCTTTAGCGTGTTGTACTTCTCTTCAAAGTTCGGACTGAGAATATCCCCTACCCTGAGTCCGTTGCGTCCGGTCTTGTCCATGTAAGCCGGGCCGATCCCCTTAAGGGTAGATCCGATCTTTTCTTTTCCCTTGGCTGCTTCTGAAGCAGCGTCCAGCGCCCTATGGGTAGGAACGATAAGATGTGCCCGCTTTGATACGAACAGCCTGTCAAGCACGTCTGCCTGCAGCGGCAGAATGGCCTCGATCTCCCGGTGGAGCGTAACGGGATCGATCACTACCCCGTTCCCGATCAGGTTCAGACAATGGTTATGAAAAACCCCGGACGGGATGGTATGGAGCACGACCTTGTTACCGTTTACATACAGTGTATGTCCGGCATTGGGGCCGCCCTGGAAACGTGCGATTACATTATACTTGGCAGCGAGATAGTCTACGATCTTTCCCTTTCCTTCATCCCCCCACTGCAAGCCGAGCAAAACATCAACCATTTGATTTTTTTAGAGGGGTCAAATTTATAAACAGAAGTCGAAATTCACTCCGGAATTTCCGGCACGGCGAAATTCTAGTATAATCCCGGCGCTGCGGATGATACATGCGAGGGGTTCAAATAAATAAATCTTGTTTTACCGGGAGCTATCAGGATCAGGCGGATGCAGGGCCGCGGCTCCCTGTTGCCACCGTCAGTTGGAAAAGCTTTCCTTTATAAAAAAAGTGAAGATGTCCCAAACCTGCCACAGATTGGGGGCAACCGGCCGGAAACCGAACAATGTTGCTTAAACGCAGTGCTGGCGCATGTTTCACGGGTTTCCACGGTTGGAGTGCTCGAGCCAGACCGTTGATCCTTAACGCTTTATCTCAAACCACGGTAAGGAAAGAAGAAAACGCAGACGCCCGGAACGCCCGTTCGGCGCGGGTTTTAGCAGTAATGGCATGGTATTGTTCTGTCAGATCTGCAGTGAGAGGAGATAAAGTGCCAGCCAGCAACAGATTTTGGATAGTACACGTCGGGCGCTCACTATACTTAATTGCAATTAATATACATCGTACAGATTGCATAAACTAAAAAGAAACCTCAACTTTGGATCATACGTATTCCAAATAGAGGGCAATGTCAAACCAAAAACTCGTACTTGATATGGCTGCCATGCAGGAAGGTTTTTTCAGCGACACCGCTCTGATCGGAATCGTAAGCGCAATGCCCGCTTACCGTTTTTGCTGGATGCTCAACCAGAAGTTCGATATGAACTTTGTCCGGGATGCAGACTCTGATATCTGCAAATATGACTCCGAGCAGCATGAGCACTTCTTCAGCATATACAAGTACTGCACCCCGCTGAATGGCAATAAGTACCTGATCTACAAGCTTAAGAGCGATAAGGAAAGCCTGCTGCCCGAAGTAAAGCAGCTGGATTACCTGTGGATGATCCAGAGCCATGATCCGGAGAATGACGCCGCAGCGCTTGCCCAGCATCTCAAAAACATTCCGGATGTTCAGCTGGCCCAGGTACTGGTGCCGGAAAAACTGAAAAGCCTGACCAACCTGCTTGTTTAATTTGTGGTTCAGCAGTTAACCTGCACCGGCAGACTTCGGTTCCCCGCTCCCTACGCCTGTACATATATAACAGGCGCGCCTCCTGCGCCTGCATCAGCATAATTTCCCCGCACCATTTCCCGGCCGCAATGCGCCATACGGCACTTTACCGGAAATCTTCGTTCTGAAACTATTCCGGCTATTCGCCTGCGTCAGACCACCACAGCTTACGTTTACCTTCCGCGCCCTCTGCAGGGTGCCGGGGACTATTTCCGGAACCGCTTTCTCCGCCATTTTGCCCTGCCCCTCGTCCAGGCAAGTATGAAGCGCATTTGGAGGGAGTATGGAACGGGTATGGAACGGGTATGGAACGGGTATGGAACGGGTATAGAGCTGACCGCCTCCAAACCCGCTCCTGCTACGGAGTTCCGCCGAAGTTGATACGGGTGAAAAAAGCATCAAAAAAGACCGTTTCAGCAACTTTATAGGCGATAACTGCGCTTCCCTCTAGTCTTTTCCTGTTTCTCTGCACTGTTCCTGTTCCCTGAAACGGCGGGAGGGTTATGCGTTGGAAATGCCCCGGTATGCCTGGCTGCCACGTGGCAAATGCGCCGGATGTCAAGTTCCTATGCTGCAGGTACGGGGTTAACACAGAGCTGCTATGCCTTCACCGGCAACTCCTTGCTATCGCCCTTCTCCCGGAACATCTGCTCCCCCGGGGAATTTCCGCGCTGACGCAGGCATACTGCCTAATTTTTGTTAATTCTGAAGGCGCTATTTGCCCGTAAGCCTATTTTTCTATTTTTGTTGCCTGTCTTAAAGGGGGACGTCTGCCTGTTGCCTTCCATATTCCTGTGGTTACAAGGGCGGATGTCACTTCAATTTCTTTTATTGCCAAAGAATTTACGATAAATAAACACACACTCAATGAGTTACCGCAAAGTCAACAACATTGTTGGTTGGATTACCGGCGCGATTGCCACGTTCGTTTACCTGAAAACTATGGAACCCACGGTCAGCTTCTGGGACTGTGGCGAATTTATCTCCTGCGGCTATAAAGTAGAAGTCGGACACTCTCCGGGTGCCCCGTTCTTTATGCTGATCCAGCGGATGTTCGGATTGCTCGCCGGCAGCAACGTAGCCAAGGTGGCCATGATGATCAATGCCTGGTCGGCTATTGCAAGCGGACTCACGATCCTTTTCCTGTTCTGGACCATTACCCATTTTGCCAAAAAACTGCTGGCGCCCGATACCGAACATCCCGACAGCCTTGTCACGGCCCTGATTATGGGGGCGGGTCTGGTTGGCGGACTTGCCTATACTTTTTCCGACACATTCTGGTTTTCTGCCGTTGAGGGTGAGGTTTACGCTACCTCATCCCTGTTTACCGCACTGGTATTCTGGGCGATCCTGAAATGGGAGCATGCGGCAGACAACAAGCACGCCGACCGGTGGCTGGTATTTATCGCCTACCTCACGGGCCTGTCAATCGGCACCCACCTGCTGAACCTCCTGACGATACCCGCACTGGCGCTGCTGTATTATTATAAGCGCTACAAAACCACCAACATGGGAGCCGTAGTCGCGTTCATTACCGGCTGCGCTATTCTGGCCCTGATCCAGTTTGGTGTGATCCAGGGTATCCCTTACCTCGCTTTTAAATTCGATTACCTGTTCGTAAACAGCTTCGGGCTTCCGTTTGACTCCGGAGCTATCTTCTTCCTGCTGCTGCTGGCGGCGCTGATGATAGCGGCTACCGTTTATGCCCGCAGGAAGGGCAAGTATATGATGCACCTGGGCATGCTGTGCCTGCTTTTCGTAAACATCGGCTTCCTTACTTACCTGGTGCCTGTGATCAGGAGCCGGGCGGACGTTCCGATCGATATGACCAATCCGGACAATGCCAACCGTTTCCTCAGCTATGTAAACCGGGAACAGTTCGGTCAGCAGCCCTTGCTTTTCGGACCGGATTATAACTCTCAGCCGGTAGACATAGAGCTTAAGGGATACATCTATGAAAAAGGCAAAAGAGACGGTAAGGACTACTACGAGGAAGTAGGCAAGAAGCTTCAATATAAATACGAGAACCAGCGTTTCTTCCCTAGGATCTGGGATAACAATGATCAAAGCCATGTGCAGTTTTACCAGAACTATCTCGGACTCGGCCCCGGAGAAACCCCTACCTCTGCCGACAACTTCCGCTTCTTCTTCCAGTACCAGCTTAACTGGATGTGGTGGCGGTATTTTATGTGGAACTACGTAGGCCGTCAGAATGATTTTGAAGGTCAGGGCGGCCCGAAGGAGGGTAACTGGCTTTCCGGCATATCGTTCATTGACCGTCCGAGAGTTGGCGATACCGACAAGATGGCTGATGGCTACAGGGACAACCTTGCGAGGAACGAGCTTTATTTCCTGCCGTTCATCCTTGGTGTGCTTGGACTTGTCTACCAGTTTAACCGCAATAAAAAAGACGGCATCATCACCTTCATGCTGTTCTTCTTCACCGGTATCGCCATTGTGCTTTACCTGAACAATACGCCGCTGCAGCCCCGTGAGCGTGATTATGCCTATGCCGGGTCTACTTATGCATTTGCCATCTGGATCGGTCTGGGCGTGCTCATGGTGCATGAGTGGTTCAGAAAGCTGACGAAGGGCGCTGCCGCCGCCTATGGCGCCATAGCCCTCTGCCTGCTGGCAGTGCCGGCCCTGATGGCTAAGGAGGAGTGGGATGATCATGACCGCTCGCGCAAGACCATCGCCTGGGCAACGGCGCACAACAGCCTCATGTCCTGCGCGCCAAACGCGATCCTGTTTACCTTCGGCGATAACGATACCTATCCTTTATGGTACCTGCAGGAAGTGGAAGGCGTCCGTACGGATGTACGTATCGTGAATACGAGCCTGCTCGGTATTGACTGGTATATTGATCAGCTCAACTATAAGATCAATGATGCAGATGCGGTGCCGATGATCTGGAAAAAGCAGCATTATGTAGGCGACAGGAGAAATTACCTCCGCTATATGGAGAATCCGGCTATCCCGCAGGACAGGTTCTTTAACCTCCAGGAAGTCTGCAACTTCATCATCAGCGATGATGTGAACGCCAAGATCAGGACGCAGGCAGGCGAGACGGAGAACTACCTTCCTTCCCGGAACTTCTTCCTGCCCTCACTGAGCAGGGAAGAAATCATCCGCAACGGCATGCTTCATCCTTCAGACAGCATCGGCATCAATACGGAATTCAAGTTCACTTTCCCGAAGACGGTTGCCTACAAAGATGACCTGGGTGTGCTGAATATCGTTGCCGCCGTGGCGCAGCAAGGCTGGAAACGTCCGGTGTATTTCGGTGCGGGCATGGGCGACAACTACCAGGGGATGAATGATTACCTGAAGCTGGAAGGTACCGTGTACCGCCTGGTGCCTTACAAGTATAACAACCCAAGACCGAACAACCCGGGAGATATGGGATTTGTAGACGCGCAGAAGAGCTATGACCTGTTTATGAATACCTATAAATGGGGCGGTGCGGAAAGGAACGATGTGTATTTTGACGAAAAGAACCGTCAGATGCTGACTGCCTACCGTATTGATGCTTCAAGAGTCGCTGACGAACTTACCGCCCGCGGCAGAACGGCTGAAGCCATCCAGGTGCTGGACAAAGTGGTCAAGAATATAACTCCGGCATCCTATGCCTATGATGTTCCTTCTTATTACCTGGCACTCTCCTATTATAAAGCAGGAGAAAAGGCCAAAGGACGCCAGATGGCGCTGGCACTTTCGAAGAATGCCGAAGATGATATCAAGTATATCCTTGACCTGGATGATGAGATGCGCGAAGGCATGTCCAATGATGTGCAGCGTGATCTGACCATCATGAACATTCTCAGCAATGTGGCAGGACAGGCCGGCGATACGGCAACTGCGCAGGAGCTGGGACAAAGGTTCCAGGGACTGCTGTCGGCAGCCAGCGGCAAGATCAACCTGCAGCCGGCTCAATAGCGAAATGTTATTATCACCGAATAAAAAATCCTCCGGCTCCCGGAGGATTTTTTATTTACAGCAGGGCACAAAAAAAGACAGATCATATGATCTGTCTTCTGAGGTCGAGAGCGGATTCGAACCGCTGTACGAGCTTTTGCAGAGCTCTGCCTAGCCACTCGGCCACCCGACCGTAAGGGATGGCAAATGTAGTAAAAAATCGTTTCTTTACAACCCCAAAGCAAACTTTTTTATGCCTGCATTCATTGGAGCATCAGAACTTATCATCAACCCCAAAGGCGCCGTATATCATCTTGATCTCGCACCCGAGCAGCTGGCAGATACTGTGATCACGGTTGGTGATCCGGACAGGGTTGCGGAAGTGTCCAGGCATTTTGACCGCATAGAACATAAAGCGCGGCACCGCGAGTTCGTGACCCACACAGGCTATATCGGCAGCAAAAGGATCAGTGTTGTCGGCACGGGGATCGGTCCGGATAATATAGATATCGTGATCAATGAGCTGGACGCGCTTGCCAATATTGATTTCGATACACGACAGCCCAAAGACGATATCAAAAGTCTCCAGATCATCAGGCTGGGTACGAGCGGCTCGCTGCAGGAAGACATCCCTGTTGATAGCCTGGTCGTTTCCAGTCACGGGGTAGGTCTGGATAATCTGCTGCATTACTATCAAAGGAATGAAACAGCGACCGAGGCCGGCCTGCTGCATGATTTCGTGCGTCATACCGGACTGCACGAGCGTGCTGTCGTCCCTTATTTAGCGTCGTGCGCTCCTGAACTTGCCTCATTGTTCCGCGCGCCATTTATTCATGGCATCACAGTGACATGTCCCGGCTTTTATGGTCCGCAGGGACGGGTGCTGCGCGGACCCGTCGCCTTTCCGGAACTGATAGACAGGCTGACGAGCTTTCGCAGCGGTGAATTCCGGGTGACAAACTTCGAGATGGAAACTTCCGCCATCTACGGGCTCGGCAGCCTGCTGGGGCATCGCTGTCTCAGCATCAGCACGATTGTAGCGAACAGGGTCCATAAGACCTTCTCGGCGGATGCGGGGCGGGCGGTCGAAAACATGATCGTTACCTCGCTGGAGATAATTGCTTCAGGCGCCATGAGCAACTAAAGGATTTGACACAGCAGATGACGGGGTTCCGACAATCAGCAACTATTCCACTACTTTTACACTTCTATGTTTCCAGATTTCCAGTATCTCATTGAGTATCTATTCAACATTGACGCACCCGAATGGCTCGGTCTGTTCAAAACATTCGGATTATTTGTTGCGCTTGCCTTCCTGGCTGCCGCCTATGTGCTGGTAAAAGATCTGAAGCGAAAGGAGCAGCTTGGATTGTTCCAGCCTGAACTGGAGAAAAGGGAGGTCGGCAGGCCTGCATCACCTTCGGACCTGTTCTGGGCGGGCGTAGTCGGTTTTCTGATCGGTCATAAGATAGGAGGTTTCTTTGGCGGATGGGAAGAGATCGCGCCAAACCCAATGGGGTACGTGTTCTCCCTGCAGGGTAATGCGCTTGTGGGTATAGCCGGTGCGCTGATCATGGCTTATTCAAAGTATGCGGAAAAGAAAAAGGAAGCGCTGCCCTCCCCTAAGGAAATCACCGTTGCCGTATATCCCCATCACAGGATCTCAGAATTCGTGGTGGCGGCAATGATCGCAGGACTGGCAGGTGCCAAAGTCTTCAACGCCCTGGAAACCTGGGAAGATTTCGTGCGCAACCCGATCGAGAACCTGGTCTCCTCGTCCGGCCTGACGTTTTACGGTGGACTCATCACGGCAGCCGTAGTCATTGCCCTGTATGCGAGAAGGCATCATATCTCTGTAGTGCATCTTGCCGACTCCTTTGCTCCGGCCATGATGCTGGCATACGGTGTCGGGCGGCTGGGGTGCCAGTTTGCAGGCGATGGCGACTGGGGTATTTTCAACAGTGCTTACATTACAGAGGTGAACGGAACACTCAGGGCTGCAGGGCCTGGTGCCTTTCTAAATGCGGTTCATGCCGCGCCGGACTATTTCAGCTCTGTCGCGCAGCAGTTCGGGCAGGTTCCGAGCCTTTATGTTCCGGCCCCGGGCTGGTTGCCGGACTGGCTGTTTGCCATGAACTATCCGCACAATGTAAATAAGGAAGGCATGGTGCTCACCGGGTTTATCGGAGAGTATAACAAGGTGCTCCCGGCGGGCGTCTTCCCTACTCCGCTTTACGAAGCCGTTGTCTGCATCGGGCTGTTCCTGCTTCTCTGGTCGCTGAGAACATGTGTGAGACACGCGTTGCATCTTTCCGGCATTTACCTGATCCTGAACGGACTGGAACGTTTCTTCGTAGAAAAGATCAGGGTAAACTACAAATACGACTGGGGTTTTATCCATCCTACCCAGGCAGAGATCATTTCGGCAGTACTCGTTCTGATCGGTGTCAGCATCCTTTTATTTTACAGAAATCCCCTGCCGAAGGCTGGTGTGGCCCGCATTCATCCCGAAGCCTGACAAATAAATTAATACAAGCCGGCTGTTTATTAACAAAGTTATCAGCTAGCTGAAGGCGGAAATGAAATAGTGGCGATTGACGTATCAGTACTAAGCTCCGGGAATTACATGCCAGCGCTAAGGGGTCGGAACGATATGGCCGACCTGTACCGCACTGCGCCGATCATCCGGCAATAAACCTGTTACGCAATATTATAGGGATGCATGAATTGCAGTTTAGTTATGTTCTCATTATGTTTGTCCGGTATCCGCTACCCGATCGTTGAAGAATCTGCGCCTATTTATCTGTTTCCTGTTCCTTTCCGCAGTTGCCCGCGGACAGCAGTTTATATTTAATATCAATAAAGAGAACGGGCTCCCGGTGAACCATGTATATGGCACTGCGATAGATAAGTATCATTATCTCTGGATAGCCACGCCCAAGGGTGTGGTCCGGTACAACGGCTATACTGCCGTTCTTTTCGACATGTCGGACGGATTGCCGACTGATGACGTCTGGTACCTGAAAGGGGACAAAAAGGGCAGAGTATGGATTAACTCGATCACCAACGAGCTTGGCTATATTGCCCGCGACCAGTATTACCCCAAAATAATCTCCCCTCCAGGAAATGAGCTGTTTCCGAAGGACATGCAGCTCTTGCGGAATGGGATCACATTTATCACTCCCATATCCTACCATTACGAAAGAGAGAAAAAGTGTTTATACGCCATTGCAGAAGACACGGCAGTGCAGTTGGAACTTGGTCCTTACGGGCAGCACTTGTCATTCATGAATGCGGCGGGAGAGCTGATTGCAGATTCAGGCAAACATTTCTATAGCCTGCGGATCGAAAATCAGAGGATCGTCCGAAAAAGGCTGAATCCGTATGACCCGGAAAAGACAGTCAGGGTATCGGGGGGTATGCACTACAACCTTTTTGGGCGATTCCTTTATACTTTCCGTTATAAGGATACCAGCATCGGATTTATCAGACTTGCCGATACGGGTGCGATCAGTCGGGTCAATCTGTTTGAAAAGGGCGAGTTCCTGACTTATGTGTTTCACCAGGAGGAAAAACTGTATGTAAACAGCAACCGTAATATATATGTCCTGGACACTACATTAAGACTCACCGGAAAGTACCGGATCGGATCGCTGGTCAATCAGGAAATAGATTTCACCAAACCAGCCGTGCTGGCAGAATATCCGCTCTGGGGCTCTGTGCTCGGGACGACAGCAGGGCTGTTTGTCAATTTCCCGGTAAACGATGCTTTCCGGAAAATATCCAGGGAGGAGCTTTCGGGGTATGAACCGCTGAGATGTATCAACGACAGCACCTGCTATTGGTGGAATAACACCACGGAGACCCTGGCAGAACAGACCGGAACGGGTATCCGCCACTACCGGCTGGAGGGTATCAAAGACATTGTCGGGATCAATCCGTACAGCAGGGAACAATCGCTATTGCTCACCGGCGCAGACATTTTCCTGATGGATCATGCTACTAAGAAATTGCAGCCCTTTTCCGGAACACACGCCCTTCAGTCGCCCGCTGATGCTATCGCTATCGATGACAGCACAATAATTGGCATCTATTACGGTGTCAAAGGACTCCATAAACATCGGCGAAGGGCGAATTCAGGTGTCACACTATACCGGCAGACTTTC
>Ga0196964_10000348_pt1 | contig 31481 bp, 22 predicted proteins | sample S1_10metaG_FD_148615 | JGI IMG/M metagenome (GOLD analysis project Ga0196964, IMG submission 148615) | Soil microbial communities from Anza Borrego desert, Southern California, United States - S1_10 | ecosystem: Environmental > Terrestrial > Soil > Desert | place: USA: California | collected... | reverse complement strand
GGGTGGCAGATCACCGGGCTCAAGATCTACTTTGCGGATGAAATTTTCGGCCTGCATTTTTCCATCTTTTGTAGCAATGAAAAAATGATATGCACCCCGGATCATCCCATTGTCCTTTGTTTTTTTCCAGTTCCGGTTAAAATGGGGATCATCATTTCCAATGCCCTCGGTCGCTTTGATAAATGCAAAACCGATCCGGATATTGCGCACATTCATTTTTTTTACTTCTTCCCAGGCGATGATCTCCTGGTAGCGGGAAACATCAATCCCATGGATCTGGTAATTTCCGGGAATGGCTATGCCGAATTCAGGATACTGTGCAAGCTTTGCCTTCCGGTAACGCAGCCATTCGATCAGCAGGACAAAAGCGACAGCAAGCAGGAGTACAAGTACAACAGGAATAACCAGTCGGCTGAAAAACTTTTTCCGTTTGCGGGACATGGAAGGGAGATGTGACAAATATAAAGCGATCGATTACATTGGGATGTTAATATAAATGAAAAGCAGGTTCGCTGAAAATTCTTAAAACTGATTATTTATTACATATCTGTCTTGCCGGAGCCGCCTGTCCGGCGAAAGTCGGGGATCCGGGTCTTAACGAATTTCGGGAATTGGACGATGTAGTTTATAGATCCCGGCTCAAGGCCGAAGGATAAATGAGATACCAGTCTTTTATAAACTGAGTTTAACTCCTACCGTTGCATAAAACATTTCTCTTCCCCGTTCAGAAAGGTCCGGCCTGTCTTGTACGGTAATAAGATTTTGTGGTATCACGTACGCAGGAATAGCGATTAATTGAAATTTTCCCTTTGCAAAGACAACGGGCATTGAAAACTCGTATGAAAGGATGTTGAATTTTCTCACGTTTTCCGTAACTGTCTGCTCCACGCCCGGGAAGAAAAGAAAACTACTTTGCTTGTAATATGTTTTTGTGAATTGTTGTGTGCCGGCATGCACATACAAAGAAGGGTCAAGCACGAGTACCGATCTATCCGGGAATTCCTTCCGGAAAATATGGTCAATACCGCCAGAAGCGCCAAGATCTACTTTGTCGCTAAACTTAACATCACCACCGGCATTGATGTTAATGACCTTATTGCTCCAGGTAAACAGGGTAGAAAATTGAGCCTTCAGCGCGGATTGCACCAATTGCGTCCCAGATTCATAAAAAGGCTTGACAAAGCTGATATTGCCTGAAAATTTATCATCTGTAAAACGATAACCGGCAGTGGCCACTGTACCGGCATAATCAAAATTGCTTTGGGAATTAATCACAAATACCGGAGCGGCATTCAGGTAAAAATTCTTGTTTAACCAGAGTTCTGCAACCGGGAAGAATCCGCTGCTTCTTAAGCTATCAGTTCTTCCATAATAGTTTAGTCCGGAATTATAAAAAGCTCCAATCTTAAACGCTACTTTACTTGTAGAGTCTGATTGTGCTTCGGCGAAGAAGCCGACCAGCAGGAAGGAACAAATCGCCACCAGCTTTTTCATAAAACTCCATTTTTATAAATGTGCCCCGACGCATCGGGGCACAGAGTATATGAGAAGTTTACGGATTAAAAATTACTGTTTGTTTACAGTTGCCTTTGTTTCAGATTTCACTTCGGCCGAAACCTTTGCGTCTGCCTTTGGTTTAACATCAGAAGCAGCCTGTTTAGCTGTTTTGACATCAGACTTCACTTCAGACTGTGCTTCAGCTTTTACTTCTTTGGCTGTTTGAACAGCAGCCGATGTTTCGTTTTTCACAGCAGTTGTTGTCTCCACCGCTGTTTTTTCTACTTTCTCTATCACGTTACTTCCATTCACGCTAACGTCTGCCCCTGCATTCAAGGAACCGTTGGCATTTACATCGGTTTGAGCAGCATTATTTCCAAACTGACCACTCACACCGGTGCTGGATTGAGATGAGGCAGAAATATTAGCCCCGGCTTTTACATCGGTCGATTTCTTAATATCATTTTTTACTTCAACAGCGGTATTGACAGCTTTTTGTGTTTTTGCATCCACCGTAGCGGCCGCTTTTGTGCTGGCATCAACCGCTTTTGAAGTGGTTGCCTGAACGGTAGCTTTCGTTGCATTTGTTACAGCCCCGGTAGTTTGAGCAACCGCAGTTGTAGTTGCAGTCGCATTTACCGCCGCCTGTGTGGTTGATTGAACTCCCACATTCAACTGTGCAAACGCGACAGCTGAAATAAGAGTCGTTACTAACATTGATAGGGTTTTTTGATGCGTCTTCATGATTCTAATTTTTGTTTGATTAAATATTTGAGTATGGATCAGTTGTCAGTTCACTTATTTATCGAAAATCTTATGCCAAAGACCGTTTAAACTTTAAAACATGAAAAATATTTGACAATTACTCTGGCGGAAGGATGGAAAGTGCTGAAAATCAAGTTTCGGCAAATGGCTTGTGGAAGTTAGACAGGATTGGGGGTCGAAAGGTTTAATGACACCAAAATAGAAATATGAAATTAGAAATAAAAATTAGAAAGTGTCTTGGGATCAACTATTTCAACCGTTTATGGTCATTTAAAACCGCATCAAAACTATATGGAAAGAGAAAGTTGTTGTATCTAAGTTATCATGATGCATTTCCAACTGCTTGGACAAAAAAGCAAAAGCGTTGGATCACAAAAAAAACGGGAATTAATAATTGATATGACTCCCATGGTGGACCTGGGGTTTTTACTAATTTCTTTTTTTGTGATCACGACCCAACTCACAGAACCCAAAACCATGGATTTGATCGTACCCGCAAAAGGCCCGTTTACTGATATCAAGAAATCTGCGACACTTACATTTTTACCAACCTCGGACGATCAATTATATTATTATTATGGTGATGCTGAAGAAACAGCCCGCGACCAAGGGTTACTGAAAACAGATAACAATGGAGAAAAGCTCCGGGAGATCATTTCGCGCAGAAAGACATTCCTGGTCAGAAAAAAAATAGATCCGGATGAATTATTTGTTATCATCAAGCCGGATAAACAATGCAAATATAAAAATGTAGTAGACCTGCTGGATGAAATAATCATCCATGACGTGAAACGATACGCGCTCACTGATCCTAATGCGGCAGATACCGAATTAATGAGAAATGCGAGAAAAGAATAGGATCAAACGTCAAAAGTGAAACGTCCTTTAAACCAGTGAGACCAGGTTCGTTTCCCTTTTTAACGATTCACTTCTGACGTTCTCATTTCTTATTCCTCATTTGATAACTTTCAATTCGCTGCTCCACATTTTCCCTCAGGTTCACATAAAATAAATTAATGTCCCCAATATGATAGTTACGACTCAGGTAGAAAACACTTCCGGGAAAATCAGGACGGGCAACCCAAAGAACCCCGTTCGCTATTTGCGCATCGGTTGTTTGAGGAAGGACCTGATTAAATTCCCGGAACACGCTTCCCTTATGCAAACTGGCTGGAGCATATTCTTCATTTGTCTGCCAGGTTAATGGATTGGTCACCCGGGAGGGGTTCTTCTCGTTTTTAATGTAAAATGGGATATATCCTTTTTTAAACGTTCTCCAGCCGCAGATACAACCGGTCTCTAAGGAATCTTCGCAGAATTTCAAATCCGTAAAATAATTCACGGGCACTGGCCAGCCGATCACGTAGGCTACTACCAATTGCCGCTTCAATTTTTTTCCCTCGAAATATTCTTTTAAAAGTCGTTTAGCATGCTTGCTACCCTGGCTGTGAGAGGCAATGATAATCGGTCTTCCTTTATTCCAATTTTGAAGATAATGATCGAATGCGTTTTTCAAGTCCACGTAAGCGGTATCAAAAGCAGCATTGGACAGGACCGTGTCCCGTATAAAAAAATTGCTGACATGCGCCTGCCGGTAACGGGGAGCAAAAACCCGGGAATGCTGGTTGAACACGCTGGCCTGGTATAGAATAGTTGTATAATCAGTCTTTGCGTTTAGTTTTTTATCATCGATTAACGCATTTTGATTTCCTCCCATGTTGCCATCCGTATAAATGGTGGGATGCAGGAAGAAGACGTCTGCTACTGTATCTCTCTTCTCCTGTCTTAGGGGTGCGGGAATGCTATCCGAAAGATCTTTTTTCCAGGGGTGTGCTGCCCAATAATCCAGGTTTTCATAATGTGGGGCCTTGTCGCTAGAATTAAAATTGTATTGGCTGGCATACCGTGAGAAATTCGTACACGAGGTCAGGAAGAGAATAAATAAGAATCCCGAAAATCGTCGATTCATGCCCTAAAGATGAGGATAAGAAAGGAAAGGTTCACAGGAGAAAGATCTACGCGACTGGGAACCTCAGCCGAGGGAGAAACCTTCAAAGATTCCAACCTTTTGGGAGTTGGAAACCTTAATTCCAAATACCAGGATAAAGTAATTTTGGTGATAATCAATGATTTGCATCGGCAAAGTTGCCCGCCCATACTCATTACTTAAAAAAATATGGTACTTTATTTTGCATAGTACCATATTTCACCTTAGCTTTGCGTTTATACTTTTTAATTAAGAGTTCATATGAATATTGAAAACACACAGAGCCAGATGCGGAAGGGTATTTTGGAATTTTGCATTCTCTCTATTATCAGGAGGGGAGAAGCATATCCAAGTGATATTGTAGAAGAGATGAAAGCCGCAAAACTCAATATCCTTGAAGGAACCCTATATCCACTTCTTACCCGTTTAAAAAATGCAGAAATGCTGAGCTATCGCTGGGTAGAAAGTAATTCGGGGCCCCCGAGAAAGTATTTTTTACTGACCGATAAAGGGGAAAAATTTTATAAAGAGCTCGAACAAACCTGGAACGAGCTTGCCAACGGGGTAAACACATTAGCCAACAAAAAAACCCCGGTCACCGGACAACCGGGTAACGAACCACAGAACCCATAACACTTGACTTCAACCAAATTATTATGACAATGAAAAAGATCATAAACATAAACTTAAGCGGCCGGGTGATCCCGATCGAAGATTCCGCTTTTGAGCAATTGCAGGGCTATATCGAAAGCCTCCGGCGCTATTTTGCCCGTGAAGAAGGCCGGGATGAGATCATTAATGATATCGAAAGCCGCATAGCTGAATTAATGAATGAAAAGATCCGGAAGGGTGCAGCAGCCGTAACCGGGCAGGATGTGGACGAGATCATTGCTTCAATGGGGAGACCTGAAGATTTTGAAGAAGCTGCCCCTGAAACAGAAAAGTTTTCCGCTCAGCCACGGGCTGCAACTGGTACTTCGGGACGAAAAAGACGCAGGCTGTATAGAGATACAAGTGATAAATTCCTGGGAGGCGTGTGTAGCGGTATCGCTAATTACCTGAATACCGATCCAGCAATCATCCGTATCCTGTTTGCCATTATCACGTTTGGCGGGTTTGGATTAGGGTTTCTCATTTATATCTTATTATGGATATTCTTACCCGGTTCCGATCTCGATACATACTCGGGTAAAAGATTGTTCAGGAATCCCGATGATAAGATCATTGGAGGTGTAGCTGGGGGATTGGCTGCTTATTTCAATATGAAAACATCTACGGTCAGGTTGATCTTTGCCGCACCTTTTGTGTTGAGCATACTGATCAGCATCCTCGACAATATTAGTTGGGACAATAATTTTGACGCATTTCCCAATATCATCTTTGGTTCATTGACAGGAACATTCATCCTTGCATATATTATTCTATGGATGGTATTACCTGAAGCAAGGAGTCCTTATGAGAAAATGGAAATGCGGGGTGAAAAAGTGGATGTGAATACTATCCGGCAAAATGTAAAAGAAGGGATGGAAAATGTGAAGGAACGGGTGAGCAGCTGGAGCGGTGAAGTAAAAGAATCGGCAAAAAACCTGGGAAATAAGGCGAAGGAGTTCAGTCAAACGAGAGGCAGGGCATTCGCAAGAGAAGTTGGTGATACAGCCCGCAGGGGAGGTACCGGCCTGGGTCATGCGATCGGCGTACTGATAAAAGTATTCCTGTTATTCATTGCCGGTACTATTGCGTTCGGGATCTTTATTGCCATCATTGCACTGATCTTTAGTGGCGTAGCCTGGTGGCCGATAAATAATTTTTTATGGACCAGTGATAATCAGCAATTCTATGCCTGGGCCACATTGATATTTTTCCTGGCAGTTCCATTGGTGGCATTTATCACCTGGCTGGTGAGAAGGATCCTGCGTGTTCGTTCACGTAATAATTACTTGGGCTGGATATTTGGTTTTCTTTGGCTCATTGGTTGGATCTCCGCTGTTCTCTTTGCCAGCAGTGTGTCCAAAGATTTTCGGTCATATGAACATGCGGATACAGTCATACCAGTCAGCCAGCCTGCATCAGGCAAACTCATTGTTACCGTCTCCCAACCAGTTTTAGAATACAGCGGCAATTTCGGATGGTTTGATACGGATGGAGAAGAAGGCTGGGATCTTTCAGAAGATACATTAAGGATCTCGCGGATAAAATTCAACATCATCGCCAGCAAGGATTCAAGCTATCATGTATCACTCAGGAAACATGGTTACGGTCAAACTGACCAGGAAGCTATTGAACGTGCTGAACGAATCCTGTACCCCGTGTACTCCAGGGATAGTGTATTAGACCTTGCAAATGGATATGCTATCGCCAGGGAAAACAAATTCCGTTTTCAGCATGTAGAGCTGGAGATCCAGGTGCCCGTAGGGAAAAAGATCCGGTTCGACCGCTCTGTAAAAGAAAAATTAAATCCGTCCAATTTCAAGGTAAAAAGAAGTTATTACCGGGAAAAAGGAGTGGAGATCAAAATTGATGACGGTTATTCCTTCCGGTTCCGGTCCGATGTGGATTATTTGATGGGGATCGATGGGCAATTGAAAGATATGTCCGGCAATACCGTAGTAAGCGATGGTTATAGGCATGAAGAGAAACCGGACAGTTTAAGTATTGAGCAACAAAGAAAAAAAGTTGAAGAAGAACAACGAAAGTTAAAAGAGATGGAAGATAAAAGAAAAGTGTACAAACTAATTCCGCAACAAAGAACTGTTCAAAAGTCAAAGGTAGAAAAAGATGCGATCGCCAGCTCACCTTCACCGGTATTCTCCCTGGTGAACTTATGGAATTAATACTTTTAAATGGTTTGAAGATCATTAGTTGAAGTATTCCTGCCCCCCGACCCGATAGCAATCGGATTCGCTCAGGATGCCGGGATAAAGCCTCGCTAGCCAGCGAGGCTTTAATTTTGAAGCATGCCGAAGTTATATCATCTCTCTTCATTGGAAGGGGCCGGGGGAGGCACGAAGGATAACTTTTCAAGACAATCCAGTCAGTATGCGCAGTACAGACCCGGGTACCCGGATGAACTGTTTGAATTTATCCTGGGACATGTGGTCAATAGGGAATGCGCCTGGGATTGCGGAACGGGTAACGGGCAGACTGCTAAAATTCTTGCTATTCATTTTGAAAAGGTGTTTGCCACGGATATCAGTTCAAAGCAAATTGAACAGGCATTCGTTGCGGAAAATATTTCTTATTCCTTGCAGCCGGCTGAGCATACGAATTTTTCCGAGGATCAATTTGACCTGGTGACTGTGTCGCAAGCACTCCATTGGTTCCGTCTTGATGAATTTTACAGGGAAGTGAAACGGGTGGTAAGGTCCGGGGGCTGGATCGCTGCCTGGTGTTATTCTAATCTGCATATTTCTCCGGGGGTCGACGAATTGATAAATGTTCAACATTATAAAAACCTGCTGGGAGAATACTGGGACCCGGAAAGGAAATATGTTGATGAATATTACCGCAGTCTTCCCTTTCCTTTCAAAGAGATCAAAACACCCGGCTTTGAAATCAAAATGAAATGGACATTAGAACATTTGCAAGGGTATCTCGAAACCTGGTCGGCCTTGCATCATTTCATAAAGAAGAATAATTTTAATCCAGTTCCGGAATTGATAAAGAAAATTGAGCCATTGTGGACCAACGACAAAATGAAAGTTATTTTTCCCGTGCATCTTCGTATGGCCCAAATAGACAAATGATTTAATCTAACTTTGCGATCAATTTTTCATGATGAAATCCACGCCTTTCACGCATAAGCATATTTCACTGGGTGCAAAAATGGCTGAGTTCGCCGGGTACAATATGCCCATTAGTTATACCGGCATTAATGATGAGCATATGGCTGTGAGACGGAATGCAGGCATATTTGATGTGAGTCATATGGGAGAATTCATTCTGAAGGGTAAGCATGCATTAGACCTGATCCAGCGGGTAACCTCGAATGATGCAGGCAAATTAAAGACAGGACAGGCGCAATACAGTTGCCTCCCAAATGAAAATGGGGGTATCGTTGATGATCTCCTGGTATATTGCATTGAGGAGAATAAAGTGTATATGCTGGTCGTCAATGCTTCGAATATCGAAAAGGACTGGAATTGGATTCAAAAGCATAACACCCCCCCATCGGGGAGGCAGGGAGGGGTTGCCGAGATGCATAATGTTTCAGATAAAACCTGTTTGCTGGCCGTACAGGGACCAAATGCCACGAAGATTCTGCAGCCACTTACCGAAATGGATATTCTAAACCTGAAATATTATACGTTCACAAAAGGAAAATTTGCCGGGGTGGATAATGTATTGGTGAGCGCGACCGGGTATACCGGCGCAGGAGGCGTTGAGATCTATTTCGAGGATAAAGAAGAAACGCCTGATAAAATTTGGGACGCGGTCTTCGAGGCAGGAAAATCACGAGGTTTGAAACCTGTTGGACTGGGAGCGCGCGATACTTTACGTTTGGAAATGGGCTTCTGTTTATATGGAAATGATATTGATGATACCACTTCTCCCCTGGAAGCCGGGCTGGGTTGGATCACAAAATTCAATAAAGAGTTTACCGCAAAAGAGATCCTGGAAAAACAAAAATCAACAGGTGTTGAAAGAAAATTAGTTGGGTTTGAAATGATCGACAAAGGCATTCCCCGTCATGGCTATGAGATCAAGGACTATACGGGTGCGGTCATTGGACATGTCACTTCGGGAACTCAATCCCCGAGTCTTAATAAGGCCATTGGTATGGGTTACGTACGCACTGTATTTTCAAATATCGGAACGGAAATTTCTATTAAGGTGCGGGATAAATTACTGCAGGCAAAAGTCGTTAAAATACCTTTTAGTTAATCCGTTAATCCGTTAATCCGTGGATCCGTGGATCGGCTTATCGGTTGAACTGTGAATCAGTTCATTCGTATTGGCTCAAACAAGTATTTCTATTTATTCTGATGGCTCAATTTTTGTGAATTAGGGACTACCGAAACTTATTGGTAATTTTCAATATTCAATATTCAATATTCAATATTCGATATTCGATATTCAATATTCCCTATGCCCACCATTCATTTGACCACCTTCATTGCTGCTCCTGTGAATGTCGTATTCGATCTTTCCCGGCATGTTGACCTGCATAAGCAATCGATGAGGAAATACAAGGAGGAAGCGGTAGCCGGCACCCGTTTCGGGCTGATCGAAAAAGAGGATACAGTGACCTGGAAGGCAAAGCACTTATTCAAAAATCGTTACCTGCGCATCAAGATCACCGACATGCAAAAGCCGGTTCAGTTTATCGATGTTCAACTGCAGGGCTCTTTCAGAGAAATGAAGCATGAACATCATTTCAAACCCTGTGATAATGGCACAATCATGATCGACATATTATATTTTGAATCTCCGTATGGCCTGTTGGGAAAATGGTTGAATCAATTCTATCTCACCCGCTACATGAAAAATCTTCTAGAACAACGCAATAGAACTATTAAAGAAGTAGCGGAATCTGATAAGTGGAAAAAATTGCTGATTAAGTAATGGTTGAATATTGTTGAAGATGGTTTAATATGGTTGAATGTTGCCCTGGGTATCAACATTCAACAAACTTCTACAACATTAAACCACATTCAACTATTTTTGTTGTTTGCCAACTATGAACAACAAGCCAAAGCTTTACACTTCCCTTTCTCCCGCCCTATTGAATCTATATGATGTGAGCAACAGTATTGTGGTGATCATTGACATACTCCGGGCCACCTCTACAATTGCTACTGCATTATATAATGGGGCAAAATCAGTGATACCGGTGGAATCGGTGGGTCGTTGCATTGAATTAGGCAAGCAGATAGAAGGTATCACGGCGGGTGAGCGGGATGGGAAGATCGCGGAAGGCCTGGAATATGGCAATTCACCATTTGAATACCCGAAGGAATTTATCGTCGGCAAGACGCTTGTACTTACCACAACTAATGGCACACGCTTATTACACATGGCCATTGAAAAAGGAGCCCAGGAAATCGTTGTTGGGGCATTTGTGAATCTTACCGCATTATGTGAACACCTGGTAAAGATGAATAGGGATGTTATTTTAGGCTGCGCGGCGTGGAAAGACCGCGTGAACATGGAAGACACCTTGTTTGCAGGCGCTGTGATCTCAAGAGTGAAGCAACATTTTTCCATCAATTGCGATTCCTCGCGTATTGCAGAAAATTTGTATGAAAAATCAAGGAAGGACCTGTTTGATTTTATGAAAAAGAACGATGCTTCGCATTATCACCGCCTGATGGGTTTCGGGCTGGAAAAAGATATTCGATATTGTTTAACAGCTGATCTTGCCAATGTTTTACCGGTATACAGCGAGGGAAAGCTGATGATTGGTTAGAGCCGGCCAAAACTCCACAAGATACTCATTTCTCCTCTCAAAAAGCGACATTTTATTATTTTTTATTTCTTCCATTTTTTAAGGAAATCCGCTTTACATTCTTTTACTTTTGCAGATTGCTTCAGCCAGTCGGCCAGTTCTCAGTCAGTCAATCTAACAGTCGAAAATCTTTCAGAACTGCAAAATTTTGACATATTGAGCTGGTTAGACCGCGAATTGAAAAACTGGGAACTGAAAGACTGCGAACTGACAAACTGAAAATGGCCTTACCCCACCTGATCAAATATGTCTATACCCATGGAACTGATGAAGTGATCCGCAGAGGAAAAAAGATCCACGCAATTGGGTTTGTGGAATTAGTGGAATATGATGACCTGTTTGGCTCAGCCGTATTTCGTGTGAAAGATGATAGTTACTCCACATTTTATAAAGTTTACATCCAGAAATTCAAAGATCCGAAATCCACATCCCTTCGTTGTGCCTGCCCGTATAACCTGGGAGATATCTGCAGGCACGAAGCGGCCGCTCTTTTCCAATTGCAGGAGATGATCGATCGGGGACATTTACAATCCGATATGATCCAGTATGACCAGCGGCATACTGTCGCGAAGATGAAGAATATTGATTTGAGAACATTAAGGTTGCTTTGTTCGCCGGAAACGTTAACCGAAGCCGAGAAATTCCTGCGCGCTAATAAAGCCAATATCGAGTATGCGGAAAACGAAATAGTAAAAGCCACCGTCCATCTCGAAGGCAGTTCATACCAGGTAATGATCAGGAAAAATGAAGAACGAAATTTTGACACCAGCAGCGATTATGTCGATCCTGCTCATCCGCTTTGCCTGCCAAAAGTGATCGTTTTCCTTCAATTGCTTCATACTTACGGCGCAAATTATTTTGACAGCATCCGCAATTGGGACAAGGAAAAAAATAAATTACTGGAAGCTTATGGATATTCCCTGGAGGATGATCTTTCCGGGAAGTTTGAATTTGCTTACAAAGATGGCAAACCATTTTTGCGCGTACTGGATAGTAAGATCAAACGGGTGACTGCGCCAGTTTCTGCAGGAGCAAGACCCGTCATTATTCCACAACAAACAAAAGAGGAGTCAGTGGTAGAGGAATCAGAGGAGATCATTGTTCCGACTCAACGCCTGGGTATCGTTTTTAATTTTAATAAAAAAACATACCCTCAATTCACCTTGGACGTGATCACCGGCGAACCGAATGATAACGCAGATGGATTTTCGGGGAAAGTGGAAAAGCTGGATATCACCCGGTATGTAAATACGGATAATCTTTCCGCAACAGATAAAGATCTGCTTGCTATTCTCAGGAAATTCCAGGAGACCGAGATCAACAAATACATCAGCCGCAACTCACCGTTTTCCGGATTCTGGGAAAATATCGTGCACCATGAAGAAGATGATCTGCCTGAAGAGACCCGTGAATTGATGGCTGAATACCTATTGCCAAAACTGAAAAAGATCTTCCACGAAGGAGCAGAGAATGTGTTCAGCTTCATGCTTCCTCCCGGAAAAGCTTTTAAAACGAATAATCTTCTGCCACTGCAATTACAGGCCGATGAGGCGAGACCGCATTTCATTGTTAAGAAGAATTCTCACTATACCGTTCAATGCCGCGTGAAAGTGAGTGGCATGGAGCATGAACTGGGTGAAAATGAAAGTCCAGGTCCTTTGTTCTTTATTTATAACCAGCAAGCCTGGCTGTGGAAAAATAATGAAGTGGCGCACCTGGTCGAGAGATTCCTGCCCAATGGTAAATTGAGCATTCCGGCCGATCAATGGAGCAAGCAACTGGCTGACATGATCCTGCCATTGACCCGGGAACATAAGGTTGATTTTGACAAATCGCTCGTCCAGGAAGTCAAAGAGGGTAACCCGGATGTGAAATTATTCTTACAGGAAAAAGGGGATTACCTGGTATTTCAACCAGCGTTCTCCTATAAAGGGTATGAAACAAAATCCCGGGACAGGGATGATATAGTTGTTCCGCAGGGAGATAAGGTGTTGATCGTACATCGTAACCGGGAAGCTGAAAACGGGTTTATTCAAAAGTTGCAGAATTTACATTCCAACTTTATCCGGAATGATGAATCAGGTTCACTGGCGCTAAGAGGAACCGATGTCCTTAAGAACAACTGGTTCTTCCTTTTTGTGGATGCCATGAAGGATATGAAAACGCCGGTGTTTGGTTTTGAGGCACTGAAAAATTTTCGGTTCAATACTGCTAAACCACAGACCAAGATCTTCATCAGCAGCAATACGGATTGGTTCGATGCCCGGGTGGATATCGTATTCGGGGATCAACATGTTACCGTGGCAGAAGTAAAACGGGCACTCTCGAATAAACAGCAATTTGTTCAACTAAGCGATGGAACATTAGGCATCCTTCCGGAAGAATGGCTGAAAAAGTATTCCCTGCTCTTCAGAGTGGGAGAAGGCAAAACCGATACATTAAAACTGTCCCGCTATCATTTGAGCGTTGTTGATGAATTGTATGAAAACCGGGATGAAGAAGAACTGGTTGTGCAGTTGGAAGAAAAGTATGAGAAACTAAGAAGCTTTAATAAGATCAAGGAGATCGATCCCCCTTATAGCCTGAAAATGATTCTGCGTCCTTATCAGGTTGCAGGCTTTCAATGGTTGAATTACCTGACAGATATACAATGGGGCGGAATACTCGCTGACGATATGGGTCTGGGTAAAACCGTGCAGGCACTTTCTTTCCTGGAACATTATAAATCCGAACACGGTAAATTAAAGGCGCTGGTGGTTTGCCCGACAACCCTGATCTATAACTGGGAGAACGAGATAAAAAAATTCACGCCGAAATTGACTTACCGTATTCACCATGGCGGATTGCGCACCAGGAATAAAGAGGAGCTGGTGGATCATGATATTACCATTACCACCTATGGTACGCTGCGAAGCGATATCAAATTAATGATGGGTCTGGAATTCGATTACGTGATCCTGGATGAATCCCAGGCGATCAAGAACCCGGCAAGCAAAGTCACCAAGGCAGCGTGTTTACTGAATGCAAAGCACCGGTTATGTATGAGCGGCACGCCGCTTCAAAATAATACGTTTGACATTTTTGCACAGATGAATTTTCTTAACCCCGGCATGCTGGGGACCATGGAATTCTTCCGACAGGAATTTGCGATGCCTATCGATAAATTTGGCGAGCAGGATAGAAAGGAACATTTGAAGAAGATCCTTTATCCATTTATATTAAGAAGAACAAAAGAACAGGTGGCGAAGGACCTGCCTGAAAAACAGGAGATGATCCTGTTCTGTGAAATGGAAGAGGCTCAGCGAAAAATTTACGATGCATATCGGAATGATTTCCGCAACCAGATCCTCGGCACAATCGAAACACAAGGTATCCAGCGTTCCCAGTTGACGATCCTGCAGGGATTGATGAAGCTGCGCCAGATCTGCGATTCTCCCGCGATTTTAAATGAACAGGAAAAATTTGAGAACCATTCCATCAAGCTGGATGAGCTGGCCAGAGAGATCATGGAAAATATCGGGGATCATAAAGCTCTTGTATTTTCTCAATTCCTCGGGATGCTTGCGCTCATCAAGGGAAAACTGGAAGAGCTTGGGGTTAAGTACGAATATTTTGATGGCAGCACTTCAGCGCCAGACCGGGAAAAAGCCATTCAAAGTTTTCAGAATAACGAGGAAAAAAGGGTGTTTCTAATTTCTTTAAAAGCTGGGGGTGTTGGTTTGAACCTGACCGCCGCCGATTACGTTTATATTGTTGATCCCTGGTGGAACCCGGCGGTGGAGCAGCAAGCCATAGACAGAACACACCGAATCGGTCAAACAAAAAACATTTTTGCTTACCGGATGATCTGTAAAGACACGATCGAAGACAAGATCATTCAATTACAAGAAAAGAAGAGATTGCTTGCTAAAGAGCTTATTACTGACGATGCTACATTTGTGAAGTCGCTTACCAAGGAGGACGTGGAATACCTCTTCAGCTAAACTTATAAAACATTTTACTAGATTTATTTCCAGGCCTGGACGATAATGGCACTCATCGACGCTTTCATCGGCGCCTTTCCAAATTTCTCCGCCAGCTGTTTTTCCAAAGAAATTTTTATTTCTGTCATCCACTCCGGATTGCGCTTCATTATCTCATTGTAAATAAGTCCTCCCTGGGAAAGCCCTTCAGCGGCCTGGTGAGCAGAATGACTAACACAGGTCTTTTGGAGAGTTTCAATTTTTATTTTTTTAAAACCTGCCTTTTCCAGTAAGTTTTTTATTTCCGATTCATCATTCATAGAAAATGGAAGGTTGTAAGAATCCGGAAGTGGGTCCGGCAAGTATTTTTTGGCAATGTTTCGATACACAAAAGACACCTGGTTGGATTCGAGATTATCCCAGGTACTGAAGATAAACATATCCCCTGCTTTTAATACTCTGAAAGCTTCTCTGAATGCTTTTTCTTTATTGGGTACGAACATATATCCGAAGCAGCAAACAATAAGGTCAACACTGTCACCGGGAAATGGAAGATTTTCAGCATCAATGATCTGCCAATCGATTTTTTCGGTCTTTAATTTTTCTTTTGCGATGGCAAGCATATCCTCACTAATGTCTGAGGCCACTAATTTGGCCGTAGAAGACAGGCGGGCCCTTAAATGGCGGGTAACCCTTCCGGTGCCAGACGCCAATTCCACAGCCAGTTTCACCCCGGAAGGGGCAATGCGACCGACTACTTCGATCGCATAAGGTTCGAAAAACAGGGGACCAAGGTATTCGTCATAATGTTGTGGAATAGATCCTGAAAAGCTAAAAACCTCCGGTAAATCATTAGTGGTCATTTCTCCGCTTTAGATACAATTTAGTAAAACTGCTTTTCACATTAGCTATGTACCGGTTAGTTTACTGGATAAAAGATATTATCCTTCCTTTTAAAAGCCAGCTCATCATCTCAAAGGGTAATTGGGTTTCCAAACCTGTAAGTGTAGGAACCTCATGAGGTTTCTACACTGGGTCGATAACCGGTTATCCGTTTAATGGCCATCCCATCATCTTTTTTGTCAGAATTCAAGTAATACAACAGGGAAAATCAGGGTTTTACGTCTAATTTCCAAAGATTTATTCCACTGATTATGAAGAAGTTCATAAGTTTTTTCGTCATCACCTTCAGTTTTTCCCTTATTGCCCAGGCCCAAAGAAACGATGGAATCATTAAAGGCCGGTTGTACGATACCGCTGCTAAACAGCCAATAGCTGACGCCACTATATCGGTTCAAAATGCCATAGATTCCACACTTGTTACCTTTACTTTGTCCAACAGGCAGGGCGCTTTTGAAGTTAAAGGTCTGGCCACGGGAGGTTATCTTCTGATCATCACAAGCAGAGGATATGCAGATGTCAGGCAGCGGGTAACCATTGCAGATAGTCTCAAATCAGTTGACCTCACAACCATTTACGTTCCAAAAGAATTTAAAACACTAGGCGAGGTGATTGTAACTGCCGATGCTCCCATCCGCGTGATGAATGATACAGTTCAATTCAATGCAAGTGGTTTTAAAACCCCGCCGAATTCAACCGCTGAAGATCTCATAAAAAAACTTCCGGGGATGGAAGTGGATAAAGAAGGAAATGTAAAATCCCAGGGAGAGCAGGTTCAAAAAGTAGTGGTAGATGGAAAAGAATTTTTCGGGAACGATCCGAAACTGGCTACAAAAAACATTACGGCGGATATGATCGAAAGCGTCCAGGTCTTCGATGATATGAGCGACCAGGCTAAGTTTACCAAGATGGATGATGGGAACCGGACAAAAACATTAAACATTAAGCTGAAGAAAGATAAAAACAAGGGATATTTCGGAAGAGCATTAGTTGGGTACGGCAATGATGATCGTTATGAGGCAAACCTCGCGCTAAGTAAATTCAAAGGAAACCAGCGGATCTCATTATTGATGAACGCCAATAATATCAATAAGCAGGGATTTTCTTTTTCCGATATCATCAGTTCCATGGGAGGTTTTAGTGGTTTTAGCGGAGGCGGTGGCGGATTCAGTGGAGGCGGGGGTGGCTTTGGTGGAGGCGGATTTGGTGGTGGAGGAATGCAGTTTTCCGGTGGAAGAGGAGGATTTGGTGGCGGGAGTGGAAGTTCAGGGATCATTCGTTCCTTTTCTACTGGTCTAAATTATTCAGATCAATGGGGAGGTAATTTCAAGATCACCGGAAGTTATTTCCTGTCCAACTCAACCAACCGGCAGGAACAGACCAGCTTGAGAACAACAAAATATTTTGGCGGAGACTCTGTTGTTGCACGAAGCGTACCGCTCTCAGCATCTACGAATGACAATAGGAATCACCGTATAAATCTTCGCATGGAGTACCAGATCGATTCGATGAATACAATTTTATTCACTCCTTCTGTTACGATCCAACGGTCATCGAACATAAGTGAAGATTCATCATTTAGCCGGGCAACCGCCGGCGGGATGGAATACCTCGTTGGAACTTCAAAGAGCAGGAGGACGAATGAACGGGATGGGTATAATTACCGGGGAGAATTATTATTCCGTCATAAATTCAGTAAAATTGGCCGTACCATTACACTGGGTTGGAATAACAACAGCAGCGGCAGCAATAGCGATGGATCTGTAATCACGAGCAATACCATCTATAATAGTGATGGTAGTATCCGGCAATCATTATTCCAGGACCAGGAAAATGACCAGGAAATCCGTCAGCGTAATAATACGGTCAGCGGTTCATATACAGAGCCATTAGGACTTAACAAATTGCTTGAGCTTAATTATTCCTACACGAACAATGTAAATATATCTTACAAATCCACGCGGAACTTTAATGCAACTTCAGGCAAATACGACCTTCCAAACCTGCTACTCACAAATGAATTCGAAAATATTTACAGGGCTCACCGGTATACTGCCAATTACAGGTTGCAGGAAAAGAAATATAATTACCAGCTTGGTGTCGGGATACAGCATGCCAGCCAGGAAAATAACAGTTTCCAGGCGGCAACCGGTAAAGATTCCAGCTTTACAAGGAGTTACACCAATTTCTTTCCAACGGCTTCGTTTAATTTAACTCCCAGCCGGACGAAGAATTTACGTATGAGGTATAATGGAAGAACCAACCAGCCACAGGTAAGCCAGTTACAAAATGTCCCAGACCTTTCAATCGACTCATTGAATCAACGGATAGGGAATCCTAACCTGCGTTCCGAGTTTAATCATAACATACACATTGGGTACAATACATTCAACGCGATAAGTTTTAAATTATTTGCCGCCAACCTGAACGTCAATTTCACCCAAAATAAGATCATCAGCGATATCAGCTACCAGGGTCCTCTTACGCTTACTACTTATACTAATATGAATGGATACTACAATGCAAACGCTTTTGTGACATTGGGGATTCCATTCAAAAATCCAAAGCTGAAGGGATCAAGCGTGAATGTTACCAATTTTATGAATCTTTTAAAGGATATAAGTTTGCTACAAGGAGTGAAATTGCGCACGAATACATTTTTAATAAACCAGGGGGCTGGAGTAAACTTCAACAAAGAGAAGATCGATTTCGGGGTGCGCGCAAACTTGAGTTATACTCACGTAGGGTATTCTGATGACCGCGAAGAATTGAATTATTATACACAAACGTATTCAGGCGACGTGACATGGACGCTGCCGAAGAATTTTTTACTGGCAACAAATTTTGATTATTTGATCAATACCGGAAGGGGAGAAGGATTTAATAAAAGCATCCCGCTCTGGAATGCAAGCTTCAGCAAGCAATTTTTCAAGAATAAGAACGGGGAATTAAAATTCTCGGTAAATGATATCCTGAATCAGAACCAGAGCATCACGCGGATCAGCAGCGAAAACTATGTTGAAGATGTCCGTAGCATGGTTTTAAAAAGGTATTTCATGGTGAGCTTCCTATTCAACCTGAACCGGATGGGCGGACAGAATGCACAACAACCCAATATGCCGAGGATGATGGAAAGAGGGATGAGGGATATGAGAGTTCACTAGACAGCAAGATTCTTAAACCAGGAGCATCCAAATACCAAATTCCAAAAACCACTTGGGATGGGTATTTGCTATTTTTTCCGAAGGTGCCCAGCTGCAGGCGAAGAGCCAGTGATCAGTATTCCCAAAATAGACCGGATAAATCTGAAAATATTCAGCGAAGGTTTGTAATGATGCCGGTAGATCCTGGCTTGCTCACGGGCATATGAAATTTCCTTTTTCATGAGATGTTTGTTTATAAGGGTTCGTGAATAGATCAACTCTAAAAATAAGTAAATGCAGGCAATAAAACACCCGCGTATTTACTAACGTAGAACTACCCTCTAAAATTGTGGAATACTTCCAGACATGAAATATCAAATACCAAATTCCAAATCCCAAATCCCAGGATTTTATACCTAAGCGCTGGAATTTAGGACTTGTTATTTTTCAATTATTAACTTTCATTAACATTAAAGCAAGAGCAGTTAACCAGATCTGAAATGGCCTAGGAATATTTTCGTAATTGAAAATTACAGTTATGAGAAGACCAGGTCTTGTTCTTATCCTTAGCCTGCTAACCTGTATGGCACTTGCTCAAAAGAATGGTTCTATCAGGGGGCTGGCTTTTGATACCCTCGGAAAACAACCAGTTTCCGGCGCTACTATTACGGTACTTGATAAAAAAGATTCTTCACTGGTCAGCTTTACTATGAGCGATCATACGGGACAGTTCGAATTGAAAGGAATCCCGATAGGAGACTACAGGTTACTTATTACACATACAGCTTATCACAATAGTCATAAATTTTTTTCGATCACAGAAGAAACTAAGACTGTTGACCTGGGCAACTTGGTTTTGAATGATAAAAGCAAAGTGTTGCAAGAAGTAGTAGTTACAAATGAAGCGCCGCCTGTTACGCTGATCAATGATACGATCCAATACAATGCCGGTTCATTCAAAACCCAGCCGAATGCCAGTGTAGAACAATTGTTGAAAAAACTGCCCGGAGTTAAAGTGGAAAAAGACGGCACGATCAAGGCCCAGGGAGAAACGGTGAACCGGGTGCTGGTGGATGGAAAGGAATTCTTTGGCAATGATCCAAAACTCGCCACCAAGAATCTCCCGGCGGATGCGATCGATAAAGTGCAGGTCTATGACCGGCAAAGCGAACAGGGGCAATTAACAGGATTTGATGATGGCAATTATGAAAAAACCATCAACCTGAAGCTGAAAAAAGATAAGAAGAAGGGTGTGTTCGGAAAAATAAATGCAAGTGGGGGAAGCAATGATCGGTACCAGGGTAAATTCAATGTGAATTCATTTAAAGGCGCGCGGCAAATCTCTGCTATCGGCATGGGAAATAATACGAATGTGGAAGGATTTACTTTTCGGGACATTTTGAATTTCAGCGGAGCATTGGCCGGTATGCAAAAGTCGGGCGGGAATATCAGTATCAACATCACACCCGAAGAAGCTGCCGCCTATGGCATGGGAGGGCAAAATAACAGCGGGATCAATACAATCTGGGGCGGAGGAATTAATTTTAATAATATCATCGGGAACAAGATCGATTTCCAAAGTAACTATTTCTATAATCGCTACAACCCGCAGCGGGAAAGCCAGATCGAGCGCCAGTATTTCCTGCCCGACTCCTTTTATTATTATAAGCAGCATGCGATCAGCAATAACCTCAGCAATAACCACCGGTTCAGTTTGAATATACTCTATGAGATCGATTCCATGAATACACTGCGATTGACCCCCTCTTTCAGTTACCAGGAAGTAAGAAATCAAAGCAATAGCAATTACCAGACCCTGAGCGCTGAAAAGATCCTTTCCAATGAAGGATTTAGTAATTCTTCTTCTAATAATGAAGGATATAATTTCCGGAATGAACTTATTTATCGAAGAAAATTCAACCGGAAGGGTCGGACTTTTTCAGTCAGTTTACAGACCAACCTGAATGAAAGTGAAGGCGATGGGAGCAACTATTCTATCACCCATTTTTATGCGGGATCAAATCCTTTCCGAAGGGATACGATCAATCAGGTAAATATAACTAATGCAAGCCTGAAAGGGTATACGGCCAGGGGAGTGTATACCGAGCCGCTGGGCAAAGGTTCGCTGATGGAACTGACATTGATGAAAAGCAATACCACTAATCTCTCCGGGAAGCTGACCTATGATTTCAACCGCCTAAATGGAATGCATGACAGGTTAAACCAGTTGTTGAGCAATGATTTTGAAAATGCTTATGGATTTAATTCGGCCGGTCTCCGGGTAAGAACGCAGCAAAAAAAATACAATTACTCTATTGGGTTCAGCTGGCAACAGGCTAACCTGGAAGGAAAGATTGTCAACGACACAAAAGATTCTGTTATTAACAAACGTTTCAACAACCTGTTACCCAATGCCCGTTTCCAGTATAATTTTTCAAAATTCAAGAACATTACGATCAACTATACCACGTCAACCAACCAGCCAGCCGTTTCGCAATTGCAACCTGTCCCTGATAATAGCAATCCATTGAATATCCGCCTCGGCAATCCCGATCTGAAACAAGAATATTCTCATAATATCCAGGCAGGTTTACATTTATTGTCGCCGTATAAAAACAAAAACCTGTTTGGATTTTTCCGGGCACAGGCTGTACAGAATAAGATTGTGAATTACGACACGGTGGACCAGTTTGGAATCCGAAGAACGAAACCGGTAAACGTGAATGGAGTATATACTCTGAATGGCAATCTTAGTTATAGTATGCCTTTTCGATTCCTGAAAGGATCCGTGGAGATCAGCAGCAACACGGCTTATAGCCGGAGCAAACAATTCATCAATGAAATACCAAACTCGATTATCACGATCACTTTGGGGCCAGAACTTCGGCTGGACATGAATCCGCATGATAAATTGAATCTTGCCATGCAGGCATCCCTGAATTATAATAAATCCATGTATTCGCTGCAGGCGGACCTGAATTCAGCTTATTTGACGCAGGAATATGGAGGAGGCCTGGATTGGGAAATGTCCGGGAAATTTTTTTTCTCAACGGATTTCAGCTATAACATTTATACCCAGCGATCCGGTGGTTTTAATACAAAGACCCCCTTATGGAATGCCAGTCTAAGCCGGAATATACTTCGCTTTAACCGGGGTGAAATAAAATTGTCTGCTATGGACCTGCTGAATAAAAACGTAGGAATTAGTCGATCCAGTAACCAAAATTATATTGAAGATAGCCGGGTGAATAGCCTGAAACGCTTTTTCCTGCTGAGTTTTACTTACAGTCTAAGTAAAACAGGCATCAGCGATGAAGGTCCGGGAGGTATGCGGGTTATTACCAGATAGCGGGCGGATTGATTCTCATTAAAAATTTGCTTTATTGCGGCTTAACAAGTTGAATTTTAATGTGAAATTTCTTTACTTTATCAGTAGGCCACTGATATGAAAGAAATTTGTACTGCGATCATTTGTTTGTTTTGTCCTGTTTCTTTTCTTTTCTCCCAACGTAGTTCCTTCCAGGAAAAAGCGTGGGTGTTAAAGAGAATGATAGAGCTTAAGCATTACTTTCCAAAACCAGTGGATGATAGTTTTTCAATTGCGGTTTTCAATAGTGTGATCAATACTGCTGATCCCCGCGGGTTGTATTTTACAGCACCTGAGTATAAACAGCTTTCGGCACGTCGTTATTCTCTCGATGATGAGATCAATGGAGGGAACAGCGGTTTTTTTGAGTTGTTCAAATCCCTGTATAAAAGATCATTAACCCGAGCAGATTCAATCATCATGCAAATTCAAAAACCATTTGATTTTGCAGGAAAAGAATTTATTAGCTATCGACAGGCTGCGGGCGAACCTGATTTTGCGATTGACGCCAAAGCTCAATCGACCCGCTGGCAAAAATATCTTAAGTATAAAGTGCTTACAAGAGCTTATGAGTATGTTGAAGACAGCACCGAACTAGTCTTGAAGCCAGTATTAACCAGGCAGGAGTCTTCCATTAGAGAAAAGATCAAAAAAGCACAACTGAAAAGGATCAGGAAATATCTTGAAAATCCCGTGGTATTTGATGCTTTTATTACAAATCTTTATCTGAATTCAATCGCCAGCACATTTGATCCTCACACAAACTATTTTTCCCCGGAACAAAAAGAAGAATTCAGAATCAGCGTTAGCTCAGAAGACTATTTTTTCGGGATCGAATTCAATGAAAACGAGAAAGGCGAGATCGTTGTTGAAAATATTTCGCCCGGCGGACCTGCCTGGAAATCGGGTGAAATAAATAAAGGCGATCAGTTAATAAGTTTATTGTGGGAAGGGCAGGAGGTGCAGGATGTAGAAACAGCAGATATTGAAGAAGTATTTGCAATCCTTGATCAATCGAATCAAAATCCCCTACTCTTCCGTTTCAGAAAGCCCGATGGTACTATGAGCAATGTAATGTTGAAAAAAGAAAAGCTGGAAAACGAGGAAAATATTGTTAAAAGCTATTTGTTAAAGGGTGAAAAGAAGGTTGGCTATATCCTGCTGCCTGGCTTTTATACTGAGTGGGAAACCGAAAGCGGATCAAGCTGTGCGAATGATGTTGCAAAGGAAATATTGAAGTTAAAAAAAGAAAACATCGAGGGGCTGATCCTGGATGTGCGTTATAACGGGGGTGGTTCCCTGGGTGAAACACTGGAAATGGCCGGGATTTTTATTGATGAGGGCCCTTTTATTGCTGAGAAAACAAAGGAGCAAAAGATCATTACTTTAAAGGATCCTAACCGGGGAACTATTTATGATGGACCCCTGGTGTTAATGGTAAATGGGCAAAGCGCATCTGCTTCAGAAATACTGGCCGCGATCTTGCAGGATTATAACCGGGCAGTAATAGTTGGCAGCCCAACCTTTGGTAAAGCTACCATGCAGCAGGTTTTTCCAATGGATACCATTAGTGCCAGGCTTGCTTCTATGGAAAGTAATAAAGATGCGGTAAAGATCACCGTTGCTAAACTATTCCGAATGGATGGAAAGACGGTCCAGTTGCGAGGCGTAACGCCAGACATCCTGTTACCCGACGCCTTTGATGGATTGGAAATTGGAGAAAGATTCGAAAAGTTTGCTTTAACCGCAGATACAGTAAGAAAAAACAATTATTATAAACTGGCGCCGAAACTTCCTGTTGCCGTACTGTCCAGTCGGAGTGCCACCAGGATCGCATCCCATGCTGATTTTATCCATGCCAGTAAACTTATGTCTAAACAAAGGAGTTCACTTGCGTCTGGCACACTGACGATCCCACTGGATGTAAGTGGTTTTGAAAGCTGGGCAAAAATCTTTCATGAAGGACCCGCTCGGACTGAAGACAAAACTGCAGCCTACGTTGTCGAAAATCATGAGTTGGATAAAAAATTCATTCAGAATAATATTCATGCAAAAACCATCAATGAAAGCTGGCTCAGGAACCTCGGTGAAGATTTTTATCTTGAAGAGGCGTTCCTGGTGTTAAGCGATCTAATTAATTTACAAAAGTCACCAACAAAAAACTAAATGTTATGTACACGAGTTACGGGAAAATGCTATTGATGGCAGTTTTTTTAATCTTCCATGGGACGAACGCATCTGCGCAATCTTTTGAACATGCCGGGCAATACCTTGATTATGTCAATAAGGCGAATTCGGACCTCACGGCAAAATATCTGTTTTACCTGAGTGCCGTTTCGCATGGCAAGAGTGCCAGGAAGGTGGAAAAAAGAAGAATAGAAGTGATCAATGCAATTAACGAGACCAGGTATACCGTGCAGAGCCTGCCAGCCTGGAAGGGTGATAGGAGTTTTAAGGATACTACGGTTGCGTATCTCAAGCTTCTATATAACGTATTTAACGAAGATTATGGGAAGATCGTGAACATGGAAGAAATTGCTGAGCAAAGCTATGATGCCATGGAAGCATATATGCTCGCCCAGGAGAAAGCGCATGAAAAATTGGATGAAGTGGCTGAGCGCCAGAACGAAACCCAACGCCAGTTTGCCGCCAAAAACAGCATCACACTGATAGAAAGCACCTCAGAACTCGGGAGAAAATCAGATATCGTTAACCAGGTGATGAAACATACCAATGAAGTATACCTGATTTTTTTCAAAGCGTATAAGCAGGAATCATACCTGATCGATGCGGTGAACCGGAAGAATATTGTCGGTATCGAGCAGAATAAAAATGCCCTTATAAAATTCGCTGATGAAGGGTTGGAAAAATTAAAAGGATTGCGGGGCTATAATAATGATGGTTCTTTGATAGCCGCCTGCAGAAATCTGCTGACCTATTACAGATCAGAAGCTGGAAAGATGACTGCGGCAAGTGATTATTTTCTCCGTGAAGAGGAATTCAATAAAATAAGAAAGCAATTTGAATCCCAGCCTTCATCCAAACGCACTCAGCAGGATATTGATCAATATAATAATGCAGTGAACAATATCAACGCTGTCCTGAATACTTTCAATAATACAATGAAAGAGATCGCTAAAGAAGGGGCCTCCAAACTTAATGAATGGAATAAAGTGTACAGCAAATATATGGATGAGCACATGCCCAGGCAACAGAGACAATAAAATGAAGGCATACTATACTCCGACGGTGTCCATTGGACAAGGAGCAGGGATCCAAATTGTTTTTTAAAAAAAGTTCGTTTTTATTCGAAAGGGCCCGTCCCGATCAAAGTTTATCTTCCCCAGGTATTGCATTGAGCGTTCTTCAACTGCTGTTTGTAGTCGAATAGAAGACTTGAATAGTTCTTTTCTAATTTTCCTGTAAAGTGCTACTGCATTTTCAGTTGCTTGCTTTATCCTGTGCGGATTGTAGTCCGCTATTGTTGACTCCAGCGCTTTGAGATCCCCGGGTCTAAGATATATTTCTACCCGGCGCAATCCGCGAGGAGGCTTATGGTTTATCTCCAGCAGCAAGGGAGCGAGTACTTGTATTCTTAAATCGCCAAGGAAATCGATTGCTTCGAAATATTCTCCACGACCGAGTTTTAATGCGACATAGTGGATCCAGGTCCAAAAACGATCTTCGTACCATTGGTGGTCACGCCGTGGCCATTCCGCCTTCGAAACATTCATGATTTCAGAAAGCGCGTTGTCCCGCTCAAAAAGCACGACCGGATTTTCAACACGATTGCGGAGTTCATCCAGGATCAGGAATTTTATATCCACATGCAGGAACGGATCATCATAAAGGCAGATCAACACGCGTGGCTCACCAACATGCTCCCCGGTAAAAGCAGAGATCAATTGACCAAATTGCCTGGCAAAGGCGACCATCTTTTCTTTATCATCTGAAACTTTTTCTTTCGTTATCAAAACCAGGTCGAGGTCTGAAAACTCGTCCAGCTCATCAGTTAACCAGGATCCACCGACGGCCAGGCCAACCACGGATTCGTTATTTTTAATTACATCGACAACTTTTGCTGCAAATAGTTTTTGAATCATAATAAAAGTACACAAGGTACAAGTAACAACGAATTGAGAAATTATAAAATATCAATTCTAAATTCCGACATTTTTAATATCGACTACTGGAATTTGGCTTCTACTTGTAGTTGTGACTTACCCCTTAGTTCATCCTAATAACTCTATTTCCTCCTTGATTATTCCTTTGCATTTCCTCCATCATTTTATCTCTTTCCTTCCGGAATTCTTCGGGAGTATACTTTTTCTTTGCCTGCGGTTCTTTTATACTTGCTAAGTCTGGCTTGGGGGAAATTTCCAGTGCCCTGAACACCTGCCTTCCGTTGGCGACATCCATCTCCAGGATCAGGCCAGGCAATTGTCCCTGGTATTCACCAGGACCCGCTGAAACAGGGATATCAGTTGTGAACCAGGCAATAATGTTGGCGGTGTCGTCGATCTCTTTACGTTCCATTTTACCAATATCCATATTCATCACCATTCTACGAGTGATATTGACAGCCGTTGCTTTCATGCAATTGTGACCCAGGATCGAGCGGGTCTCGCCAGTCATTTTCCACTTCAAAGGCCTTATACTGTCTTCGATGAGAAATTTTTTATCAAATAGCTCACGTAATTCCAGTCGCTTAGAGGTTGCAAAATTATTATATAAAAGATCATCACTGCCAGCTACCACCATCCTGATCTGCATGCCGCCTTCACCCTGAATATCATCATCCTGGTTTTCTTGTTCGGCTTGCTTCCATACAGACTGGTTGTTTGCGAAATTCAATTCGAATTTATCAGTACGCGTTCGGGGGATCAGGCGCTCCATCTCGTCATTCATACCCTGCATCCGCATTTGCATCTGCATGGTCCGTTCGTAGATCACCTTGCCTTCTTTTTGCTGGGCCTGGACGGTGGTGACAGTTACCAGGACAAGTATCTGTAAAAAGATTCTTTTCATATTGATCGTTTTTTCAAAGCTAAATGATCAGTAAGGCCCAATAAGTTAAATCACCTTTCAATTAGGTTAATAAAGGTTAATAATTGCAATATAAGCTGGCTGGTGAAGTATTTTTGGAGGATAGGAATAGGGAATAGCAAATAGGTAATAAGATATTATCATTCACTATTCACCATTCACTATTCACGATGAAACACATTCGTTTTTCCGCATTATTGATGGGGTTGACCATCCTGGGTATTACCGGGTTCCAGCTATATTGGCTGAAGGATAATTATGACCGGGAAAAAAATAATCTTGCCATGCGGGCAAATATTCTCTTCCAGGAAACTGTGCAGCATTTGCAGGTGATGAAATTGAAGCTTGAAGGAGTGCCTCTAGACAGTTTAAAAGAAGGCGGAAAGAGGATCATGATCAAAGAGCCGGGAAAGGGAGCGGTCCGTATCAATGTGATGCCGCGCAAAGAAATTGCGGCCACGATTGATGTGGTCAAAACCAGGTTGAGAGATTCTTTGAAGAAGAACCCAGAGACCAACAATGCTATGGTTATTTCAATGAACAGATCGTCCATGATCGCGCGCAGAGACAGTCTTCCCAGGTCTAGTGGCGTTGGCGGAGATCATTTCTTCCAAGTTCTATATGGCATCGATTCGTTGCAGGATTCTTTAAAAGTTTGCGAGATCGATAGTGCCTATCACAGGGCCGTGGATCAGGAAGGATTGAATGTACCGTTCACTATAACGCGATCAGGCAGTTCCGGCGCATTTCCGGAACCTGAGTTAAACCGGGTGACCGTGGGATTTGTGAACCCCGTCAGTTACGAACTGGAACTGGGGAATAGTGTTTCTTACCTTCTGGATAAAATAAAATTACCAATCCTTTTTTCAATCGTGTTATTGGGAATTACTTTACTTTCCTTTATTCTTTTATACCGAAATCTGGAAAGACAAAGAAGGTTATCCGCAGTTAAAAATGAGTTTATCAGCAATATCACGCATGAATTAAAAACGCCGATAGCAACGGTAGCCGTTGCGATCGAAGCCCTTAAGAATTTCAATGCGATAGACGATCCAGCAAAAACAAGAGAGTACCTGAATATTTCATCCAATGAGCTTCAGCGACTGGGACTACTGGTAGATAAGGTTTTGAAGTTGTCTCTTTTTGAAACGCAGGCGATCCAGCTTAAAATGGAATCGATTGATTTGAAACAGTTGGCGGAGGATGTGGTCAGTTCGCTGAGACTGCAAATAGATAAAAATCATGCTTCAGTTTTTGTGAGATCAACAGGTGATACAGTTATCAGCGGCGACCGGCTGCATTTACAGAGTGTTGTATTTAATTTACTGGACAATGCATTTAAATATAGCAAAACTGATCCCATCATAAATATTACGCTTGATGGAGGAGAAAATGAAGTGGTGATGGAAGTGCGTGATAACGGCATGGGGATACCCCCAGAGTATACATCAAAGGTTTTCGAAAAATTCTTCCGGGTGCCACATGGGGATACGCATAATGCAAAGGGTTATGGATTGGGCCTGAGCTATGCCGCTCATGTAGTGGAAAAACACAAGGGTACTATAACCCTGGAGAGTGAGCCCGGACGGGGCAGCAAATTCATTGTGACATTACCAAGGGCATGAGCAAAACAAAGATCCTGTACGTAGAAGATGAATTATTCCTGGCAAAGATCGTTCGGGAAAGCCTGGAGAGCCGCGGTTTCGATGTGATCATGGAAGAAGATGGGGGTCGCGCAGTTGATATATTCAAGAAAAGCGAACCCGATATCTGTGTGCTGGATATTATGTTGCCCAATAAGGATGGTTTTGCGATCGCCGACGAGATCAGGCAAATGAATGAAGAGGTCCCCATCATATTTTTAACTGCAAAGACACAAACGGGTGATGTGTTGAAAGGGTTTTCACTGGGAGGGAATGACTATATACGCAAACCGTTTAGTATGGAAGAATTGATCGTCCGCATCCTGCACCTGCTAAGGTTCAAAGCTTTGGATCAAAAGATAACAGGCGGAGAGGTTAAGATCGGCAATTACCAGTTCCAGTTGAACCGGCAGCTCCTGAGCAATGGTAAAGAAGAGAAAAAACTTTCATACAGGGAAAGTGAACTGCTGAGATTATTGTATGAGAACCGGGATAAGATCATTGACAGGAAAGATATACTCAATTTGCTCTGGGGGAATGATTCTTTTTTCAATAGCCGTAACCTGGATGTATATATCAACAAACTCCGGAATTACCTAAAAGGAGATCCTTCGATCGAGATCATTACCATCAAGGGGATCGGATACCGGTTTGTAACTCGTTAAAACATTAATGGAAAATGGGCAATTGACAATATGCAAATGAATATTGCAAATAAATACCATTGCCTGATTGCCAATTGCTTATTGAAAAGTATTTTTAAGAGTGCATTCCCGGACATCAACAGCTTTTACTGCCGATCGCATCTTTACAGGTGAGGAATGGGTGGAAGGATATGCTATTTTAGTATTGAGTGGTATCATCGAGGATCTTGTAAAGATTGCCAGCCTATCTCCGGCTATTAAGAAAAGGGATTTTCCCGGTCATTTTATTGCCCCTGCGTTTATCGATCTGCAGATCTATGGAGCTGGAGGTAAATTATTAGCGGCTCATCCCGGGAAGGAGGCGTTGCAGGAAATTGTCCGGTATTCAAGCGAAGGAGGAGCCGCATTTTGCCTGCCCACGGTTGCGACCAATACCCGTGAGGTGTTTTTTCAGTCAATCGACGCGGTAAGGCAATACTGGGATACCGGGGGCGAAAGCGTTTTGGGATTGCATATTGAAGGGCCTTGGATCAACCCGGAAAAAAGGGGCGCGCATGTAAGCGGGTTCATACAGTCACCTGATATCACAAGCGTAAAAGAATTACTTGAATATGGGAAGGGAGTGATCAAAATGATCACCCTGGCTCCGGAAGTATGTTCAGATAAAGTGATCGAATTGATCCTTTCCAATGAGGTAATAATATCCGCAGGTCATAGCAATGTGGTATATGAGGATGCAATTAAGGCATTTGATAATGGAATTCGTGCCGTCACTCATTTATTCAATGCCATGAGCCTATTCCATCACCGGGCACCGGGATTAGCCGGTGCGACAATGGATCATAATAAGGTTATGGCAAGCATCATTCCGGATGGGTATCATGTTGATTTTGCTTCTATCCGGATCGCAAAAAAGATCATGGGGGATAGATTATTTGTTATAACAGATGCAGTCACTGAGACCCGTTCAGGGCAATACCATCATGTTTTACGTGGCGACAGGTATGAAGCGGCCGGCATCCTGAGCGGTTCAGCGCTTACTATGCTTAAAGGATTGAAGAACCTCGTGGAGCATGCTGGTATAGAATTAGGCGAAGCATTGCGGATGTGTAGCTTTTATCCTTCAAGGTTAATGAAAATGGAAAATAACATTGGGAAAATAGAAAAAGGGTTTCTTTCGAAACTGGTTGCAGTCAATACAACTTTTGATTCTTGCCAGTTGATATGAATTTAGAGTAGCGTCTTTTTTTGAATTATAGAAACTTCCTGGGAGATTTATGACTAGTGCTGATCATATTTTTTTAAAAAACCGTGCCTGCAGAACTCTGGCGGGGACCCTCCCACTTTTTTCAAGAACTCTGTTCTTAGCAGCCTAGGAATACAAGCCCATAGTACTGGTGTTAGGCCCCTCCCAACCCTCCATCGCACCATTCCTAAAAATTATGTTTCCAATTTTCGTTATAACGAATACTCAAATCTAATCCAGTTCAAGAGGTTGGCAATGGGGAAAACCCCAGAATTTAATGGTTTTTTTCAGACAATAACTTTGAAAATAAACTTATATCAGTTATCTGCTCTTTTCAGAATGCTCCGGTACTGAATTTTGCGTTTTCAAAAAAATTTCCTAACCTTTAGGCTTAAGTTAAAACCAACTATTTGCATATGAGAAAACTCATTGTATTCTCGGCTATACTCATCGTTGTAATAGCCGGTACTTATTTTGCATCCTGCAAAGGGAAAAAAACAGAAACCCAGGGCGACAATAAAGAAGATTCCGCTAATGCTGTTTTAGCCCGGGGGGAATATCTTGTAACCCATGTAACAGCATGCCTAGATTGCCATAGCACGCGTGATTTTAGTAAATATTCAGGTCCTGTTACAGCTGGTACGGAAGGAATGGGCGGTTATGCATTCGACCAGAAATATGGGGTTCCCGGTGTTGTGTATACAAGAAATATAACTCCTGATCCCGAAACCGGTATTGGTACCTGGACAGATGAAGACATTATCAAAGCGATTACAAGGGGAATCAGTAAGAACGGGGATACATTATTCCCGATCATGCCAATATATCAATTATAG
>Ga0196964_10000347_pt1 | contig 31631 bp, 30 predicted proteins | sample S1_10metaG_FD_148615 | JGI IMG/M metagenome (GOLD analysis project Ga0196964, IMG submission 148615) | Soil microbial communities from Anza Borrego desert, Southern California, United States - S1_10 | ecosystem: Environmental > Terrestrial > Soil > Desert | place: USA: California | collected... | reverse complement strand
TGAGTTTGCGGAGCGGCTGGCTGAGCTGGCTGTTCGGGTTGAGCTGGTTGTCCTGGCTGGGGACCGATGGCTCGTCCAACATTTCCAGCAGGAGAATAATCTTCCTGTGGAGCATTCGGACCCTGTGGAGCAGCGTTACCGCCTTGAAGCTGCTGTTGATTCATGGGTTGCTGGGCGTTTCCGCCAGTCTCAACACCATCATCAATCATGTCTTGCATGGTTGCCTGAAGGTCAGCCATGCTCTTGGTGATTTTGCCGACGTGCGACAAGTCAACATTGTCCTTTCGGGCAAACAGGTTCATAACTGCTACCTCAAGGAAGTTGAGCGCCAAGTTGAGCATGTCCAAGATATTCAGCCCGGATTGCGGGTCGATACCAAGGAACTTCAGGATGTTGCCGACAGTTGTGTTGTTGCCAGCGCCTTCACCAGCAAGTAACTGTCCGCCGACAAGCGTGCCTGCTGTCTGAGCGAGACGAATTGTCTGCTTGGTTGTGTCGTAGGCAATTCGGAGCGCCTGCTCGTAAGCTCGTCGCTCCTCGATATCGTGCGGAAGCATGGCGCTCGCCACAACAATACTGTCGTGGATTGCACCAGCCTTCTTGTCAAGGCAAAGCGCTTTAGCAAGAATCTCTTCGACATCGTAGATTTCCTGAATCGCACAAGAATCAAAAGCGCCATCACCGACCACCGAAAGCTCAATAAATTTGAGTCCGTGGTTCTTTTCGTAAACCTTCTTGCCGGTGCGAGGATGTAACTTGCCCTTGTACTTCTTCAGACAGTCGCAGTATTCTTTTTCAGTGGTTGCAACGTTTCCGCATTCCGAACATGTGCCGCTCTCAACTTGGCAGCCCATGCTAACGTCGTGCATGTATCCGACCCGGATACCACGAGCGATGTCAGGATACGCTTCTTCGTCAAGAACAAACGTACACCAGACGCACTTCTCAGTGTCATCCCATTCGGCGTACACCACCATGCCCTTGGCTTCGGTGATGTCGTCGTTCTTGTGGTTTGTGTAGATAGGGACGCCTTCGAAGGTCTTGTAAGCAGGCATTTTATTGCCCTGCTGGTCTTCAACCTCGGATAAAAGCTCCTTCTCACTGAAATAGTCGCCATTCGCATTAACAACATCGGCGTCAATTGCACGGGCACGAACCCAGAGCAATTTGGCATCACGCCTGTCCTGCATTGCCTTGATAATGTCGAAGTCCTTGTACTTGTTTAGAACTTCATCAGGGTCAGCATAGAGGGACTGCATGCCGATTTTTGCTGCTTCACGAATTTGCGACGAGGCGAGCCGCAAGCGGTCTTCTGTTGCCGCCTTACGGTCTTTGTGTTCGAGGAAACTATCAATCGAGATAAATCCCCCTCTTCCGCGTCGTGTCATCATCTTGGCTAGCCTTCCTTCTCTCACGCACTTGCGGAAAATTTTGAAAAACGACATAAAATGCGCATCATAATGGCTGTTCTGCGCCTGTGTGGGCGAAACCTACACTTTTTCAAAATTTCGGTGCGAAAAATTTGAGAACGTCTATGTCTGTTTCTGTGCTATAATGCCCTCGTACCTGCTATGACACTTCACCATCGTGACTATCCGAAGACGCAAGAAGACCAGCAGAAGCGAGCTGAAGAATCAGTGCGAGAGACAAACGAGATGTTGCGACTCGTCTCGCAATATCCCGACAAATGTCAGTGGTCTCCTTACTACACGCCACCCAAGCTAGTGCTGACCGACCCTGCGTGTTGGTCCGAATGGAAAAGGGGAAAGTGGCAGGCAAAATACAGCTCAATTGCGCCGAGCGATGACTGTATCTTTGCATTTGGTATTGTAGAGCCAAGAACCAGAAAGCTTGAATACCTGTCGAATGATGAGGGTCCGGTGATTCTGGGTCGGTATGGTTGCGGTAACTGCTTCGATGACTACGACCGAGACTGGTGGTGTTCAGAAGAAATTTTGCGAGATGATTATGCCGAAACTATCAAAACAGAAGTTTTGAAGCGGGGATTTCCAATCATTGCGGCTAAGGCAGCCTTCGAAGTCGCCGTAGCCTACAAAAATGAAGTTCTCGAAAAGTGCGGTGCAGATATTGCCTTCAAAACAAAAGTGAGACAGGCTTTTAATGAAATCGCTGACTACGAGGCAAGCGCAGACCGCACTCAGCTAGAAGCCAAGTATGGAACCGAAGTCTTGCAAGCTGCTTATACGAAGCTAGCCAACTCAATTTATTAAAGAGTGACGGAGCTTCCCATATGCGGCCCGCCTCCAGCAAGTCGGCGAATCGCCTGAACGATAACATTCATGACTTCTTGCGGATGCTCATTAAGCTCTTCTTCGGTGAAGCGAAGAATTGTCCAGCCCTGAGTTGCAAGGCGCATATCTCGCTGTCGGTCCTTTGCAATCTTATCTGCTGAATTGTGGAACGTTTCAGAGTCTGCTTCCACACCGAGTTTGATTGCCGGAAACGCACCGTCAAGCTGATATTCCATCCCCGGACCTGCTTGGAACTGAGCATAGAAAGCGAATGGCGCTGAGCATCTTAACACGATGTTGTAGAGCTTCTGCTCTAAATTCGTGTAGCGGTACACCATCTTTTTCTCGTTCTTAGCGGCAGTGCGAGTCATGCCCGCCTTATCCCGCTGGATTGATTCCAACATGGCAAGGCGATTGATTGGCTGACAGAAAGGTCCGCCGTCCGCTGGTCCCGTAGGCAAGATTTCAAATATGCCCTCTGGCTCAAGCGGCAAGTCTCCAACAGCTCCACGTCCGGTGACAGGAGCTAGGCTGGTGAGAAAGTCTCGATGCGCTGCGCTCTTGATTTTGACTCCAGCAGTTCGAATGGTCTTCTCGTGCTCGGCGCTCGCTAGTCGAATGTCGTAGATATCTCCGATGGTGAAAGCTGCGAAGCGGTAATTCTCTTCCCAGTCAGAGCTTGCAGCAGGCGCTAGCGGCGGCATCCCGCCCATATCTGGAGCGCCCATAGGAGCTGCACCATTCGGACTCGGCATTCCAGGCATCGGAGGTGCCATGCCCATTTGAGCACCATAACCGCCGCCGCCAGAAAAGCCGCTGTTCATGTCGGTGTTGGCAAGGTCTGGCGAGGAGAGATAACTTGCGCCTTGCTCAAATCGAAGTCGCTCAACTTCCTGGTCGTAATCCAACCCTAACGCCTCGATGAAGCTCTGGTTGGAAATTACGCCAGCTTGAACTGCACCCATCATAGTTTGCAGCTTTCCGGTATCATCACGAAGCTGAAGGTCATCCCACTTTACAGTTGGGTAGATATATTCTTCTTGACCCCGCTTACCTCTTGCAGTGAAGCCATTCCACTTAGCAACTTGCTTGAAGATTTTCTCTTCCATCCAGTGCTTGACTTCATTTCGGAAACGCTCAAGTCGCTTTGCCATCGTAAGCAAACCAACCTGGGCGTTGCTATAGCTAGGACCATCACCGTTAATGATAGCCTTGTTGAGCATTAGACCGTCAATAATTTCCTGGTCGATAAGCTCGTATTCATTGGTTAGCTGAAGCACCTTACCTGATGCGCCGACATAATCAAAATCAAAGGCGTGGTGCGTTACAAGCGTAAGCACTGGGTCGTTTGCCAGTGCAGTAAGCTCATCCTGTACTGCCTCAATATCCTCTTGCGTAGCAGGTCGGTCTTTGTCGCCAACCTTGACAATCTTAATTGGAACAATGTGTCGCTCGGCAACTAGCCATTGAGCTTGTCGAAGTTTGTCTTTGTACGCCAGCGTCGGGAAGAGTCGTCGCAGAATGGACGTTCCGAATGGCTGCCAAGGCTGCCCGCCCCGCTTGAAATGATGGATACACTCAGCCTCGAAGTGCAGCGGGAGATTCTTCATGATTGACTCCCGCAGCTCCTTTGGCATGGAGTCGTAAACCTTCTTTGGGCGCTGCTCCATGACGATTTTCTTCATCTCGTCAGTGGGCATGTAGAAGTAATCGTTTTCCTGGTCAAGCATGCCGGGCAAAACTTCGACCATATCTGGATTCAAGATGCAAAGGCTCTTCCAAGTTGCTCCTTCGTGCTCGCATCGCTGACCTGTTTTGGGGTCTCGGTTCATGCCGTGACAAATATCGCAGTCCACGGAAGCTAAGACAAAACAGTCGCCACGTAGGTGATACTCCTGAGAAATCAAAGGATTCCACTTATCAAAATTCAACTTCTTACAAAGCTTCTCGAAGTAGTCTTTGACGTAGCTGTATTCGCACTCAAGTTTGAAACCGCTTAGGGGAAAGTCGGTGTAGAATTCGATGCCAGCGGCGACTTTCGGCTCGTTATCAACCCACCATTGCGCCCAGAGATAGACTTCCTTTCGGTTGTTGGGAATCTGCCAGGAAGATGGAGTGAGCCACGGAACGTAGAAGTTTGGCGCTGAAATGTTCGTGTTGGAAGTTAGCTGCGCATGGCGTTGAAAATTGCGGGTAACGCTGCCATCAGAACGGACAGTTTTGGTTCGTGCCAGGCGCTGCATTGGGGCGCTAGACGCAGATGATGGAGCGGATTCTCCGGCAATATCCCGAGCGGTACTCGCTACAACGCTCGTCAAATCTTCAATCGGTTTGTCAGCCATTATCTTCCTTTCTGCCCGTCTCCGAGCTTATACAGCTAAGCCCAGGAAACATCGCCAGGACTATTCTTGAAACCCGCCCAGTCTCGTCCACCGTGACTCTGGTATTCGCCTCGAATAGTCTGTTGACCCCGTGCGCCTTCTGTGGAAGACATTGATTGCTGGTCTAACGGCTCGTGATTGACGTTTTCATGTCGAACAGCTTCAAGCTGCTCTTCCATAGTTGTCTCTTCGGGATTGCTGTGCAATGGTGACAGCCGTCGCGCTTGTTGAGCTTCGACGCCAGGCCCGTCGTTAATGGGAGTGCCCTGGTCGTCAAGCGGCGGTTCGTGTGGCGGGTTGCCAATGTGGTCTTTTAGGTTAACTGCCTTGTCCCACTCTTCAGCGGGAATAGAATTGACAGCGGGCTGCCCGATAGATTTCTCTCCCGGACCGATTACCCCGCCTCCAATTCCTTGAGCAGTTCGATACCACATCTTTATTCGGTTTCGCTTTCAATTTCAATCATCACGTCGGCATCAGCCTGAGTTTCTTCTTCTTCAAACTCGTAGGTTCGGCCGGAAATCTTCTTCATGACTTCGGTGACGACATCAGCTTCGGTGTGCAAGCCACTGCTGTCCAGCTCGTCTGCACACTGAGCAAGTCTTTGCATAATGTTCATTACTTCTTCTCCTTCTTTTTGCGGTCACGCTCAAGCCACTCTTCGAGCAGCATATCAAGCTCCTCTTCCGTGAGTCCGACTCGCTCGTCATCAAGCAATTCCTCAAGGGTTTCATCGGTCCATCCAGTGTGGTCGGCTTCGAGCTGCTCGCCCATTGTCTTGTCGCTATCGGCATCAATTCGGTCCACCGACGCCTTTCGTTCGAGAACGTCTTGCAGGCTGTCCTTCGGCTCACCCTGATGACCCCAATCAACCTTCTTAGCATCATCAAGACGCTTTTCAACGCTGCTCTCGAAATCTTTCTCTTTGCTCCGACCCTTGGAATCTTCTTCCAATCGCTGCTCCCACGGGCGCTCTTCCTTGGTCGGCAATTTGTGTCGCTCGCCTTCCTTGAGGGTAAGCAGGTTGGCTTCGTTGTCCGGGTGGCGATGAACTTCCATGCGTGCCTTTACGGAATCATTGTTGTCCCGAATCTTTTCAAAGACAGCGGCGGCATTTGTTAGCTCGCCGGTCTTCGGGTCAATCTTGGCATCGGCGCTCTGCGCCTTAAATTTCGTGACTTCCATCGCAACCGGGTAGCCTAGCTGATGCTTGCCCTGCGGAAGCATAACGTAGCCTTCGCCATTGTTCTGCTCGATGGTCGTATATGCCAGGCGCACGTTGTTGGAGCCATAACCAAGCGCACTCTGTCGTACACGGAAACCTGCCGCATCAAAGCATTCGGTCGTACCGGCTAGAACAGCCTCTCGTGCCTTAAGAAGATTCTCTCGCTCTTCGACATGAGCGTCTCTAATAAGAGCATCAATTCCCTTTAGCGCCTCAACCTGGTGTCGTGCGCCATCGCCAGCAGCAGCAGCGTTGATGTGTGCAAAGACCTGGTTTAGTCGCTCGGCTCGATAAGCTGTGCGTGTTTCTTTCAGCTTGTCGAGAATCGCTGAGAGTTTTTCAACAGCGCCCGGACCATCAATTCGGATAATCTTAACGACACCGCCACAACCGCCAACGTCGTTCTTGAACGACTCGACAACTGGGTCAGAAGAATCAAAGTCATCATCACTCAGAACTTCGAAAGGACCGACAGGAAGCTCAGGCGCTTCTGCGTCTTCTTCAAACTCGACGTTATCGCCCTCTTCGACATTCGGCTGGTTATCAAGGTGCCCTCGAAGCAAATCTGCAATTCCTGCAATGGAATCGTGCAGAATTTGAATCAATCCGCCGCCAGCAATTAGAGGAGCAGCCTTCGGCTTATCCTTCTTGATGTCTTTCTTCTCTTCTTTCTTGTCTTTGATGTCAGCCATTATTGGACTCCCCTGAACACATTCTTTTCGAGTTCCTTCTCGTCAAATCCACGAGACTTCAACTCGCTCTTGATAGCCGACAAGCGTGTCTTTGCGCCCTTCTTGCTGTCGGCTGGTTTGCCATGTCCCTGCGGCGTATCTTTGCCGTAGTCAAGCAAATTGGCGAGATAGAGAGCGTGCATAATAAGCTCGCCCGTGGAGCGCTTCTTCCATTCAGGCTCGATGCCGTAAACACCGTCTGCCTCCATTGAAGTTTGCGCATACCGCTTTAGATTAAAAGCCGAATTTGCTAGCATCATCATTTCATTCTTAACTTGATGCGGTTTTTCTTGCTTCTTCTGCTCTTTCTCCTTCTTATCGCTTCGGTGCTTCTTGCGGTTGTAGTCTTTGACGATGTGAATTGCTTCTGTAATTGTCTCTTCGTTCCAGAAGCCTTTCTTCAGAAGAATTCGAACAACGTCCCTGTCCGGCACGCCGTGGTCAAGCATCTTTCCAACCTGCCCCATAAGAACCTTGAACGGGTTGCCGCCATGCTTCTTCTTTTTCTTGGGAGCGGCAGGAGCGCTGTGCTGCTTAGCTTGAGCAGCACGCAGGTTGAACGCTGCGCTATGAGCCACAGCCGTTTGTGCAGGCTGCTGTGGAGCCTGATTTTCCTGTTGTTCACTCTGCTGGCGCATTTGTTCAATTTCCTCGATGAGTTGGTTAGCGAGTTCAGAAGCTGTGGGGTCCTTTTCTCCGGTCTGCGGGTCTTTGGTTTGCTTTCTCGGGTCATTGGACATCGACAGCGCATGAAGCAATGTCTGAAATCTCTGTCTGAAATAGTCGTTCGAAGAACGGTTGTAGAGGTCTTCAACCGGCTTGATGTACTTGGTAGCATCCAAACCGGAAGCGGCGACTTCTTTAAGAATTGGAATAGCCTCTTCTGGGCTTAACCCGCCAGACATAGCAGCGGGAGCTGAAGTCGTGTTTCCAACTTCAGCTCCAATTCCGCCCTGCAATGGAATGTTGTGGACGCCGCTTGCGGGATTAGAAGCGTCCACAACCGCAGGAGCTGGATTAGCTTGTGCGGCGAGATTAAAGGGCATTTAGCGTCCTCGGTAGTCGGAAGTGAAATTATCCATCCAGCCTGCCTGATGGTCCTGGAATCGAGACGCCTGGATTGCTCGCTGTGCATGCTCTTCCCAGCTCAGACGACGAGTTGCAGGGTCATAGCCCTTTCGCTTGAATGCAAGTCGCTCTTCCTTGGCTCTCTCGTACGCAAGCATTCGCTCACGCTCAGCCTCGATAATTGGGCTGTAGTTAGGGATGCCCCACTGCGTTTCGGTGACGTACTCGTTGTTCTGCGATGTGCGAACAATTTGGTGTCCTCGTGCAGTCACCTCTCGGCGTTGACGAAGCAGGCTGGCGGCATTTCGACGCTCCCACTCTTCTTTGCGCTTTCGAGCCTTGAATTCTCTTGTGTTCTCGTTCTCGAACTGAGCGTCGTGCTCTTCCATTGCCTGACGAAGCGTGTAATCAACTTCATCCATGTTCGGATTCCAGAGCGAAACGCCTCGGCGCAGAAGCGACAGAGCGTCCTCGGTTGTAACGTAAAGCTCCTGTCCTGCGCTACGAGTGTTGTAGCCATTGTCATAGGACGAACCCAGACGACGCACAGCATTCGTGCTCACGTCCGCTGGACTCAAATTGGAAAGGCGCTCATCAGCCGGACGCATCATCCGGTCAATGTAGGTCTCCTGCCCGCGCTCCACAGCCCAAGACTGCTCACGAACAGGTGTTTCACGTCGCATATCCATCGTCTGCGACGCAATCTTAACTCGGCGCTCTGTAGCGCCAGCTCGCAATTCCTTGTACGGGTCTTCTCGCTCTCCGTAGAAAGCTCGCTCTACCGTTTCAGGAATCTGCTGTGTGTCTGAAACTCTTCTAAATCTGCCGCTCATTTATTTTCCCCGCTTACTTTTTGAAGTAATCAGAGAGGTTGATGCCGTTGCCGGAGACAAATTGCGGGAGATGGCTTACATCATAACCCGCTACGCTCTTTCCAGAAGGGCTAGACACTTTCTTCTTGCGGTCCGCTTGATTAAAGTGTTGCTCAAGGAATTTTGCGTAGTGCTCTAGCGAACGGTCGTCCACTCTGCGTACTCTTCCATTTGGGTCGTTGTTATTCATTGGTTTTGTGGCTTGGCTCCAGATAGGAGCCAAGCCGGAGGAATACTTATACGCCCTTAGTCGTACTTGGTGGTGAACAGGTCGTCAATCCACGCCTCGTCGCCATAGCCAAGCTCTTCCTTCCAATATCTCTTCAGGCGAGCGATGTTCTCGGAGTCGAGCTTAGCCGTCTTGACCAGACCGCTGACAGCAGCAATCTTGGTCTCCTTCGGAAGCTCAGCAGCCATGACATCTCGAATGCTCTTCTCTTCGGCGGTGATTTCCGGCTCGAAGCGACCGAACATGTGCTCGACGTACTCCTTGGGGAAGCCCTGTGCAATAGCACGAGCAGCGAGAGCCTGTCGCTCATCTGTGCTCATAGCAGACACCTTCTTGAATGTTTCACCGCTGTCAGTTGCAGCAGTTGCGTCGGACTTAGCAGAAGCAAGCACTTGCTTGGCTTCCTCAGCCTTCTTCACGACGGAAACTCGATATTGATTGCGCTTTGCGGCCTTTGCTTCTCGCTCCAGCTTGTCCTTGACGCCATCGTAGAGCTGACTTGCCTTAGCAATTCGATACTCGTTTCGAGCTGCGAGAATAGCCTTGTGAAGCTCAGTGTCGCCAGCAGCCTCGGCAGCCTTCAGGGCCTCAACGCTAATCTGGTCCTCGCTCACAAAAGCGATTCGACGCTTTCGAGCCGTGGCAGCCTCTTTGCCCTCTCGGGTGTCATCAAGCTGCTCCTCGACTGGCTCGCCGTCGTCTTCCTTTTCTTCGTCCTTCTTCTTGAATTTGTACTCTTCAAGAGCGGCGGGAAGCTCCTTCTTGGCAACAACGACTTCTTCATCTTCGTCATTGGCAAAAAGCTCTTTGTTTAGTTCAGCAATGCGCTGGAGCAATTCCTCATTGGATGCTGTTTTGGGAGCGCTTGCCGCCTCAACCATCTTCTCCGAAACGAAGTCGAGATTGATACCGACAAACTCCTTCTCAGAACCGAGGCTCTCCTTCGCTGTGGTTGGAAAGATTCTATCTGGCATGGTTTTGTATTCCTCCTGGGGTGCCTGGCTATGTCTTTCTGCATAGACCTAACACACACCTGTTTTTTTGAAAAAGTCAGCCGGAAACCTCTTTTGATTTTGAAATTTCTCCAAGCTTTGTTACATGCAGCTTCCCGCTGCTGTAATTAACGATGTCCCCGGTGCAAATGCCAGCCTTTTCGAAGGCACCTTTGGCAGCTTCGATTACATAGCGAGCCTCTCTTGTGGGACAAACTGGTTCGGTTGATTGGGCGTCCATGTCGGCAAATTCGACAATGCGCCCGTTCTCATCAAGGAAAGCAAGAGTCAGCCCAAACGGGACGTTCTTGTTCCAGAATGAATATCTATTGTTCGTGGGGAAAACGAAGAATGCGACCTCATCATCGGCTAACGGGTCTGCAAACATCAGACCCTTAGCACGACTATCGTTATCGCTTGCAACGAAGCGAATATTGAGAACAGCAGTCTTATCCATTCTTCTCAACTAAGCCAAGTAGAGTATCGGCTTCAGACACTCGTCCATTCTGGTTGAGTTCGGCAGCAATTCGCACGAGCTTTGCTAATGTGTGTGCCATTACAGGCTGTTGTGGTTTGGGCGCATCAACGTTGACAATTTCTTCGGTGCCAGTCGAAGCATCAGGGACATCTCTGCGAGTCGTGACTCGGAAATCGTATCTGCCACCCTCAACATTTGGCCGAACAATCTCGTGCTCGTCAGCTACGGTAAACGGATACTTGTTGTAGACCTTTGGATGAGCCGTTCCTCGTGCGGACCAAGCATCAGGCGTATATTGAGCTGCAACTTCTGGATTGCCGCCTCGTGTGTGATGGTGCATGTGGCTGATGCGATAGAGTTCGTCCATCATAATCGGCACGTACTGCTCTCCGGTAGCGTCGGTCTTGAGACCGTATCGAGGCTCCAGCTTGTTGATTTTGGCAATGTGCATCGGACGGAAACCGCCTTCATACAAATCGCCATACACCTTCTCGGCAATTGCTTTCCGGTCGTTGTCGTCAAGTTGCTCCCACGGCTTACCGCCTGCAACTTCCTGACGAGCCTTCTCGTAAGCTGCCGCTCTCGTGTACCAGTCGATAAACTCAAAGTACGTTCGGAACACGTTGTTGTCCGAAGGCTCTTCAAACCACTGCTGGTAAAGCTGCATCAGCTCACCCTCACGCTCTTTAAGCGAAGGGTCTTTGGCTACCGTGTTATGGAAGAACTTGCGGAAATTTTCAGTTGCACGTCGGCGCTCTTCCGCAGAAGAAAGCTGAGTCGGCTCAAAAGCCCGGTCAAAAACCTGTCGGTCCTTAGCGTAAAGGGTTCCCTGAGTGGCCAAGTAATAAAACAGCGCTTCCGTTGACAGATTGCGCTTATCTTCTGGATTACTCGACAGTAGAGCCATCAAGTCTTGAGGAGAATTCAATCCCTTGTGCATGTGAAGCGACTTAAAGAGAGGGAATTCCGTTAAAGCCTGAAGCTCCTTCTTAGTAGAAGGGTATCCGATAGCTTTGTAGAGATATGGCGTAAGCTCTTGGCGAGTCTTATTGAGCTTGTCTTCCAGAATTGACACTTGCATTGGGTCAAGCTGGACCTTTTTGGGGTTCTTGCGCTTAGGTGCCGCAACATCCACCATCTCTGTTCCGGTGCCCTCCTTCTCGGTGTTGGCAACCTGATATAGAAACTGTTCAGTTTCGGTGAATTCCTTATAGAGTGCTTCGAGTTTTGCAAGTTCTTGCTTGTACTCGTTGGTCTTCTGCTCAACGGTTGGACGCAACTCCTCGAACTTCTCCGGGTTGTTCGTCTGGAAGAAGTCCATGACGCTATGCATTTTGCGCACATTCTTTTCTTGGAGCTTCAAATCGACGCTCATTTCACCAATCGTGTTTCCAAGCTTCTGCATGCGCTGAATCTTGCCTAAGACATCAGACTTCAAGATAGTTTGCAGTCGCTGCTCGTGCATAAATTTCTCAGTACCAGTGCTATTCTCAACATTAGCTCGAAGCGACTGGATATAGTCGGCATAGTGCTCGGCAAGCGCTGTTGCCCTGTCAGCCAACGTATCGACATCCGGCATCTCGGAGTCGCCTTCGAGCATGTCGCCTCGTGTTGCGCCCTCTTCATCGCCGATAGGTGCGTCGATGGACATTTCTCGGTTCTTCTGGCGGAAATATGCGCCCCTCAGATTTTCGGCCTTCAGCTCCAATCCTCGGGTGATATAGCGCATCAGCTCTCCTCGGCCTGGGTCGAAGGTCGCTAATGAGCGCACAATCGGCGGCACAGAATCTTCCTTGTCGGAGTGGGTGAGGTAATCCTGAAGAGCGTTCGCAGCCAATTCTTCAGCATCGCTCAGACTGCGGATATCTCGGTTGATGCTCTTAGCCACACGAGGGACGGCATTCTTGAGAAGATATTCCCAGAGAAATCTGTAGATTCGGTCATCGCCAAGCAGCTTGGAAACAGCCTCTAAGCGCTGCTCTTCTGGAACACGGCGGTGAATATCCATTACTGCTTCTTCAAGAGCAGCTTCACCGGAAGATTTGTGGCGCACATACTCTTCTGTGTCCGTCATGGCGGCAATGCGATTGCTCAGGTAATTGACGGAAGCCGTTACCACCATTGGATTGTCAGCGGCAGCAGTACGAATCGAGCTGAGCTGTTGGCGAAGCTCATAAAGCTCGCTGAAGAAATTGAAAGCAAGCTCTGCTTCCTGGCTAAACTTATAACCGCTAAATCTCTTGAATCTCATTTACGTACCTACTGCATCCCAAAGGTTAAGTTCCGCACTTATCCTAGAAATCTTTTCGTCAATCTCGTCTGCTTCACTGTATCGCCCGAGATTGTCTAGTGTCGAAGCAAGCTTCACCAGCTCGTCTAAATCAGCTTGCAATTGCGTGCAGGCTGTGCGCACTGGCTGTCCCATCAGTCCAAATCGTTCCCACTCTTGTTCTGTAGGGCGAGCGCCGTATGCTGCCACTCTTCCTCGTCTCATGCTTCGACGCTGCTCCACCTCTTGGGCAATCCATCGAAGCTTTGCCTCTCGGTCAGCGTTTTTAAGTGGCTTGTATTCGTATTTGTTGTCGGGAGCGTAAGTTACAAACGAACGACGATGACAATCTTCGTAGAGTCGTCCATAAACTCTTTCAGCAATGCTTGAGCCTGTGTTCCCGCCTTTAATCTCATCTTCCAACACGGCTGCTCTTACGCCAAACGAAAGCTGCTGAATCCAGTTGTGGACACGACGCATATCTCGTCCCGTAAGAAGAGGTTTTCCGCCATATTCGTTGTATCGCTCGGGGAGTTCTTGAAGTCTAGGGTAATTTCCGTCTTCAGCTCCCTCCTCGTAATCCGCCAAGACTCGAAGCATAGCAATGAGATTTTCTCGCCCACTGCCATGCTTTTCGTCGTCCACAAGAAATACAGGCGGCAACTTTACAAAGCCTCGGCTGAATTTCTTGTAATTCGGATGGCTCCTTGACCACTGTGCAATTTCGTGCATTGTGTCAGCGAGCCGCTCCACATCCTGGCGGATTCCCATACTTACTCCTCGGGTCGAATGACCTTCTTAACTCTTTGTACAGAATCGGCCACTCGCTGGAAGCGTCCCTCGGCATGTGCTGCTCGCTTTCGTTTTTGTTCGAGAACTGGGTGAACAAACATCTCCTTTTCTCGCCCAGCACGAAGCGCGTTCTCAGAGCGAAGCCACTGGTCTCGAAGGGCAACTTGTCCAGCTTCTGTGATTACAACAGAACGCCCCTGACCACGGATGAGTCCAGATGTCTTCAACATCAAGAGGTCGCCATCAGACACGTCTTCGGGCACTCGGTAATACTTAGTCTTCGTGCCGGTGTTGTCTGCTAGAGCTGAAGCGACGCTAATCACTTCGTCCTCAGAACGAGAAATTGCCTCCAGAACACGAAGCATCGGCTCGCTGTACTTCTTAGTGGCTGCCTCACGAGTCGGAAGACCAAGAAGCTGAGACTGAATATCGCTGAGCGAGTTGCCGAAAGTGGACTCGATATTCGGCGTAGCGTCGAAAAGAGCAGAGTGGTCCTGCTGCATATGAATGGGAACGATTGGCTGTGGCATATTGACTCCTCAACAACTACAATGGTTGTTCTGAGTAGCTTCGCCTATCACCTATATTTTTGAAAAACTAAGCACGAGGCTTGTATTTGCCATAAGGGTCGCCGCTGTCGTGGAAGTTTGAGTATTCGTAGTCCTTCAAATTCCCTTTCATGCTTGGGCTTGGATAAGGGTCAACATAAGCCGGTCCGGGGATTGCGTCCTCGCCCTGCATGTCGAAGATGCTGAATTCCTTCTCTTCCTGGGTGTCATCTCCGCCCGGAAGAGCAATGTAATCGGGCGTGCGCAATCGTGGGTCTTTAAGTCTTCGGCGGTCGGTTTCTTCCGCATCCTGAATAACTTGGCGACCATCCCACACTCTATCTCTGAGGGGGATATTCAAGTTCTGCGGACCAGCTACTTGAGCTTGGCGAACGAGGAGCCGAGACAGTTCATCTGCCTCTGCATAAAAACCGGCTCGGTCTAGCATCTCAGCCACCTTAGCCACTCGCAGCCAAACGTTGGACATCACTGTAGTGTTCTTCAGCTATGAACCTAGTTCCTTTTGTGCTAAAGTTAACGCCGCGGCGATAGCCATGTGCATGTCGTAATATTCAAAGGAGCCAAGGCGTCCACCAAACACAACGCCGCTCCCCTCAGACAATTTCTGATATTGCTTGTGCAGAGCCGCGTTCTTCTCATCCCTCACTGGATAGCACGGAATGTTGTTTCCGTCGTAGGGAGCGGGGTATTCCCTGGTGATGATGGTGTTGGGAACATCAGACATCTCGAAGTGCTTGTGTTCGATGATTCGAGTAAATGGAACCTCTAGACTTCCATAGTTAACTACCGCTGCTCCCTGATAATCACCGTCTAGATGCTCATGCTCCCAGTGCAAGGAACGATACTCTAATTTCCCGTAACAGCAATCGAAGAACTCATCAATCGGACCAGTGTATATGATGCGTCCAGCAAGTTTTTCTAGTTCGTCTCGATTAGACAAGAAGTCTGTTTTAAGCTCGATATCGGCATCCCTCAGCATCTTTTGGAAGATTTGAGTGTATCCGCCCACTGGAATTCCCTCGTAAGGGTCATCAAAGTAGCGGTCGTTGAATTGTGTGCGGGGCCGAGGTAGCCGCTTGACGATGGATGATGGCAGTTCAGACGGGTCTCGATTCCATTGCTTCGTCGTGTAGCCGCGAAAGAAAATCTCGTATATCTCTTCGCCGACTTCGCTGACAATCCAGTCACGAAAATTCTGCGGATTGGTGCAATGCGTTTTCAGTTCTGCTAACTTCTTCTCGGCTCTCTCTGGTGTGTTGATGCCCCAAAGCTGCTGAAAGGTCATCAGATTGATTGGGAAAGAGTACACTGTGTCCCCAAAGCGAACTCTCCCTCTTAAGGAGAAATTGTTGAACTCGGCAAACTGGTTAACGTAATCCCAGAGATACTTTTTCTTGCAGTGGAAGATATGCGGTCCATAAACATGCACATGGATGCCGTCGATTTCTTGCGTGTAGCAATTGCCGCCAATATGGTCTCGTCTCTCAACTACCAGAACTGACTTTCCGGCTTTAGATGCCTCATGGGAAAAAACACCGCCGAACATTCCGGCACCCACAACGAGATAATCGTACTTCGGCATATCGAGGCTTATACAGTCTGTATAACTCCGCCTGATGGACTTCACCAAGGCGCTGAAGAAATTTGACCGAGCCACTCGTACGTTGATAACCGAGCGGAATCTTCAGTATGTGTGTGAAGACTGGAAAGGTCAGTTTGCCGTCAATGTCGATTCCCAACAAGCAGCCAAAGCGTTTCTAGAAGATTTAGAGAGTGGAGTTGCAAAAGACGTGCCACTAGAAGAGCATAAGAAATTCTGGCTCAAGTATACTAAGCCGGAGGATTTAACAACGCTGCTTGCACTGAAAGACCGGCTCGTGGACATCGGGGATAGGCGATATGACGGCGAATTCTTCACTCCGTTGAGCTACGCAAAGCAAGCTCACGACTATCTTCAGGAAGCATTCGGTGAAATCTACGAGCGTCATTGGTGGGATATGTGCTGCGGAACGGGCAACTTAACTCACCATTGCCCAAGCGAGATGCACGAAAGACTCTATCTTTCCACTCTTAACCAAGAAGATGTCGATATCATCGTTCGGTCTGCCCGTTTTCCTAATGCCAATGTCTTTGCTCTGGATTTTCTAAACGCAGAAGATTACGTTATCCATCTTGGCAATCACAAATGGCTTTTCATATTGAATCCGCCATACTCTGCTGCGCCGACAGTTCGTGATGAACACAAAGAGGGTGTGTCCGATACTCGAATCGGAAATGAGATGCGTGCGCTTAAACTGGGCAAAGCTGCACAGAACCTTACTGCACAATTTCTATATCGAATCGCCAGCATCGTTAAAGAGCATAACACAGACGTTATCATCGGCATGTTCACTCAGCCAAGCTTTGTCACGAATCCTGGATTCAAACCACTATATCAGCAATGGAGAAATGTTTTCGGATTTAAGGGCGGCTTCTGCTTTCATTGCAGCGAATTTGAAGGCACGACCGGAGAGTGGCCCGTGCTGTTTACAATGTGGGAATCGCAGCCGAACGGTAAACCTGTGGAAGTAGACGTTTTTGAGCAGCGAATGCTGGTCGGCAAGAAAGTATTTGGCGGCACAGAGAACCCAATGAACAAGTGGGTGGAACGGCCGAAAAACATTATCGAATATCCGCCATTTACCAGCGCAATAACCGTGGCTACCCAGGACAAAACAATCAATCTCACCAAGTTGCCCGAGAAAGCCTATGGATTTGCGGTCTATGCTGGCAACGATGTGATGCATTCGAAGCAGGCGTTTATCCTGTCGGCTCCGTACGCCAACGGAAGCGGTTGGGGCATCACGATAGATAACTTTGAAGAGTCGCTGGTTTGTGTCGGTTCACGGGCTATCATTAAAGGCACTTGGCTCAACGACAGGGACCAATTCTCTGCACCAAACACGTCGCACGAGAAGTATTTCGAGTTTCAAGACAACCTGATAGCCTGGTTGCTATTCAGCAACTTCAACCACAGCAGCAGTATAGAATGCTCATTTGAAGGGATTGACTACGATATCAAAAACCACTTCTTTTGGCGACAGGGAACAGTCACGTCAGACTGGCTTTTTGCTACTAAAGGTGTTCTCTGGGAAGAATCTATAGCGGTGATTGATTATTGCGACAAGCTCTACGATGAATGTCAGAATCTGAGACACGAAGGGAAAGCGGACCCTAAATATCAGGTTCATCGAGCTGATGCTGGGTGGTATCAAATTAGGAAAGCGTTTTATAGCAGTGCAAGCCCTTATCCAGAATTGCCACCGCTCTACAAACAGTACAAACAGCTCCACAAGGCGCTAACACAGAAACTCATACCATACGTCTACGAGATGGGGGTTCTGCCAAGAGAAGTGTTTTTCGACAAGTTGAAGAACAGCAAGAACAAACGCCTTCATCGCCTTGCTTAATACGGCAATTGTGGGTGGAAGCTGCCGCCCGGATATTTATCGGCCACACCCAGAGGCTCTTTACCTTCACCCTTGTATTCATGCTCGCTGTACTGGCTGTAAGGGTCGTTAGGCAACCGCCTTGACTTCTCTCGTCGTTGACGCTCGTTCTTTTGCTCAATCGTCAAAAATGGGTCAAGCGCAGAGTCAATATCTTCAACAGAAGACAGCGGAGCTGGCGTCTTGGGCGCAGAATGTGGCCCAATCTGGTCGGCGTTCGGATAATCGAGCAGGGTTTCGACGTTGTACCCCTCGCCGCCGCCAAAGTCCGCCTTGTAAGTTTCACCTAGGAGTCTATCAACTTCCATACCTGTGTTGTGGGTGATGGCATTGCCGATACCGAAGGGGTGCTTTAAGCGGAAATTCTCAACGTTATAAGGCGTGATTTCTCGCTCGTGCTCAGTGTTTGATGGTCCATAGACGGTGTTTCGTCCATGCATCGTAATAGGCGCAGCCGTATGGACTCGCTCGGGCTTAATCTGCGGTGGCACCTCATCCTCAAATTTGTGTTTCTTAGGCTGCACTCGGTGGGCGGAGAAAAGCGACTCTTCAAGTGTGCGCATGTGCTCCGGCTTGGGATTGAAATTGTTGCGGATGAACTCGACGGAGTTCTCATCAACCGAACGGTCTGAATCAGCCATTTCCTTGAAATGGCGACGCACCTGCTTCTTGGTTTTGAGCTTCTTTCTCTGAGCTGGGCTGAGAAGATAAGGGATTGCATCCTCTTCGTGATGACTATGCATCGGCTCAAGACGCTTCTCAATATTGCGCTCGGGGTCATCTTGAGGTGGATTGTGCGTGCGGGAGATTATGGCATCGAAAGACATGTCTATGCCAAAGTCATTGATGCCGTAATTTCCGCCCTTCTTGCCACCAGCAAAAGGGGACATTCCTGGAGACCAAGGGCTGGGTCCGCTGCCCGTTCCTCCATAGCCAGCAGCCGTTCGAATGCTCTTTTCGTCATCGAATCTGGCGTGACATCTCGGGCAGCAGAAGGCGTCAGAAGCCGCACTCTTTACAAGAAATGCAGCGGCTCCCTGCGACTCGCATTTTGGGCAACTCTGACGCTGAAATGAACTAGACATATTGTCCGCCTGAGTTTTCAATTAAGCACCCAGGAGCCTAACACCTTGATTGTTACCGAAATCTCCCCAACCTGAATGATGTTGTCTTCGGTAGACGCTTGAATATCTTATCGCTAAGACATTCGAAAGCCGCTGCTGCAACAGCATCAGGGAAGTCGTCGTGCTTTCCTGTGAGTGCCTCAATCTTGTAAACCCGCCCGTTCCACCTTCGCTGGAGATTGATGAACTGGTCTTTCGCTTCATGCACCTCTCGGAGTTCTTCGGCGTTACCCGTCACAGGATTTATCCATACGGTGTCCTGGTTGTAAAACGATATCCTGCCTTCACTGAACAACTCATACAGCTCGCCATAAATAGCTGATTTGTAACTTAGGTCAAACGTGCGCTCGACAGCGTTGATGCTATGAGCCTTTAGCTTCGTAATGCTGCCCTGACTGTTCCACGTGTCATACGAAACTTGGACAAGCCTGAATCGTGTGGCGAGACGCAAGATATACGCATCCACTTCTTCGGAATTGATTGGCTGGTTTTTGCCCTTTGGTCTCCATAGATGCATGTGGTCAACAATCACTCTCATCACCGGACCATCATCGGGTCCTTTTAGCCCAGGAATCGGCTCGGCATGGCACACAACCAGGGTGTAATAGTCAGAGCTTTTGGCTGGGTCAAGGTGAGCGTAGTAACGCACAGCAGGCTGACCGCTTTCTGCTCTGCGAGTTCCCATTACGCCGTCAAACGCTCTTTTGACGAGACCGTCTGCAATCCATGCGTCAGCACCGGCAGCGCCAAAGCGAGCACCATAGAAGATTTGGTAATTCGTTGGGTCTTTGCGCTTTTGAGCATCTAGATATGATTGCTCGATGTAAGGATTAGAAAGCCACGTTGCAAGCTGGAACATCAGCGTCTGATTGTCATCGAAGCTATCTTCGTAGAGTTTGTGGAATTTACCAAACGGTCCCAGCGGGTTCGAGATACAAATAACTTTGCCCTCTCGTCCAAAGGTCGAAATAGCAGGCTTCAACTTGTCGTAGAGTTCATCGTCTGTGCCGCCTTCGGACGCTTTGGCCATTTCAGCCATCTCGTCAATGATGATGACCGCCATTGTTCCACCGACCAGTCCAGCGGCATTGGAGTGACCAGACTTTAGCTGAATGGTTCCAATCAGTGGTTCCTGTCCAACAGTCAATCGGCGTTTGTTCTCTTGCTTGTCATGCTCGGTTAAGAAGAACATTTCAAGCTGCGTAGCTTTTCCAATATGTTGTGTGAAGTACGGGCTGGCTTCTGCGAGCTGACGTATCTTTTCGTAGATAGCGCCCTTTGCCTGTCCTTCCGACACAGCCACGTTTAGAATCGTGATGGTGTCGAATTCCATGATAGGGAATCGTGCCTGCGGATGTCCCATGCTCAAGAAGCGATAAACTTCGTATAGAGCAATAACGCTGACCATGAAGCTTTTGCCGGAACGTCGCCCGAGCACCAGGATAAGCTCCATGAATTTCTTTCCAAACTTCTTAATGATTTGATTGCGAACTTCAGGAAGAATTTCCGGGTCATTCAACAAATCCATCTCATTTTGAAATTGGTCAGCCAGTTCCCGGAGTTTTAAGTTTTCGACCTCTTCAATCTCATCTTGATTGTAAATATCATCAAACTTAGCTTCGTATCTTTCCTTTCGCACTTCCGGGTCAAACCGTGTGCAAACCAAACAGGGCGAGTTCTCAATGGGCATCAAATCGCCCTTGCCGTCTTCTAAACCACGCAATCTGGCTTTGTAGAAACGCTCTTCGAACTTGCGATTATAATTCCAAACACAGGCGCTACAGTCTTCGGAAACATCTTCATTGATTCGAAGATGGGTGTTTCCGTGAGTGCCAGCATAAAAACACTTGACAATCAGTCGCTGCCAAGGCGTCAAGCGAAGGTTTAAGAAGTAGGGGTGTTCGCAGAACGTGATGATGTCTACGATGCCATCAGGATTAAATTTATCCTTCGGTGGTGAAGCTGGCGGCGGTGTATCGTGGCGACGGAATCTTGCTACAGGCAAGTCGTCTTCTGGGTCTTCGTACTCTTCTGGCGTTTTTCCGTTTCGCTCAATTTCATGGGCAGCCTGTTCAAAAGCGGCCAGGCTTCTTCGCATCTGCTCAACGGCTTCTGCTTTTTGCTTACGTTCATCTCCGGGTTTCGGCATTGCAATTTACATCAGGCGAGCTTCTCACGCAGACTCTTTACCTTGTCGAGCAAAATCTTCTTACTGTCGGGATGGTCTAACGATTGGTAGATTTCCATCAAGACAGAGAAGATATCTATTTGCAACCCAGCAGCAGCTTTATCTCTCGCCGCTTTGAAGTCAACCAGCTTGCTGTATAGTCTTTCAAGCTGAGTTGAACGTTTGAGTTGCATATCGGGTTTGCCCGAGCACTGTATGCCGCCAATCAGGTCAATTTCTGTCAGGATGCCGGTGATGGCTAGGTCAAGCTCTCGGAAGCGCCATTCAGCCATATCGTCTTCACGAGCTGCCAAATGTCGGAGACCACTGTTTCCAATGAGGTTAAACCTACAATGGTGCTCCATGTGCGTTTTAACGCACTCCCAAGAAACCTGAGCATTGAAATACTGAAGGAAGAAATTGACCACCGAGTTCGGCTTCTGCTTATTCGCTAGATACCAATGCTCAGCACGCTCACGCCAAGGTGAACGACACAAAACACAGCGAGGCTCGAAAGTCGTGTTGTAATACACGTCGGCCTGCGTATCTGGCGGCAATGGGATGAGGGGCTTGTCATCTGCTGTAAGTTCTGCAACACGTCTGGGCTTTAGCACCGGACGGTTGTCTTCAGCAGGCACTGGCTTGGTGTCGAGGACGATGCTTCCTACGGCATCGGCTCTAATTTCTTCCAACTCAGCCCCATCATCGCTATTGTCGATATGCTCGCTCATAGTCTCCTTTTACACAAAGTCTCTATCGCCGAGACCGGAATCTCGGCAATAGTGTCAATTTATCGACTTGCTACAAGAAGACCTTTATTAGCCAATAATTCCTGTATTTTTCAAATCGGCAATTAGAGTGCCTAGCACGTTTGCGAGTTCAGTAACGGTTGTTGCGTCGGCGTCGTAGCTTCTATCTGTCTCGGCATTCGTGACGTTATATCCTGTCACACGTGCAACAGGTGTGACGCCATATAATCCGATTGTTGTCGAGCTTGCTCCAATGGTAACGGAGTTAGTGGCAGTAACTTTGAGATATGAAACGCCATTCTCTTGAATGTCTACAATGTTGCCGCCAAACGCCGTGGGAACATTGATGCCAAGAACCGTGCCGCTAGCAGAACCAGCGAAAGCTCCCGCTGTTCCATCCCATGCACCATGTCCAAACTGAACGAGAGCACCGTCTGCCGTGGCTCTTGGAGTGCCAGAGGTGTAGAGTCCGTAGTTTTTGTTGTATGTAGCGAAAGCCCCGCCGCTGGGGTCGTAGGTGATTTTAACCGGAGCAGCCCAGTTCAATTCCTGGTCTGTGATTGTCATCCATGTGGGCGGGTTGACGCCATTGGACTTTAGCACTTGTCCAAGCGTGCCAGCGGCTGTCCAAGCTGTGCCGCCAGATGTCCCGTAGAAAATGCCGCCCTGAGTGCTGGAGGGCATCACGGTCAGGCTTTGCCATGTGGTGACACCATCGACGTAAACACGGATGGTCTTGGACGTTGTGTTCCAATAAATTTGCCCGCCGCTCGGGGAAGAAGGGTCTGAAGCTTTGAGACCGAGCTGAACGACCTGCTCGCCCATATCGAGCTTGCCAAGCAGCGGTCCGTTGGAGGCATCCAACCTCAAATACGTGCTGTTTAGCGTGTTTGAATCCAGCGATTGCGCCGTTTTCCTTGGTGGAACAATGTAGAACTCGGTCATAGCTCAATTTCTAGTTCCGCACGACAGGGTTGTCGCACTGCAAAAAAATGGGCTGGTCATTTGACCAGCCCAATAGCATTTCAAACAAAACGTTTACTTCGAGCGTAGAGCACGTGTCAGTCGCTCAAAAGGGTGAAGAGTGTGCTTGGCGTGAACAAGATGCTCACAAGCAATTCCGAAATCAGCGAAGTTAGACTTAACGAATCGGTCGCAATCGCATGTCCCGGTTTCGAGACAGACATTTGCTCGGCTTTCCTTGCTAGCCACTGCATACTTCTTCTCACCCTTAGCATTAACACGAGCCTGCTGGTTCTCGGCAATAAGGACCGAGTTGAGCATTGCATCTTCCAGCCACGGTCGTAAATCCGTGTGAAGAATCTTCATCGCAACCGGGTCGGTCATGGCTTGATGAGCCAGACGCTTCCAGCTATCTCGATTGCGATTAGATGCTCGAACGAGAGGCATCTCTCCGTCCATCAACAAGCCGATGAACTGGCTTGGGGAATTAGCTCGCAGTGTTTCTTCGACTACAGGAGCAATATCTCTGTAGGAAGTTGGTACAACCATGGCCGTTTTCTCAACAGGCGCAGAAGTCGCTCCGGTGTTGGCTTCGCCGAATACCTGGGAAAGAACTTCCTTGGACAACTCTGTATCAAAGCTGTCGGCTGTCATCAGGTCTAGTGCCTCATCTGCACTGTAGCCTTCTGCTTTGTAGCCCGTCGCAGCCTGGGCTGCTGCATAACGCTCGCCCTGGTCTGTGCGTCGAACGCTGTATAGCCACTTTTCTAGAATATCACTGTTTGGCACTGAAGACATCTCCATAAATCTCGCTAGCTAAGACATGTCGAAGCCGCATTAGCTACTTGCGACTTGTACACCCAATTTACATATTAGGCGTCGCCACGCCAATATGCCTTCAATATCACAGGTCAAAATCGTCGTTTTCTTTCGAATGTCGATATTTTTTGAACGACGCCCCAATTTTCCGCCTGCGAGTCCACCAAATTCGGCCGCACATGAAGCATGAAATCTCCCATTCGCGACCTCTGCCGAACATCGAGACTTCAAGAACCTCATTGCCGCAAAAGGGACAAACCTTGGGCGGTGGGTATCCTCCTGTCAAATTCGATTCGGCATACATGTAATAGTAGTCGCCCCTAAAGGAAATTATTCCATTAGAGGTAAAAATCTTCTGGAAGAATCTTGCGCAGATTCTCTAATGCTCTATTCAGCCTTTTCGAGAATGATGCCTGCGTGATTTCGAGCGCTGCGGACGCTTCCTCCTGATTTAACCCCTGGTAATAGTAAAGGTCTATCGCTTCCCTTTGCTTGGAGTTAAGTTGCGAGAGTGCATCCTGTAATACCTGCTTGTTTGCGATTCTTCCTAGAGGGTCGTCAACATATTCTGGCTCCCAGTCATGTGGCATGTCTGAAAACGACACGACATCTAGTCCGCTGCCGCTTGCGGTCTTATTCAAAAACCGTCTTGAGCGGGAAAGAATCCAGTAGTCTAAGCGGGTCAGAAGATAGTAGGAGAAATACGAAAGATTCGGGTCGTACAGCTTCACCAGCTCATTGAAGATGAGATAGATTTCATTCTCAATATCTTCTTTGTAGTTAATGAGCCGGGGTTCACGATGGATGCATCGCTTCACTGACGCGAGGATGAGCGGGCGATAGTATGTGGCGAGTTGTTTGAATGCCTCGCTATCGCCCGCTTTTGCGTTTTCGACCAGCTCATTGATATAGGCGTACTGTTCCTCTAACATTTTCCGTCAGCTATTGTCTCTTCTACAATAACCTTCGACTAGTTCAAGGAACCGTCCTATCCAGTTAAACAAGCTTCATATCTGATGCGTCCTGAGAGCGCCAACACGAGGTATGGCATCAGGATATCAGGGGGAAATCCAAAGCGCAAATCCTTGATTGCAAACGCCACAGCTTGATACTGAGCGGTGAGAGAATCCAAAGATATCTCCTGCGTGGAATCGAGCGCCTTTCGGACTCGCCAAGGATTTACAGCGGTGGTGGCTGGCTTCTCCAGAAGCTCCGACCAGTCAGGCAGCAGATACTTGCCAACGTATTTGTCTAAAGACATCATGCTTGCTAGTACATGCTCATTGTCGCCCGGAGTGGATTTGAGATTAATGAGAAATTTGAGCTGCGAAAGCAAAAGGTGTAAAGCGCCCGTGGCGTCACTTCCCTTGGTCATCTTATCGAGCATTTTGAATACGTCAGCAGAACGACCAGCTACAGCCGCTTCGACAAATTCCCAGATGTCACTGATTTGGTCGAAGACGCACAAGTCTTGAACATCTTCAAGCAAGGCATCGCCCTTTTCGGACTGTCTAACGATAGCGACTTTCTCCAGCTCGCTCTCCAGCCACTCCAGGTCAATCACCTCTGTGTCCCTTTTGCCAAGCGTGCCTTGAGCAATTTTAGCGCTTGCTGTCGGCGCATTGCTGTAGAGCCACTCTCTCGCATCTGGCTTTAGCTTGATGCCAGTGCCAGCTTGCCATTCATCCAGGTACTTCATGAACGCAGATTTCTGCGTCTTCTGAACATAGTCGTAAGAATACACACGCTTGAGCTTGTTTGCCGACTTGTAGAAGGTCAAGCGCCCATCAATATCTCCGGGCGAAAAGACAATCAGTGCAGGCGGAAGAAACGGACCCTCTTCGATAGCTTCTTGACACACCTTCAACTGCTCACTACTCGGGTTGATGAGCATTACAGCATCTGGTTTGTCGGCAATCGTAAAGGCGCTGAAGGCAGTGCGCAACACTGACGCCTTGGCATCTTTGTGGTATCGGCGAATCCCCGGTGCTCCAGATTGCTCTATGACAGCGGGGATTGCGAATTGACAGGATTGAGGTTCACCAGTGATGACATAAACTCTGTCCCAGTAATTCGTGTTACTCTTCGTCTTCGTCGCTTTCGTCTTGCGCATCCGACTCCTCTTCCAGATTCTTCGGTAGCACAGGGAAGACAAGGTGCTTGTAATTCCCCTCTTCGAGAGTCAAAGCAACGGTACCATTGCTAAGCTCACCCATTACGATTTCAATCCAAGGCTCAGTTGTGCTCTCGACGCCACTCATGAACAGCTTGCACGCCACGTAAGTTTCACCCTCGCCCTCGCTCTGTTGCGTCACGACGGTATCTTCGCTTGCTCCAATGCTTTCTGCCGTGGAAATCTCAAACCCGTCTGGAGTAATTGCGACTTTCACGTAGCTGTCTCGGGCGAACTGGCTCGCCATCTTCAACGCACGCAGCAAATCACCACGAGAAATCTTGACTCGCCCCAGCTCCTTGCACTTGAGCAAGCCGGAGAGATTCGGAAAAGGCTTGCCACCAGCATTAACGAGGCTGGAGGTAAAGACTGTGCCGTCCCAAATCAAGCGAAGATGCCGAGCGCCAGGGTGAACTTCGACTTCATCGACATGCTCAAGCATTCCACTGAGACTGTCTGCCGCTTCCCTTGGCAAGAGAAATTCGCCGCTGACTGCATCTTCTTCCACCTCGACGGAATAAACTGAGATGCGAGACTCGTCAGTAGCTTCAGCTACCAGCTCGCCGCCTTCAAGCTTCAGCTTCACCGCAATGAAAGGAGCCTTGGCAAAGTCTTTTGCAGCCGCAAAAGCGGTGCTTCGCAGTGCAGCAGATAGGTGGTCTGATTTGACGACAAAGTGCTGCCCTTGGGGAAGAAAATTAATTGGAATGAAGTCATTCGGGTCGCCCGTCACAAAAGCAAACTTGGACTTGCGAACAGTCGAACCGGCGACGAATGCACTTTCCTCGGCAATGTATGCGCAGACGATATCCTCGTCCGGGAATTGGCGCAGAAATTCAACGATGGCACTGCCAGCAACAGAAAACGACTCAACGTCTTCGACTTCCAGGTCATACGTGGGAAGCTTGATGGTTTGCTCAGCCGTGTCGTTGAGGGACGTGACATACAAGTCGCCGTCTTTGTGTTGAAAGAGAAATTCTGAATCCGCCTCACCCTTTGCCTTGGTGTTGCAGGTTTTCAGAGCTTGAGTTAGCACGGCAAGCGCCGTCGTTCGAGTTAGATTAAACCTCATGTTTGTTTCCTGGGCATTCGCTAATTTGTTATCGTGCCCAGGAAACCATTTTCGCACCCGCTACTCTGACAAAGTTTCTCGAACACGAACAAGAAGGTCTCGGGTAATGTCATTCTCATCAACCTCACCGTCTTGATATTGACCCCAAACCTCCAGGGCTTTCTTTCGTATCCGCATTAGCGCATTGTCCACAGCCTTGGGCTTGATACCCAAAGCGTCAGCGATGTCCTTGTAGGACTCTTCGTAGCTGTACTCTAAGAAGATAGCTCGCTCTAACTGTGTCAACCTCGACAACAGGCGTTTGGCGGCTTCTTCGAATTCCTCTCTTTGCAGGATGGACTCAAGCAGCGGAGCTGAGTTATCCGGGATGATGTCAGCCAACGAACGTTCATCGTCGTCTCCAAACCAAATCTGGCTGTCGAGCGACGCCGCATCATTATGAACGTCAAATTTCTTACGGGTGGCAGCGGAAACGGCAGTAATGATGTTTCGCTTAACGCAAAGGTTCAAGGCGAAGTTCTTAAACTTCGTGTTCTTCGTTTCATCGAAGTCTTGAACGGCTTTCCATACGCCAATCCGTGCCTCCTGTAAGATATCCTGTTGGTCACCACCTCGAATAAAGAGGTGGCGTGTAATTTTCTTGAGTTCAGGTTCTAGTTCTCGTAGAATCTGCTCGAACGCTCTCTCGTCGCCGTTCCTAGCAGCGTAGACGAGCTTGAGTGTTCTGTCGCTGTCCTTCGACACACTTGTCTCCTCACGGCGCTACTCCTTTGTTAAAAAGCGTTTGCATGCGGAGACAAGAGAAATGGGTGGTTAGGTTTTTGCCACCTCTTTCAACTTCGCATACCTGTCGATGATTTTCAATATGCCGACCTGGATTGCCAAGTCAGCGGGTACGTTCTGCCGTATTGTTTTACTGGTTTCGATTAAGATATTCGTTACCTCAACAATCTGTGGACCCGTCCATGACGCACCCAGCTCACGCAGATATTGGTCTTGCTGTTCAGGCTTGATTTTCAGTAGTTTATAGCGCGCCACGGTCATGATGATACGCGCTATTTCTTCGATTAGAGCGGTCACGTCTCTGCCCTCAAGCAGTGCCGCATCTATAAGTCGTTGTGCTTCGCCTCTGTTGGTCGATTGAACAGCTTTAACAATATCTATCGCCAGCGCCCGTGGTCCTCTGCCCAAGACATCCCGTACGTTCTGCTCGGTCACTCCAATGAGCATGACTTGCTCCAAAATAACCAAAGCGTTACGTACACTACCCGTTGATGCTTGAACAATTAAGTCAAGAGCTTCAGATTCTGCCGATAACGATTCTCGTTTTACAACTTTTTCCAGAATTTCCCTGGTGTCTTTATCAGAGACATTACGAAGCTTGTGAGTTTGGCAACGACTTCGGATAGCTCGAACGATTTTGTGCTCTTCAGTTGTGCATAAAAAGAACCGAACATAGCTTGGTGGCTCTTCCATAATTTTGAGCAAAGCGTTCTGTGCTTGCGTCGTAAGCATATGCGCTTCATCCAGGATAAACATCCGGTAATCACCACGAGACGGGGCGATATGCATTTTCTCGGCAATCATCTGTCGAGCTTCTTCAACACCGCCATTAGTGGCGCAGTTGACTTCCATCACGTCTCGGTGACGGTCTTCTCGAATCATCTTGCATGGAGCACACTTGCCACACGGCTCATGGTCTTCAGACAAATTCTCGCACATCATCGCCATGCACATGATGCGAGCTAGAGTCGTCTTGCCTGTGCCTGGGGGTCCGGCAAATAGATATGTACTGGGCGAATTCTGCTGCGCAATCTGCGCCTGCAACACTCGCACGACGTGCGGCTGTGCTACATCCTTAAACCTTGCGGGACGATACTTGTTGAAGAGCGCCATGTTATCGTTATCGTGGGAAATTAAGAAAGCCGCACTCGTTGTGCGGCTTTCTTGTGGGACTTAGGAGCGCCAGTCCCACTGTTGTCGGTCAAGACATTCAACGATGGCAAGAGCAACGGCTGCCACCTGAACTGCCTCTTCTCGGACATGTCCGAGTTCTTTCTGCTCGTATCTCGCTTTAAGTGCAGCTTGCATCAGCTCGCCCACTTCTTCCATCAGAATTGCTCCGTAGACGAAGGGGTCGTGGTTTTGCTGGCCCCACTTCTTATCCTGACGCTCCCGCTCTTCCAGAACGGCGTCAAGGCTCTCGGGAGTGCTGGAACTATATTGTCGAGCCAATTTCGTCGTCCTCCTCGTCGGCGGGCGGCGGCGGGATTGGAAGCGGCTCATCGCCGTCAAGCATGCTGGGCAAGTCCTGTCGGCGCTCCCAGTACGGTCCAAGGAAGTCGATAATGGGTCCGTAACCCTGAACATCGGGCTTGCGCATCTTACCTTCGGCTTCGGGCGCTACCGCGTAGAGACAGTGGAACACAGCCCACTCTCGCTGTGCTGGCGAAAGGTTCTCCCACTCCTGGCTCCAGACAGACAGACAATACAGCTTGTTGTTCTTGTCCATCTTAGCGAGCAATTGCTTCAGCCACGGCTTTGTGATGCCGCTGATGCTTGCTACTTTCGCCGTCTTGGGCTTTTCGCCGAGCGCCTCGGTAAACCAAATCGCCTCAAGGTCAACTTGTCCGAGGAAAAAGTGATATCGCTCCTGGAGCTTCTTTGCAAGGCCCAGCAGCTCGTATGATTCTGTGAATGTTGGTTCTGCCATCCTAACTACTTACTCAGCGGTTTTCGAGCATTTCGTGCCAAGGAGTTAGAATTTCTACGCCATTTTCAGTCAGAAGAATTGTGTGCTCGAAATGAGCTGCCAAACTGCCATCGGCCGAAAGCACGACCCAGCCATCTTCTCCACGAGATATTCGGTCGGTGCCGAGAGTTAACATCGGCTCGACAGAGATGCTTAGACCCGGATACAGCTCTGGTCCCGAGCTTCTGGGTCCTCTGTTGGGGACAGCAGGCTCGCAATGAATTTCCTGCCCGATTCCGTGTCCGCACAGTCCGTCAGCGATACCCAGACCCTTCATTCGTGCATATTGCTGAATGGCCCAAGTGATTCTTCCGAGCGGTTTGCCGAGTTCTGCGGCTGCGATTCCACGCCACAGGGCTTCTTCGGTCAACTTAATTAGCTTCTGCGCCTTACCGTGCAGCTTTTCAACGCCCACAGTGATAGCAGCATCTGCGTGCCATCCATTGCATTCTCCGACAATATCCAACTTGACGACATCGCCAGCCTTTAGGAATTTACCATCTCCGGGCACTCCGTGAACAATCTCCTCGTTGATGGAAATGCACGTGGCGTATTTGTACGCTTCATGGTGAAAAGTGGGCTTGTAGCCCAGACAAGACGGGTTTGCACCGTTCTTAAGCAACGTTTCGTGCCCAATACGGTCGATGACGAGGGTGCTGCGCTCACCCTCGTCAATTGCCTTTTTCATTGCAGCTAAAGCGCAGGCTACAGCCAGTCCAGCTTTTCTCTGGTCAGAGCGGTCCATTTAGCGGGTGCCAGTGCTACCCAAGCCTCCCGCTCGACTACTCTCGTTTCGGTTGAGATTGTCTTCAAAGTCTTCGACAATTTCAACAGACGGCAGCTTGTTTAGCACCATCTGCGCCACTCGGTCGCCATGCTGAACGACAAAGGGATTCGGTCCTTCATTGCGAAGCATCACAACAACTTCGAATTTCTCTCCGTCACCGTCGTAGTCTGCATCAATCGTACCGGGTGTGTTCTGCACTGTAATCTGGTTCTTAAATGCAAGACCGGAACGAGGTCGAATCTGCACTTCATATCCAGCAGGAATGCGCATGTTGAGTCCGGTTTTAATCGGGCGCATCTCGCCGGGCGGAATTGTTATTTCTGGTGTTTGCACCTCGTCCACCCATGCGTATAGGTCAAATCCAGCAGCTAAATTGCTGCCACGAGTAGGAAGCGTTGCGCCCTCTCGAAAGCGCCTAATTCTCAGTTGAACGTCTGTCATTTTTCTTTTTTGGACTCCCTATATTGCTGTCTTTGATGTTGTGGCGCTTAGGTGAAGACTCTTCCTTATTCGGCATATCTGCAATATCATCCATGTAGAGCAGCGGATTTATCTTTGATTGCTCTTGCTGAGCATGCTTCCACTCCTCGAACTCTTTGAGAAGCTTGTTATTGCGCTCTTGGGCGAATCGCTGATACTCCTCGTCCAGCCGCATTCGCTCCTCGTGCTCAAATTGCTCCCTATCCTTCTTTGCCTTCTCGTACTTGGCTTTCGAGGCATTGTCTTTCAACATGCCTTTTTGCTCAAGTGCGTCGAGCAACTCTGGGGTGACCAGGTTGGTGTCAGTAGCAACCAAAAGCTGCACTGGGCTTTCTCGATTCCTGAGTGCTTCTGCGAATGCGATAAGCTCACGAGGCCGAAGCTCACGGGAAATTCCCGCTCGTCTTTGAATATCCTCGGGAGTCATGGGACAGTGATAGATATTGTAAGTCTCAACGTCCTGAAGTAGAAGAACGACAGCATTATCGTAAACTTCCAGGTCGTCGTCATCTCCGACATACGGCGTGTACTTGGCATCAATAACCATGCATGTCCGCATATCTAGAACGGGATTGTCTGACATAAGCGCTCCTATACGTTAACCATCCTTATACGTAAAAACGGCACAGCAATTGCTGTGCCGTTTTCGAAGCTAGATTCAGGATGTTAGGAGCACTTGGATTGTCCGCAGCTTCGGCAGACAAAGCAACCACCTTCAAACACCAGCTTCTCGTTGCAAACGGAGCATCTCTCACCACTCTTCGCTCCATCCTCAACGTACTTCTTCAAAACTCGTGCAAGAACACGAGTGAAGGAGTTGAAGTCCGAATCCTCGTCTCGGGCCAATTGCTCGGCAGCAAACTGAACCGGAGCGCCATGTCGCAGAGAAAGCGAACTGAGGCGTGTAAGTGCGGCATAGTTCGGGTTTGCAAAGCTAGCCGAAATATCCTTGATTCGCCATTCGTCTTCACCTTCTCCAATCACCAGGTCGTAGCAATTGGCGTTCTTCTTTGAGCACTTTCGCTTGACAATTTTGCCCTTCGTGTGCTTCTTAGGAATGTCGATGTTCTCTTTCAAGCCGCCGAAGATTTCGTACGGCTTATCGCCCATCAGACCAACCAGAGCAATCCAGTCTTCACCACGCACCTTGATATGGTGAATGTCACAAGGTAACTCGGCAGGTCGTTTCGGACAATGCG
>Ga0196964_10000346_pt1 | contig 31653 bp, 25 predicted proteins | sample S1_10metaG_FD_148615 | JGI IMG/M metagenome (GOLD analysis project Ga0196964, IMG submission 148615) | Soil microbial communities from Anza Borrego desert, Southern California, United States - S1_10 | ecosystem: Environmental > Terrestrial > Soil > Desert | place: USA: California | collected... | reverse complement strand
GATTCATCAAACCAGGATACAAAATATACGCGCAATTATTTTCGACACGAGCTTATCCCCGCGATTGCAAAGGTTTACCCCGAAGTACAAACCAATCTCCTGGATAATATCAAGCGTTTCAGGGAGATTGAAAGCTTATATAAAATTGCAGTTAAAATGGTCAGGGATAAACTCTGTACCGAAAAAGGCAATGAAATTCATATCCCTGTCAAACAATTGATGCGATTTGAAAACAGGGCACTGATCTATGAGATCATTCATGATTATGGATTTTCCGAGAAACAGGTGGATGAAGTGATCAAGCTTTGTAACACAGGATCCGGGAAATATATTTCGTCCGATAATTACCGGGTCATCCGGCACAGGCATTGGTTGATCATTAGCCCGATCTCATCAGAGAAAGCAGATAATATTATTATTGAAGACGGAGTTGGCAGTCTGGAGTTCGCAGTTGGCAAATTGCAAATTGAGCGGCTGCCGGCTGCTGGCTGCAGGCTGCCGTCTGACCAACTGACAGCTTGTTTAGATTCAAAAGAAATTACTTATCCACTACTTCTCCGCAAATGGAAACAAGGCGACTACTTCTATCCCCTGGGAATGAAAAAAAAGAAAAAACTCTCTCGTTTTTTTATTGATCAAAAATTATCGAAAACGGAAAAGGAAAATACCTGGGTGTTGGAAATGGATAAAAAGATCATCTGGGTGGTTGGATATCGCATAGATGAACGGTTCAAAGTAAATGATAAAACAATGGAAGTGTTGAAGCTTGTCTTTGCGCCAAAGCAAGTCAAATAATATTTTGAACCACGAAAACACGAATCACAAGACTTAGTGATCGTTGTGGTTCTTTGTGTACATCGTGACCTCGGTACGCCAAGCTGTGATTCCTGGCTTGCTGCAAAGTCAAAACCGACCGATTGTATGAGCATTTTTCTGAGGCCACAAAGGTCACTACGAACCACGAAGCACACTAAGTCACATGAGGACTTGTGAATTTTTGTGTCGTTCGTGCCTTTGTGGTTTTACGGCTTACATTCAAGAGGAAGTAGTTGTTTAAATGATTTTACCTGCTTAATAAAATTATCTGCCACATCAAGATTCCCTATTAAAGTGACTAACGCAAAAACAAAAATGATCCCAAATAAAGCGCCAAATATATGCGCGGAGTGATTTATATTACCGCCGCCTCTTTTGTCCAGGTACGCTGATGCTACAATATAAATGATCCCAAAAATGAAACCGGGGATGTCGATGGGGATAAATAAGAATCTAATGGGTACTTGTGGAAAGATTGCGATTGCTGCAAAAATTACTGCCGAGACAGCCCCTGATGCCCCGAGGCTTCTGAAATGGTAATTGTTTCGATGCCGGAAGTAATCTGGCAAGCTGGCAAAAATGAGTGCCAGGAAATAAAGCAATAAATAATAATATTTTCCGCTGGCTCCAAAAATACAGTCCGACGAAAAAATAGTTTCCACGCTTTCGCCAAATGACCAGAGCGCGATCATGTTGAAAGCAAGATGAAAATAATCCGCATGAATAAACCCGTGGGTAATGAATCGATAATATTGCCTTCGCTGTATGGCCGGCGGATAAAAGATCAGGTCGTCCATGATCTTGTAATTACTCAAACCACCAATTGAAACAAGACAGGTGATTATGACGATGATCAGCGTAAATGATAATTCCATGTCATAAATATAGTTGAAAGGTTGACAAGTTGAAAAGTTGAAAAGGTGATTTAATTCATATAAAAAACTCAGTCTGATAATATTCTATTTACCCGAAACACGAAAACTTAAACTTGCTAATTTTAATAAATGAAAATTTCTTTCTGGAGTATCGGCAAGAACCATGAATCGTATGTAAAACCGGGTATCGAAGAATTCACGAAGCGGCTCAAGCATTATTTCAAAGTGGAGTGGACCCTTATCCCCGTCCCGAAAAATGCCGGGATGATGAGCGAGATGGACCTGAGGAAAAAAGAAGCGGCGATCGTCATGGAATGGCTTAGGGAAGGGGATTACCTGGTCGCGCTCGATGAAAGAGGAAAGCCATTCAGTTCAGAGGGCCTTGCCGATTTTCTGCAGGCTTCAGCTAATGAACGGGTAAAAAACCTGGTGTTTTTGATTGGTGGCGTACTTGGACTCGACGATTCAATATTAAAACGTGCGGATCATACCTGGAGTCTTTCTAAACTCACATTTCCTCATCAATTAGTGCGTTTAATACTCGCCGAACAAGTATACAGAGCCTGTACCATTCTTCGAAATGAGAAATATCATCATGGGAGTGAACGATAGTTACCTGGTAACTCTATCACATAGGTTTAACCGCGAAGACGGAAAGACGCAAGGGAACGCGAAGTTCATCCGAAACTACCTTTGCGAACCTTCGCGCCCTCGCGCCTTTGCGGTTAAGCTTTAAAAAAATAAATTTTCTATGTTAGCGTATGTATCGTTCACCATCTGGTAAATAAGAAAAGTCTCTATCAAGAGACTTTTCAATACTTTAAACGACTTCCGCTATTCCACTAACTACTAACCACTCACTACTTACTGTTTATTTGATCTCATAATCCTTCTTGAACGACATCAGTGTCGATCTATAAAGAGGATTAGTAGGAGCCAGCTTCGCTGCCTTCACATAATGATCGTAAGCCTGCGAAAGATAATGCAGGTCCTCCAGCATAAAAGCTATGCGGTAAGCTTGCTCAGCTTCACTTTCGTAAGCGCCCACGGCAGCTTTTATTTCCTTGAGTAATGTCTCGTATGTTTCTTTAGTAACGTAGTTTAATGTTTTTATTTCCTCGTTTTCTTCCCCTTTTACGGCCGCGGTCCAGTAATACGTATTACCCTGGCTCATTTGGCCAGCGATCTTTGAAATGGGGATCTTCAGCTTATCGACACTGGTCTTGTAAAATGCGGGACTGCCATCATTTGATTTATAAAGAAAGAATTCAAAATCTTCCGCTTCAGCGTACGATTTCCAGGAAAGCGGGAAATCACCACTGACATAATTCATTGTATCAAGTCTTGGATCGATCCAGATATTATTGACTGAACGTGTTACGGCACCCACATTGTTCATAAAGGCCTTCCGGTTACTTCCAGGAGAGCCGGAAGACTTGGTCATCTGTGCCCAGACATATTTGACGTAATTGGAACTCACCGAACCACCCTTCACCATGCATGAATCGCCAAACTGGTTAAGGGCAAAGCTGCCTTTCTTCGTAATAGTGAACATCGCACTCTCATTGCAAATAAGAGTAGCAACGGCACCAGTTGGTAGCTTGAGTGTTGCATTGCTTGTTAATATACGACCTACTTTTGCTGCTGATTCAATTTTATTTTCAACCACCGTCACATTGCCTTTAAAACTGTATAACAGGAAGCTGTTATCCTGTGAGAGGCTGGGAATAGCGGCGCCGAACAGGCAAAAAATGAAAATAAGTTTCTTCATGGTGTTAAGGTATTTAATGGTGATGATGATGAAACACCGTTTTATATCCAAATTTTTTATGCATCCATACTGCCCAGGCTTCGTAAAAATAGATCACGTCGACAGCCAGCACGATCACGACCAGGGTTAGTTTCATGTCCAGTTTGATACGGTACCTGTCGAATAAATGAACACCTAGCCACACGAAAAAGAATGCCGAAGCCAGCTGGGCAATTTTTGCTACTAAATGGAACCAGATATGATTTTCAAGGTAGTAACGGATAAACAATGACATGTGCAACCATCCAATTAAAATGGCAAACAGCCAAATAAACCACGAAGGTAACTTTTTAATATAATTATGTTCCAGGACCATGGAGACTATATTAGCATGAACAACGATGCCGTTCATGTCCGGCACACTTTTACCATAGTACTTATCATTCAAAGGTGTAAACTTCTTATCCTCAATGTTATTCGGGTCTAAGTTTATGTAGCCCAGGAGGGCTATCTTACCCTTAATTGACGAACTATCCACTCGACCCATCATAAGATCGTCGGGATTAATCACTTGATATTGGTTTGTGCGTCTTGTATAATTGATAATTAATTTATCCTTTCCTTTTTTCCTGAATTTTTCATATTCATCTGGGTAAGCTTTTTTTATAAGAGCAAGGGCGAAGCTGGGGTATTCCACTTCCTGATGCTTGAAATAAGCATTCCATAACCTGATCGTTGCTAATTCTTCGTGCGCGAAATTCACACTTCCTTCTTCTGCTCCCGTAAACTGTGTAAAATAATTGTGATAATATTCAGCCTCTTCTTTGCCTTTGCCAGGTTTAAATCGGCTGGCAATGATCAGGTTTGGCGTTTTTCTGATTGCTGCTGCAAGAATGGAATCTTTTTCAGGTTCCCGAGGTTCTTCCATCCATACGTCTAGTCCTATTGATTTTGGTTCATACGATGCAGTTTTTTCAAGCAGCATGGCAAGACCCTCTCTATCGGCTAATCCTATATTAATAATTACAATTTTCCCGCTATCACCAACGTCGAATTTTGACTTTTCTGCCTTTTCCAATTTCGCATAAGCCATATCATTAAAATCAAAATCCTTTAACGCCAGTTTAACCGGATTGAGGAACTTCATACTAGGAATGAACGAAAGAATCATAATGAACAGAAATACCCATATTGTTGCAAAAATGGTGTCCCGTTCATAGAGATACTTGGTCACATTTCTATGCGCTCGCTTTACATGGTGGATAACGTGCTTATGGAAGGGTTTCTTCATTAATCTGGCGACGGGTTGATATTATAGAAAAAGCTGGCAACTAAAGCGTTGTAAATCTCATCCTATGGCTAATAATAGCCATTCTTCTGGTGAATACTGTAATTTAGTAGGTCGAATTTATGAGAAAATCCCTTGTTATACTGTTTGTTGGAGCTTGTTTGATGTTCTGCTGTGCAAAACAGGCGCAAGGGCAGGTGATAGCCGCGGCGAAAACCGATTCGGCCCGGGGTCCGCAAACCTTTGCCATGATCGTAGGGATCTCTACCTATAAATATATACGGCCTCTATCTTATGCCGATAAAGATGCAGAATTATTTCGCGACTATCTCAAATCGCCTGGTGGTGGCAATTTACCAGAGACCAATATTTATTGCCTGTTGAATGAAGAAGCCAAGGCCGCCAATTTCTGGGTAAAGGGCATGGCCTGGTTGAAATCTAAAAAACTGATGACAGGGGACCGGTTGTTTATTTACCTGGCTGGTCATGGTGATGCGATAGACCAGGATGAGTTTTTCTTCCTCACTTACGATTGCAACCCGGCAGGAGATAAGAATAATTATATCGTCACCGGGAATATTCAGCTCTACAACCTGAAAAGCAGGATCGCGGATATGAGTGAGAAGGGAGTAGAAGTGTTTTTCGTTATGGATGCCTGCCGGACCAATGAATTACCCGGCGGTAAAGAAGGACAACAGGCATTGAATGCGGCTATTTCCGAGAAAAGAGCGGGAGAGATCATCATGCTCGCTACCGGGGCCGGGCAGGAATCGTTGGAGGACGCGTCCATCGGTAATGGGCATGGATTGTTCACTTACTACCTGGTCGATGGGCTCAGTGGATTGGCAGATTCCAGCAAGGATAATAAAGTTAATCTCGAGGAGATCCAGCGATATATCGACAAGAATGTGCCTTCTATCGCGAAAGATAAATTCAAAAAAAACCAGAAACCGTATATCTGTTGCGATGAGAATAATGGTAAAGTAATATCCAATGTGAACGATGAATATTTGAATAACTGGATCAAAACAAAGCAGCTGGAGAAAAAGGGTCCTGGTCAGTCGGCTAGCCGGCAGCCAGTCAGTCGGCAGTTGGTCAGTACCCAGTTTGGCAGTCAGCAAACGTTCAGGCATCAGCTCGAAGCACTTAGCTCGAAGTTCGAAGCTAAACGCTCGCAGCTTTCCAATCCAATCGATACACAATTAATCGAAACATACAACCGCTTCAACAAAGCCATTAAAGAAAGCCGTCTCACCGGAAACCAGTCGGCCGAATTTTTTTATGAGCAACTCGAGAGAAGGTTCCCGGAAAGTGATTACACAATTGATGCGAAGCAAACCCTGGCCGTTGAGTTCATCAATTTCGCCCAAACGAAAATTAACCTGTATCTCGAATGCAAGGACGCTTCTTCGATTCAAAAGATCCGTTCGCAGATCGATGAAGGGGAGAAGACGGATGAGATCAATACGAGTCTTGACCGGATGGAAAAAGTGGCAAGACAGGAATTTTATGAAGTAGGTAATATGGTGGAGAAGGCGATCAATTTCCTGAAGGAAGATGAACCTGGCTTCGCGAGATCGCTTGAAGGCAGGATGTATTTTTTCAAAGCCCGTGGGTACTTTGGTAAGGAAAGACGAACTGTTGATATAAATAAAGCCTTCCAGTTCGCCTATACTGCTTATGCAAGAGACAGAAAGGCTGCATATATATTAAATACGCTGGCTTCACTGCACATTGATAATAACCGGCTGGACAGTGCGATCTGGTATGCGCAAAAAGCGATCGAGTCGGCCCCGCAATGGCGCTACCCTTATGTGAATGTGGCCTATTCTTATAAAAGCCTGAACAAATTCGATTCGGCATTAAAATATTACCGCAAAGCGGTGCAAATAGATCCAGGCAGCGCGGATGCACTGGTGGACCTCGGACATTTTTATTATTCCCAGAATAAAGGAGATTCGGCGATCGCGTATTATGAGAAAGCCCTCGCAATAGAAAGGAATAATGTCTATGCCAGTAATAACCTGGGATGGTTATACCATGATCGAAAAGTATACGAGCGAGCGATCGTATATTTCAAGAATGCGATCAGGACAGATCCGAAATTTATCAATGCCTATAATGGGTTGGCAAAATCTTTTTTTGCGAAAAAAGAATATGACTCGGCAAAGATCTATTATGCGAATGCCTTTGCGAATTACCCGGATAAATCCATCGTCAATATTTATATCGGAAATTTTTTCAGGGACCTGAAAGCATATGACTCTGCAAAGGTTTATTACCAACTGGCCGCGCAATTCGACCCGAATTATGAGGAAGCCTATAACAATCTCGGCCGTGCGAGTTTTGCGCTAAAGCAATTTGATTCGGCCAATCATTATTACCATCGCGCCTTGCAGGTAAACCCCTATTCGGCCTTTGCATTGATCAACCTGGGATTAGTGTTCAAAGAACTCAGGAAACCTGATTCCACGTATAGTTATTTCAACCAGGCGGTACTGCTCGAGCCGGGTAATCCATCTATACTTAATAGTTTGGGTGTGATCTACGGGCAGGACAGGATGTTCGATTCCGCGAAGAAATATTTCCGCCGGGCCATGCTTGTTAAGCCAGATTATAAGCCGGCCAGCAATAACCTGATCAAGATCTTCCGCGACCTGAACCAGCTGGATTCGATCACCAATATGATGAAATCCAGTTCGCTGGTGGATCCTAATAGTCCGAATCTTTTGAATGATCTGGCGCTGATGTTCCGCGACCTGAAAAGATATGATTCCGCGAAATTTTATTACCGCAAGGCTATTAATATAGACCGGGACAATGCGTTATTATATAATAATATGGCCCTGGTGCTGCGGGACATGAAGCAATATGATTCGGCCAGGATCTATTTGCAAAGAGCCAGCGCACTGGATCCGGAGAATCCTACGGTCTGGATCAACATGGCACAGGTATTCCGGCAACTTCGTCAGCCGGATTCCGCAGCGTTCTATTTTGAAAAGCAATTGTTGAGAAGGGTAGACCCGAGCGCGATCTCACTGCAAGCTATCGGGTCGTTTTATTATGATATGAAGTCGTATGATTCTGCCATCGTCAACTATAAACGATCGCTGGCGATGGATTCATCCTACCTCCCCGCTTACAATAATATCGGCGCTGCCTATATGATCCAGGAGAACTTTGATTCAGCCCTTCTATATTATAAGTTGGCCGTAAAACGTGATCCCAATTATGAAAATGCTTCGCTGAATCTTGGCCTGCTCTATCACTCCGTTCGTAAATATGATTCCGCGATCGTGCATATCAGCCACGCGATTAGTCTGGATACTACCAAGGCGAAAAATTATTATACCCTGGCCTGTAGTTACGCTCTGAATAACCAGCCTAATGAAGCGGTAGCTAATTTGAGAAAGGCATATGAAAAGGGATTCAAAGACTTCGATTCGTTGCTGAATGACCCGGATCTGATGGGGTTAAAAGGGAATAAGGAGTATGAGGCGTTGCTGGATCGTTACGTTCCGGGATGGCGGAAATAGAAATATGGAATAAGAAATGAGAAATTAGGAATGAGAAAGTAAACGTTGAAATAGGAAGGGTGAATTTAGAATGCGATTCCCCTGCACACTCAAGTATCGGACGTTAACATATTTGCATCATCTCTCTTGCTGATTTTGATGTATATTTGCAATCCAAAATTTTCAATGGCTGCCGGCTGCAGAACGGCTGGCTGGCCGACTAAATAGGTCCCGTAGCTCAACTGAATAGAGCATCTGACTACGGATCAGAAGGTTTCAGGTTTGAATCCTGACGGGATCACAAAGCCTTGCACGAAGTGCGGGGCATTTTTATTTGGGAGCGACGCGAGCTAGCTCGCAGAAGCGAATAAATAAAAAGGCCAGCTCCGACTTGTCGGGGTAAAGGCTTTGAGTAAGCTCAATGCGATAGGATCGTTAACCAATCCTGACGGGATCACATAACCTTGCAAATTATCTTGCAGGGTTTTTTTATTTTACGCTACAGCGAAAAGCACGCAACGTTGCGTCGCAGGGTCCCTGCCCGCCAAAGGCACGCAGGCGGGGTTGCGCGAAAATGGAATGAACAAAATTTTAGTAGGTTCTCATGTAGTTTCTTTAATTGAATCCCTTTTGTAAACTTTTTGTGACCTTCAATTTCCTATTGCTGAACGATGAAACGCATTTCCGCCAAAAGAACGGTGACCACCTCCTTCCTGGTTGACCTGGGCGATATCATTATCAATGTTATTGTAATGATCATCACCGGAAGTGTGGTCATGCTGGCAGAAGCATTGGAAGGTGGATCTGACCTGGTAGCTTCCGCAGCCTTATTAATTGGACTTCGTATCTCGAAACGACGGGCTGATAAAAAACATCCATTTGGCTATGGTAAGGCCCTTTTTTCCTGGACGCTGATCTCCGCGATCATCATGCTTGTTTTTGCAGCTTCTTTATCATTTTATTTTGGACTGCAACGATACCTTGATCCGCAGGAAATTAAAAACATTTATTTGGCCTATGCTGCACTGGGCATTTCCATCATCACAAATGGCTATTCGTTATCCTTAAGCACCCGCCGTCTCCTGCATCGTCAGCGTTTCAAGAAGTTGATCCAGGTATTTTTAAGATCAACTCATGTGGAGACCAAGAATACATTCATTCTTGATTTTACAGGGACGGCTGCAGCGGTATTGGGATTAATATCGCTGGTCTTGTACCAGGTGGCGGGCATTCAGCATTTTGATGGTATCGGGGCGATGCTGATCGGCGTGGTCATCGCTTTTTCATCTATTGTGCTGATATGGGGAGTAAAAAATTACCTGGTCGGTAAACCTGCCCCTCCCGAAATTGAAAAACAGGTCCGCCAGGCAGCTTTACAGGTGAATCAGGTTAAAGAAATTGTTGAAATCAATACGATGTACCTGGGCAGTGAAAAACTTCTGATCCATCTTGACATACAACTGGACGCTAATACTGGAAAAGAAATTGAAGCGGTCGTGGAAAAAGTGAAAGAGCGCATTAAGAAAGAAATTCCGATTGCTTATTCTATTCAGATAGAGACAAAAATGCCTAAATAAAGTCCGTTTTCTTATTTCGCGCAAAGGCGCAAAGTTCGCCACGCAAATTCGCTATAACAATCGCGTCTTAGCATGTCTTTGCGGCTTGGCTTGAAATCTTTCAATGAAACTCTTCCTGATGAATTTCTATCTCCTTCAAATTTCTATCAGCCGGTCCATTAACCAATTCTCCTTCCTTCGTGAATCTTGAGCCATGACAGGGACAATCAAAAGTTTTCTCTGATCCATTCCATTGCAATACGCATCCGAGGTGCGGACAAACCGCTGAGAAAACATGAACATCATTGTGCTCACTCTTATAAACTGCATAACGCTTCAACCCTTTGCTGAGAATGGCTCCTTCACCGGCTGGCAATTCTTCCACTTCTTGAATATCCGCCTTTGTAATATAATCTGCATACTGCGCCGCCATATTCGCTGCTTCTTTGAAATATTTGCCCGGAACTTTCAATGGCAGGCGTTTGGGTGAATAAATTTTTTCCCAGGGGTTATCGATCTTATTGATCAAATCGGAAATCAGTAAACCCGCGATCGTTCCATGGGTCATCCCGTTTCCTGAATCGCCTGTGGCGATGTAAATATTATCGCTGCCAGGGTTTTTCCCGATATAGGCGAGATAATCCAGCGGCTCCATTACCTGGCCCGACCATTCGTATAACACTTCCTGGACCATCGGGAAATGCTCCTTAGTCCAGTTGATCAGGTTTGCAAAACGATTTTCTTCCGGTATATCTTCTGTATCTGCCTGCCCGGTCTTATGATCTTCACCACCTGAGATCAGCAGATCAAATTCGGGATCATAATCTTCAATGCGTATATAATGATAAGGTGCGGTGTACCATTTAGAATCCAGGTCTCCGGTATCCCACCAAAGAGCGGCTTTCAGAGAACCTTTCGGGATCTTTGCACCGATCACATAAGTGCGAAAAGGAAATTGCTTGCTATGCATTGTGACCCTGTTATTCTCGGGACTGTTCGTAGCCACAACCACTTGTTCCGCGGTAATGTGGAAACCATTACAATCCGCTCCATCTTCTTTGATATCAGTTGCCCTGGTCTCTGTATATATCTTTCCACCCAGATCAGTGATCGCTTTTGCAAGGCCTTTCAGGTATTTCATGATATGGAACTGGCCTTGTTTTGGGAAACATATGCAGGGGCCGGAACGGGCTTTAATACCCGGTATTTCCTTTAACATTGTTGTTTCCAGGCCTGCGCGTGTCGTAGCTTCCATTTCTTTATCGAGATTTTTCAATTCATCACTGGGATGAAGAAATAGGTAGCCATCCACCCGCCTGAAATTGCAGTCAATGCGATTTTCCATACAGATCCTTTCGATCCAGTCGATTGCTGCGGTATGACTTTCAGCGGCTAATCGTGCACCATCTTCCCCGAAAATTTTCTCAAGATGATAGTAACGATCATCGAGCGCCGCAGTTAGGTGAGCTGTCGTTCTGCCGCTTTCTCCACTGCCGATGTAACCATCCTCGACAAGCACAACCTTTTTCCCATTCTTTAATAGGTTATAAGCAACACTCAATCCCGCGATCCCGCCACCAATGACCAGGACCTCCGTTTCCAGGTTGCTGTTTAATTTTTCAAACGCCATGGGTTTTACCGAATCGACCCAATAAGAGAGGTTTTCACCTGAACTGATCTTCGCTTGGTTTGGATGTGATTGCATGATATAGGTTTTAGTTCACCCTTTTCGCGCAAAAGCTGTTCCATGGGGATAAACTGTGCAAACATTTAGTAACAATTCATCTACCTGGCTGCAGGCCGTGCGTCGCCAAAGGCTATGCCGGCGGCGCGCTGCTGAGGGCTGGTTGATCGGTGGAACAACTGTGTAAATTGTTACTCAGTTTTAAGTCTGTCCTCCTGATTTTAAGCAGGCTGAATATGTGGAATATTTGGTACGGTTTTTTATGGTTTTGTATTGCTTCTATCATTTCTAATTCTAAAAATCAATCATTATGACATCTACAAGCAAATTAATTCTGGGCATTGTCGGAGCCGCAGCAGCAGGAGTGGTAATAGGCTTGCTCCTGGCTCCCGATAAAGGCAGCGAAACCCGTCGCAAAATTGGCAGGACTGCAGGTGAATGGGCTAATAGTCTCGGTCATATTTTCGACAATGGCAAGCATGCTGTTGAAGAAATGACTGCGAAAGTGAAAGGAGCGAAAACAACTGCAGAAGAGAAAGCCAGCAGGGCACGCGAAAGTTTCAGCTAAAAGAAATCTTGATGCTGTCTCACGGTCGTTGTCAGGATGACCCTGAGACAGCTTTCACAGAAAAGCTTATTATGGAAACAGAAGAGCTGAAACAGGAAAAAAAAGAAGGCTTAAAAGATACCATCGGCGACCTGTTCAATCACAGCATTGACTACCTGAACACCTTTTACAAGCTAGCTATTGTAAAAGCTACCGAAAAAGCAACAAAGGCGGCAGCAGGTGTTTTGAGTGCGATCGTGGTGGCAGTATTAGGATTTTTCATGCTGTTCTTTATTGCATTTGGACTGGCCTGGTGGATTGGTGACCTTGTGAATAGCAGGGCCGGTGGTTTTCTAATTGTAGCTGGAGTTTTCCTGCTGCTTATCGTAGCATTGGTCATGATGAGCAAGCGAATTGTTTTTCCCTATTTCCGGGATCGCATAATCCGTAAGCTCTATGAATAAGAAAAGGATCCAAACATATAACGATCTCATCGAGGAAAGGCAGGAGCTGGAAACGCTGTTGAAAGCACAGCGGGAATTGCTCACTGCCGATGTCCAGCAATTAAAATTGGAATTAAGACCCGTTACCCTCATCACAAATCAACTTGGAAAATTCTTCAGCCGTGATAAAAGCAATTGGCTGGTCACAGCTGGAACCAGTTCACTGGTGAATTTATTTATCCGCAATACGGCCATTGGCCGGACGGGTTGGTTTGCCCAATTCCTTATCTCATTCTTCCTGAAAAATTATGCTTCACATATAGCCTCAGGCCGTAAGAACAAATGGATGAAAAAGCTATTTTCCTGGATCGGGAAGAAAAATCATAACGGGCAGGCAGCGCCGGAAGAGATCAAAAAACAGCCCGGGCCTTAATTTTGCCTTGTGCGTCAGATTCCGGGGCATTGAACAGTCATTTATTCAGCCATGGCAAATTTTAATGACCGGGTAAAGCAGGTTCTTCTTGTTTCACTAATCATCTTACTGGTTTGGCTTTCCATCCGGGAACTCCATGCATTCTTGCCTGGATTGCTGGGTGCCCTTACACTTTATATTCTTAGCCGCGGCGATTATTTCCAACTAGTGTATAACCGGAAATGGAAAAAAGGAAGAGCGGCTGGTTTATTTATCATTTATTATTTGCTGATACTCGGCGTACCGATCTTCATGGCCGTATTGCTGGTGAGTCCAAAGATCAATGCGTTCCTGAGAGATCCTTCCGGCATGATCGAAGGTGCCAAAGCTTCTATTGATGCGATTCAAAAAAAAATCGGGTTGAGTATCATCTCCCAGGATTCCCTGCAAAACTCCTTATCGAAGATCACAGCCTTTATCCCGAAGATCATCAACAGCACAGCTAATATCATAGCTAACCTTGCCATCATGTTGTTCATTCTTTATTTTATGTTGCGTAATGGCAAGGACCTGGAAAGATTCCTGAACAGGGTGATCCCCTTGAAACAGGAAAATATTGATCGGCTGGCCGCTTCCACTAAGAGAATGGTGAAAGCAAATGCGCTTGGAATCCCGCTTATTTCGATTATACAGGGATTGGTCGCGACACTTGGATATTTCATTTTTGGGGTGAAGGAATGGGGCCTCTGGGGATTCGTGACCGGGGTTTTTGCATTTTTCCCCATCGTTGGTACCATGATCGTTTGGGTACCATTGGTGATCTACATGTTTGCCACAGCTGAAACCTGGCAGGCGGTGGGTTTATTGATCTATAGCGCTGTTGTTACCGGGCAATCGGACTACCTGGCGAGGATCACCCTGCTGAGAAGAATGGGCAATGTCCACCCGGTGATCACCGTGATCGGTGTATTGGTCGGACTTGGCCTCTTTGGTTTTATCGGTTTGATATTCGGTCCGCTGCTTGTCAACTATATCATTGTACTGTTTGATATTTATGTAAATGAATTTGTGGATCCCGAAGCCCCGCGAATAGCGCCTGAAGTAAATAAGCCCCCCGAGGAACAGGTCAAGGCGGGAGAGATTACTACTAAATGAAAAAAATCCGTTTGGCAGCGGATTTTTATGATGAACTTTTTATTCTTTAATCTTTAGTCGATAGTCATTAGTAATTTTTCAATGTGTATCACCGGCAGACTGATCAACTGTGTATCGCTGTGATCGACGTATCGCCGTGGTTAATCTTACCCTCAGCTGCGATTCAACTTCGACAATAAACGAAGTATTTCCAAATACAACCAAACAATGGTCACCAGCAGACCAAACGCGCTGTACCATTCCATATATTTTGCGGCACGCATTTCCACTCCTTTTTCGATCATGTCGAAATTCAGGAGAAGATTCAGCGCGGCCAATACAACCACTACAACCGAAAAACCGATACCCAATGGAGTTGCTGCATTGGTGAATGCTGCGAGATGGGAACCAAATACCGCAAAAGCGATCCATTGAACCAGGTAAAATACTCCAAGGCTAATTGTGGCGATAATGATCACCATTCTGAATTGATTGGTCACCTTGATGATCTTATACCTGTAAATAAGATACATTAATAAGGTAACAACGAGTGTAAGTCCCACAGCCTGCATCACCAGTCCCGGGTAGAGATAATCATAATAAGCGGAGACAGAACCGACAAACAGCCCTTGCAACAATGCATAGGCTGGTGCGATATAGGGAGACCATGATTTCCTGATCATCATCACGATCGCCAATGCCAGTCCCCCGAACACCCCGATCATCATCAACGGCATTGGATTGCCGCCTTTATAGAATTGGCCCCAGGAGAATATGGTCGCGCCCATCAACATGATCAGCAGGAAACCGAATTTGTTCATCGTTCCCCTCACGGTCATTTCCTGGCCGGTACTGATGCCCTGGAAAATAGTACCCTCAAATGATTTTTCCTGTAAGGTGGGATTACCTGATTTAAAAATTGCCATTGGTAGTTTGTTTTTAGGACTTAAAAATAAGGAGAAAAATGTTAGTGAATGGTGAATAATGACTGGTAAATGGAAGCGTGGCGGGCGCCGCGCCTTTGCGAGAAATCCCTAATACTGGAACCTCACAAACGCCTCCATGGCCGCGTAGTGTGTAAGTCCCAGTTCCGCATAAAGATTCGCCGTATGAGCATTCCGCTCTTCAGCGCGCTGCCAGAATTCTCTTGAATCTGAACCCTGGAATGGAACCATATCTTTTTGCGACTGGTGGATAAAGATCCCGAATCGTTTATTCAATACCTGGTCTGGACTCATAGGAATGGCCATTTCGATCTCATCGATATTCCATTCCTGCCAGGCGCCTTTATATAGCCAAAGCCAGCAGTCATCCATCCATTTTTCCTTCGACTTTAATCTTCGAAGGGCCTCTAAAGCAATATCCAAGCAAATCTTGTGAGTGCCATGAGGATCAGCAAGATCGCCCGCGCAATAGACCTGGTGAGGCTGAATATTTTTTAATAATTCGATAGTCAGGCGGATATCTTTTTCACTGACTGGTTTTTTCTCGATACTGCCTGTCTCATAAAAAGGAAGATTCAGGAAATAGATATTCTCTTCTTTAATCCCTACATATCGGCAGGTCGCCCTGGCTTCGCAACGCCGGATCAGTGCCTTGATGGAACGAATGGTCGGCGTATCAATTTGGTTCGATCGTTTTCTTGAAATAAATCTTCGAGCATCTTCAAAGATCTTTCCGGACTTCCTGGTATCAATGCCGGCAATTTCTTCAAAGCCCACGGCGAAATCCAGGAATCGTGTGACAAATTCATCAGTGACTGCAATATTCCCCGAGGTCTGGTAAGCGACATGAACTTCATGTCCCTGGTCATGCAGGCGTTGAAATGTTCCACCCATGCTGATAATATCGTCGTCAGGATGAGGGGAGAAGATCAATACTTTTTTTGGATAGGGTGTTGAACGTTCGGGATGATTCGGCATTACGGCATTTGGCTTTCCCCCCGGCCACCCGGTTATCGTATCACGCAATATATAATACACTTCCAGGTTTATGCCATAGGCATCTCCCTTTTCTACTAATAAATCACTTAATCCATATTCATTGTAATCCGAATTGGTCAGGCTCAACACAGGTTTTCCCAGTTTCAATGCCATATTCACAACTGCTTTTTTTGTCATCTTTGGAGTCCAGTCACATTCACCGGTTTGCCATGGGGATTTAATGCGCGTAAGTTCCGAAGCAGCTTCCTGGTCGAGTATGAATATTACATTTTCATGATCCTGGAGAAGCGAAGCCGGCACATGTTCAGTCATTTCATCTTCAACGGCTTTTTTAACGATGGGCGCCTTGATCGCTCCCCAGGCAAGCAGCATTATTTTTTTTGCTTTAAGTATAGTGCTTATACCCATGGTCAGTGCAAGCCGCGGCACTTGCGAAATATTCGCGAACTCGTAAGAATTCGCCAGCCTCGTGGAGTTATCCAGTGTGATCAACCTTGTTTTTGAATGGATGCTTGAGCCGGGTTCATTGAATCCAATATGTCCATTATTTCCTATTCCCAGTATTTGCAGGTCTATTCCCCCCACATCCGCGATCTTTTTTTCGTATTGATTGCAATGGGATTTGATCTCTTCCTTACTCACCGATCCGTCGGGGATATGAATATTTTTTGGGTTGATGTCAACATGATCGAAAAAATTGACACGCATGAAACGGTTATAACTCTGCAGGGCATCATTGTCGATCGGGTAATATTCATCAAGGTTAAACGTGATTACATTCTTAAAGCTCAGCTTTTCTTCGCGGTGCATTTTCACCAATTCGGCATATAGCGTTTTAGGAGTAGTGCCGGTAGCAAGACCCAATACGCATTTCTGCTTGTTAGCTTGTTTCTCTCTGATCAGGTTTGCAATTTCAGCAGCCGCGGCCCTGGATCCCTGCTGCAAATCTCCATAGATGCTGCAGGTAATTTTTTCAAATGAATCGACCATGCATGTTGTTTCAGAAAGTGAAATGGGAGTTGCTAAGATAACATGGAATTGTGAGAAGGTGGAACTAACAGTTGTTCAAGAAGCTACAAGCTGCGAGCTTTGAGCTGTGAGCTGCGAGCTGTGAGCTTTGAGCTACGTGCTTCAAGCTTCGAGACGTGAGCGTTAAATCGTAAATCCCCGCCTGACCGATGTCAGTCGGGCAGGGTAATTCGTAATTCGTAAATCTGAATTATTCTATCTCAATCTCATCCACAAACAACCAGGCCATGCTATTTGCTCCCGGATTGCCTTCAGGGATTTCCCCCCAATTTTTTAGAAAGACCTTAATAAAACGAGTAGTAACTGGCTTTTCCAATTTCATCTCCAGGAATCCTTTTCCTGCATTGTTACTCAGGTCATCGGTCATACCAATTACTTTGAAATCCTTGCCATTATCAGCGGCAGATATTTCCACGTATTTTGGGCGCCAGATCCAGCTGGGCACCTGGGTAAGCACATGCACTTTTACTTTTTGAATGATTTCTTCTTTTCCAAGATCGATCACTGCTTCGCAATCAGCCCCCAAAAATCCAAGGAATTCTCTTCCCCTAGTCAGACCTTTTTCATTGATCACTCCATTTACCAATGTAAACGCTCCATCCCCTGGATAGTTTTGAGAAGGAGGATCTTTTAGCGTGATTTTTTTACCCGTGGCTTTATTGAAATGGAATTTTTGAGAAATGCTATTGATCTTTTCATTCCTGGTTGAATAAAGATCTGCAGAATAAGTGTGCGTTTTTTTAATTCGGACTGGTTGGTCGTATTGCAAAGAAGGCGAAATCTCGTTCATATACATGATACGCGACTCCGGGTAGCGACTCTCCAGCTTCCATAATATTCCATCATGATCTGGTGCGGGTAATACCGTTGCCCTTAGACTAAAATACGCCTTGCTGTAGTTTGCCCCCCACAATTCATACCTTTTGAACTGGGTCATCAATCTTTTTTCAAAATCCTCCCAGTTCCTGTCTTCTTTACCCGTCCATACCACTTCACTTAATGCGCTCATGCGCGGGAAGATTTGGTATTCTACCTTCCGGGTATTCTTCATGTATTCGGTCCAGACATTTCCCTGCGCACCTAAAACATGCTTTCCCTGTTTTTCATTCAACTTGGCAGGAATAGGTTCATAACTATAAACCTTTTCAACGGGAGTATAACCACCAAAAACGATCGAGTCTTCATTCTGGGACTGGGAATGATCAAAATAACACCAGCCACCAGGTGTCATGATCACATCATGGTCTTCTTTCGCCGCTTCAATGCCGCCCTGCTCTCCTCTCCAACTCATTACGACAGCGTTTGGAGCGAGTCCTCCTTCCAGGATCTCATCCCAGCCAATTAAGATTCTTCCCCTGCTGTTCAAATACTTTTCAATACGCTGGATAAAATAACTCTGTAGTTCATGCTCGTCTTTCAATTTCTCATTCTTCATCCGCTGCTGGCAATTCGGGCAGCGCTTCCAGTGATTTTTCGGGCATTCATCGCCTCCCACATGGATATATTTGGATGGGAACAAAGCCAGTACTTCATCAAGGACATTCTCCAGGAAATCAAACGTGGAATCTTTCCCTGCACAAAAAACATCATCAAAAATACCCCAGGTTTCCTGGACCAGTTTGATCCTTCCCTTAGATTGCTCTTCAATTGATTTTTTAGAGATCATATTCTCCGGGATCCTGGTGGGTTCATTCGGGAAACAGCTTAAAAATGGATAAGCAGCAATGGCAGCACTTCCGTGTCCAGGCATCTCTATTTCAGGGATGACCGTGATGAACCGGTCTGCCGCATACCTGACAATATCTTTGATCTCCTGCTGGGTATAATAACCGCCGTACCTGGTCTCATCGTTTCCTTTACCCGGGTACCGTGCAATGATCGTCCCATTTCTCCATCCACCGATCTTTGTCAGGTTAGGATATTTCCTGACTTCCATTCTCCAACCCTGGTCCTCGGTTAAATGCCAGTGGAAATAATTCATCTTATGCAGGGCGAGATAGTCAATGTATTTTTTGATAAAAGATACTGGCCAGAAATGGCGGGCGCAGTCAAGATGCATTCCCCGGTATTTAAACCTGGGTCTGTCCTCGATCAATATATCAGGTATAGTAAGCTTTTTCGATTTTTCAAGAGGTAGTAATTGAATGAGCGATTGAACGGCATAAAATTGCCCGATCGAATCTTCGCTGCTTATTGTGATCTTTCCATCCCGCACATCCAGGTAGTAAGCGCCCTCCAGGTCGGTCTTGCTATGATCTATATTATTTGAGCTGATTGAAATAATTCCCGGCAACCGGAAATTCCTGGTGAATTTCAGGCTGAACCCATAGATATTTTTCAGGTAATTGTTGAGGAATTGCGCTGATCGTTGAGCAGCCGTTTCTTCCGCAAAAATTTTGGTTTCTGGGGTGAGCGTAAAATGTTGTTTACCTAATAAGACCTTGGCAGGTTTAGGAATGATGTTTACTTCCTGCCCGTTACCAATTATAACAAGAAAAATAAAACTGAGGCTTGTAAGGATCCTGGTCATTGAATATGTTTATTTACTAGTGTTAAAAACAAGTTGTTTGTAATGTTTGTATGGGCTTTATCTTAAGATCGGTATTACAATATTTGATGGATTTTTTGAATCATGGTAGATCCGTATCGTTGATTTTTGAAAGTCTTTAGCATCAGCTTCGTAAATATTCACAAACTTCTGAGGGTTGCGATCAGCTAAAGGAAACCAGCTGCTTTGGACCTGGATCATCAATTTATGTCCTTTCTTAAAGGTATGTGCCACATCAGGCAATTCAAACCGGACTGTTTCAATCTTTCCTGGTTTAAAAGGCTCGGGTGTTTCAAAACTGTTCCTGTATTTACCCCGCATGATTTCTCCTCTCACCAACATTTGGTATCCGCCCATTGGATAGGAGCCTCCTCCTACACGGCCTTGCTGGGCTACATCCCCGGGATAACGAAAATCATCCGGGAATACATCAATAATCTTTACTACAAAATCAGCATCGGTGCCGGTCATACTTACTTTAAGGTCTGCGATCACTGGTCCTAATAGCGTCAGATCTTCTTCCAAAGGAAAAGTCTCGAAACTGATCACATCCGGTCGTCTCCATGCAAAACGCTGGTCATCGGTCATATAGGCTGAGGTCCGGCTGTGGTGAACATCTTCCGTATAAGGCACCGGCCGGGCCGGATCGCTCAGGTATTCAGTAAAGCGAGTAGATGAACCGGGAAGCGTCCAGCTCAGGATACCATTCTCATATAGGTAGATCGGTCGTGAATTCACATTCGCCGGGGGCCATTGATCAAATCGCTTCCATTGATTCTCCCCGGTAATAAAAACAGTTGCTTCAGCCAGGTTGGGATCATTGCCTTTTCCTTTGAGATAATAGTTGAAGAAAGGAATTTCAATATTATTCTGGTACCACATGGAAGTATTTGAACCAAAGCGCACATTTCCCAGGCTGCTCCCATCACGGCCTGCCCATTGTCCATGCGACCAGGGTCCCATTACAATATTGTTTTTGATTCCCGGATTTTGTTTTTCGATGGCCTTATACAAATTCCAGGCGCCATACAGATCCTCCGCGTCGAATAATCCACCAACCGTAAGCATCACGGGTTTAATATCCCACATCGCGCGACGCGCATCACGCATCTTCCACCATTCATCATAATTAGGATGTTGATATAACTCGTGCCAAAATTTAATACTGTCTCCCATCAGCTCCGACAGCTTTTTCAGCGTACCTGCCTGGAGGTAAAATTTATAATTGTCCCGGATCGTAAATTGAAATCCGGTCGATCCAACCGTGGTTGGCCGAGGCCTGGGTTTTCCAAACCCGGAGTAAAAACTGAATCCATCCATTTGGAAGAACGCGCCATTATGATGGAAATCGTCTCCCAGGAACCATTCCGTGACCGGGGCCTGGGGGCTGACTGCTTTTAATGCCGGGTGACCTGAAGCGGCAGCCATCGTAGAGTAAAACCCGGGATAAGAAATTCCGAACACACCCACATTCCCATTATTATTTGAAAGATTTTTTAGCAGCCAGTCAATGGTATCATATGTATCGCTTGCCTCATCAATATCAGCATTAGACTTTTTATTCCTAATGAATGGGCGCACATCTACAAACTCGCCTTCGCTCATCCATCGTCCACGTACATCTTGTATTACTATGATATAATTTTCTCTCGCATAATATCTCCAGTGACGATTCCAAAGCCGATCGGAAAAATTTTGTTCCCCATAAGGCGCACAGGAATAGGGAGTTCGTGTCATTAATATTGGGTGTTTTTCACTATTGTCTTTTGGAATATAGATCGCTGTAAATAGTTTGATCCCGTCACGCATGGGTATATATTGCTCCTTCTTGGTGAAATTATCCCTGATCCAGGCCGAATCCTGTTCGTTTTGAGCGGTTCCTGTCAGTGGAAGAAGAAAGAGAACGCTGATTACTATGATAGTTATGATTCTCGATGAGAATATTTGCTGAGGCGCTTTGTAATTCATATCAGTAGTTTTGTACAGGAAAATTAAATTTACTCATTTCACCGGAATGGATACGAATGAGCAGACGATACAGGTGTTCTATACAGCGTTTCAGAACAGGGATCACAAAACGATGAACTCCTGCTATAGCCAGGATATTATATTCGGCGACCCGGTGTTTGGTTCACTAAGAGGTGATGAAGTTCGTTATATGTGGGAAATGTTATGCACGAATGCACGCGAATTCACGCTAAGTTTCTCTGATATTGAGTCGATCGATGAGGAATATTATACTTGCAGGTGGACAGCAAGTTATACCTTTTCAAAAACAAATCGAAAAGTGGTGAACAGGGTAAAAGCGTTCATGCGATTAAAGAACGGGGTGATCGTCGAGCACAGTGACGCTTTCCGTCTCAGTACCTGGATCGGGCAGGCATTCGGCCTGAAGGGAACATTATTCGGCTGGACAGCATTCATGAAAAGGGCGATTCAGAAAAATGCGCGTGAGAATTTGAGAAAGTTCATAGAAAAGAAAAATATTTCTTAACGGTAAGATCATTTTCTTTCAATCTTCCAGCACGCCAAATTTTCCTGCATTCACATCCTGGATTGCCTGTTCCAACTCTTCCCAGGTATTCATCAAAAAGGGGCCATATTGAGCGATGGGTTCGTCGATCGGTTCACCGGAAAGAATAAGTGCAACGGTATTATCGGCGCCTTCAATCGTGAATGTCTCTCCATCATTTTTGAATAGTACAAAATGATCGGTATTGACAAGTGCATCGTTTATTGTTGCAGCGCCTTCAACGATCAGCAAGGCGGTATTGTAGTTTTTCGGAAAACTGAATAAAGCCTTTCCTCCATTATTTAATCGCGCATTCATTACGTGCATCGGTGTGAACGTTGAAGCCGGTCCTTTCATACCCTGGTATTCACCTGCGATGACCTCGATCGATCCATTTCCGTCCGGCAATTCAAAATTACCCATCATGGCTTTTGTGATCTCCTGGTATTTGGGCGCTGTCATTTTGAATTTTGCCGGCAAGTTGACCCATAATTGCACCATTTGAAAGAAACCTCCCTTGCGGCTGAATTCGCGTTCGTGATATTCTTTGTGCAAGAGGCCGGAAGCAGCAGTCATCCACTGGACGTCTCCTTCACCGATCACACCGCTATTTCCAACGCTGTCATGATGGGCAATCTTTCCATGGTAAGCGATCGTTACTGTTTCAAATCCCCGGTGAGGATGCACGCTCACGCCACGTGGCGTGTCCGAAGGAGAGAATTCGATCTTGGAATTGTAGTCCAACAGGAAAAATGGACTCATTCTTTTTTTGTCGATACGGGCATTTGGGAAAAAACCGTGCACCCGGAATCCATCCCCGACCATATGCGGGGGTGGTGGAGCGAAAACGGCTTCAACTGACCGGATGTTTGACATATTTTGAATTTTTGGGAATAAATAATTATACATTTTTCAAATCACACAGGTACTTCCATTAGTAAGATCTCCGCTTCAGTCTCTGCCCGGATCTCGATCTTATCTGCATCCGTAATTCCCAATCCATCTCTTCGATTTAATTTCTCCTTATTAATGGTAACATCACCTTCAATCACGAACGCATATACGCCGTGTTCTTTATTCTTCAATTCATAAGTAACGGAAGAATCCTTATCGAATTTTCCGAGAGAGAACCAGGCATCCTGGTGTATGTTAAGTCCTTCACTGTTTCCCATAGGAGAAACAATGGTTAGAAATTTATTTTTTGCAGCCTCCGGATCAAATAATTTTTGGTCGTAACGGGGTTTCACATTCTTTTTATCAGGGAATATCCAAATCTGGAGCAACTTAACCGGCTCCTCCGGGTTTTTGTTTTTCTCAGAATGATGAACTCCCGTACCGGCACTCATCACCTGTACTTCGCCTTTGCTGATCACACCGGTATTGCCCATGCTGTCTTTATGTTCCAATTGCCCGGAAAGCGGGATTGTTATGATCTCCATATTATCATGCGGATGCATACCAAAGCCCATACCTCCTGCAACCGTGTCGTCGTTGAGTACGCGCAAGACACCGAAATGAATACGTTCCGGATCATAGTAACCGGCAAAACTGAAACTATGATTCGCGTTGAGCCAGCCATGATCAGCATGGCCGCGTGTGTTTGCTTTATGTAGTATTGTTTTCATCTTATTATTTCTCGCAACGCTCGCTACGGCGCTACGCAGCGGGCTTTGCGCCGTTGCGCGAAACCTTAATCGAAGTTGGATGCGCAAGCACGATCCTTTCCGCCAACCAAAGGTATTCCGATATAAAATTATGTACCGAGTGTTCAAAAGCCGGCTCCACCAATTCACCCTGGGCATTGAACTTTTTATCTACTGCCGGTACGATCAGCATATAGGGTGAGGCAATTCCAAACAAGGCATTCACCAGTAATTGCATTTGCTGCGCTGCCCTGATGCCACCCATCGCTCCCGGTGAGGCCGTCACGATCCCAAAGGGTTTATGATGTTGTTTCGGAAAATGGTCCAGCAGGTTTTTCATGGCAGGGGAATAACTCCCATTGTATTCGGGTGTAACCAGGATAAATCCCTCCGCGGCAAACATTCTCCCGGCGAGATATTTATATTCGGGGGGAGTGGTGTCCACAGAACTGAAAACAGATTGTACCGGCGGCAGGTTCCAGTCCTTCATATCGATCAGGCCAATTTCATGATCCGTATTTTCTTCCAGCCATTTTTTAAGATAGTATGCCACGCGGCGGGTAGTGCTGTTGATCCGGGGGCTTCCTGATAAGATTTCTATTTTCATAATGAATGATCATCAAATACTATTCCTTCAAATGATATTAAGGGTTTAAGTCCCCCGCCTGGGCGGGGATTTAGGGAGTCAATCAGTAATTTCGATGATCTAACTATATAACAATGATCAATCGAAGAAAGTTCATCCAGGCTTCAACTCTAACTTCAGCCGCTATCTTATTGGGGCGAAAGATTTTCCCCATGTCGCAAATTCCTGGAGTGAAAGGCAGGGCGATCGTTATTTCTACCTGGGGTCCCAATGTTAAAGCCAATGCAGCAGCGTGGGAAATTCTCGGTAAAGGAGGTCGCGCATTTGATGCAGTGGTCAAAGGAGTACAGGTGCCAGAAGCCGACCCAAAAGATAACAGTGTGGGTTATGGTGGACTGCCTGACAGGGATGGGAAAGTAACACTGGATGCTTGTGTGATGGATGAATTCGGAAATTGCGGGGCGGTAATGGCATTGGAACATATTATGCATCCCTCGCTGGTGGCGCGCGCGGTCATGGAAAAGACCCCGCACGTGCAATTGGTGGGTGAGGGTGCTTTGCAGTTTGCACTGGCGCAGGGTTTCAAAGAAGAAAACCTGTTGACCCCTGAAAGTGAAAGAGCCTGGAAAAATTGGCTGAAGACCTCTAAATATGATCCGAATGAAACGATCCGGCAGATGAAAAAATATATGGAGAACGAAAATCCGGGTCATAAGGAAGAACCCTATCCCTGGCCGGTGGCTGAATTGAATCATGATACAATTGGAATGGTAGCCATGGATATAAAAGGAAATCTCGGAGGAGCCTGTACCACCAGTGGCATGGCTTATAAAATGCACGGAAGAGTGGGAGATTCCCCGATCATTGGAGCAGGCTTGTTTGTGGACAATGAAGTGGGAGCCGCTTCCGCAACAGGAGTGGGAGAGGAAGTGGTAAAGGTTTGCGGCTCGCACACCGTAGTAGAAATGATGCGACAGGGAATGAGCCCGGCGAATGCATGCAAAGAAGCAGTAAAAAGAATAGTGAAGAATAAAAAAGATAAAGCAAACACAGTGCAAGTAGGTTTCTTAGCGATCAATAATAAAGGAGAACATGGAGGATTCGCTATTCAGAAAGGGTTTAATTATTGTGTGACGACGAAACAGGGGACCCTTGTTATAGATAGTAAAAGCTGGTTCTGATTCGTGAGACGTCAGACGTGAGTCGTGAGTGTGATGATGTTAGCAAATGTTCATTCACGATTCACGATTCACGTCTCACGATTTACTGATCGGAGATTAATGATGATGATTCCAAAGAGACAATCATGCCCTACATAATTGAAATAGCAACCACCGACTATCACACCACAGAATGTGCAGTGGAAGGCGGCGCTGATAGAATTGAATTATGTGCAAACCTGGAAGAAGGAGGAGTTACTCCATCACACGGACATATCATCAAATGCCGGGAAAAGTTTGATGTTCCTATTTATGTCATGATAAGGCCCAGGGGTGGAGATTTTCTTTATTCCAAGGACGAATTCGGGATCATGGCGCACGACATCCAGCTTTGCAGGGAGATCGGTATCAATGGCATCGTTGCCGGCCTGCTCAACATTGATGGGACCATTGACGCTGTGAGAATGGGGGATATTGTCAACCAGGCATACCCGATGGGTGTGACATTCCACCGGGCATTTGACCGTTGCCTTGATCCATTCGAAGCCATGGAAGAGATCATTGAGCTGGGCTGTGAAAGAATATTGACCTCGGGGCAAAAGAAAACGGCCATGGAAGGGATTGAAATGATCGCTGAATTAAATAAAAAAGCAGGCAACCGGATCATCATCATGCCCGGAAGTGGCGTGCGGAAAGAGAATATAAAAATGTTAGCTGAAAAAACAGGCTGTACGGAATTTCATACTTCTTTACGAGGCAAAACAAAAAGCATGATGGAATTCATTCATCCTTCCTTTGCTGATTCTTCTGAATCATACATGAATAACGCAATGAAAGGTTCGGATGTTAAAGCTCTCAAACAAGCTCTTCAATCCTAAATGTTGCCAAGAATTTAACCACAGCTGGCAAAGCAGTGCATAGCGCTGTGTCTCGCAGTGTTCGCCGTGGTTATATTTTTCTCGCCACGGCGCAAAGGCCGCAACGTAGCGTCGTGGCGCCTTTGCGTGAAATCTATTAAAATGCTTTTGTCTCGCTTTCTTTTGCTGCGATCTCGATCATCGCTGACAGCTCATTCATCAGTTTGTCTTCACTGCCATCATAGCCAACGGATTTAAAACGGATCATTCCTCTTTTATCGATCACGAATTTGGTCGGAATGCCATCCACTTTGAATTCGGCCACCACTTTATCATCATTATCCATTAGAACATGGAATGTGTATTTATTTTTATCAATGAATTCGGCAGCATTCTTTTCTTTTCCATCACCCCGCTCCCAGGTATCTACGAATACGAATTTTACATTCGGATCGTCTTTGTATTTGTTTACCATTTTCTGCATGCCGGGGAAACTGGCCTTGCAGGGGCCGCACCAGGTGGCCCAAAAATCAACAACGACAACTTTCCCCTGCAGATCTCCGAGGTCAACTTTTTTACCACTCAGGTCAACCAGGGCAAAGGCCGGGGCTTTTTCATTCAGCATGGTCTTGCGCAGTTCAGCTACCATTTTTTCTATGGCTGCCTTTTGCAGGTTGGTGATATAGGCATCAAATCCTTCCTCTGATCTTTTATTTTTTACATAGGCTCTTTTCAGTATGTCTTTTATTTCTTTGGTGGATTTGGCATTGGCTACAAACTGCTCCAGTTCTTTTACATATTGTTTCCTTGGTAAAACCTTTTCTGCCAGGAGAGCGTAAGTATTATTATGATCGGGATTTTCTCCTTTGCTGACAACGATTGCCGCGTCTTTCGCATAAAGAAGGCCTTTTTTGTATTCACCCATCCGGTAAAGCACCATTCCATAGGTATCGGCAGACTTGGCATAAGTGTATTTATTATTTTCAGCCCATTGTTTCTGGGTCATGTAATCCGGTTTCTTACCGGTCAGGTTTTTCCATTGCTCTTTGTAATAATTGGTTGCAAACCTTGAAAATTCTTCCGCTATCCGCAGGTTATCACTGGTCTTCTGCATCTCCCAGGCAGCGCTATTGTAAAGAGTGGCCAATTGAGATTTGTCATCAATTTGAGCTTCTTCAATTTCTTTTTTAAAATTTACCCAGTCCTTTTTCTCTATATACAAATTAGCAATCGAAGATTTGATATATGTCAGGTTCTGTTTGTAGTTTGCCCAGTTCTCATCCGTTTCGATCTTACTGACAATACCGGATAACATAACTTTTTTCTTATCGACATCCTTCTCCTGGTAGAATTTCGACATGGTTTCTGAAACGATCCATTTGCCACGGGGAAATTTTTCTTTTTTTACCCCGGCAATGAATTTCTGCTGCTCGGGAAGTTTGGCAATGGAATAGAGGTTTTCCAGGTTGCTGTAATCAGTTTCATCTTTCAATCCTGCTTTTAATAAGGACTCAATTTCTTTTTGAACGATCTTCTGGCCTTCATCTTTTTTTACAAGAGTTTGGAGTCTAACATAGCTGAACAAGTAAAGCTTTTTGTTATCAGGATAGAGTTCTATTTCTTTTTCCATGGCAGCCAGGGCTTTTTCATTTTCGGCATCCATGCCGACAGAACGGCCCATGTACTGGTAAAAAATCCCCAGGTTAAAATAAGCAGAGCTTCTTGGCTGATCACCATCATACAGTAAAATGCTATAGCCCTCATTGGAGTTGTTGTCGAATTTTTTATTTACGCTAAAGGCGAGATAAGCAAAGCTCATGGCTGTATCCGCAGTGAAGTTCCCCACATATTTACCTTCTTTTTTCTCCAGCACCAGGTCATCCGCTTTTCTACCGCGGGGACCGCCCTGGTAGACGGCGGCTTCTATCGGTTTGTTTATTTTGGCCAGGTCACCGGCAGGTTCATAAATAAATGTGATCACTTCACCCGGTTTGGGTTTTTCAGGGGTATAGCTGAAATTTTTCTGGGCTGACAGCGAAATAACGGCCAATAACAGGATTACCGTGAGCAAATTTCTGATGTACATGGGGAGAGATATTAGGAAATGAAAGGTAGGGAATGTTCCGGGAAAAGATCGATAGGATGTATGTGACCGGTTTAGAGGAAGGGCCAATGGCAGCTGGTTTTATTTTATCTTAAAAACCTGCTCTTCGCCTACTTCAGTAGTTCAACTAAATACAATGATAACCTCAATATCACACAAGTTACGTCAGGTAAAGGTCAGGTAATGGTCTGGTGAATGTCAGGTGAAGGTCAGGTGAAGGTCAGGCAAGGATGGGACGGTTTCTGACCGATTTTCCCGGGCTTGACAGTTTTATGTAATAGTTAATCATTGCAATTTTTTCCCACTGCTAATATAACAGGAATTGTACCAACGTAAAAAATTTACAGGCTGATTTTGAAATGAGTGGTAGCAGCAGAATATTAGCTGTAGTGCTCTATTTGTAATTTTGTATTAATACGTCAGTTGGAATATGAATTGGACGAGCGAAGCCCAGCACAGGCGATGGTAGCAAGCCGACTGTTGGGCGCTGTTTTTTATCTTGTCAGCTTGTGCGTATACCTGACAATTCCTTTTTTCGCACGGCACTTTGCGTGATGACTTTGTCTAGAAATTTTTTGACTGAATAGTGTTGGGGGTTTTCTAAGCGCACCTCGATGAAATTGTATTTTCCTATTAATAGGACATAATGGCGTCGTGACAGTTTGTATAAAAGTATAGTCGTAAATGACAGGATCAGGAAAGGCATTAATGCCCAAGCATTAATCAATAGCCCCGCCAAGAAACCGTCGACTGGGGAAGATGTCGAAAGAATCACTAATACTAATAAAATAGTGATCGCATTGCAAACGATGGCTAAACCTTTAAAAGTATTTATGTGTGCGTTTGTGTACTCAAAGCGTTCAAAGTCTTCGAGCATTATTTGTTCTTTCTTGCCCTTGATTTCATATATGATTCGATGTGTAGTAAGTCTTAAGCTACCATCATTTGAATACATTATGAGCTGTTCTTCGTTTAACTCGAACATACGAGGTGGTAAAATAGCGCTCAACGCCCAGGGCTTAGCGCCGGGCCAAAGTGAAATTACAAATTATAGGAGATTAGGCAGCATGGCCGCAAATGATATTCAATCGCCATGATGCCGGCGCGGCCTGGCGCCAAACCCCTTGTTAGCAGCAGCTTTATTTCTTCACAATGGTAGTGTCAAGTATATTCATCTCTATAATCTTAGTCAAATTAGTCCAGAGTGTGTCACCAGAATTGTCACCTATTGTAAAGCCAACATACGAGAAGGGTCCAAAATTTATCCCGTCAACGCCTGCAAATGCTACATTGCCTTGAACAATAGTTTTGCATTCTTTAGTTATGTCTTTACCATTTTGATAAACGATAGGTCTAAAGCCTTGTCTATATGCTTTGTCTGTTATATACCCGACACCATAATTATTCAAAGAAAGTCTATTGTTCTCTAACGTTGAACGGAACAATTTTACTTCTCCAGTGAAATTGTCGGCAACATATATTTTATAAGTTGGTCTGAATTCACTAATATAAAAAGCTAAACAGACAATTGTCACGATAATAGAAGCAACGCTTAATAGATGAATTTTATATTTTGTCAATGAACTAATTAATGCTCCCAGTCCAAATGCTATTAAAAGCAAAATGCTGCCATACATAATCACTAAAAACCAACCCGAAAGAATAACGGTGGGAATTTCAAGCATTGTCCGTACACCAAGTACAAGCGAAATAAGTCCAATTAGAATTAGGGTATAGTCAACAAGTGATAATTTACGAAGCATGAGGTTTGTAAAAGTTGCAGCCAACGCCCACGGCTTGCTGCCGTGCCGTCCTTCGAATTTAATGAATATTCAGCAGTGAGAAGGCATGGCAGCAAACCGACTGTTAGCCGCCGTTTGGGCTAGTCCTTTTTGATATCATCCGGATTAAATCCATACAGAAAGGTATTTAAAATTCCTTCGGAACTTTCCAATCCAACGATATTCATTAGCTCTTCGAAATAGTGGCACACCCTTTCTTTATCCTCTGTGTCATACATAACCTCGGTATTTTCGAAACGTTTCAGGCCGATCTTAATCTTTTCCAAATATGCTTGCTTAGTCGGATTGGAACTTAAGGCAGCGCTTCTGAAATCCTCCGCGGCTTGATTTATCTTTTCCGTCAACATGGGACGTAGTGCCGGGTTCGCAATTCCTGGATAGAGTATAGTTGTGTCTTCTACAAATTTGTTTTTTTGAATAAACGCGTCGAATTTATCCATGGTTTTGCTATCTATTTTTGTTTGTTGGGATGAACAGGACAGAAGCCCTAGTATTATCAGTGTTGTCAAAAATTTTGGAGTCATTTCAGATGACGGCTAACTCTCTAATTTACGCTATAAGCCGCACCTTTCAAAAATCACCTGGACTGATTATCAATATTTTAGTGATACACATTTTCGAATTTTCATTTCGTCAATGCAACTTCTGGTAAACGCGTGCAAACAATTAATAAGCGGTTGCACAAAGGTTCTTGCTGCACCGGGCCAGGATGAAAGATTCCGGGAGAACTATATTTCAATTCTCCTCATAAACTCCGCATTCTTTTTCGCCGCTTCCATGGAAGTACCATTTGGATACCTCTCCTGCTCAACTACATAATAAATCATCCCATTTTTTTTGGCGGCTTTCAACACCATGGGAAAATCAATACTACCAGTGCCCAGGTCACAGGATGCATCTGTAGTTGTAGCGCCTTTCGCTCGATCTTTCACATGAGAAAGCGTAAAACGGCCTGGATATTTTTCCAGCCATGTCACTGGATCCTGACCGGCCGTGACCACCCAATAAATATCCATTTGGAAATCGACAAGAGCAGGATCTGTTTCTTTCATTAACACATCCTGTGGTATTTCACCATCAATTGCCTTGAAACTATAATCGTGGTTGTGATAGGCAAACCGGATCCCTTCTTTCTTGCAGATCGCTCCGCGCTGGTTGAATGTTCCGGCCATCTTCCTGTAATCACTTATACTTTTTTGTGGACCGATCCATGGGCAGACCAGGTATTTCATTCCAATGGCCGCTGCTTCGGCTGCTTTTTTTTCAAACTCCTTATTTATATCACAATGAGAAGAAACGATGGTCATGCCCAGTTCATCCATTTTCTTTTTGAACCCCGTATTACCCATTCCCCAAAACATACCCTGCGGTCCTTCATAACTCTCAATCTGCCTGTAACCAAATGAAGCCACCTGCTCCAGCACCCCCTGCGGATCTTTCGGCATGACG
>Ga0196964_10000345_pt1 | contig 31668 bp, 35 predicted proteins | sample S1_10metaG_FD_148615 | JGI IMG/M metagenome (GOLD analysis project Ga0196964, IMG submission 148615) | Soil microbial communities from Anza Borrego desert, Southern California, United States - S1_10 | ecosystem: Environmental > Terrestrial > Soil > Desert | place: USA: California | collected... | reverse complement strand
CGCCTTGTGCCTTTAAGGAAACTTGCCAAGGAGTTGATTACTGATGAAGCTCCCACTTTTGATACAGCCTATGAGAAAGAAATCGGTCAGCGTAACGTCGTTCCTTTTCGCTCTCACCAAGAAGTTATAGATCAGGAAACGGAGGTGGTTGAGTATCTGCAGGATGAGCCTTATGAAGACAGAGAAGGTGATCTATGATCGGGAGATTCAAACAATACCTCTTTCGTAAATTTGGTGTGAGGTTTAAGGGGACAGTGTATACGGTAAGTGTCAGGCACTTCTAGGCAATGCTATCCGAGAGTAAGATCTGTTGTGAGTTTGTTAAACACCTGGAAGCTTTATCCAGATTTAACAAACTCAATCATGAAGGAAACCCTGTCTTGTGGTTTCATGTCCGCAATGAATTCAAGGGTGCTTATGACGCGCGGTATGGTTCCCGTATGAAAAAAGAAGGCGTTAAGGCAGGCGTTGCTGATTATATCTTTTTAAGCAATAACTGGTGTGGTTGTTTAGAGTTTAAGGCTCCCAAAGGAAAGTTGAGTCAGAGCCAGAAAGACTTTGAAGCTCTTTGCAAAACGTTTAAAATTTCTTATGCTGTTGCTCATTCAGTTGATGAGGGGTTGGAGATCTTGAAAGATTGGAATGTTATAAAATGAAAACAGAAATAGCCAAACTACCAACCCTTTTAACACATTTTCAAAGCAAAGATCTGGAAATAACATACATGAAAGACAAAAAAGCCTTTCGTATTACCAATCCCATTACGGATCATTCAACCATTCTGATATTAGATGAAAAGCAGCCTGTAAAAGTGTTATTAGACGTGTTGGATATTTTAAGTTCAACAGAAAAGGTTTACTGAAATGCAGATTACCTTTGATCCTGTTACACAATCTGTCTGCGCCTCAAAAAATGATATTTCCTATTATGCTTTTCTAACACCGTATGAAACCCGATCTCAGGCAGAAGAGAGAGCGATTAGATTTCTGCAAGACTACTTTGAACCCATTGAGAATTCTAAAAAGAAAAAAAAGGAAGGAAAAATAAATGGCCTCTATGAACAGAGCAACCCTGATAGGTAACTTAGGAGAAGATCCCAAGAAGGAATACTTGAAAGATGGATCTTTTGTTGTCCGATTCTCTTTGGCCACAAGCGAATCCTGGAAAGATAAACAGACAGGCGAGAGAAAAGAGAGAACGGAGTGGCACCGTATTGTGATCTGGAATGAAAAACTTTGTGATTTTGCCGAAAAGCACCTTAGGAAAGGCTCCCAGATATGTCTTGAAGGCTCTATACAAACAAGGAAATGGACGACTCAGGATGGACAAGAGAGGTATACAACGGAGATTGTTTTACCTAGGTTTGGTGGTTCTATTCTGACGCTATCCCACAAGAAAGAGATTTCATCAACAGCAACAGAGCCAGAACCTTCCAAAAAATCGTATGAATATTTTGAAGATGAAATTCCCTATTGAACGATTGCAAAGTAACTAAAATACATATAGAATTTTAGTATATTTAGCACAAAAGAGTCTTCTGATGAAGAGTACCTATTTTAAAACAGCCATGCTAATGCAGCAATCTTTCAATTTGTTTTTGAGTATTATTGATAAAGAGCTGAGAGTGTTAGGTTTTAATGATATTAGTGCCTCTCAAGCCATTATTGTTTATAACCTGGGAGAAAAAGAATTAACAGTAAGGGAACTGGGTAAAACCTGCTACTCAGGAACAAATGTGAGTTATGCGTTAGAGAGTCTGGTCAAAAATGGTTATATGATGCAACAACCTCATCAACAAGACAAACGCTATATTTTTGTTAAACTAACCCCGAAAGGAATGGATCTTTGCCACCACTTGGAGCATGTTCTGGACGAGCACGAGAAATCAGCCAATTTCTTTATAAAAAAAGAGAGCGTTGATCAATGCTACGAAATTTTAGGTCAATTGAGAACTTTTTTGTCTAGCAAAACTCTTGCTCATTCAGAACTATAAACTTATCAACAGTTTCTGGGGAATAATCTGTTAATACTCTTTGATAAGACAAGGAATTATCTTAGGTTGATGAGTTGATTAAGAAGTAGGCATTAATGTATATAGGTTATCTACCAAGGAGACTTGATAAAAGAGAACGTCTTTGAGAGATTGCACTAATTCTTGTATTAATATTTTTAATTTCCTCTAAAAATTCTAGTTTTATCGTGCTTAACATATCCTGTACATCTTCTGGTCTAGCTACTTCTTGCTTGGCTGTAAGCTGGTTTTGAGCTGCTTCTAGTATTATTCTCGATATCCAGCTACCAACAAACTCATTGTTCTTTTTTGCAGCCATCTGAGCAGCGTTTCTGGCTTCCATGGTGATACCTCTAATAGTCCATGGGTTCGATAAAGAGTACTCATCACTGGTCTGTTTTTTAAGAGGTTTGTGTTCTGCTTTTTTCTTGGTTTTCACTGTTTGTCATCCTTATTTAAAAAAAGTAAACTACTAATTATGTCTGTGTTACTTATCTTGACTTTTGTATACAAGGTCATATTAGAATGCATACATTCCTTGAGAAAAGTAACTTAGCAAAACTGAAAATAAATACAAAGTTGAATTTTTGTAAACTTATGTGAGTAGAGAGTCTTACAAATTTAGATAAAAGTAGCTCAATAGAAAACAGCTCCAGCTAACACAGCTGTCAGCAATTTTGTGGTATACTACAGGCAGTGGCTAATCATGGCCGGAGTACTTGTAAATGCCAGGCTTTCTTGTTGTTCTTTTCTTTATCACCTTCTTTTCAACCCTGCTTATTCACCGAACACATGAAGACAAAAAAGGAGAAAGACCAGAAGTTTCTTATCCTGAAGTTGATATGGCAGAAACCCAGGATATATTTTCCAAAAAAGAAGAGAAGAAGGAAAAGGGCAAGAAAAAACAACGTTATTATCTCAATTTAGTCAATGACCGTTATTCAAATTTAATCAATGAGCATCCTTCAGAGGAACCTGTTCCTTCTCAAAAAGAGAGGATCAGAGAATCACCCAAAGGCAGCCCAGCTATTGAAAAAATTCTCATCAACTTTGTCACCGTTGAAAAAACAGGTTCTTTTCCCCTTGCAGCGGACAAGAGCACTCAAATGCCTGAGTATTCAGACGGTGCAGGCAGATTTATCCATGGATTTTCACAGGCGGCTGCACAGCAGGATGAAATAGAATCTCAAGCGCTTTCCATAGACAGGATTGAGGAAGAAATCCAGACCGATTCTTTTTCTTTGGATGAAATAAAGGTTGACAAAAAAGAAGCATCAACCCAAACAGATGACATACCTGATGAAAGGTACCCGTTTTCTTTTCGGGTTCCTTCCAGTATTCCTCGGATTCTGAAGACTCGGGTCGTATCTTGTGAGGAACAGGGATCTTGCTCAATGAGACCCAATCTTCCTTCTCATATTTCCAGTTTTATTGAACCTTCTTTTCATCTTCATCATGTCCCTTCAACGCAAAGCCAGGAAGAGGATAAGAGAGATTCTTCGGTTGTTGTGAGTCCTGTTGTCAGCTCTTCGAGTCAAAATTCCCAACAGCCTTCGCAAGGTCAGGAGGATCATTTTGTCGTCTCTGAACTCATTAACAAGCCTTCTTCAGCCTCTTCCAGCCTGAAGGACAATGAAAATTCAGTTCTGCCTGCACCTTCTCCCTTGATTCAATCTCTGAAAAGGGGGAAATCAGATAGCTCTTCTTATGAAGAGATACCCAAAGCCGCTCCAGGCATAAGTCAGATGACTTTTTCTGTGATTCAAGAAGAGGAAGAGCTCCTTATTCCTGCAGAGCAGAGATCGCGGAAGGAATCAAATGAATCAAGTTATGATGTGATTGATTAAGGTTGTCTAAAAAAGTGCACTATCTAAAAAGTTTCAAACTTCTCTATTGACGTATATTTATATATGTCTTATAAATTGATTCTTACAACATTAAAGGGTCTTATAAGACATTACGTATGATTAAAGTAGGGTATGCTCGGGTGAGTTCTGCAACACAAAGCTTAGAGACTCAAATTGAGAAATTAAAAGCAGAGGGATGCAGTAAAATTTACCAGGAGAAAGAAAGTGGCTCAATTTATCATCGCCCACAGTTAAAGGTCTGTTTAGATTACGTTCGAGAAGGAGATATACTCATTGTAACCAAACTAGATCGTCTTGCTCGTTCTACTTTTGATCTTTGCAGGATTGCCAAGGAATTAGAGAGTAAAGATGTAGCCTTAAAGGTGATTGACCAAAACATTGATACTTCTGATGCTACAGGTCGTCTCCTTTTTAATATGTTGGGAGCAATAGCTCAGTTTGAAAATGAAATGAGAGCAGAGCGGCAGAGAGAAGGGATTATAAAAGCCCAAAATAGAGGGGTTGTTTTTGGAAGGGCAAGAACTGTTACGGAAAGCCAAGTTCAAGAGATGGTGGAGAAAAGAAAAGAGGGCGCGCTGATTAAAGATCTTATGAAAGCTTATAACCTGTCAAAACCGAGTATTTATAGATATTTAAGTCAATATAACGAAAAAGGAACGTAACATGAATACTCTCTGGAAAAAACTCACCATCCTTATGCTCGGGTTTCAGCTATCGGCTTATGCTGTGGATCAAAGCGCTCCTGATACTGTAGAGATGTATTCGGATGAAATGCCGAAGAGTAAGCTTGTGTTTACCTTGGATTTATCAAAGGACAATGAATGGAGAGACGGATGGTGTGAAAAAGAGTCAATAAATATAAGGATGAAACAAGTTTGGGAAAATTTGTGCACACAATTCACGAAATGTAATTTTTATGTATTTAGCGAGTATCCCTCATCAAGTCCAAGAAAAGGCGATCATATAATAGGAAAATTGTACGAGAACAAATTAGAATCCTGTCTGTTTTTGAGGTCTTATTATGTATCAGACGATAATCCTTCTGCTGATACCCTTGCGTTTACTCAAATAGAAGGAAAGGTTAGACAAGAATATTTCTCCCCATCTCGTTGGAAAATTTACTCTCCTTGTCTGGGCAGATATTCTGGGTTCAATTTTTCTGAAATGTCATGGAAGGATGTGGCCGCAAGCATAATTGAGATTAATTCCAACAGGATCTATCCTGAAAACATGGATGAAGAAACAATGATTTATGAGAAGCTATATTTGAATATACAAACTCATGGGTTAGAAAATTCCATTGTAAGACTTGCTGTGCAGGTTAACAAATCTTTTCAGTTCTCATTCTATACTGTGTACGACACAGAAGAACAAAATCAAAATGAATCCGCTTTATTAAAACAATTTGAAAGCCTTCTCAAATAGGTTTATTTTTTTTCTCTCGGAATTGTGTGTATGCTTGCGTTGTGCAAGGGAAAATTAACACCATGCACCTTAATAGGATTGGATTTAAAGTTCTCCACTTCAGCTTCTCCAAAATTTGGTTCATATATCTTACCACGATAAAAAGATTTATTATTAGGATTAATCCATTTCTCCATCATCGTAGGAACCATAGAATGAGGCTCTTTACGATTCAGGCCAAAACCGACCATACTAAGCTTATTGTCTTTCATCTCTTGGTATAGCTCACGCGGTTTTAGCTTGCGAGTAGTGCGCATGTTAGGGTCATCACCGAGCATCTTAGTAGGAAGACCCATAGCTTTTCCAACCGTCATCTGAGGGTTTCCCTCTTCTGGAAAAAGCTGTAGGGTAGTCTTATATTTAGGCTTAGACTCATTCTGATTATTAAAGTAATTAATTGCAGCCCTTATTGCGTTACCATTTTTCTCCATATCTGGCAGATTGCCCTTCTCTGTATCAGATATTAACTTTTCTAGCTCCTCCGGCAAGCTCCCTTTATATGCATTTAATCCTCCTAAACCTGTTGCAATACTACATGCACCAGTATCTCCTTGCTTAAAGCCTCTATAATTTGGAATCTCAGCTTTTCCTACACGAATGTTGCCTTGAGCATCCTCCGTATAAATACTAGGATCGACAAAATGTTTTGCTAGATTTCTCTCAAGAGCATTATCTTCTAAATGTGCTTTTCTTTCCCGGTCGCGCGATGTTTTTTGTTGAGCAGTAAGGTACTCATAAGTAGGAGCGTATTGAGGTACATTCTTTTCTTTAGCTTCTCGCCTTGTCTTGTACTCGCCCGAAAAATAATTGTTGTCCTTCCTTTTGTCTTTTAGCGCATACTCTCTTTGCCTTTTTTGCAACTCATCCCACTGTTGCTGTTGTTGGATTTGCTGTCCTTCTTTGTTTAAAAGTTCAGCTATCCTTTTCTTTTTCTTTTTAAACATTTCTTCTCTACGATTATTTTGTTCAACTAGATGCATAAGCATTCTATTTTGTTGCTGCTTTGGTTTTTCTTTCAGTTTTTCTTGCTCCTGCTGTTGTACGTAGTGATGGTGAGCTTGTTGTTCTTTAGCATGCTCTATACAATAATCATTGTGCCCTATTTCTGCTCTGTTATTGCATCCACTTTTTTTACACATAACTGGATTACTTTGACGAGTAGAATTATGGGGTTGGGCAGGAACGTGTCCTCTTGCAGTATAACAGACTTCACATTCATTTACCTCGTCAGGGTTATGCTCATAGTGACAACTTCCACATTCCCAATTATACTCCCTCAGCCCCGTCCTTGGATTAATCTGCTTGCGTCCCTGATGGATGGCTTTATCCAAAAACTTCGCTGTTCTGGTGCCAATTTCAGCAATTTTTGTATCTCCACCTCTTCCTCGTCTTGCCAGAAACTCTTCAAGCTGTTGACGAACAGGAGAGGAGATTTTTCCTCCTTCAGCATAACGGTGAGGAAGCCCAAGTTCCTCTTCAAGTTGACTGATTTTCTGGTAGAGCTTTTTATCTTCCCGTCCAGGTTCCTTGATGGTCTCCAATGAGGCATTAATGACAGAAATCGGCCTTGGTAAAGCTTTCGAAACAGCGCGTACGGCAAGAGACTGATTGGGAATGCCTAAAGCTTCATAGAAAACCTGCCGATGTTCTGGACGCTTTAAAAACAGGTCATGAGCATTACGACCCAGCCACGATAAAGCTTCTTTGGGCTTCAGGGATTTAAGACTTTCTTTAATGCCCAGGTGTTTAATAGCCTCTTTGGCATACGCTTTTTTATCTTCGCCTTTGAGGTTTTTGAGAATAAACCTTGGATGGGTCGCGCCTTCCGAGAGCTTTTTAAAAGAAGCCTTATAGGGTTCCCCTAAGAGATGTCTATTTTTAGTGATGTCTTCAATAAGAGGATCTTTGTTTTTGGCTTTATCCGTCCACATTCTTTTGGCGCGCAGGTATTTCTTCAAAGACTCAGGCTCTCCTTCTTGGACAGCGTCTTCCAAAGCTTTTCTGAAATGCGCATCAATGGAGGCTAGAGCGCGTCCCGTTTCGGTTTTGTTGACCTCAAAGGCACCGACTTTATCCGCTCTTTGACGGATCATGTGTTGCAGCTTATCAGCTTCAGAAAATGAGACCTTTTTAGGATGTTTAAGAAGCTCTTCAAGAATTTTGCCTTCTTCGGTGTTTTTAAGAAAATACCGCTTGGCCATATAACTGTGCAGTTTGTTCTTTTCTTCCATCAGCGGATCAATGACAGGAGCAAGAGAGACTTTCTGTCCTTTTTTGATCAAGCTCTCTTCAATGGGATGTACGGTTCTGTGGTAAAGATCACTGGCTTTGGTTTTGTAGTGCTCAATGGCTTTGAGAGGCAGAGCGTCTTTTTCCTTCAAAGAAGGTTGATGCGTCAGAGAGTGAACCAGTTTTTTGACGGTTGAAGGCGATTCAGCGACATGCCTTCCAATTCCAGACCCTACTAAGGAATGAATAACCTGTCTTGATGGACTGGTATGCGGATTTTCCTTTTCCTTGGAAACCATCAGACTGGATCCTGCGGTTGAACCGAGATTAGCCGCTGTGGGCGCTTCGGCTTTCTCCAGAAAAGAACCAAGCTTTGCGATTTTATTAGTTGAGGATTTTGCCAGACCTTTACCCAGTTTATGGATGCCTCTTCCCCCCATTAGATCAGCAACCAGATTTTGAGCTGCTCTGTCTGTAAAATCTCCTGGCGCTGACCAAGTGGCATAACGGTCAGCCAGATCCGTTAACTTTTCTGACAAAGACTCTTTTGGAAGTTCTCTTTTAACAGCCAGATGACCAACAGCATAAGGAATATCGGCCAGTTCAGCCCCGCCCTTTAAAATGCCTCTTGGAAGCTGGCTTACTTTTCGAATGGCTTTGCGAAGAAAAGATTCCTCCGTTGGTTTGGTAAGAATCTCTTTAGGAGCTAAACCCAGTTCAGCTTCCAGCTGCTTCATTCGGGCGGTTTCTTCAGGGGTGAGCATATCAGACTCCGTAAAGACCGTGGATAAGATTGCGTGTTTCAGGAATCTGCATCATCATTTTAAAGATCTCAGGGGATTGAACGCTGTCTCCTTCCTGATGATGAGGACGATATCTCTTGACGATGTCGCCCAGCTTTTTCCTGTTTTCCGCTTTGGCGTAAAGCGCCTGCAGTTCTTCCATTTTAGAAGCACGGTCTTCTTCAGCAGGAGAAGAGGCGATATCCATTTCTTCGGAAGGCATTTCCTCACCCTGTTGAATCCCATGCTCTGACTCAATTTCATCGGCTAAAGCATTGAGGTTGTGGGCGATGCTTTCCAGATCCTGAATGCCTTTCAGGTTGTTTTCCTTGCTTAAATAAAGGTCGGGTTTTGTTTGCGCCAGCTGCGTCATAAATGATTGAGTTCTCGGAATGTTTTTAAGCTCTCCATGTTTATCAATGACAAATTCATTCGCCAAAGCCCTGAATCGCTCCGCTTTTTCCTGATCACCTGTTAACCATTCCTGAGCCGTATCTCCCGCCTTTCCCGGGATAAGATGAGTCGCTTTAGCAAGAAAACCACCAGGTTCAATTTTTGAGAGAATTTCCTTCATTTCTGCTGTGTGCTTCAAAAACTTCTGGGCTTTTTGTCTTAACAGAACCGCTTCCCGCATGGACTTTTTTTCTTCCTTGTTCAAAGGTCTGTCAATGCCAGGCTTTCCATGAAGAGCTAGAAACCGTCTTTCAGCCAAATCTTGCTTAGACAAAGATTCATGATGATGTCTTTCTGCCTGCGCTTCCGTTGCCTTGTAATGGGCTTCTATAGCCTTGGCTTTCTGTTCTTCAATATCCAGATGGCGTTTGTCTTTACGTTCTTCCTTCATCTCTTTGGAGACTTTATGGCGAATATCGGCAGCTTTAAGGGATCTGTCTTCTTCAGCCTTTTCGTGAGCTTTGACGCCTTCTCTGCCTTTTGTCCATGCTTTAGAGGCCATGCCAAAGCCAGGGTGTTCAGAAAGACCAGCCGCCAGACCATCCAAAGCCGCTGTTAGAGGATTGAGTTCGCGAGGCTGTTCTAAATGATCTGCGTGTGCCAAAACTTTGTCCTGTAAGGCATATTCCTTGGCAAGACGGGATCCCTCATTAATGGGATTTTCAGAAGAGACCGCGTCACCCTTTTTCTGTTTCTGGCGATCATTGATCTTCTGCTCAAGTGCCTTGATTTGATCATAATAGCTGACGTTTCGAAGAGATTTAATGGGGTCGAGATGATTCTTCTGGGCATTCTCAATCGCTTCCTGCACTAAAGCGCCCCCCTCCGCTCTTTGAATACGACCCCCTGTCTTTTCTTTATGGGTTTTGGAGAGTCCACCTGCCATGCCCATCAATCCCGCTCCCAAAGTCTGCGCGTCATTCGGCAGAGGATCTGGCCTTTTAGGAAGGGGAATCTCATGCTCTTTGGAAGGAACGCCTTTGTACATCTCCACAGCAGAACGCAGATTGTGTTTGCGGTGATTGAGCGCCCGTTCCCACTCATTGGCTTTCAGGTTTTTATCTTCCTGATGTTCATGGGCGGCTCTTTCCTGATGCCGCATGGTGCGGTTCAGATCTTCTTCAAAATCCTTGTTATAGCGTCTTGAATAATCGTAGACATTCGCTAGATTTAAGGATTTGTTTCTCTGCTCATTCGCCCATTGGCTGAGCAGGCTCTGTTTATGCTGGGCTTTGGCATGCGATTGCTGTTGAGCGGCGCTGAGGGCTTTTTCGCTCATTCTTTCCAGCAGCAGATTTTTCTCTTTTTCCCGATGTTTGGCGACGTTGGACAAGAGGTTGGCGACCAGGTTACCTGTCTGTCCATGCTGTTTCATTTGACCATTCTGAAAAGGCGTCAGAAGCTTTGCCAGACTGTCAGAAGCATGATCCGCGTATTTCTCGTTAATCTCATCCAAACGGTGTTTGAAGCCGCCCATCATTTTATCAGCGTTTTTAAGAATGCTTTTCGTCTTGAGGGCTTTGCCTATATTGCTGGCGTAATCATTAAACTTGGAGGGTGTACTATAAAGATCTTTGGCTTCCTTTTTGAAAAAGTTGAACTCTGAATTGGGATCCTCAATATTAGGTTCCAGTTTCCCTAATTTTCTGGCAAGAGCCTCTTTTTCATGTTTTAAAGAAATGCGTTCCAGATGGGGATTCTTAACGTAGTCCTGATTGGACTCATTAACAATGCCTTCCAAAAAGGCTTTCTGAGCCTGTAGGTCGTACCGCGAATAGGGGCCAAACCCTTCGGTAATATTGGCATCGGGACTGATCAAAAGCTTATGGGGCTGTTTAAAGCGGTTCTCCAGATCTTCGGCTTCAAAGGCTTTTCTGCGGCGTTTGAGTTCTTTGGGGATCTGTTTTTCAATTTCTTCCTTACGGTTCCAAAGAACTGAATGGTGAAGCATCCTGTTAATGTTCTCCCCCACAACATCAGGTCTTGTATAATGCCCCTCTGAAACCCCATGCGCTTTTTCCATCTCTTTCAGTTTTTCAAGAGCGAGTTCATGGCGAATATTTTCTGGACTCAGTTTTGCTTTTCTATCCTTCTGTTTCTGCAACCAATCCTTATTGGATTTAGTCAGCTCTTCCTTTTGCTGAAGGGCTTTAAACTGAGACTCTAATTGAGCCAACATTTCTTTATGAGGTTTTTTATTTGCCTCACTGTAGTGAGAGGGATCTCTCTCCATAACACCAAGGATAGCTTTTTGTTCGGCTATTGCTTCTCGTAATTCTTGCTCTTTCATGGATGATGCAACTCCTCTGTGATGGCTTTTTTAAGGAAGCGCATCGGGTCTTTAATCGGGGGTGGTAATTGGTCACCATTGGAATTTTTATAAAGCCGAATGTTTTGGGTCATCCGCCTTAAGATCGCTGCGCCTTTGGCATTATCCCCTTCGCCTAAAGCGGTGACCAGTTTGGTCGGGGTTCTGTACTCGCCATTGGAGAGAGCTGTCTTGACCTTTTGCGGCGGAATGCCCGGCTTGAAGTCATAAGTGAGATTCTTAAAGGCGGGTGATCTCTTGATATGGTTTTCAATCTTTTTAATTTCCTTCCAGCCCGCTTCCGTACACCCATCTCCCAAATCAGCCGTGGTGGAAGCATCCCAGATCCATTCGCCTTCTCGTGTGGAATCGACCTTGATCAGGTCATCCTGTCCGTTTCCTGGTCCCTGAATGGGCTTTCCCTGAACGCTGCCGCCTGTTTTATATTCGCCATAGTGCTTAATCCGTGGCTTATAGTCAATCGTCTGCATGCGCCGGGCGTCATCCAAAGGCGAAGCGCTGATATTGAGAGGCAGATTCCGTCCTGCGCGTCTTAGCTGCTCTTCCCGTTCTCTTTTCTCATCCTCGTAGCGTTTTTCAAGCTCGGCTTTTTGGGAGCGATTGCCCCTCATGCTGGCGGCGATACCTGCTGCTGTCAAAAGGTGAGACGGACTAATGGAGCTAAGTAAAGAAGAAAGACCTGATCCAGCGCCAGAAGCACCTGCAGCTGAAGAAGCACTAGAAGCCGCACTGGCTGCTTTAGCGGCGCTAGCAGCTTTGGCTGCGCTTGCTGCATGCGTCGCATTCATGCCCTGCGTTCCCTGGCCTAAGAAATGAATCGGAGCCGATGTAGAGGAAGTGCCAATAAACCCTGCGTTTTGAGCGCCGTAAGCCGCCCCTGCGGAAGCTGCAGCATTGCGAGCGATCGACCCCATATCTCTGTTACCTGTTATCGCATGTGCTGCTGCTGATGCGGCAGCGGCTCCCATTGGACCTCCTACCATAGCGCCAATAACAGGTAAGCCAACGCGTATAACAGTCTGCACAATCTTGTTCGGCTTTGTAATAAAATCAAACATGCCATACATCGGCAACCCTGTTTTGGGATTCACAACTCTTTCTCCACGGATCTCATCAAACAGTTCCATGACAGAGAAAGGCACCAGAGCGATCTGGGTATCCCCCCCGACACCGCTTTCCTTATACGCTTCTTCCAAAGCGGTTCTGGGTTTGGTGTCCTTAAACTTCGGTGCATGTTTGGAGAGGTGGCCTGCTATCTTTTCCAAAGCAGGATTAATATGGCCTGCCGTTTCTACTTCTTCTTTGAGGCTGAGAAAGAACGCTCGAACTTGAGGTTTTTTAAAGATTGGTCCCAGTTTGGTATACTCAGGAAAGCCTGTCTCAGGGTCAATGCTTTCTCCCCCTTGCGCCTGATTCATCCAATGAAGCTCTTGGGTCTGAAAATGCGCCAGTCCCATGCCTTTCTTGGGCGTTTTGGACAGAGCGCGTTTTTGTTTAAAGGCTTGAAGTTCTTCTGCTGCGGAGATCATGGGCAATGTCCTTTAAGCGGCTTCCTGCTGAGCGTCATTCTGAGGCGCCGCGGCTGAAGAAGAATTAGGTTGAGCGGCGGCTTGAGGGGTCTTGGAGACCATGTTTTTAGCGCCTTTCAGCACTTTCTGCCCCATCGATGTTTTAGAGAATTCATGCGCTTTTTTAGCGACTTTCAGTCCGGTCTTGACCAGTCTTCCTGTCGGTGTGGCATTTAAAGCGGCTTTGGCTGCCGTTCCAGCAACTTTGCGGAGAACACCCCCAAATCCATGCTCAGCTCTGCTCTGTATCTCTTCGCCTTTGGCATGACGCATAAAGTGATGCGCCAATAATAAACGACCGCCCCGTTTGGCTGCTGCTGGCTGGGCTGGCTGAGGCTGGGGGGGCTGTTGCGGTTGAGGAGGGGCGCCTGCGCCGCCCATCGCATTATTAACCATATTCTGACCCTGATTGATGGCGCCCTGAGCCATATTCTGGCCTTTATCAATCATGCCATTGGCCGTATTGGCTCCCTTTTGAACCATGCTGGCGCCTTTATCCAAAGCATTGGCGGCTCCCGGATGAACTTTGCGAACCAGATTGGAAACGCCCGAAACTTTACCCGCTATGTTAGCGGCTGTTCCGACAGCTTTACGAGCGGTGTTGGCAACACCTCCGACCACGCGTCCCGCTGTATTGGCAACTTTACCGACTGTATTGGCAACGCCGCCAGCAACTCTTTTGGCGGCTCCTGCAACACCCCGAACCAGTTTGCCCAGGAAGTAGTGCTGACGGTGTTCTCCTTCTGGCTGTCCTCCGCCCATTAGATGATTGAACAGCTTGCCTGTATGCTCACCCACAAGAGCAGGATGACCGCCTGTCTTGCGAATGACGTGTTTATGGTAATGGGCATGGTCATCGCGCGTGGGATGATAGCCCGATCTCATCATTTCGTGAAAATGTTTGAGAATAGCTTCCTTCGCATGCGGATGTTTCATCATCTCTTCCAGATGTTTGAGATGAACGACGTTGGTGCCAGGAACTGATTCATCACCGCTGGCTTCGGTGAGAATCTTCAATTCCTCGGGGCTGAAATGAGCCAGGTGAAAATTAGACATAATAGCATTTCCTTCTTAAAAAGATAAAGCTATTTTATCATGAATACGGCTGCTGGAGTAAGGAAATTAACCCGGTAAAGACTCTAAAATCGGCATCGAGATACACGCCCATTCTCTCCAGCCTTCTTTCTTGGTGTAGAGGTTATTGGCAGGGTAGGGAATAGCCAGATTGTTCAGCTGAATGAACAGTTTCGCCCAGTCTTTCCATTTCTCTTCAGACACATCAGCCAGAGGCAACAGCAAAGACGGTACAGACCGTGACAGACTTGCTACCCAGTCTTCAAAAGAAATGCGAAAAGGCGTGACGATTAGGGGCATATAAACAGGTGTATGTCTTGATTTCTGTATGGGTGATTTATTATAGTATGAATGGACGCGAAGTAGCTAGATTGTTTGTCTAGCCACTTCTGAATTATCAATCGAGCAGCAACCTCGATGAAATGCGTAAGTTTATCCTACCTAAGCTTCTTCATTCCGTCAAGGTCGTTGCTCCTAATTTTTATAGAGTATTTTATGATTAAAGTAGAACTTACAGGAATTAGTGGAAGAAAATATATTTTTGATCTTCATCCAATTGGAACACCTTTTAATGAAATGCAAGGTCTTTACATTTTTTCCTATTATTCTGAATGGAATGGCCTGTGGCATATTGCGTATATAGGGCAAACAGGTGATTTTGAAGACCGTCTTTACAAGAGACTAAAACAGCATGAAGCTTTTCCCTGCATTAAGAAAGAGGGAGCAACTCATATTGGATTACACCCTACACTTGGCCTGCGGGAGGGTGTCAGAATACAGCTAGAAACAGATTTAAGAAAATACTATTGTGACTGCCCTTGCAATGAACAATAAGGTATTCCTTTAGCAAAAGGCTCCACTGGTGTATGAGAGATTGATGGTATTCCCTGTCTAAATGCTATTAATCGCTCAGTTATAAGCCCATCAATAAAGGGACGCAAAAGATCATACAAAGGATTAATGGTTTCAGCTAATGCTTCAGCTACTTTAGCTTCTACTTCTATTTTATTATATTTCTTTTCTATAGTGCTCTCATCCGTAAACTTTACTATTTCTTCCATTTGACTCTTGCCTTGAAAAGGTGAACTTTAAAACACAAAGCCATTATATCACTAAAAAGAATCTAATTTAAGAAAAAGGACGTCCTAAGACGCCCTTACTTCCGCTGGTCTCACGGACGATACAGGTTCGTTAGAAGTCATTATCGTTACTACTGGTAACGAATGCTTATGGGAGGATGTTACGGCATCCTTCCCCACAAAACAAGAGGGACTCAAAGCCCCTCTCTCATGCCCTTTAACTCAATCTTACTATGGCTGACCCGCTGCTGCAAACGTGATCTTGTCTTTTGGAAGGACAACTTTGAAGAAGTTTGAGCCTATAATTTGCCTTCCCGTAATAAAGTTTTCATCAATGGTATACACAGGGTATAAAACTGAAAACTCATCTTTTTTAGTATACGCTCCATCTGCCACGCGATAGAAAAACTCAACATTTCTAGTCATGCAGTATTGAAAGAGCTGATCTATGGTTTTAACGGCATCCAAGACATCATCATTGGCAGGTTTATCCGAAGGCGTTTGAGAAAACTGAGGGACTTTTCCCTCGATCTTCTGTTCATTGGGTTCATGTTGGAAAGTCATTTTGATTCTGTTTTGTCCTCGTTGGAATTCGAAAGTATCTTCAGCGGCATATAGCTCTGTTACGCTTAGAATACCAGAAAACATAGCCATAAGCACAAGTTTCTTGACCATCATTGAAGCATCTCCTTCATAGCGTTTAAGGTTAAAAGTATTTTGAGAGTTAACTTTCCTGTTAGAAAAACACAAGAAGATTTTACCGTGGTTCTTCTCTTTCTGGCTCTGAAAAGGTACGCAATCAGGAACAAAGAAACAGGAGCATCTTCTTAAAATATCCACCACCAATCAAAGCAATAATAAGCGACTTTTTCAAAGGGGTTTTTGCCTTTCTCAATTACCTTTGCTCTTCTTTTCCCTCTCTTCCCTGTTTTGGCGTGCGAACTCTTTATGCTCGGCTGTAATCTCCTCAACTTCATTGCCGTTCAGATCAATTCGATGGGTTAACTCAACCATGTTTTTTTCATAAGAGACGGACATTTTGTAGAAATGAATGGCCTTCTGAATCTCCTTTAAGGTGAATTTACCCTCTGGAAGGGCTGCCATAATATCCTTATGAATTCCACACTTGAGGGGTTTTCTGTTGTTCAGATCAAAGGCTTTTGGGTAAGTGTTGATCAGGTATTCAAGGGCAGGAGAGAGAGGCTTTTGAGGTCTAGCCTGTTTCTGTGGTTTTTGCGTGGGAGTGGTTTTAACTTCTTTCGTTTCAGGTTTTGGACTATAAACCTTCTTTTCCACTTTCTGCTGTGTTGGCTTGTCTAGAATCTTTTTGTAAGCATCCAAAAACCCTCCTTTCATTTTTATATGATCCTCTCTCTTTTGCTTCAGTGCCTGTAATTCGTGCAGTTTCATCTTCTTTCAAATGCCTCCTTGAGTTGATCTTTAAAATACTGGTTAACGTAATCCTTGGTGAATCGGCTGTTAATATAAAAATCTGGTTCTCCCTTTTTTATTCCAACCGCTATAAATCCTGTAATATGGAACCAGGATTTGTAAGTTATCTCCCCCAGACTCTGATACAGCGCTGATTTAACTTTTCTGTCCAAATCATTCTTGGCTGTTTGTATGACTTCTTCCAAAGAAAGATCTGGCAAAGGTTTGGGGGGAAGTTTTTTCGGCATATCCTCATCCTTCGGTATATCTTCCCAGACGTTGAACCATTTTTCTTTTCGGATATAAGCGTTGATGTTTCGGGAATCAAGAATCCATCCCACAAAAAGTTTCCATTTCTCGCCGCTTTTCATGAGCTTTTTGCCCATCAGAAAAGCGTTAGTAGCAACAGCGATGCAGTATTTTCGCCATTCCTCCAGGTTTCCGAAGAATTTCTTGAGCAGTCGGGGGAGGATTTGAAGGAAGACTGTTGGGTTGATGGTCTGGGGTTCATCAAGTTTGCTCAAGACTTCTTCCTGAAGGATGGTTTGAGCCTGTTGAATGATTTCTGGTGGGACAGTTTCAGATGTTTGTGTTTGGCTTTGGTTTTGTGTGTCTATCCCTGTTTCTTTCTCCTTAACCTCGATTTCGCAGTTTAAAACTGTTTTATCTGAAGTAATCTTTGTATCCTTATTATGGATTTGGACATCTTGTCCAACCCATTTGGACAACTGTTGATAATCAATTGTGTACCACTTGGTTCGGTTACCCTTGTAGTCGTGAAGATAGGCAGATTGAATAATGCCTAACTCCTCCAGATATTTAATTTTTCTGAAAATAGTTTTTTCTGAAAAGCTTTTTATATTTATTTTCCAAGCTCTGTAAGAATTGTAAATCCATCTTCTACCTTCATGGACTTTTCCAATATCTTTGTTAAGGGTTGTCAGCCAGTAGTGCAACGTTTGAAGAATTATGGCCGCCGCCCAACCGAATTTCTCTGCCAATTCAGGAAAGATAATATTAAAGGAGCTGTTCTGGAGAAGTAATCTTGATTCTGTCTGGGTAACTGTACTGGTGTTCATAAATGTTCCTTAAATCTAATTTAAATGTTGATTTAAGGCCGATATTCCAGTAACCTCTTTTTTGAAGGGTGGGGTACTGGTTTCGGCCATACTCCCTTTTTTTATTCTACCTTATCAATTAAGTTCCGTGTTCTTTTTGATTATTAGGAATAAAAGATCCACTATAAGGTCTTTGATTCTGTATAATAAAAAGCTCAATAATGCGATCTAATTTTTGATCAATCTCTTTCCTGTCCTCTCGCATTTCTTTTCGAAGGTCTTCAAATTTTTTATCAATCTTTGCGTCTGTATTATCTATCTTGGAGGAAAGACGAAAATATAAAAGGGTTAATGCACCCAAAATAGGGGCACAGATTTCAATAAGTGTTAATATGTTGTTTGCTAATTCTGGGTTCATTTTTATTAATCCCAAGGAAAGTTAGGTAGAATCTCTTTTCTAGTGACCTTACCTTCTGTAGCTTTTTCTATTTTTATGCAGTTTAAACTAGAAGGAACAATACGCTCGTTTTTCCAACTTAAAATAGTTTGATATGAAACCCCAACTTTTTTCGCTAACTCTTTAGCGCCCCCAGCAATTTCAATAGCCTTCAAAATAGCTTCTACATTTTGCTTATAAGATTCCATTCTTTGATTCCTTTAGCATTTCTAAAACAGAAAATTAACTGATTTTTGTATGTAAGTCAAATAACTGCAGCATTTATAATTTTACCCTTGACTATAATAAACGCTCCATTTATTATAACTTCATAATCCACTCAATCAGGAGGAAGAATTGATCAAACTAAATGAAAAACTAAACACCCTATCAACTTTCTCAGACGCGCTGAGACTCAAGAAAGACCAAGCCACAGAAGGGTATGCCGACTTAGTCTGTCTGTTGGCAAGAAGTCAGGGGTTTGAGGTGGAAGGAAAGCTGTATAGGGATCTGCACCTTTATACGTGGTTATTCCTGGATCACAGAATTGATTTTCAGGAGTACAGAGAGGCGATGACGTCTGTTCTGATGCCCGATACCAGGGAGGAATGGGTCAATGAGCTGGAATGATCTGAGTACAGGCGGGAAGATTTTTGTTGTGGTCTTTTACCTTGGATTTTTTTCTTTCACGGGATGGATGGTTTACACGATCTGTCAGGAAGAAGACGCCAAAAAAGCCCAGCAGAAAATACACCTCATAGAGAAAAAAGAAAACAACAGGGAGCATTAAATGACTGATTTTTGGGATGATCTCCCTAGATTCTGGAAGACCATTCTTGCTGTGTTTTTGATGGCAGTTTTATTCATGGCTGGACGATACGTTTACAACCAAGGCGTGGAGGGCGAAGAAAAAACCCTTGATGCGGAATGCCTAAGAGATAACCTCTCTGGCAAGAACAAGCCGATGAAAGACTGCAGTAAAGAAGCCGTGAGAAAGAGAAAAGAACAACAGGAGAAAGGAAAAACAAATGGAAGATAAGAAAACAAGGCAGCAGACGGAAGAAATGATTGTGGAAGCATTAAAGCATATTTATGACATGGTCCGTTATGCCAATACGCTTTCAGCCATGGGCTGGAACATGAAACGGTGGTTCGAGAAAAGGCAGAAAGACCTCAGCAGCGTCTCTTAAAACACCCTATTTTACCTCTTAATGGAGAAAAATCATGATGAATCAATTGAAAAGAAAAGTTGAGAGAACGGCAGAATTGGTAGCCCTTCGTCCTCTCACCGTTTACCCAAAACTCCCCTTATCAACAGGGGAGCATGTCCCCAACAAGAAGGAGAAACAAGGACGCTCTCTTATGGCACGAAATGTCTTAGAAAGCAAGGTGAATCAATTACAGGAGCTGATCGAGGACTTTGAGACCTCCATCCCGTTTGATGAAGAGATTGAGTGGTGTCTTAACGGACTGAAGGACTATGCCAAGTCTTTGCATGAGATTGTCGAAGACTACCACCACTTCTCTGAGCGCGCCGCTTAAGGAGATCAAGCCATGATGGATCGTTCTCGTGGAATAGGCGGCTCAGACATAGCCGCCCTCCTTGGCATATCTCCTTGGAAAAGTTCGCTTGGGGTTTACCTTGACAAGATCGGAGAAAGCGTTCAGGAAGACAAGCCTCATCTTAAAAAAGGCAGGGAAGCTCAAAAGGCTGTTCTGCGCTGTTATGAAGACTATGCGGAAACGCTGATTGAGAAAGAAGACATTGAAATTATTCACCCTGAGTATTCTTTTCTGATCGGCAATGTTGATGCGGTCACCAACAGAGGCAAAACCTTTGTAGAGGCTAAAACAACCTCTCGGGGAATCAAAGACTGGGACTTTCAGATACCCCCTTATTATCGAACTCAGGTGGCGTTCTATGCCGCTTTAGGCAATCCTGATTATGTGGATATGCCTGTCGCTTACTGGTTCAAGTACTCTGAGGACAGACCAGAAGTAGAGCACTTTGCCAGTCTGACTTACTGGCGAGATGAGCCTTTTGAAAAGATGGTCATCGACTGTGCGGTAGACTTCTGGGAATCTCATGTGTTGAAGAGGGTTCCCCCAGAGCCTCGTACGCTGGAAGACATCAGAAAACGCTATGCTGTCTCCGTTGATACGAAGATTCTTGCAACCGATGAAATCAAGAAAAACATTCAACAGCTGGCTGAGCTTAAGAAGCGTCGTGAAGAGATTGAAAGGCAGGAAGACGAGCTAAGACTGAACATCCAGATGTTTATCGGAGAAAACTCTTTAGTTGTTGATGAAGAGGGGCGTCCTCTCGCTTCTTTCAGAAGTCAGAATAAATCCTCCGTTGACTCTACGCGGCTCAAGAAAGAGCATCCTGCGCTGATGGAACAATATCAAAAGAATTCAACAGTGAGGGTTTTTAAACTCTTGGGAAAGGAAGTGAATCATGCAGCCCCAACAAGCATACAATGAACAGAGTAACGTACCTGTCAGAACAGGGATCAGACAGTATCTGGAACAACAACAGCAGCGCGTTGAATGGCTTCTGGATGGTTCAGAGTATATCCAGGCCAGATCTCTGATCAACAAGTTTCTGTTTGCTTTGAGTCAGAGTGACAAACTCATGAAGTGTGACAGTAAAAGCGTTTTACAGTCGCTTCTGTTTTGTGCTGAAAAGAAAATGGCGCCGATTAATGGCAAGATTATTCTGGTTCCTTATGAAACAAAAGAGGGCGTCAAGTGTCAGGCTCAGATGGGCGTCCAGGGCATTCGGGAGTTGATTCGCCGTAACCCCGAAGTGAAAAGAGTCGGCGGCGATATTGTCAGAGAGAAAGACGAGTTTAAACTGATATCGGGTCTGGAACCTTCCATCCATCATGTCCCTGATTTGAAGGGAGACTCACCCATTACCGGATCTTATGCTTTTGCTGAGATGCGGGGAGGAGGCTATATCATTCGGTATTGCAATCAGGATGACATTATGAAATCCAAGGCAGAGAGCAAGGGAAGTTCATCACCTTATTCTCCCTGGAACAAGTTTTACTCTGAGATGGTCCGCCTTGTGCCTTTAAGGAAACTTGCCAAGGAGTTGATTACTGATGAAGCTCCCACTTTTGATACAGCCTATGAGAAAGAAATCGGTCAGCGTAACGTCGTTCCTTTTCGCTCTCACCAAGAAGTTATAGATCAGGAAACGGAGGTGGTTGAGTATCTGCAGGATGAGCCTTATGAAGATAGGGAAGGTGAGATATGATCGGGAGATTGAAACAATACCTCTTCCGTAAATTTGGTGTGAGGTTTAAGGGGACAGTGTATACTGTCTATTCGAGAGATCTTTAAAGGAGGAGAAGATGACGTACCCTAAATATGAAGAAGACTTTTATGGGTGGATACAGGCCAGCATTGGTTTATTGCAACAGAAGAGGTTTGATGAGATGGATATAGAGCATTTGATAGAGGAGTTGGAAGATATGGGTAATAATAAGAAACACGCTTTGATTTCAAGGCTTGCCCAGTTAATCTTTCACCTTCTCAAATGGCAGTATCAGCCTGACTTTAGGGGAAGAAGTTGGGAAGGTAGTATTAAAATGCAACGCATGGAAATTGATGAACTTCTTAAAGATAATCCAAGTTTAAAAAGTAAAATAAAAGAAGAAATTCCGATTTCTTATAAAAAAGCAAAATTACTAGTTCAACAAGAAACACCTATAGATTTGAAGATTCTGCCAAAAGAATGTCCCTATACTCTTGAACAATGCCTGGATGACGAGTTCTATCCTAAGTAGGCAGTTTTCATTTAGATTAAGAAAAAGGAAACCCATTATGAATACACTCTGGAAAAAGCTTACCATCCTTATGCTTGGGTTTCAGATATCGGCTTATGCTGTTGATCAAAATCCTTCCGGTATTGTCGAGATGTATCCTAATGAGAAGCCTCAATATAAAACACTCTTAATTTATAACGATCAAAGTAACATCGGGTTTGAAGAAGGAGAACAATTTATTTTTGGTGAATATACAAAAAATCCAAGAATGCAAAAATCAATGGGATATGTAGAAAAAACTTTTGCAGATAAAGGCTTTTTAGTTCTTCCTATTGGTTTTTATTGGGATGAATCTGCCCTCAAAATTTTTGGCATTCCTCAAAATAAAGATATCAATAAATATGTGGCTGTTTTCATACATTATAACGAAGAAATATTGACTCCTGATTTAAAAATCAGTCCTCATATGCCCTCTTTAATCAATGGTAAATGGGAAAGGGAACCCATTATGGAGGGGTCATGGAAGTATATTCAAAAAGCTTTGGCATGGATGTATAGAGAAGGTTCTTATATAAAGCTAAAAAACAATGAAGAAAATAAGTTATTCGATGAGTTTCAAAAAAAGGTAAAAAATATGAAACTTAACAGTTTTTTTTACCGTGTAGATTTTGTGATCAATGGTAGTGGAGATTGTTGTCTTAATATCCTATATGATCAAGAACCGGAAAGGGATGACTGTGAAAAATTTTTAAGGGCATACTTCATGTTTTAAGTTTTTTATCATTTTTTATGCTGCTTCTGGCCAGATAGTTGCTGAACAATATCCGCAGGAGTCTCTTCAAAGTCAAAACGGTTTTTCCTTTGAGCTTTCTTATACAATTCCTCAAATTTTTCTGGATTAGCTTTATGTAGAGTTTTAATTTCGTCTTGTGTATATCGGGGACGATAATCTGGAGAAGTTTCCCTACCACTAGTTGTTGCGTAAATACGATTAACATTATAATGACCACTAGCAGGTAATAGACCAAATTCCCGATCACGTTCCATTTTTGGATTTCTGATAGTTTGATATTCTCCTCGAACAGGCCGAGGACTGTTAGGGTTTTCCACAATTGGATCTTGTATTTCCCAATCATACTTTTGTTGACCTGGCCGTTTTGTAAACTTTGTTAAATTTACAGCATGAAGAGCGGGAGGTTCACCAAACACAGGAATAACTACCCTATTTTTTCCAGATTTATCTTTCTCTTCAGGGTTAGGAATCCTTTCTGGAGAAATATAATCTTTTTGGCCAATCACTTTCTTTCCTACTCTGCCAGAACCTTGCCCAGACAAAGGCTCCCATTTTTGCGTTATTTTTCGAAGCTTAGCCCCTCCTGCCTCTAGTACATCTTTTGCAGCAATAGTTCCTGTTTCACCTGCTTTTGTTAAAAAGTCGGGAGAATTATAAGGTTTTCCTTTATACATACTTATAAATTCTTGTTCCATTTTGGAAAGCTTTTGTTGGCTTTGTTCTTTCTTCTCTAGGTCTGCTAATTTATTGGTAATATAGGGAACAATGGCGTCTTTTTGATATTGTCTTGCGCCAGCCGCTGTAGGGGGATAGCTATTTTTGATCTCAGGATTCCATTTATGAAGTCCAGAAAATCCTGCCATCAAACCACACTCTCTATTGCCCTCCTCTATTCCTTGGGGAATATGGGGGGTAGGAGGAGTAGGCTCTGAAAATTTTTTTAGATATTCTTGATAGCCATATGCAGCACTCACCGTATCAAGGTTTTTCCCCTTCTTCCATTCTTCAAAACTTTCAGGACTATACTCCCTCAATCCTGTTTTTGGATTAATCTGCTTGTGCCCATGATGGATAGCTTTATCGAGCATCTTAGCTGTTTTAGACCCAATGAGAGCAACCTTTGTATCACCCCCTCTGCCTTTTTTAGCCAATGCTGCTGTTCGTCTTGCAAACGCTTGATGTCTGGATTTTACCTGCCCCCCTTGAGCATGATAACCTCTCGCGTAGTTTCCAAGTCCTCCCTGGTTTTCAGGACGCTGCTGCTGCATCTGATGATAACTCGTCAGAACATCGCCCATGGAGTGACAGGCTCTACTCTGAGGCAAGTTAGCATAGCCTCTGGAGTTTGTATGGGTAGGAAATTCCATACGATTGCCAGGGTTTGTGTTGCCCATCATCAGGCGTTCAGTGAGAGGATTGTTACTCATGGATTGATCTTTACTATTATGGGAGATTTTTAAGGTCTAAAGATAAAACGGCCTCAAAAATATCAGTACTCAACATAAAGCCATTATAGCATTCAACAGGGGATAACTTTAAGAAAATAAAGCCTTCCACAAGGGAAATACAGGCTTGTTAGAAGTCGTGTTACTACTGGTAACTGATAATTAAGGAGAGGATACTCAAATCCTCTCCTTAAATTCTTTATATCGTCTCATCCTGCGTTGTTACGGCAGTATCCAGTAACCTTACAGAATTATCGTTTTTAATATACATGTAAGCGGTGCTGGGCAGGTACACCTTGATATACGCCAGCTGGGTATAGGTTATGGGTGTTTGAAAATCACAGGCTGGCCTTCCTCCCTCCATATTATTGAATTTAACCTTAAACACCTTAAACACAGCATCAGTTGTTCCAATCTCAAAAGGTACGGTTTTATCCGGCACATCTCCATCGTAGGTACAATGGAAAAAAAACTCAGTCTCCGCAAACTGGGCATAGCCTGTCTCTGTCTTCAACAGTGGATTCAACGGCACTAAAACGCCTTTATCATCTCTGCATTCCAGCCCAATAGGAAACCCTGGCCTAGGAGGATTTTTATAAATGGAGATGAGTTGGCCCATAGGTTTTTTATCCTTTTCAGTAGTCAGTAACGGCATGGCAAGAGACGCATCAACCCAAGCTTCCGCGAGGTGCTGTTTCATCACCAGTGCTTTAAAAAGCGCGGAAGATGTCCCTTTTCTTAATCCCAGTATAGCAGAACTGTCGTATGAGTGCACGGCTTGCAAGCTTTGTTCCTGAGCATTTCCAATTGTTCTGTAGTAAAAAGTCTTGCCTGTCTCCTGGGCATAACGAGCCAGATGTTCAATACAGGACAGGGCTTCAGTTTTGGGATCCAGAGTCATTTGATCTTGAAGAGCCACTTCCAGGGGTTTCTGTTTTTCGCTTTGTGTTTCGGCAATCTGCTCATCGGCTTTCTCTTCCTTATGAGGATTCTGGAAGGTCATTTTAATATGCGTTTCACCGCGTCTGAGTTCAAAGGTATCTTCTACAGCCTGAGCATCTGTTACGCTCAAGCTTAATGCCAGGACTGAAAGTATTCTAAAAGACTTCATGATCTCTCCTCCTCCTTTTCTGATGAGATTGTGTCTGTTTCATAAAACAGGATGTATCCCATAATCAATAAGATTTTACCGTGGTTCTTCTCTTTCTGAATCCGAAACAGTGAGTTTAGCCAGAGTCTTGCCCATCATGTAATAGCCGCCTTTGGTGTTGCTTTGGAAAGTAAGGACTAAAATGGTTCCGTTTTCTGACATAGTCAAAAAGGTGTCCGTATCCTTGAAAGTAAAGTTTTTAAAGGAGTATTCTTTAGCATTTGGATAAGGAAACTTGTCCACTCTTAGATTCATTTCCCCCACTTGAATACGATCCAGAGTGATCTGATCGAGGGTAATGGCGTTGGTTGAATAAGGCGGATCTTTTTCCAGACTGATTAGCGTAGAAAAAGAAGACAGAATAGGGAAAACGTTACCAGAACTTCCCCCGGCTGAATAATCCGCGTCATAGCCATATTCATAAGCAAAGATGGGATACTTATTGCCAGCATAAGGATCTGATACAGAGCTTCCCATAACGGGGTATTGATAGATTTCGTTAGAGCGAATGGCGCAGGAACGGTTGATATTCGGGGTATCAAACCAGCAGTTATACTTGATGTTGTACACTAGCGCATGATTACATTCTTTTGCATTGCCTTTAGGGAACAGAATCCACCACTCCTGATATTGAATATTGACGAAAGAGGTAATCTTGGCGGCGTATTCCTTATTGAGATTGTTAAAGAACCACTGTTTGTTGGTCTCATTCTGCACTTCTGACACCGCACCATTATACTGATAGAAGGTATCATTGCCTACCCAGAAGAAGAAAGGTTCATAAGAGACAATAGATTTGGCGGAGATACAGGTTGTAATAGTGGAAACATAAGAAGCTACCCAGGTAAACAGACCTGGATCGGTTGTATAATCTATAGTTCCTGAAGGAGCATCAGTAATACGACTACGGGACGCTCTGACTAAAGAAGAGCCTGTCCAGAAAAGACCGCCAATTTCATTGCCAACACGCACGGGCGCACCATAAATAAAGTCCTGAGAACCAATAACAAAAAAGCTGTTCGGATTCCAGTAGTTGACGCAGTATTGCGTTTGAAAAGGGTTTTTATCACTAACATAAGGCAAAGCTGTATTCCAGTTCACTACGCCATTATTATTCAAAGCGAAGATGTAGCCACCAATGACGCAAATCCCATTATCAGCTGTTTGGAAGTCTGTTCTGCCAGAAGAATAGGCTGAGCCTTTCTGCATCATCGGAAAAAACGGTTTATACTCTTCATCATTATTATATTTTTGCGAAAGGCCGTAATAGATCTGACCTATGGAAGAATTGACCTGCGGGCCAGTATAAGGACTGCTATTGCTATTAGCTGTGGGAGCCACGTGCGCCAAGACAAAGCTGGTATTCTGGAAGTCATTCAGCGTTGCATAAAGAGTTTGAGGAGAAGGGTTGAAGATGTCTCTAAGTTCAGTTGTTGTTATTGTCCCTGAACCCGTAATAGAATTATCACGTCCTTTGGCAGAAGCTGACAGAAGGGAAACGCTAGAGAGGGATGTAAAAGGTTTATCACTAGGTGTTGTTTTATCTCCATTTCCGTTATACTCTAAAATAACCGTCTGGTCTGTCTTATCACTGGCTTTGCCGCTCACCTGCAGTGTAACTGGGAATAGGACGTCTATGCCAAACTGCAAATTAATTTTAATCTGCTGGGACGTAAACATTCCCTTAGCCGCATCAGACAAAGTAAAGTTAGGAAGACTAGATAGCCCTTCCGAGCCATAGATGGTATCGAACGACCAGACATTGAGGGGATCATCCTGATAGAGAGGTCCACTTTTGGGGCTTCTGTCTATAGATTTAAGAGCCGTGATGTTGGTTTTGGTATTCAGAGGATAGACCACAATGGCGTTTTCAGCGCGTCCACCCGGATAAAACACTTGATTGGGAGGCGTCAGAAGTTCTGTATTAGCGGCTTTTGCGGAGACAGCTATAACGGTATTATCAGGTCCTCTTGCGCTGAAAGGAAGAATCTCAATTGAAGTAATTTTGGTATATTTTTTATCCTTTGTATCCTGCGTATGTTTTCCAAGCAGATCATACTGCAGAGTTGTTGATTGGTCTACAGTGTCATTTTTACCAACAATATTAACTGTTACAATGGTTGAGACATCAATGCCAACATTTAATGTAAGAGATATTGCACTCTCTTGAAAAGGATCTGATTTAATTGTACATGTGCTTACTTCTCCAACACTGTCCCCCTGGTATCCCGCATAGATATCAGCCTGATAATTATTATTATCAATATTTTTTTCATCTTCTGTTAAAAACAGATTTTGAGGTATCTGCTTAGTGCCTTTGGTAAGCATCCTGTAGCCCCCAATCTTCTGAGGACGGTTTTTATAGAAGCGTACCCATTCTCCATCAATGTAAGTATTAGCGTCAAAAGGCGTTCCATCTCGCGTAATACCAGGTTCAGCATAGATATGTTGCGTCAATTTTGTCGGCATGGATTAAGCCTTTCCGTTTAAAAGGGTATTCAGTTTCTCTTCAAGGGTATTTAGTCTGGATTGAAGCTGTTCGTTTTCCAAGAGAAGATGCTTGGTCACTAAAAGTCCCATCTCCGCCAAACCATTCTTATTCACAGAAGGGCAGGACTCATACGTGCCGTAGACAAAGACTAGATCAGGTAACTCTTCGCCTGCTTTGGGTTTGACCTTCAGTTCTTTTGCTGAAACGGACACAAGAGAGACTTGGTACTCTTTATCCTGTTTGTCATAGAGTCTGACTTTTGCATCCTCGAGGAGATTACCTTCCTTGTCGTAGACTTCCAAAGAAAGAGGATCAATCTCCTGTTCTAGTTTTAAAGTCCATATAGAGAGTCCTTCATGAAATACAGTTGCTTTCTGGTAGATGTTGCGGACAAAGTCATAGGTATTATTAACAAACTGAGGAAGAACTTCAGCCAGTTCTTCAGCAAAGACGCCGTAATAGGCTAACCCTCCTTCCCATAAGCTTTTCATTTTATATTTATGAAAAGGAATCCTTTTAAGATGATCGATGACTTCCTGAGTGGCATTATCTTCATCGCTAATAAGAATTTTGATTTTACGGGATGATGTTACGATAAATTCCTTTTTAGACCAAATGCGTTCGGTTGCTATTATTGAAAGTAGATCCTTGCCACCCGCCTCTTCTTTAACAAGAGAGTCATCTTTCTTAGTTGCATTAACAAGAGCTATAGCATTACCCCATCCTTCTGATTTACTAGCTGGGATATTAATAGGAGCATTAAAAGTTATAAAATTTTTCTGCGGAGGTGTAGTTGTGGGTTGTGTTGCAAAATTATTATCAATCTTATTGACATAGAGGGTTTTTTGACTTGATTCTGTATCGGTTTTTGGACCAACATATATATTACCACTTGAAGCTATATCGCCATCTGCGAGGTCTTTTGGTGCAGTCCCTGTATAGATCTTGCCGCTTGAAGTGGATATGTCGTTACTAGCCTTTAAAGTTGTAACCGTAGGATCACTGGTGGCACTCCATTCATTGTTTCCTTTGTAATTTAATACAGAATTTACAGAGGGGGTTCCTGTATTTTGCCATTGATTAGTGGGGTTCCAATAGGGAAAAGAATTATCTTTTAATTGATAAAGATTAAATGCCGTAGCGCTTTTTGAATCCGTTATTAGAATCTGCCCTGGATTCAGAGATACAAATTTTTGTCCTGTTCCTCCGTTTTTAGTTGGAACAATGGCATCTCCTAAATCAACAGTTGCATTACCGATAACGACCCAATCTCCTGACTGTTTAGAGGATGTGCTGGTATAATTATAGATAAGATAAACAGAAGCTGCGGATGAAAGGTTATAAGGTACACTTTTATTATTAATTGTTGCAGGATTGGGAGAATTAATAGTTAACGTTTTACTGGATTGGTTGACAAATCCCAGACAAAAGCCGGAAGCTAGATCTTTAGGGATAGGACCTTGGGGCGTTGTTTTATCAGAGATGAGATCCGGAAGGATTAGCGTATAGGCTTCTTCTTTAGTATAATCTTTTGGCAGCACAAAAACAGAATTGCGATCAGCGTATAAAAGACTTTTCTTCTCTCCTTCAAGAGTAACTACAGGTTGCGTGGTATCCAGAGGAAAAGGCGCATACGTTGGATCCTTGATTATGGAAGAGATGGTCGCTGTCGCTTTTTCATCATCAGACGAAACATAATTAGAAACCACAACAGATATGGTGGCGATATAACTTTTTGCTGTTGTTATCTTTCCATCAGGTATATCTCCCTTATTAAAAGTTTCCGTATTAATTGTTGGCACTGTGCCTTCTAAATAAACGCCTGTGAAGGCTATGGTGAAAGAACTAGGCGTACTTGAAAAACCCACATTCATTGTAATTTGTTGCTTACCAAAACTGTAAGCATAAGGAGACAGAACAAGGTTTATTGTTTTTGGATTTTCCTTCTTGGCCTCCACAACCTGCTGCGTTGGATTAAACAGAGGCGTATCATTTTTATTAGGATAAAGCGTATCCTGGACAAGCCCCAGACCCGCAAGGTTGACAGAAGGAAAAGGAGGCAATGTCCCTGCAATGGGAAGTCCTGTCCAGGCTAGTTTAAGATTCTTTGATTCATCCTGATAGCCGGTTAGAATGACCAAATAATTATTCGTTCCATTGGGTGAAGAAGGTGGAAAAACAGTAGCAATGGGAGTTGCCGTGGTATCCTTAAAGGAAAATAGAGAGAGCGTATTTTTGGACTGGTTGATGACCAAAAAAGACTGCGGATAAGAAGCAGAAGAAGTATCGGGCATAAAAATTGTCAACGTTCCTCCGCCCGTATTGGCTGCAGGAGCAAAGAGAACCTGAGAAAACGGATACTTCGTTGAAGGATTTAAAAAAGGCCACTCAAGCTGAATGACTGTTTCTTCTCCTTGTTTGGCATCAGGAAGCTGAAGTTCTCCTCCAAAACCAGTCTGCACAGGAGAAGTTTTAAACTGATTTTCGTAACCGGTAAATGACATGTTTAGACTCCGGAAGAAGAGGGGGAAGGAATTGTTTTTGTGGTGATATCGGCTGTACGGTCTAAAAGACGGGATAGATCATAGTCATTGAGAACTTTAGCACGATCTTTGTATTTATCTTCCCAGATTTGGGAATCCTGAAAGTTCTTGAGATACATCTGCGCTTTGGACATAGAGAGATAAAACAGCAGATCAGGAGCATTCTGCGTGATCCAGTTGGTCTGGTTATTAACCGTCAGAGGGGTTACTTTTGAATAATAGGCCAGCTGAAACGGATAGGCTTTGTCAGGCGCAGGAAACATCTGAATATAGTTATAGGAGTAGTCCGTATAATACATAGGAGGGCCAATCCTGAGATTCTGGTTGTACTGTAGTCCGTATTCGTAGGAAATACGTTCTATAACATGCACAGTGTTCCCAAAATCCGTATACGAGAGGGTTAAGGTTTTCCCCCATAAGGCAGGCTTGGGATAAGTACTATTTCCTATCGTAAAGTTTCCTGTAACATATTCCTGGGTTCCCAACGTGGGCACATCCAAGAAGATCTGCTGTTCAGCAAGCGTAATAAACGTTGGAATTTGCAATACAAAGTCTGTATCCGTATCGCGTCTATTACACCAGGCAAGAATGGCATCAAAAAGACCGTCGTAAGAGTTGAGGGGCATATTGGAAATCCTTTCAAGTAAATTACTCTTTAACCTGTTGCGTTTGTTACAGTTCCAATTTCCACCTCAGTTCCCCCAGGAGCATTCATGTACAAAGTATAGGTATAAGATCCTGTTGATCCTGTTCTTTTTACATATAAAGCTATAGAACCCGCTACAGGAGTTGCTGCATCATTACTAGTAGAATCAAGACCAATAGAGGCTACTGAACCTCCTTGTGTCTTCCCAACATGCAGAGAGTAAGAAGGAGCATTTCCATTTCCTCCAATATTACCGATGCCAACATTAGGATGGAGAATTCCTCCTCCATTAGTACCTCCTAATTGCATTGTATGGCTTGCTTTTGCTTTAGCGTACGTCCCTATTGCTGTAGCATTAATTAAATCACCACTACCAACATCTGCATTATACCCCAAAGCACTATTCTGGGAACCAGTCGTGTTTGAATAAAGAGCACCCCTTCCCAAAGCACTATTATGTGTACCACTCGTGTTTGAATAAAGAGCCTCCTTCCCCAAGGCACTATTCTCATAACCATTCGTGTTCAAATTAAGAGCAGCCTCCCCCAAGGCACTATTACTGTGACCAGTCATGTTAAACTGAAGAGCCCTAAAACCAAAGGCACTGTTACTGCCACCAGCCTCATTTGAATAAAGAGCCTCAAAACCAAAGGAACTATTCTGGGAACCACTCGTGTTTGAATAAAGAGCAGCCTCCCCCAAGGCACTATTCTGGGAACCAGTCGTGTTTGCCTGAAGAGCAATATAACCAAAGGCACTATTACCGGAACCACCCATATTTGAATCAAGAGCCTTAGAACCAAAGGCACTATTACCGGAACCACTCGTATTTGAATCAAGAGCCTTAGAACCAAAACCGGTGTTGCTATGTCCACCAATATTGGTTGAAGTTCCCATGGCTAAAATGGAGTTAGAGGTATCATACTCATAAGGAACAGAAAAACTGCCTCCACCACCATTAGTCCAGGAGAGCTGAGCTATTCCTGCGGTACCATTTGTTGCTAAGACTTGGCCATTTGTGCCAGCATTGTTGGGAAAAATA
>Ga0196964_10000344_pt1 | contig 31670 bp, 25 predicted proteins | sample S1_10metaG_FD_148615 | JGI IMG/M metagenome (GOLD analysis project Ga0196964, IMG submission 148615) | Soil microbial communities from Anza Borrego desert, Southern California, United States - S1_10 | ecosystem: Environmental > Terrestrial > Soil > Desert | place: USA: California | collected... | reverse complement strand
AGGCTGAAAGAAAGAAGTGTCCAGGTTCATTTTTCCAAATAGCTTCGAAAATTCGCCTGTTTTGTCCATGAACCATTGATTTTCTGCATCGGCTTCCTGGTTATGCATGGTGAGTAAATGATTGCCCGGGAAATTGACGATCAGATCCCAGAGTTCATCCACTACAGAATAAGGCGCATGAGGTACTATAGAATTTGATTCAATGGGAATGGAATAGTACTGTGCAAAGGCTTTGAAATATTCGAGACTTCCCTGGAATCGTTGTTGAGCGATGGCAGGATTAAACCCACTGGATTCTATGAAATTATGATAATAGATACGGCCTTTTGTTTTTTGAAGCAAGCTGTATGCATTATTGCAAATATCCCCGGCGGCAACTATGCCATTAGCCATCATTTCATCTTCCGCCATTGAAATCGCCTGTAGTATCTGTTGTTCTGGAAAATGTCGCTGATTAACCACATTAAGAATAAAATCCACCAATCCAGTATGTTCAGGGATCAAATCCTTCATGTGACTAAGCTCCAGATGGCAGTGGCAATTAATAAATCCGGGAGATAGAATACCATCGTATATTTCAATCTCATCACCTGCGTCCACTTCTTTCAATATCTCGATTATTTTACCTGAATCATCAGTGATAAGTACATTATCACCTTTCAATAATTCATAACCGGTAAAGATTTGGTCAGCCTTGAATTTTCTAACAGCCATATCGTAAAATACCAAATACCAAATACCCAATACCAAATTCCAGCTGAAATAATCTGGTATACCTTACAGGTAAGTAGTACTACTTTTGCGAAATTTGTGATTTGGGAATTAAATATTTGGGAATTCGTTTTTTATGATTGATAAACTGGAAGCAATAAAAGCAAGATTTGAACAACTGGGCGTTGCGTTGACCAATCCCGAGATTGTCAGCAACAACAAAAAGTTCGCAGAAACCAGCAAGGAATACCGTAGCCTGGAAAAGATCGTTTCTGCCTACCGGGACTATCGCAACCTACTGGATGATATAGAATTTTACAAAGAGGCGATAAATGGGAACGATGAAGAGTTAAGGGAATTGGCAAAAATGGAATCCCCTGCGCTCGATGAAAGGAAAACGCAAATGGAATCGTATATCCGGCAACTGCTTATTCCAAAGGATCCTCAAGATGAAAAGAATGCCATCCTGGAGATCAGGGCAGGAACCGGTGGGGATGAAGCCAGTTTATTTGCCGGAGACCTGTTGCGTATGTACATACGTTATTGCGAAAAACGGGGTTGGAAAACAGCCATTCTCAGTGAAAATGAAGGAACTGTTGGTGGTTATAAGGAAGTGCAACTTGAAGTGATCGGGGACGAGGTTTACGGCACCTTAAAATTTGAAAGCGGGGTTCACCGTGTTCAACGTGTTCCTGATACAGAAGCATCCGGGAGGGTCCATACCTCCGCCGCTACTATCGCAGTGATGCCTGAGGCGGAAGAAGTGGATTTTGAATTGCGTGAAGCAGATGTGAAAATGGAAACAGCCCGAAGCGGGGGGGCAGGTGGGCAGAATGTAAACAAAGTTGAGACTAAGGTAATGCTAACCCACATTCCAACCAGGACTGTGGTTGTTTGCCAGACCGAAAGATCTCAATTGGGGAATCGTGAAAAAGCTATGCAAATGCTGCGTACCAAATTATATGAAGAACAGGTCCGCAAGCAGGAGGAAGAAATTGCCCGGCACCGAAAAAGCCTTGTAAGTACGGGCGACCGGAGCGCAAAGATCCGTACCTATAATTATCCACAAGGTCGGGTTACTGATCACCGCATAGGGCTAACGTTATATAATCTTGCCGAAGTATTGAATGGTAATATTCAGGAACTTATTGACGCCTTGCAGTTCGCTGAAAATTCCGAAAAATTGGCCAGGCAGAACTAAAAAAAATCACTTTAAATCAAATGTTAACGTTTTTGGCACGGATTTTATAATTCATTAGGAACGAATGAAGTTCATTGCCAGATAGCAGGCGGCTGTAGTAAAAGGAGCAGGTGGATTTACTGTTGGGTAGCATTTAAACTTTCATTAACAGCCGACTTCATACTATCGGCAATAAATTTGCGTTAGACTATTACAGATCTTATTATAAAAGCAGTCAATTTTCTCATAAGCAGTTAGTTTTGGTTGCGACCCCTGTTTCCACAGGGGTCTATTTTTTTATATACCTTCTACTACTATAGACAAATCCTAACCCGCAACCTGCTGCATCTGCGATGATATCCCCTGCATCAAAAGATCGATTCGGAATTAAATAATGCTGGATGAATTCCATCACAACTCCGTAGAGTAAAAATATAAATGCTATAAAAAAATAGATGCTCTTTTTACTACGAGTTTCACGAAGTGGATTGTGTAATTTTTTATCCCTGGAACTTTTTGATTTATTAATCGCCCATCCCGAAAGCATTCGGGACCAAATAACGACCATAATCAGGAACAACCCAAGATGCACCCATTTATCAAACCATATCTTATCCAGCCAGTCTTCCTTCGGGAATGACGTGCCCGGAAGGGTGAGAAGGATGGTAGAAATTATAAGCCAGCCAAATGGGAGAATGAACCGGATCAATGAGGAATTCTTTCTACAATAATACCGCTTAGTTCAGGAGTTAAAAAGTTGAAAGCTGTAAAGGAAGCCCGGCAATAAGACTAACAACTGTCGACTAATGGCTAAAGAAGGAGCCCCCCGAAGAGGCCCCTGTTAACCAACTATAGAACCAAAAACTACTATAGCTAATTATATAACTGACATACGGAATCACCTGCTAGCTGGATTTGAAAAAAAAGCGAGAAGAAAATAACAAATAGAAAGTAATTAATAGGCCATAATTTCTCTATTCACCACTATTACTGTCACTCCCTTTTAAAGTCCTCCCATTACATACATCCTGCCCTCGGGGGTTGAGATATCAGCCCGGTCCTTTTTTTCCAGGGTAATGGCAAAGGCCTGGGCTCGGCTGGCATTTTTCATTCTTACCAATAATTTTTTTTGCCTGATATCGTAGTCCAGCATGCCCAGGTCTATTGGTTTGCCATCCAGCAAGGCCCAGAGCTGATATTGCATATCACTCGGAGGAGCCGGGAGATTGTTTGCTAATAAATATACATCGTGGGAAACGGTATCCCAATACACTGTTGCATAAGCTTGCGGAGCAGCTTCCATGCCTTTTAGCGAAGCCATCCTGACATCGGGGTCGCCTTTTAAAATATTCATGCTGCTGTCCAGCTCATTCAGACGGCTAATAGTTTTATTATAGTCTGTTTGAAGTTCTTTATTCTTATTGTAAAGGTTGATATTGAAATATACACTGCCTGCCAATAATAACACGGAGGCGGCCACAGCATACCTGAGCCAGCCGGGGCTTGATTTTATTTTTTTCTCAAATGGTATGTGTTGGGCATTATCGAAATTTACCTGGTAAAGAATGTTCTCTTTAATACCAGCCGGAGGATCGATCGCATTATCCATGGCCTGTTTCTCCAGGGAAATTTCAAATGCATTCCTGGCTTCAACCAGCTCCGGATATTGGAGACACAATCTTTCGAATTCCGCACGTTCTTCTGCCGAAGCCAGTCCAAGCACATAGCTTTCAATGATACCACTCGTTATGTATTCTTGTATGTTCACTTGTTATTTGATCATGGTTCTTAATTCGGACAAAGCGCTCCTGATCCGGGTTTTTACCGTGCCTAATGGCATGTTGAGGATCTTTGAGATCTCTTCGTGAGTGAATCCCTGGAAATACGACAAATCAATGAGCGTTCTCCATTCTTCTTTCAATTGGCTAAGCACTTTTTTTAGGCCTACATCGCGCACGGAGGATTCAGTTACAGGAGCAGCAATCTCGATGGTCTCATCAATTGCCAGGTTTTTTCTCGATTCCCGGTACCGTTTTGACCTCACTTCATCAATGGCCGCATTTCTTGCGATATTCAACATCCAGGTGAACAGCCTGCCTTTTCCCGGGTCATAGGAACTGATCTTATTCCAAATGTTCACAAACACATTTTGTAAAACATCCCCCGATGTTTCCCTGTCCATAAGGATACCGCTAACAACACCGAATAATGCCCCGGAATAGTTATCGTACAAATAACTAAAGGCATGGCGATTCTTTTGCTGAAGCAAAGTAACCAGTTCCTGTTCACTATATGTAGTCTTCAGGCTCAATCAGTTGGTTAATAAATTCCCGTCTAATTTACGAGGGATAGCTCTGAATGGATTTTATCCAACCAGGGCTTCATAGGCTGCGGAATCCATCAGGGAGTTCAGTTCGTCGGGATTGTCCACTTTCATTTTCACCATCCAGCCTTTACCATAAGGATCGCTATTCACCAGCTCAGGGGCATTGGCCAATTCGGGGTTGAGTTCGGTAAGCGTGCCGCTCATGGGAAGAAAAAGATCAGATACTGTTTTTACCGCTTCAACTGTACCAAAAACAGTTCCCGCCTGCAGGGTCTTCCCCAGGGTTTCCACCTCCACATAAACGATATCGCCTAACTCCCGCTGGGCATAATCGGTGATCCCGATCGTGGCCACATTACCGTCCAGCTTTACCCATTCATGATCCTTAGTATAGTGCAGGTCCGAAGGAAAATTCATAAAGTTGATTTTGGCTGCAAATATGGGGGATTTCAGTCATACAGTTCTCAGTCTGTCAGTTCTCAGCCTTCAGTTAATCTTTAGCGATCAGCCTAATTTACGGGTGAACATTTTTTAAGGTCTTCACCGGCATTTTTCTGCCGTTCGTAGCAGGTTTTGCGCCATTGGTCGGTAAGTGGTTTACAAAACTGTGACAGTACGGTATGTTTGTGGCGCCTTATCAAAAAAAATAGGCTTGTATATGAGAAAGTTAGTTTTCAGTCTGATCGTATCATTAGTAATTACCGGAACATTAAATGCCCAGATCACAGGGGTGGTGAAGGACCCGCAGGGTAAGGGCATGGAAAAATCCACCGTTTCCCTTTTACGAGCCAACGATTCTTCAGTTGTGAAGCTGGCCGCCAGTGCAGATAATGGCCGCTATAGTTTTCAAAATATTCAGCCGGGACAATATCTGGTAAAGGCCACTCATGTGGGTTATGTGCAGGTATTTTCAGAAAGTTTTGAATATTCTGGATCGGGTGAGGTTAGCGTTTCAGAAATAACTATCTCCAAGACAACAGGGGACCTGAAAGAGGTGACGCTTACTTCTAAAAAACCAATGATCGAAGTAAAGGCTGATAAAACAATTCTTAATGTGGAGGGTACCATTAATGCAGTGGGAAACGACGCTCTTGAATTGTTGCGCAAAAGCCCGGGTGTCACTCTTGATAAGGATGATAACATCAGCCTGGCAGGAAAGAACGGGGTGCAGATCTATGTAGATGGAAAACCAACTCCTCTGGCGGGTGCAGACCTGGCTTCTTACCTGAAAAGCCTTCAATCGGCCCAGATCGAAAGTATCGAGATCATTACCAATCCTTCGGCAAAATATGATGCTGCAGGAAATGCTGGTATCATCAACATACGACTGAAGAAGAACAAAGCATTTGGTACAAATGGTTCCGTAAATGCGGGATATAACCAGGGAATTTATCCAAAATATAATGCGGGCATAGCGCTTAATCACCGCAACAAAGGACTCAATATTTTCGGAAACTACAATTACAATAAGAACAGGAACCAGTCGAATTTCAAGCTGTATCGTGAGTTGCTGGATTCGATCTTTGATCAAAAGAATATTTTTAATAACGAGGGGAGAGGACATAGTTTCAAGTCCGGGCTTGATTATTTCATCAACAACAAACACACTGTCGGGATCCTGGTGAACGGTAATATTTTTGAAAATGAATCAAGAACTGAGAGTCGCACCAATATCATGTATAAACCTACCAAGGCTACCAATCGTCTGCTGTTTGCGAATAACCGGAGTGTGACGGAAAGAACTAATATCAATATCAACCTGAACTACCGGTATGCTGATACTTCAGGAAGAGAATTGAATCTTGATGCTGATTATGGCTTATTTAATATTGACAATAATCAGCTTCAACCCAATTTTTATTTCACTGCAGATGGCAGCACCCTGCTCAGCCAGGCTATTTACCGGTTTATTTCTCCTACTGAAATCGACATCTATACGCTTAAAGCAGACTATGAGCAAAATCTAAGCAAGGGCAGGCTTGGAATTGGGTTTAAAACTTCGATCATCAATACCGAGAATAATTTCGGTAGGTACAATGTTCAGCAGCTTAATCCCGAAATGAAAACATTGGACCTCGATCGAAGCAATCAATTTGATTATAGCGAGAACATCAATGCGATCTATGTCAATTACAATAAGCAGTTAAAAGGGGTGATGTTCCAGGTTGGGCTGCGTATGGAGAATACTCATTCTACCGGCGAATCGTTTCCGTTAAATGCAGATGGTTCTGTGAACAGGTCAAACCCCCTGATCTTCGAGCGAAATTACACGGACCTGTTTCCGAGCGCAGCACTTACGTTCAATAAGAACCCGATGAGCCAGTGGGGACTTTCCTACAGCCGCCGTATTGATCGTCCGGCTTACCAGGACCTGAATCCTTTTGAATTCAAACTGGATGAATACACCTTTATGAAAGGGAACACAAACCTGCGCCCGCAGTATACAAATATTGTGTCATTGACGAATACTTATAAATATAAACTGACAACCACTTTGAGTTATAGCCATGTAAATGACGTGTTCACTCAATTGGTTGATACAACTGAAAGAACTAAAAGCTTCCTGACAAAAAAGAATATGGCTACGCAGGATGTTTTTAATCTGAGTGTAAGCTACCCTTTCCAATATAAGAATTACAGTGTGTTTGCAAATGTAAATGCAAACTATTCACATTATCAGGCAGACTTTGGTGGAGGTACGCGGGTCGTGGATCTTGATGTGTATTCTCTCCGGATTTTCGCGCAGAATAGCCTGAAGATCGGGAAAAAGGGATGGACAGCAGAGTTAAGTGGCTGGTATAATTCTCCCTCTATCTGGCAGGGTACTTTCAAAAGCAGCGAGATGTGGAGCGTGGATGGAGGAGTACAGAAAACATTATTCAAAGGAAAGGGTAATATGAAAGTTTCTGTATCGGATATATTCCATTCGATGAAATTTTCAGGGAGAAGCGAATTTGCAGGTCAGCTAACAATTCCCAGCGGTTCATTCGACAGCCGCCAATTGCGAATGAGTCTTACTTATAGATTCGGTAGTACACAGGTAAAGGCTGCTCGTCAAAGAAAAGACGCTTCGGAAGAAGAAAAGAAACGTACGCAAGGTGGGGGAGGAATTGGGCAACAGTAAGTTTATTGTATATTGAAAATTTAATATTGAATAATGAGGCGGTCGTTGACCATGAAGAATTGTACAAGGAGCCAGGAATATCGAATGTTGAAGAGAATTATTAACTACCCTTGCATTCTTAAATCCTGGTTCCTGGCCCACCCGCTATAGAGTAAGCAAGGTTCGTTATTCATTTCTTCTTTCTCTTCACAAGTTTGGCCTTAATGATCTTTACATCTTCCAACGGTCTATCACGATCAGCCCCTTTGCTCGTTGGGACAGCAGCTATTTTATCAACCACTTCAATGCCTCTGACAACTTCTCCAAATACCGTGTAGTTCTGGTCCAGCTGGGGAGTGCCGCCGATGGTTTTATAATATTCTCTACGTTCCGGTGATATTTTTTTTCCGCTCAGTCTCGCGACCTCAATAGAATCCAGTTGATGATCAGTAAAAGTTCTTCCCTGCACTATGTAGAATTGACTTCCACTACTGGCTTTTTGTGGATTTACCTGGTCTCCCGTTCGCGCGGCGGCAATCACCCCTTTTTTGTGAAATAGCCCTACACGAAATTCAGCCGGGACCGTATAATTTGGCCCGCCATTGCCCAGGGGCTGCCCGGGTTTAGCTGATTTACTATTTGGATCACCTCCCTGTATCATGAAACTCTGGATCACACGGTGAAACAGAATGCTGTCGTAAAAGCCCGTTTTCACCAGTTTCAAAAAATTATCCCGGTGAAGTGGTGTGGAGTCTGAAAGCCTGATGACAATATCCCCATAGCTGGTTTGCAATAATACATCCCTTTTTTTCCGGTCTTTTTTAGTGACTACTGAATCCTGGGCAGAAACCAATAGTCCGGCAAAGAGCAAAAAATTAAGCATCCTAATTTTTTTCATCCACTAAAATTTAATTAAAGGGTATGGGTTTGAAAATATAAAAGAATATGATCCTTCAGGAAATTTTCCTGTTCCACCGGGTTCATGTCGGGCATCGGTTTTAATTGCCTGAAGTGCGGCCAGCCATCCGCGTCCTTTTTTTCCAGCTCATAATACCCACTTGGCGAAAGGAGGCTGCAAACAGCCACATGCATCAGGTCCTGCTTTTGTTCCTTGGTGAATTTTTCTTTCACCTGTCCAAATTCCTGTATGCCGATCAGGAAAAGGATGGCTTCCACATCCGGTTTTTTCCCAAATCGTTCCTGCAATTTCATCTCAAGATCCCACCAGCGTTTTTGCAGATCGTCACTTACAAACATAGCAGGCAAAGATACTTTGCACCTAACTAATTTAAATCACAGCGAATACAGCGAAACACAGCACAACACGGTCAATCCAGATCAACCCTTAAACCATTCAACTTTTAAACTATTAAACACCCTCTCTTACCTTTGCGCAAATTTCATTTGAAATGCTGCAGTTGCAGGTAATACGACAGGATCCACAGGCAGTAAAAGAAAGACTGGCGATAAAACATTTTCCCGAACCAGAATTGGTAGACGAAGTACTCAGGTTGGATGACGAACGCAGAAAGCTCCAGGCTGAATCCGATAATAATCTCTCTAAAGTAAATGCAGTTTCTAAGGAGATCGGACAATTGATGGCAAACGGACAAAAAGAAGAAGCGGAAAACAGAAAAGCGGTAGTCGCTAATTTGAAACTTACCCGTCAACCTTTATCCGAAAAACTCTCCGCTACTGAAAAAGAGCTGCAGGAGATGTTGGTCAGATTGCCAAATCTTCCGTTTCATTCTGTGCCAAAAGGAAAAACGCCGGCTGAGAATAAATTGGTAAAAGAAAACGGCAACCTGCCGACTTTGGCTGCCAATGCCTTACCTCATTGGGACCTGATAAAAAAATATGATATCGTGGATTTTGAAACGGGAGCCCTGATCACGGGTAGCGGGTTTCCATTGTACAAGGGGAAAGGCGCCAAACTTCAGCGTGCATTGATCCAATATTTTCTCGATTATAATATCGCTGAAGGTTATACCGAATATCTTCCCCCCTTGATGGTGAATGAGACAACTGCATTTGGAACTGGTCAATTACCAGATAAGGAAGGGCAGATGTATCATATGCGGGAAGATAATTTTTACATGATTCCTACTTCAGAAGTTCCCCTTACAAATATTTACCGCGATAAAATATTAAAAGAATCCGATCTGCCGATCAAAATGACCTCGTATACACCTTGTTTCCGGCGTGAAGCAGGAAGTTTTGGAAAAGAGGTACGGGGATTGAACCGGGTGCACCAGTTTGATAAAGTAGAGATCGTGCAAATCACGTACCCCGAAAAAAGTTATGAGGCTCATGAAGAAATGGTCGCCCATGTTGAAAAATTATTGAAATCCCTTGAGTTGCCTTATAGAATTTTAAATCTCTGTGGAGGCGATATGAGTTTTGCTTCGGCGCTGACCTATGATTTTGAAGTATGGAGTGCCGCGCAACAGCGCTGGCTGGAAGTAAGCTCGGTTTCCAATTTTGAAACTTTCCAGACCAATCGCATGAAGATCCGGTACAAGGATAGTAATGGTAAAACTCAATTACTTCATTCTTTGAATGGAAGTTCGTTGGCACTTCCGCGTATTGTCGCCTGCCTGCTTGAGAATAACCAGGTAGAGAACAAGATCAATTTACCGCTGGTGCTTCGGCCTTATACCGGGTTTGACATTATTGAATAACGAATAACGAATATCGAATAACGAATGTTGAAGTAGGGTTTGAATTTCAGATTTCGATAATCGATATTCGATATTCAGCGCAGCGTCTCCCTCGGTCCACCAATTGCATACGTCGCCTGCATCCGCGTTTTTTGTCCGGCGGTGAACATGAACATACATGCATCATCGGTATAATCCAAGTAATTCATGGTCATCATCGGGTGAACCACGCCGCCGCAGTTGCTATTCGCGGGGAATGGAGGGCATCCGAAATTATAAGTAGTGTGCAGCGGGGTATCATCCACGAAATCATTTCCACAAGTCGCGTCACCCCAGATATGCCGGAGGTTGAAATAATGTCCCACTTCATGCGTGGCGGTCCTCCCAAGATCATAGTCACTAATGTAGGTGCCTGCGGGATATTTTTCACGACTCCCGAACGCAGAATATAAAACTACTATTCCGTCAGTTTGCGGGTTCCCACCGGGAAACTGTGCATAACCAAGAAGATTTTGACCCAGGTTACAAACCCAAATGTTCAGGGTGGTTTCCGGGCTGGTGGGGTCAATGCCTCCCTGCTGGCTTTTTTTCATGCCGTCATTGATCGGCCAGCTGCGTTTATTGGTTTGTTTGCGGATCACATTTTCCAATACAAATCTGATATCTGTATTCCCGGAACGAACTGATTGGAAAACCGAAGGTGTATTATTGTAATCATCATTTCTTGCGGCGAAATCCTCGTTCAGCACATCGATCTGGGATTGGATCTGCTCAAGAGATATATTTTCTGCCGCTGTCCTGTACAAAACATTCACCACTACCGGTACTTCCATGATACCATTATTCAATAAACGATACGCATCGGGATTTTTTTGGAAATCCCGGGTAAAGGCCTCGATGGCATCCATACGCTGCTGCAGGGAAGGATCATCTTTTAATTGCTGCAACAAAACCTCATGGCTGGCACAATTCCGTTGGGAAATCGCTTTTATATCGTCATCACCCGCCGATTGATCATTGAGCGATTTTTGACAGGATGTGAAAAATAATAACGCTGCGAGCAGGAGAGCGAGTAGCTTTTTCATAACACTCATTTTTAGGTTTGGGAAAATGCGGAACTAAATTTATTTTATTTTCCAGTGCAAACAGCAAACCTTGCGGACATTTTATCGTCATATATAAATTCGTAGAACTACGAGTTTCTTTCATGAAAAGAATAACTATTATTTGCCTTGCCTGTATACTGATCCTGGCCTGTAGTAAGAATAATCTTCCAAATATTTTCCGCCGGGATGTGGAACCGCCGTCGTCAAAAACTGAATTAAGCAAAGATTTTGTGGCTGATGCTGACAGGGGAAAATCGATTTTCGAAAATCGGTGCGATCGATGCCATGGCTTGCATGAACCTATTGAATTTAAAGCGGATAAATGGAAAGCGATATTAACTCGCATGGCCCCGCGTGCGCGACTCAGTGCCGAACAAACAGCGAATGTATGGGCTTATTTAAAAGAGAAGGCAGCGAAATAATCATCACCCTTCGGAAAGCTCAGGATAGCCTCAGAGTGACAAATATCTTCAAAGATTGACCGGTCATGTCGGGGTACTCGAAGCATGACTCAAATCCCTTCATCAGTCGATATTCGATTTTCAATATTCGTTACCCTTTTGTTCATCACAAAGAACCAGGCTGGAGGAAACAGCGAAAGTATCATCATCCCAGGATATCCCGTCGGCATTTGAGGTGAGTCTTCATGATGACGGAGCAGCTGGTATTTCCGACTCGCGAGGTAATGATGGTCACTGTGACGGCTTAATTCAAACAGCATCAGTCTTCCAATAACATGATCGCTGTTCCAGCTATGCGCGGGCATGGCACGTTCATATTTACCATCATTCATCAATTTTCTCTGGAGCCCGTAATGTTCGATATAATTGACAGTTTCTAACAACAGGATCCCAATAGTAGCAGCGGCCAGGAAGTAAAGGGTAACTAACCAGCCGAATAGAAGAAAAATGGTGACAACAAATGCAAACTCGAGCAAGCTGAGTTGTATCATTTCGTTATAAAAAGAAACGACCGCTTTACCTTTTTTCCTGGTTTCGTTGTTGGCAATACGCCAGGCGTTGAGGTAACTGAAAATGATGGTCCGGAAATAGAATGAATAGATCCATTCCCCATATCGAGCACTGCTCGGGTCTTCCGGGGTAGCCACCCGTTTGTGATGACCTTTGTTGTGCTCGATAAAAAAATGTGTGTACAGTGATGTGAGTAATAGCGATTTTGCAAGGAATTGTTCAAATTTATTGACCCGGTGTCCCAGTTCATGTCCTACGTTAATACCGAATGTGCCGCAGGCAAGTCCCATTACCCAAATCCTTCCGACCGTATCGATCCAGCTCAGGGTATCGTATTTCATTCCATAAAGGAATTGGACCAATGCCCCGTATTGTAATACAACCACGATGTATAAAAAAACATCATAAGTTTTGTCAGACCTGGCCAGCTGCTCCTCTGCTTCGCTCAGGTTCCGGGGGTTTGGTTTTAGAAATAATTCGAGGAGGGGAATCACGATCCAGGCATAGATCAAGGGTAGCCAAACCATCCAGCCGGTAGTTCTGAGTGCATGAAAGGTCCCAATATAAATGATAAATGGAGACAGGTATTTAAAGGCCCGGTACCTCATGAAAAGACCTGCGGTTTTTTGCAAGTGTTAATCAAATTTAAAAATTAGCAGGGTGATTTCCCGTTTTTACGTCAAAGAGGGACTAGCTTTAAACTTATAAATTCATAACCAGTCAGATACTCAAATTTTTAGCCCATGTCGTCCAACCAGGTAAAAAACCAGCACTTACTTTGGCGAGCTGGTTTCGGGCCAGCTGTAGAGCAGCTACCAGATCTCGAAAAATATTCACCTAAACAATTCTTCAAAGCGTTGGTAAAGGCTTCAGACAAAAAACCAGAATATATTAACGTGGCAGACGATTACCTGAAAGGCTTGTATATGGGTATCGGGGAGCTTGGTCGTCAACAACGCAAGGAAATGGATAAAGATGAGAGAAAAAAGATCCAACAAAAAAACAGGGAGGGTGTACGCAATTTGAATATGTTTTGGATGCATGAGATGGTGAACACGGCTGCACAGCTCAGGGAGAAAATGGCTTTCTTCTGGCACGGGCATTTTGCCTGCCGTAACCTGAATGTTTTTTACCAGCAGGGATTGCTGGATGTGCTTAGGCGAAATGCGCTGGGAAATTTCGGGACGATGCTAAAAGAAGTTTCCCGTTCTGCTGCTATGCTAAATTTTTTGAACAACCAGCAAAACCGGAAAGATCACCCCAATGAGAATTTTGCCCGGGAACTGATGGAATTGTTTACGATGGGAAGAGGCAACTACACGGAACATGATATTAAGGAGGCTGCGAGGGCTTTTACTGGTTGGGGCTCTAATCTGAAAGGTGAATTCCAATTCCGTCGCTTCCAGCATGATTTCGGAAGTAAAACTGTTTTGGGACGAACGGGGAATTTCGATGGAGAAGAGGTGCTGGATATATTACTTGAAGAAAAGCAAACGGCCAGGTATATCTCGGGAAAAATCTATAAGTTCCTCGTAAACGAGCAACCCGAAAGCGAAAAAGTGGAATGGCTTGCAGATAGATTTTACAAGAACAATTATGATATAACAAAACTACTCGAGGATATTTTCACGAGTGAATGGTTTTATGATGAGAAAAATGTGGGATCAAAGATCAAATCACCGGTGGAATTGCTAGTAGGCATACAACGAATGTTGCCTATGAAGCTGGAAAATGAAGAGGCGCTGATGATCCTGCAACGGGTATTGGGTCAGTTGCTTTTTTATCCCCCCAATGTATCCGGCTGGCCTGGCGGAAAGGCCTGGATAGATAGCTCCAGCCTGATGATGCGAATGCGAATACCCAAACTGATCGATGATACAGACGAAATGAATGTGAGGCCGAAAGATGATGATGACCAGATGATGGGCCGCATGGATCCCGATGAGGAACCGAAAGCAAAGGCAGCGAGAATATCCGGTCGTGCAGGCCGCCCTATCAAAGCAAATGTTGATTGGAAAAAATACACGAAGAATTTTGAAAGCGTGCCTCGGGAAAAACTGGCAGAAACGATCTCTAAAATATTATTACAAACCAAGCAGGGAGTAAGCCCGGATTTGATCAAACAGTATTCAGATGAAACCGGGAGAGAGAATTTTATTAAGACGGCAACGCTGCAGATCATGAGCACGCCGGAATATCAGTTATGTTAAAAGCTGCGAGCCGCGAGTTTCGAGCCACGAGCTCGTAGCTCATAGCTCGAAGCTCAAAGCTTAATACTATGGTTATTAAAAGAAAAGAATTCATACAAATCGGTTCCCTTGCGACAGCTTCACTGATGCTGCCGAAGTTTTTAAAGGCTTTTGAAAGAAGGGATCTGCCAATCGTTCCTCCTGGTAACAAGGTAGTCGTGATCCTGCAACTGAGTGGCGGGAATGATGGATTGAATACCGTGATCCCCGTCAGAAACGATATTTATTATCGTTCGAGGCCCAAATTGGGGATACAAAAAGATAAAGCGCTTGCTTTAACCGACGAAGCCGCACTTCATCCCGCGTTGACCGCTTTCAAAGGGTTATATGACGATGGAAGTCTCGGCATTATCAATAACGTTGGATATCCCAACCCCGATCGCTCACATTTCCGGAGCATGGATATCTGGCATACAGCAAGCGACGCCACTGAATACTGGACCAATGGCTGGGTGGGACGTTATCTGGATGCACAATGCAAAGGATGTGACAAGCCGACACATGCTATTGAAATAGATGATGTATTAAGTCTTGCTTTGAAAGGAGAGGAGCTGAAGGGAATTGCCGTTAAGGACCCACGCAGGTTATATGGCACGGCAAATGAAAAATTTTTCCGGGATGTATTGAAGAATCACAAAGATGAATCCGGTGAACAGCCTGTAGATTATTTGTATAAGACCATGTCAGAAACCCTGTCTTCAGCTGATTACATTTTCAAACAGAGCCGGCTTCATCCTACAAGCGCGGAATACCCGAAGACCGACCTTGGTAGTAGCATGAAAACAATTGCTTCGCTGATCTTTTCAGACATTAATACCAAAGTGTATTATGTTTCTTTAGGAAGTTTTGATACCCATATCAACCAACAAATACAACAGCAGAATCTTTTCACGCAAATGAACGATGCGATCGGGGCTTTCGTAAAAGATCTTAAATCCAATAACAGGTTCAATGATGTAATGTTGTTCACCTTCTCCGAATTTGGACGGCGGGTTTCACAAAACGCGAGTGGCGGCACCGATCATGGAACGGCGAATAATATGTTCCTGGTAAGTGGATCATTAAAACAAAAAGGGATCATCAATCCATTGCCAGATCTTTCCGACCTGGATGAAGGAGACCTTAAGTACAAAGTTGACTTCAAAAATGTATACGCAACTGTATTAAAGAAATGGCTGAATGCAGATGATGTGGCGATACTCAAGAAGAAGTATGATCATTTGAATTTCTGTTGATTTGGTATTGTCATTCCGGCCTTGCGCCGGAATCTAATACATAAAAGAGATGCCGGGTCAAGCCCGGCATGTCATTTTAATAATCAACTCGATAACGTTTTTTACATCTTCTTTCTCCTGCTTATGGCAATCCGGTAAAGCACATAACACATCAGTGCAAAGAAAGCAACGCCCAGCCATTTATATCCTTCTCCACCCATTGCTTCAGTTAATCCATGTTCCGCACTCACTTTTCCAATGGCCGCACTGGTATTTTCACCTGCCATCAGGAAGGCTACAATCACGCCCATGAGCGCCCCACCAGCGACTAATCCAGTTGCAAAAAGGTTGCCTTTACCAAGATCTTCTTCTTCGGCTGTGAGTTTAATTCCTTTGCGTTTATTTCTCCATTCTGCGACACCCCGGATAGCACCACCGATAAATATGGGGAGCGTGGTAGATAAAGGCAAATAGGTTCCTACAGCAAAAGATAAAGATCGGATACCACAAAGTTCCATGACTATGGCAATGAATACTCCCACGAGCACAAATTGCCAGTCAAGGTTAAACGAAAGAATTCCTTTGATCAGCGTAGCCATCAGAGTACCCTGTGGTGCGGGATATTTATCGGTCCCGATCGCATGATTGATTCCCTGGGAAACCATTTCTGCAGTTGGTGTATCCAGGATTTTAATAGTAGCCCCGATCGCAAATGATGAAACTATTGCCCCCACAAATAACGCTATCTGTTGATTTCTCGGTGTTGCCCCAACGATATAACCGGTCTTAAGATCCTGGGAAGTTGCACCGGCATTTGCTGCCGCGATACAGATCATTCCGCCCACTACAAGAGCCATGGGTTCATAAAAATGGCCGGTCCATTGAACGGCAATGAACACAAGACAGGTACCCATTAACGTGGCAATGGTCATGCCGCTGATCGGGTTATTCGAGGAACCGATCAATCCTACAATTCGTGAGGATACTGTGACAAAGAACGCCCCGAAGATGATTATAAGCAAGCCGAGTAATAATTTACTGCCTATTGATTGCCCGGGGATCAGATCGCCAGGTAATAATGCTATTAAAAGTATCAGCGCAAGACTTCCGATTCCCACTACTTTAATGGAAAGATCTCTCTCAGTTCTTGGAACAGCTTTTTCATTCACTCCTTCCACCCCACTTTTCTTGATTGAACCAATGCTTCCCTTGAAAGAAGAAACAATAGTTGGAATGGTTTTTATTAATGTGATAAAACCACCCGCTGCTACGGCTCCTGCCCCGATCTGCCGTATATACGCTCTATAAATTGCCGATGACCAATCATTGAAATCATGCGTAACCGGGTCCCAACCACCGGGTCCTCCTGCGGTGCTTACATCTTTTAAATAGCCAAGTTTCGCTAATTGAGCCGCGATCACGTCCGGGCTGATCAGGGATGCCAGCAATGGGATCAAAACAAACCAGGCTAGTACCCCACCGGCAACAAGCACCCCGGCAATACGGGGACCGATTATATATCCCACCCCCAGGTATTCAGGAGTGATCTCGCCACTGACTCGTGCTGATGGAAAGATCTTATTGGTTTGTCTCGTGAAAAACGCAGGTACCTCCGCGATCACATGAAAAATCTTTTGCAATATGGCATAGCCGGCGGCAAATACAACACCCCAGATAGCAGTCATTGCCAGCTCACCACCTTTTACACCTGCTTTCAAAACCGAAGCGCAAGCAGTTCCCTCCGGATAAGGAAGCACACCATGTTCTTTTACAATCAATGATCGTCGAAGGGGTATCATCATTAATGTACCCAGGATCCCCCCGATGATCGCCAGGATCAGTATCGTGAAATAATTAAAGAAGTTAGCACTGCCCGCCTCGCTTAGAAATAAAAAACCGGGTAAGGTGAAGACCACGCCGGCCGCAATACTTTCTCCCGCACTTCCCGTGGTCTGTATAATATTATTTTCAAGGATCGTTGTCTTTAAAAACAATTTTCCCAGCAAAATGGAAATGACAGCAATAGGAATGGAAGCAGAAACGGTTAGTCCCGCTTTCAAGGCCAGGTAAACAGTGGAAGCTCCGAAAATGATACCGAATGCTGCGCCGGTAAGAACAGACTTGATGGTGAACTCAGCCATCTTTTCTTCAGGCGCCACGAAGGGCCTGAAATGGTTTGGTTGATCTGCCATTGTTGTTGGTTTGGTAATAGAAAGATAGGAGAAATTATTGTTTCCGGTTTTCGGGTTCCAGTTTCTGGTTTTTGGTTTATTGTTGGTTCATGAAAAAACCTATATAATCTTACTGTGGCTTTTGAGTAAACCTGGCATCTTTATGAGGAATTGGGGAGATCGTAATTCGTAATTCGTAAATCTAACTGACTCCTTTTTCTTTCATTACCCTATTCAGCCATTTGAGCATTAGAAAACACACCAACGCCGCAGCCATAAGCAGGATGAAATTCAAAAAGAAGAAATTGGCTTTATTATTATACTGGTCCCACATACTGGCAAGCACGCCTGAAAGTTTATTTCCGATGGAAGTGGATAAGAACCATCCACCCATCATGAGTGATGTAATACGTACAGGACTCAGTTTGGAAACGAGTGACAAACCCATTGGACTTAATAATAGTTCCCCGATTGTGATCACCCCGTAACTACTGATCAACCAGATCACACTGGCTTTCTGACCCCCGTTATTACTGGCATATACGGCTCCCACCATGACCAATGCCGATAATGCGGATATGAATAATCCAAACGCGATCTTGGTGGCCGTTGACGGTTCTTTTTTCTTTCGCCCCAGCCAGGAAAAAAATGCGACGATCAATGGAGTTAGTAAGATCACCCACCCGGGGTTAATGGATTGACTCAGATTCGTAGCCCATAAACTCACCGACTCTCCTTCAACAGGCTTTTTTTCTTCTTCGAGATTTTTGAAATAAGGATGATAATTGATCTCCTTTTGAACAACCCCATTTACTTTTTGTAAGCGGAATTGATCATCATATACCGCCACAGAGTCTTTTTTATAAGGAAGACTTTGCGCAAATTTCACCTTTTCAAAAATTTTTTGAGACATTCCACTCACTTCGCGGTCTGTATACCTGTCGGCCCAGGTATTCAAGGCGGATCCGTTTTGTTTAAACACAGCCCAGAATAAGACAACCACTGCGAAAATGGCCAGCAGTGCCGCGATCGGACGTTTTTCAGGCTTGTCTGCTCTGAAATAAAGTGAGGTATAAAAATAAATGACCGGTATGCAGGCGAATAAAAAAGCATCGGTTGATGGTGAACCTACAAGGGGTCCACCAAGAAATTTAGTCGGGACGATCCAGCCAATAATGCCAGCAATAATAGAAGGGATCAGAATCAACATCAGGATCCTCATCATGGACATATCGCCGGGCTTAACTCCCTTTTTAATATCATATTCTTTATAATGCCTGGTGCCAGCAATAAAAATGATCACCCCCAGGACCATACCTATACCGGCTGCAATGAATGCCGCACCCCAGCCGTAAATAATATATAAAGCTGCGCCGAAGAAATTACAGATAAAGGCACCGATGTTAATGCCCATGTAAAAAATATTGTATCCGATATCTTTTTTATCCTTGTAGGCGGGGGTAGTATAAACATTTCCTAACAACGTGGAAATATTTGGTTTGAAGAACCCATTGCCAAAGATCACCAGTGTCATTGCCAGGTAGAGTGCTGTTATGTTATGTACCGACATCAACATATACCCTGCACCCATCATCAGGCCACCCATGATGATCGATCTCCTGTATCCAAAATATCGATCGGCCAGCAGGCCACCAAGGAACGGTGTAAGGAAGACAAGTGCTATAAAAGTTCCATAGAGATCAGCTGATTCTGCCTCTGTCATGGCAAACCCTTTTTCTACATCTTTCAGGTAGAGGGTAAAAATTCCTATCATCAGGTAATAACCAAATCGTTCCCACATTTCGGAGAAGAAAAGAAAAGGAAGCGCTTTCGGGTGTTTATTCCACATGAGATAAAAATTTTAAAGTATAAGATAGGAAATCTAACATTAGATAGAATAAAAAAGGTGAACAGTGGTCACCTTTCAATAAGAGGAGTTAAAATTATCTTACGCCATGCATCATCTTCTTCAGCAAAGGACTAATCACATACAAGATTACGGCAGCTGCACCACAAAGGATAACGAACACCATAAAGAATTCAAAAAGATTGGTGATAGTAAATCCTGCGAAAGTTGAATAGGTGGTCGGGATCCTTTCATCTGCCAGGAATTGCGATTGCTCAGGTGATAATGTCACAGTTTTGTTTAATACTGCCCCCAGGTCAATACCCTGTGCCGCTGCTTTTTCATATTTATCCCCGGTTGGAGGCAAGAGCGCACCTAAGGTACCTGTAAGCGCATAACCAGCAGCGTTACTTAGAAACCATACTCCCATTAATAATGAACCGAAGCGCCGGGGAGCGAGTTTAGCTACGAGTGATAATCCAATAGGAGAAAGACAAAGTTCACCCCAGGTATGAAGCAGGTATAAAATGATTAGCCAGATGATCCCGATTTTCCCTGCGGTACCGAGATCCCTCACCTGCATGGCAATAATAAAATATCCCAGTGCAATCAACGCAAGACCAGCCGCCTGTTTGACGGGTGAAATTGGTTCTCTGCCTTTCCTGCTCATCCAAAGCCATAAGGCACTGAATGGAAGTGCAAATGCAACTACAAAAATGCTGTTGAAATTCTGAACCATGCTTGGCGGCATATTCCATCCAAGGATTCGGGTATCAGTCTGGTTATCGGCGATAAATGTAAGCGATGAACCCGCCTGTTCAAATGCCGCCCAGAAGAAAATCACAAAGAATGCGACAATATATAATACAGCTATCCGCTGGGTTTCAACCTTGGTAAGACTTTTATCGGTTAATATCAGGCCTGCAAGGGTGAGGCCGCTGGCATAGATGATTGAATAGATGATATTCTGACCTCCTATAAAATAAAAAAACGCGATCAATCCTACACAAACTAACAATGCTCCGAGTACAGCTTTTTGTGTGAATTTAGCAGCCGTAGCTTCGCCTTCATACAATGCATTCCGGTCAGGCCTGCCACCTATTTGGGCTCCCTCCGGTGTTATAACGTAACGGTTTTTCAGCAGTAGAAAAATTGTTACGCCAAGAAACATAGCTATACCAGCTGCAAGGAATCCCCACTTAAAAGCACTCAGATCACGAACACCATTCACTTCAACATCACCAAGTAAGGGACAAATCAAAATACCTAGAAAAGCGCCGATATTGATCCCCATGTAAAAAATGGTAAAGGCAGAGTCTAGTTTGTTTTTATACTTTGGAGGGTAAAGCTGGCCCACCATACTGGAAATATTAGGTTTGAAGAAACCATTTCCCAAAATGATCGTACCTAAAGCTATCCATAAGGTAGTTTTTGCAACATCAAGATTAGTATCAAAAGTATTTGCACTTGTAAAAAGAAGTAACTGGCCAATGCCCATTGCAATACCTCCGAGTATGATACAATTTCGGTTGCCAAGGTATCTATCTGAAATATAGCCTCCCAGCATGGGAGTCAGATAACAAAGCCCCAGAAAACCTCCATAAATTAACGACGCTTGTTTTTCACCCATCATCAGGGCGTTCACCATAAATAATGAAAGAATTGCACGCATCCCATAGAAATTGAACCTTTCCCACATTTCCGTTCCGAATAAAACCCATAATCCTTTAGGATGACCCGAATGTTCTCCTGATTTTTGTAAAATTGCCTGATCTCCGGCATTTACGTTACTCATAATAATTAATTGAATTGAATAATGAGTTTGAGTGAATTATGTACCAAAATACAGAAATTTAAACATCCCAAATTTTTTTCAAACTATCTTTAACCCGCGTACCAGATATTCGCAATACTAATCCCGATATTCATCGGACCAACTGAAGAACCAACATGCGAATTCTATTATTAGGCTCTGGCGGGCGGGAACATGCCCTTGCCTGGAAACTGAACCAAAGTGTTTGGGCCAATCCCCTTTATATCGCGCCCGGTAATCCGGGGACTGCTCAATGCGGAAAGAATGTATCAATTGACATTCATGATTTCAAAGCTATTTCGGATTTCTGTATAAAAGAAAAGATCGAAATGATCGTGGTTGGACCGGAAGAACCTTTAGTAAATGGGTTGTATGATCATTTCAAAGGGAATAAGGAGCTAAAAGATATTTATTTTGTAGGTCCGTCAAAGCAAGGCGCACAACTCGAGGGTAGCAAGGCATTCGCGAAAGCTTTTATGAAGCGCCATAATATTCCTACCGCAGGCTATAAAGAATTTACAGTTGATAATTACGAAGAAGGGATCAGGTATATCCAACAGCATTCATTGCCCGTAGTGTTGAAAGCAGATGGATTAGCTGCAGGAAAAGGGGTGATGATCTGTCAGAACCAGGTAGAGGCCCTGGCGGAGTTTGAACTAATGATCCAGCAGGCTAAGTTTGGTGAGGCCAGTAAGAAAGTTGTTATTGAAGAATTTTTAGATGGCATTGAACTAAGTGTATTCGTTATCACAGACGGGAAGAATTATTTGTTATTGCCGGAAGCCAAGGATTATAAGCGGGTCGGTGAAGGAGATACCGGGTTGAACACAGGAGGTATGGGCGCGATCAGTCCTGTTCCATTTGCTACGCCAGGCTTCATGCAAAAAATTGAACAGCGGATCATTCATCCTACCATTAACGGGTTGCACAAAGAAAATATCGAATATGTTGGATTTTTATTCTTTGGATTGATCAGTGTGAATGGTGAACCTTTTGTAATAGAATATAATTGTCGCCTTGGCGATCCCGAGACTGAGGTCATTATTCCAAGATTGGAATCAGATCTTGTTGGCTTGTTGATCGCTGCCACTCAACAGCAACTCAGTGAAGCACAAGTGCGCGTGGATGAACGAGCGGCTGCGACGATCGTTGCGGTCAGCAAAGGTTACCCGTTGGGTTATGAGAAAGAAAAACCGATAAACGGATTGGACGGGAAATTTGGTAAGCAAAGCCTGATCTTCCAGGCAGGTACCAGGAAGCAGGATGGAAAACTCGTTACCAGTGGGGGCCGGGTCTTATGTGTTACTTCACTGGATAAAAGTTTAAGAGAAGCGGTCAATTGTTCACTTGATATCCTAGGCGAGATCGAATTTGAGAATAAATATTATCGAACGGATATCGGTTATGAATTTATTCGTTAGTAATTTATATTGTACTCCCTCGTCCCTCAAAATTTCACAACATAGAATCTTAGATACATAGATTCACATAGTTGATCCTATTTAACCTCTATGTGATAACCATGAGAGCTATGTCCCTATGTGGTGAAATAACGGGATGTGCCTACCTTAGCAATCATTAGCTCGAATTAGCGAACATTAGCGTATGGATATGCACTATCATGATTACCTGCAGCTGGAAAAGATCCTGAATGCCCAGGAAAGGGAAAGTGAGAAAAAAAACCTTTCAGCTCATGATGAGATGTTGTTTATAATCATTCACCAGGCTTATGAGCTTTGGTTCAAGCAGCTTCATTTTGAAGTGGATTCAATAGTCGAGATAATGGGAAAACCTGCGCTGAATGATAATTCACCCGAATTACAAACTATCGTCCACCGCCTCAATAGGATTGTGACCATTTTACGCGTGCTGGTACACCAAATAGATATTATGGAAACCATGACTCCAATGGATTTCCTCGATTTCCGCGATATGCTTCGTCCCGCTTCGGGTTTTCAAAGCTGGCAATTCAAAGAGCTCGAGGCGAAGCTGGGTTTGAAATTCTCACACCGGCACGGAAAGGAATATTATACTTCTCAGCTGCGTGAAGTACATGTACGGCGAATCAAGAAAGCGGAAGAAGAAAAATCTTTACTGGAGCATGTGAATGGTTGGTTGGAACGAATGCCATTTAATCCGGAGCCAGATAGTGGTGAATGGAATTTTTGGGAAGAATATAAGACCGCATATGCAAACAGCCTCGCTGAAGCAGAAAGGAACAACCTGGATGAATTTGAAAATGTCTTTATCACCGATCAACCAGCAACGGGTAATCAGCAACCAGCAACCAGTGACCAACAACGTGCGTTATCTGCACGAGCTAACCGCGCGGCCCTCTTCATCATGCTGTACCGCGGTTACCCCATGTTGCAGCTGCCTTTTCAATTATTAAATGCGCTGTTAGAGATTGATGAACAATTAAGTTCCTGGCGTTACCGGCACATGAACATGGTACATCGAATGATCGGTACACGAATTGGAACAGGAGGAAGCTCGGGAAAAGATTACCTAAAAGCCGCGGCTGACAAACATTATATATTTCGCGACATTGCCCGCCTGAATAGTTTTCTGATCGAGAGAAGAAAACTTCCCGGATTGCCCAAAGCCATAGAACGGAAACTTGGATTCCTCGCCGAGTAAAGCAATCTATAAAAAAGAAAGAGGTCATGTTTGGGCATGGCCTCTTTTTCATAGTGCGGATATATGTTGAAAGTATGAAGACTAAATTTTCATAGGTTAATGGGTTCTTGGGATTTTCAAAGTTTACGGTTTCTCAGTAGTTATTTCCATTACCGTGCCAAGTCACATTAGAGTTTAGCGTTGTCTGTAAGGAATCCAATGGAGAGGGTTTAGGGTTGAGAGTTTATCGTTTCCTGTTGGTAATAGCCTGCAGCTTCAAACTTGTAGCTTGCAGTTTGTGGCTTGTCGCTTAAAACGTGTTTGCTTATTTTTAATAAAACAACTATCTGAAACCTCGTTATTATTCCCTCGACGTTTTCAGAGGCGCCACCGTTTGCCTGATGATCCTGGTAAATAATCCGGGTAGCTGGGCACATATTTATGGACCATTGAAACATGCGAACTGGCATGGTTTAACTCCTACTGATCTGGTCTTTCCTTTCTTTTTGTTTGCGGTGGGGAATGCATTGGCATTTGTCATGCCCCGGCTGGAAACGGGGGGAGATAAAATTTTCTGGAAAAAGATCCTCATCCGCAGCCTGATCATTTATTTAGTCGGATTGTTTCTTACCTGGTGGCCATTTGTTCAGTGGAGAGAAGGAGAGTTTGTATTTCGTCAATGGGTAGATCCTAATAATCCACAACAAGGCGTAAGGGTCCTTGGTGTGCTGGCGAGAATAGCGCTCTGCTATTTTTTTGCTGCACTCATTATTTATTATTTAAAACCGCGACTCGGATTTTACATAGGCCTGTTATTATTGCTATTGTACTGGGCACTTTGTTTCCTCCTGGGAGATCCGGCCGATCCTTACAGCATGAAAGGTTGGATTGGCAACGAAGTAGATAAAGCGATCCTGGGTATTCCGCACATGTACAAAGGCGAAGGAATTCCTTTTGACCCGGAGGGATTGATGAGCACCTTGCCGGCGATCGTTCAAGTGATCTTCGGCTATATGGTGGGAGATTATATTCGGAAAAGATCGGTGCAGGAAAGACCAGCGGCTAAACCGGGTGAAGTCAGTAGCAATAACTATGAAATGCTTACGCATCTATTTATTGTGGCTGTTGCCTTATTAATTACTGGTTATTGCTGGGACCTGGTGTTTCCGATCAATAAAAAGATATGGACAAGTTCTTATGTTGTTTATACGACCGGCCTGGCTATACTAACTCTTGCCACATTGATCTATTTCATTGAATTCCGACAGAACCGGAACTGGCTGACAAGATTTTTTGATGTATTCGGGAAGAATGCCTTGTTCATATTTGCTTTAAGTGCCTTTATCCCAAAAGGCCTCGCGCTTATCCGGATGGGTAACGGAGCGAATCCCTGGAATTGGCTTTATAAGAAATTATTTGTGAATATAATGCCTGCTGATCCCAGGTTAGGGTCGCTTTTGTATGCTATCTGCGTGATCATCTTCATGTGGTTCATTGCATGGTGGATGGATAAAAAGAAAATCTATATTAAAGTTTAGATACTTGAACCACCAAGACACTAAAGACACTGAGAGTCACGAAGTTTAATAAGATATCAGTGAGGTTTGGTATTTTTGTGTATTTGTGGTTCCAAAAAAGAAAAAAAGGTTGGCTGATTTACCAACCTTTATTATTCCCACCAGAAGATCCTGTACCAATCTTCTCTCAATCCATATTCGGCAGGGTGCCTGGTGAAGGAACCGGTGAATTCGGTATTTGTAGTTGATCTGTTGCTAAAGATCATGAATAGGATAAATAGCAATACACAAAATGCGAAAATCCAAACCATTTCCGCCTCCTTTTCTTTTTTTGATTAGAAATAAAAAACCCGGTCGCTGCAGACCGGGCTCCGGGATACTTGATCCTCAGGCATGATCATCCCGGTCGCCTGCAGCGAATCATGGCAGCGCCTCTGAGCCTATGTTCGTCGCTACACCAATAGTTGCAGATATGTTTGAATTGTCTCAGCATTGAGTATGTTTCCTAAAAAGGGACGCAAAGATGGAGATTTTCCTGTACGGGGGCGTAATTTTTGTTTAAATTATTTTGCAAAATATTTATGTGTAATAACTATTTACCGGCATCTAATATCAATTAACATGAAAAATATGAGTGCATTCATCATAGCGTTAGCCTTGTTACCGCTGATTTCGGCCGATTGTGCAAAAGACTCAGAAAAAGATCTTTTTGCCAAAAAATGGTGGCTAATAAAGATTTACACAAAAGAAGGGACACGGGCTATTGGCGCCCGGAAGCCTTTTATCCGTTTCGACAAAGAAAAACAATCAGCTGGCGGCAATGGAGGCTGTAATTCTTTTGGAAGCACGCTGGCTGTAGAAAAGGATAGTGTCTCGATCACACAAATTTTTTCGACAAAAATGTATTGTGAGGGTGTGCAGGCGATGGAAGATCTGTTTCTCAATGATCTCGCGATTTCCACCCGGTATGAAATAAAGGGAAATAATTTATTTCTCTATAGGGGGGAGGAGTTGTTACTGGAATTCGAAGGAGAGGAAATGAGTAACTAATAGTCGAAAAAAGTAACCTTTAAAACCCTAAAACTCGAAGTAACACGAAGTAAATTCTTTGTGACCCTTTGTCCCCTGGTCGTAGCGAAGGTTCGTGTATTCGTGGTTCAAAACATTTTTAGCTGTTCACCCGGTCTTCGAAAGCTAGTTGTATCCAGTTCCCAACGATCTTCATTCAGATTATAAAGTTTCCCGTATTTCTTATACTGCTGTCTTACCAGCTCGGCAATATTTCCCTCGCCTCTCATTCTCACACCCCATCTCGTATCATTTACCTGTCCTGCATGGCTTTGTTCGATCAGGTGCCAGACCTTGTCGGCCCGGTCAGGAAAATTTTTGTACAGCCAGTCATGAAAAAGAAATTTAATAGCGCCATTCAGCCGGATAAAAGTATAGGCCGTGAACTTGGCACCTGCATCTTTCCCGGCTTTCATGATCCGTTGCATCTCGTGTTCATTCAATCCCGGTATCATCGGTCCCATCATTATCCCCATATGAACACCGGCATTGCTTAATTCTTCTATCACTTTAAGTCGTTGTTTGGCAGTAGTTGTTCTAGGTTCCATCACTCTCCTCAGGTCTTCATTAAATGTAGTGACCGATACCATGGCGGATACTAATCGTTTCTTCGCCATTTCCTGTAGGATATCTTTATCCCTGATTATCCATGAATTTTTGGTAAGGATACCTACTGGTTGATTGAATTCATTGCAGACCTCGAGCAAGCCCCGGGTCAATCGGTATTTTTGTTCGGCAGGTTGATAACAGTCGGTGTTCCCGCTTAACATAATGGGGTGACTTCCATCCCAGTTCTTGTTCATGAACGTTTTTCTTAGCACCTGGAGAGCATTCACTTTGACAATGATCTTACTTTCGAAATCCAAACCGGCGCTATATCCCCAGTATTCATGAACATTCCGGGCATAACAATATATACATCCGTGTTCGCAACCCGCATAAGGATTCATGCTATACATCATGCTTAGGTCCGGGCTCTCCACTTTGTTAACAATGGTTTTCACTTCCTGCTCCAGGTATTGGGTAGAAAGGTTGTGTTCTTCCCAGTCATCAATGGCTTCAATATGTTCCCTGGTTTTTTCATCTTTAAGGAAACGGTTCTTTGTATTGAACTGCGCACCCCTGCCGGCAAGATATTGGTCCTTTTCCGCGATATCTTCCGGGGAAATCCTATAGTGATCCTGTTGCAATTTTTCCTGCATGATAGAATGGTGTTTTTAAAATTTACCATTTCTTAGCTCACGGTTAAACTCATGGGCTAAGGAATTCAACCAAACAACTCTCCCTGTTTAGTAGCGACGGGCAAATTTTGAAATGCAAATTTTTCCACGAGGTGATATTTAAATTCACCGGCTGATCTTCTCAACAGCATCATAGCGTCGGCAACGAATTTTCCGGTGAAATGCTTTTGACTGTATTCCAGCCAGCTTTTTTCATATTGCCAGGGTTGCAGTTTACGAGCAATAGTAAGATGTGGCTCTAACATGAAATAAGGTTTATTCTCATCGTCAAGTTTCATCACCCGTTGCGCGCTCGTGCGAATTTGTTTTACCAGGTTCTGCACAGGTATCTTCGATGTGACATTTATATATATGGTGTGAGAAGGAAAACTTCCATAGTTTTTAAGTTCCACTTTGAAAGGCGGGAAACCCATTGCCACTAAACGCAGGTTGTTCAGGATGCGCTCTTCCATCATTGCGTGTTGTGTGAAACTAACTAATGTCACATAGGGTTTGCCCCATTTTGCCTGTTCACATTTATATTGCTCGGCAAATTCTTCTTTGACTTTCATTACCCGGTTCCATAAATCCGCATGAGGCGCAAGCACCACTAAATAATCATGGGCCCGGTAACCCGGGATACTACTGAGGATCGTTTTCATCGCCATATTCTTTTGGATCGGAATGGCCATGCATTCTTTATTTCAAAAATTCAGCCAGTTTTCTTAGCATGAAATTACTAAATATTTTAGTTTTACAAAAAATAATTCTTATGGACGGGGAAGAATTTTATGGAGCAGCGTATAAGGGAAGCAAACAATTCACCCAGCAGCAGATACGGGTCGCCCAGGCTACCGGTTTCGGGGCAGCCGCCGATGATTACGCCGAGCGGGGCATCGATCTGAATGAACAACTCATCAGGAACAAGCCTGCCACATTTTTTTTCCGCATGAAAGGCGATGCCATGAAGGAGGCCGGTATCTTCGATGGAGATGTGTTGATCGTAGATCGCTCGGTGAAACCTGCCAGCGGCAAGATCATCATCGCGATCTTGAATGGGGAGTTGCTGGTGAGGCGATTGCATAAAAATTTTTCCTCCGCCTTCCTGATCGCGGAGAACGAACGATACAAAACCATTAACCTGGCCGAGTTCAGCGATTTTGCTGTATGGGGTGTAGTGACTTATATAATTCATGAAGTCTGACGGAAGGATGTCAAATAAGTCATATCGGAGCGGTCTTCATAGTGGAAGATTTCCTTTTGGTCATATACGTCATATCAGTTTATCGCATCACTCAACTATGGTGTCGATATGACCGGTATCACTTATATGACCATAACCAGAATTTCGGCAAACACATGGGGTAAGTACTCTTGTATATAGTTACCAATAGTAATACTCCCAGAAACTTATCTACCAATGTGGAATAATTCCCCCAGGTTTCGAGGAGTAAATACCTCAAAATCTGTGCATTTTATTAACTACCCACTCCCATTCTCCACTATATTTGCAGGCAATAGTCTGCCGGTCATGTAAAAATTTGGTTATGTGACTGAGGTGGCGAAGCTGTGACTTTAACTAAGCGTTTTGACTAAAAAATGGTTAGCCATATATACCAGGCCCCGTTGGGAAAAAAAGGTAAATCAACTCCTGGGTGAAAAAGGACTGGAAAGTTATTGTCCATTGAACAAGGTCCGGAGAAAATGGAGCGACCGGATCAAAGTTGTGGAAGAACCTTTATTCAAATCATATGTATTTGTAAAAGTCAGTGATGAGGATCGTACTGCTGTGCGCATGACACCGGGTGCGATCAATTTTGTTTATTGGGAAGGCAAACCAGCTATCATCAAGGAAAAAGAGATCATTGCCATCAGGCGTTTTTTGGATGAGTATGAAAATGTGGAAGTTCACCGGACTGATTTCAAAGTAGACCAGCGTGTCCGCATCATCAATGGTACATTGATGGATCACGAAGGAAAGGTGCTTGATGTACGCCACAAAACAGTAAAGGTGGCGATCGACAGCCTGGGATATGTGCTCGTAGCCTTGATAGACAGGAGCAAATTATCTCCTGCCAATAAAACTTAACGATTATTTTTGTTGCATATTAATTTTAAAGCCGCTTCGATGAAAATCCACCGGGTTTCCCTGCTTCTTATACTTCCAATCTATTTGATTTCCTGCACAACCCAGCAACGAATGCCTTATTACCTGGAGAACGTGACTGATACTATTGGTAAGGGAGAGATCTTCAGTCCTGAATTAAGGATCCAGAAAAATGATTTGCTTTCTATCCAAGTTTATAGCCCGGCTCTTGATGAGAAGGCTGATGCTTATTACAACCCGCTTTCCTCAAGCGGAGCTGCCACTACTTCGGGCTATCTGGTAGATGTGAACGGAAATATTGAATACCCGAGATTAGGGGTCTTCCACGCTGAAGGGCTGACAAAACAAGAGCTGGCAGCGCAAATAAAAAAAAGACTGACCGAGCCTGTCGAATTGCTGAAAGATCCAACTATTGTCATACGATTTATGAATTTCAGGGTTTCGGTGCTGGGTGAAGTAGGGGCTCAGGGTGTGATCACCGTTCCCGTCGAACGATTAACGATCCTGGAAGCGATGGGAATGGCAGGAGGCATAAACAATTTTGGGAAGAGAGATAAAGTAAAAGTGATCAGGGAAACAAATGGTAAAAGAGAGATCGGGATCATTGATCTCACCTCAAAGGATGTTTTTGAATCTCCCTATTACCATTTACAGCAAAACGATGTCGTATTAGTAGAGCCGACCGGCCGGAAATCCCGCATAGATGAGCAAAATATTGTTGCCCAGCGGGTAAGTTTCGCATTGAGCGTGATAACAGCCGCCGCCTTTCTTTATAATATTTTTAAATAACCGATCCTATAAAAGTATTCTCCGTCAATGCAAGAACCTGTCAATACCAGCCGAAGTGAACTTTGGACATTGAGCTTACGGGACCTGTTTTATAAATATGTCCGTTTCCTCCCTGTGTTCGTACTCTCAGTAGCATTCTGCCTGTTTGTGTCGTATATCTATCTGCGTTATGCGACCCGTGTTTACAGCGCTGGAAGCACATTTCTTATTAAAAGTGAAAGCCCGCAAGGCCGAGGTGACAAATTTGAAGATTTGTTCATGAGCAATAAAGCCCAGAACATTCAAAGTGAGATTGAGATCCTGAGATCCATGCCGCTGATGGAAAAAGTGGTGAAAAAACTGAATCTGCAGGTTAGTTATTCAGCCAAGGGAAAGCTGATCACAACCAATATTTATAAACAGGGACCCTTTCTCCTCCAGATCTTTGAATTGACTGATTCTTCCAGGTCGTTTACGTTAAGCATAAAGTTTTCAAATAAAGACCGCTTTACGGTGAATAATGAGTCCCGTGAATTCCAATTTGGAGAACTGTTCCGCAACACGAATGGCGTTTTCCGCCTAGAGAAAAATATCGGTACCCCGGGAAAAGAATATATCGTCACCTGGCAGCCTTCTTATGTTGCAGCCAGTGGATACGCAGGCGCTGTACAGGTTTCACCGAAAGGACTTGGTACGGGGATCCTGAACCTAAGTATTCAAACTACCAACCCACAATTAGGTGCCGACATCCTGAACCAGCTCATGAATGAATATATTCAGAACAGCATTGAACAGAAGAATATTACGCTTGATCAACAACTGGATTTCATCAACACTCAACTCACGCGCTATGATCTGCAATTAGACAGCCTGCAGGCCGACCTGCTTGCTTACCAACAACGGAATGATGTGATAGATATTCAGGCACAATCAGGTGAGTATTTCGGTAAGATCAGTGAGTCAGAACGGATTGTCATGGAGCAGGAAATGAAATTGAATGTTGACAATATGATCGAAGACT
>Ga0196964_10000343_pt1 | contig 31714 bp, 28 predicted proteins | sample S1_10metaG_FD_148615 | JGI IMG/M metagenome (GOLD analysis project Ga0196964, IMG submission 148615) | Soil microbial communities from Anza Borrego desert, Southern California, United States - S1_10 | ecosystem: Environmental > Terrestrial > Soil > Desert | place: USA: California | collected... | reverse complement strand
GCCGCCACGCCGCCGTCCGGCAACAATACACCGTCAATGAATTCCTCGTACGAAGTTCCTCCGAAACATTTTTGCGAAAGGAGGCTACCTGAAGCGGAGAGCTGTAGCAGCCATGCATCCTCCGCCGGTCCGAAAGGCGAGGGATGATGACCGGTCACATCTCCATCGTCCGAAGACGTGGCGCCGAACACAATGATCCTGCCGTCAGGCGCCAGCTCCAGTTTATGGCTGATCTCGGAGAGCGATCCTCCAAAACACTTCTTCCAGAGTATGTTTCCTGCCGTATCCAGCTTTACGACCCATATGTCGGTATTCTGCATCCCTCCATGGAAGCCGGAACCTGCAACATCACCGTCACCCTCGCTGACAGAGGCCGCCATGATATAGTTGCCATCAATTGCTCTTTTCACTGAGGTATAAGCATCCGGCCAGGAGCTTCCGTAGGTGTGTGCCCAGATCTGGTTACCATTATTGTCCGTACGGATCACCAGCGCATCCATATCTGCGGCATCTTCTTCAAAAGCACCGATAATATAACCACCCCCCGGCAGGGGCTCGATGGTATACCCGTATTCGAAACGGAGGCTGTCGCCCAGGCATTGCTGCCAGCTGATGTTACCGCCGCTATCCAGTTTCGTAAGAAAGATATCACCCTTTCCTTTGTAGCCAGTTACTGTGCCTGAGAATGTAGTGCCCATCGCAAGATAACCGCCATCAGGCGTCTGCAGCACCTGCGAAATCCCGTCTTCCATAGCACCGCCAAGCGTTCGCTGCCACTGAAGGTTTCCGCTTCCGTCTATCTTGAACACCCAGCCATCGGTAACACCTCCCATATAGCCGCTGATATCCCCGTCTCCGCTATTATAGCATTGCACCGTCGCAGCTACGATGAACCCTCCGTCGCTGGTCTGCTGCATGGAGCCTTTCAGGAAAAAGTCCATGGTGACGACTGGGCTCAGCACCCCGCCGCCGGATCCTGCCTTCTCGCTGCCGGAGCCCCCATAACATTTTTTCCAGATGATGTCGCCATCCTTATCCAGCCGGGATATCCAAAGTTCGCTGAGCGGGCCGTTCTGGCTCGGATGCGCGCCGCTATTGGCTATATCACCAGTGCTGTCGGTGACGTACGCTGCTATCAGGAAGCCGGAGTCGGAGGTTCGGATAACCGTGTTGCCGACATCCTTAAGATCGCTCCCGTAGGTCCGCTGCCAGCTAACCGGCTGAGCGGCAAGGGTTGCAGAGAAAAAGGAAAGCAAAATGAAGATTCGGATTATTTTGATGAACATGGGCTGTGCGCTTTGGTTACCCGATAGACGGATGGCTTTCCGCTAATCCTTGGCGCCGGCAGGAAAAACCAAGCCGGTTTTGACACAAAGCTGACAACCGGCCTGCAAAGGTCAATCCGGTCAGGGACTCTGGTAGCTAAGCACGCGCACTACAAGCGATTCGCCCGGCGCAGGTTTGCGGCTGAAGTTAACCCAGCCTTCTTCCTCCGACTCCTTCGGAACAAACGTCAGGAGCAGACCGGCGGCTTCTATTACCTGGGTATCCCGTACGATCGCCGCCTCAATCTGCACCTCCTCTGCTGTGCGTCCGCCTGTATTCTGCACCATCAGCCGGTAACGGTGCGGCTGCGTGCCGGAGGGATCTGCGCGATATCGCACTACGATATCCGGTGCATCCGGTGCCGGCTGCAAGGCCTGTACAGCCAGATATCCGAGCACAAATAGCAGGATGAGCAGACTGCCGCCGAACACCAGCCATTCCAGGGGGTTCTTTTTACCTGCGGCCGGCATATCATCGCTTGTTCTTTTTTGTCCTTGCATTTTTTCTTCCATGTCTATTTGATTAAGAGCCTTCCGGCAGACGCACCCAGCATTGCCGGCATGCCCAGAATGATGATCTGGAACAGCTTCAGCTCAAAGGAAACGCCTTCCAGCCTCCCGAAGAACCAGAGCATGAACATAGCCGAACACAGCGAAATGACATAGGCAATGACAGTCTCCTCAACGATCTGCAGCCAGATGCCTTTCTTCCTGGCAACACCGGACCCGCGGAAATCGCTGAAGAACAGGATGACCGCGCCCAGCACCAGCGATTCTGCAACCATCATCATGACCCGGAGGGGGCTGGTTTCGAAAGCGACCATGGGCACCTCCTCAGTTGGTGCGATATTGCCCGCAATAAGAATGCTGCCGCAGAGGGCGAGCAACCCTTTTCCGCCCCCTCTCCCGGTCGTTGCCCCCGAGTTATCCGATCGGCTTGCCGCATCCTGCTCCTCAACCGACCCTCCCAGTTGTGCGGTGCCGATAGAAACCCCGATAGCGACAGTCATCGCCTCAATAACGATCTTACCCATGGCTTCCTCAAATACCATTTCGGTAAAATCGATGCGGCCCAGGTTCCACAATACGATGAGGGAAATAATAAATCCGATCCCGATCTCTTCCACCGAGTCAATGATCACTTCCGCCCACGCGGCTCCTTCCCTCAGTCCGGCAAACCTGTTGTATCCTATCAGCAGGAGGAAAGTAACTATTACGTAGACAATCAATTGCAATGGCGGAATATTGGCGCCGGCCCACCATACTTCCATGGTGAAAAGGAGCGGAAGACTGAACAAAAGTCCGCCTGCCACGCCACGCGCATATTCCTGTAAAGACTCGCTGACCGGCCTCATACAGAAGCAATAAAAAATTCTGTTCCCGGTTGCACCCATTGGGTGCCGGGGTGCAGATAGACTGCAATCTGCCGTTGTTTATTTGTACTATCAAAACAAAACAAAAACAGCCCGATCCCGCCGGCGGCAAGACAGGAACCCTGTCTCCCGCCAGCTCCGGGCAGACCAGTCACTATGAAAAATGTAAGGTTATGAGATTTAATGACACAAGAACAACGAGGCTGCTGGGCAGCGAACCGGTAATGTCCGGAAGGAACCTGATGAAGACGGATATACCCGGGTCCGATGATGTTGCGGGAATAGAACTGCGGCTCCTGCCGCCGTTCATCGTCAATAACAGGACGCCGCGTTTACTGCTGCTGCCGGGATTTGCCCGGCTCTATTGCCTGACGATGGTGATCAGCGATGCGGAGAACCAGCTGAAAGGATTTATGGACCTGGCAGGTTTCGCCGGCATCGGTGACGGAGAGGCGCTGCCGGTAAACAAAACGATATTCTATTGGGAAAAGGAACACGCGGAAAGCCAGCCCCCCAACCAGGTGCATGTGATGACCTCCATCATCAAAAGCAAGGAATCATTGCGGGAGACCGGAGAGATCCTGAGCAGCGTACGCGGTGATAATGATTATAAGGATCTGATAGACGGGCTCGGATCGGCAGTAGCGGATGCAGCCAATTTCTCACTTGTGGCCAATATCAGTCTCCAGGTAGCCGGCATTATCGGGAAATACCTCGGCAAGGTCGACGACCGTCCGATCGGAACCGTAGTCAATAGCTTTACCCGTCTCCATGGCGACTGGGACAAGCTTGGCATCAACCCGATCCTGATCCGGACGAGAAATGTTGATTTCAACTATGAGCTCATTATCCGCGACCGCGAGCGTATGTCGGCGGAGCAGCCCGGCGCGCTGTCCCTGGCCGCTGTCCAGAAAACCTCGTTCCGGATGACGCCGATGTAGGAGGAAGAGTAGCCAGAGGGCAGAAGGGCAGGGACGCAAGTTGGCAGTAGGCAGTAGGCAGATGTTCGGCGCGAGTGTTTTTTAGAGATTCAGAGGGCAGAGACGCAGAACGCAGAAGGACGCATTATGGAAACCCACAATTAAACGAAACCACGCTTCAACATTCCCCACGCCTTTACACCTTTACGACTCCTCGACTTTACCAATTAAAGCGTCTGCCAAAGCGTCAGCGGCCAGGGTAAAGTTCCGGGGGAGTACCTCCGTAGTACCTTCGTAGTACCTTCGGGGTACCTTCGGGGAACATTCGGGGTTAATTCGGGTCTGATTCGGGGTGAATTCGAATGCCAGAATGTCAGAGACCCTTTTTCCTCTGTCGGAAATGACCTTTTGGAGGGCTGAATTTGCAATGGAAAAAGCGTAAGCAATCATTAGCTTCTGTCCCTTGAATGAGCTTTTCGCTCACGCCGCACGGATTCCTCCCCGCCGCTTTCCCTTTCTCCTGACCGGAAGCCGGGTTCGGAGAGAAACCTTTTTACCTTGATGGAGCTCAGAATTTATCCTGAACCGCAGCTACCACTATCATCAAAAGCATCCGGGCAACGCTACACCTTCACGCCTTTACACCTTACAGCTTACGACTTATGACTTACGGCTTACGACTCCATTGCCCCATTAATCAGCACATCACTCATAGTGCTTCAGCAACGCCGCGGCAACATTGCGGATCTCATCGGCCAATGACTGGGGACGAAGTACCCGGACGTCATTGCCGTAACCCAGCAGCATGCTGATGAGCTCAGGATTGATCATAAGCTGGTAGCGAACATGAAGGTTGCCATTCTCAAACTGATGGAGCACCTCCTGGGAATGATGCAGCGGTTTTGTCAGGATATACGGATTCAATTTCGCGGAGAACACCAGCTCGATCTCTGAGGCTGTCTGATTGGGCAAAACAGTCACCCCGATGACATCGCGGAAATAATCCTCGCCGTTCACAAACTCATTTTCCCTGAAAGGCACCTTCGAAATTCTGATATCCTTCATCCGGTCCAGCGCAAAGACTCCGATATTTTCTTTTTCCTGCGCATAACAAAGCAGGTACCAGCGATGCCCGTGCTCTTTCAGAAGGTATGGATGCAGGTTCCACTCACGGGGTTCCGAGGCGTGAAATGCCTGGTAGCTTACTTTCAACACCTTCTTCCGCAGGATCGCATGATAGATATCCTCGAGGTTCTCGATGCCCTGCACGGCCGGGGAGCTCTCAAAGCTGATCACCGGATGTCCGGAGGAATTCGGGAAACGGTACCGGTGCTCCAGTCGTTTTACGATCTCGGCCATCTCATCGGCAATGGTGAATCCCTTGATCTGCCGGAGCAGCCCTACCGCTTCATTCAGCTTCAGGATATCTTCTTCTCCTACAGGTATCGTCTTGATGGAAAATTCCGGCTCTTCGTACCGGTAGTAGTAACCTTTTCCCTCCCGGTACATTTCGATCGGGGCGCCGCATTCTGTCTGCATTCCTTCGAGGTCATAGCGCAGCTGGCTGACCGAGATCGAAGTACCGGCACCGAAGTGAAGCTCAAGCCGGCGGTTGATATATTCTAAAAGAGCGGTTTTTGTCCATTTCCTGGACGTGTTCCTCAGGCACTCATCAATGATCTCATATCGGAATCTTGCTGCTTTGTTGACTGGCATAACGGTATCGTGACTAGGGGTAATATTCTGTATGCAAATTAAAAAGAGGAGCTTGCAATCTAGCTGCAAGTCAATTTACCGATAAAAAGCTGCGGTTATTACTTATGCACTTTATCACGGAATTGTAATTTCCCGGAAACAGTTGCCTTAAAAGTAGGGGTTATAGCCAGTTCCGGCGTCCTTTTCCTGATAATCAGGCGTCTTACTAAAAATAACATTTGTCAAAGAATAAGGTAGAAAATAATTTGCAGGAACCATTATGGCTGAATACAGACCGGCGGAATCTGTCAGGAGCATAACCGCTGGCCGCACATCCTGATTCAGCACTATTACACCGGCTTTCCGGTCATTAAATCTGGAATTTTCTTACTCCATTACTCCGTCCGGAACAGGACGAGCGATGGCATGTCTGCGCTTTGTCCCGGTCGGATACAACAGGAATCAACCGGATGAACATTGTTATCTATTTATCAGCGGAAATGAATACAGGCGGCAAAGGAATCATCCTCAGCAGCCTTCAGTAACATATTTTATTATCAAAACCAACCATAGAAATGGAACGAACGAATACTCCCTGGCGCAGGACACTTAAAAGTCTGATGATCTGCGCCCTCTCTATTGCCGGCGCTGTGCCGGTCCAGGCTCAGTACTGGACGATCAACACATGCTCGAACCACCCGGTGGATAACAGCGGCTCGAACGTTTACGGACCCATGCGCAGCACGGCAACTGCCAATGCTACAAACCGGACTGCCGTGATCTACCCGGCTTCCCAGCTTACGGGCATCAGCGGGCAGACGCTGAACAATCTTTACCTGTACCGTACCACAACTACCGGCACCATGGGCGGAACTCCGAGCTTCAAAGTCTACCTGAAAGAGGTGGCTAACGCAGACTGGGGTTCAACTTCACTGTCCTGGGCTACCGCTACCACCGGTGCTACACTCGTATATGATGGCAACCCTGCTGCGATCGTGGGGAACAGTGAAGGCTGGAAAAACTTCCCCCTGTCTGCCAACTTCACCTACAGCGGCACCCAGAACCTCGCGGTATTCTTTGAGTATACCAATCCGGCAGCCAGTACGGCGATCGAATGGGCTTACGAGTTTTCATCACCCTGCGTCAATACGAACAACGACTATACTACCAAATATACCAACAACACAACCGGTACGCTGCCCGGCACATTGAGCAGCAGCAACTACCGCCGCCCCTATATCGGGTTCGACTATGTAACCGGCACCTGCTCCGGCACCCCGGTGGCAGGTACCCTGAACACGACGTCTCAGATCCTTTGCTCGGGCGTCACCCCCGCTCCGATCTACAGCAGCGGATATTCAACCGGTGCCGCCGGACTGAACTATCAGTGGGAAGAATCTAACGATGATGGTGCATCCGACCCCTGGGCTCCGGTATCTGCCGGTTCCGGAGGCAACACCACTATCTTTTTCCCACCCGCATTTACCGGCGGCAGCATCTACTACAGACTTGTAGTGACATGTCTTGGCGGAGGCGGAACCGACATCAGCGCATCATCGGCCATCACCGAGGCTGCCACACCGGTCAACCCTGCGTCAGGCATTAACTTCACCAATATCAATAATTCCGGCTTTACCATCAACTGGACCAATGGTTCGGGCAATCGCCGTTATGTGGTGATCAACAGTACGAATTCGTTTACCGACCCGACGAACGGTACTGCGGGACCGGTAGTTGCAGGCACTACCTATACCGGCAGCGGCGAGCAGATCGTCTATGACGGTACCGGAACCAACGTGACGGTAAAAGGGCTTAATTGTAATACGACGTATTATGCCCGCGTTTATGAATACCAGCGCTGCGGAACGGCAGCTCCGTACAACTACTATTTCAATATTGCCCCGGGTACCGGCAACCCGAACAGCCAGGCTACGACTACACCGGCAACTGCCAGCCTTCCTGCAGCTAACAACTTCGCAGGGTTTACAGGCAGCAACCTGGCAACCGTTGCACCGGGATGGTACGAAGCCGCTATCGCAACGACAGGAGGTACCAATCCATCTCACTCCAACCCCAATACCGGCACCAGTTCCTGGACAAACAGCACGGTATTCAGCGGTGTAACGACGGCGTTCGTCAATCTGTATACAAATACGAGAAACGAATGGATCGTAAGCCCCATCGTAAACCTGGGCACTACCTCCCGCCTGAAGTTCAAAGCGGCGATCACCAATCACGCGAGCAGTGCTGCAGACCCTGCCGGCATGCAGGGAACGGACGATTCTGTACTTGTGATGGTATCTACAGACGGCTGTGGCGCGGTTTGGACCCCGGTACAGATCTTCACAGCGGCCAATACAACTACACTCACCAATGTGCTGACCACGTATATGATCCCGCTAACAGGATTTACCGGTCAGAATGTACAGATCGCCTTCCAGGCAACAGACGGACCTGCCGACAATACACCTGACTACGACTTTCACATCGCAGACGTAACAATCGAGGCAATACCAGTCTGCGATGAACCAACCGCCCTGCAGGCTTCCAGCCCGACGCACAATACAGTGAATCTGGCATGGACGGCTTCGTCCAGCGGTCCATCGAATGGTTATGAATATTATGTTGCAACTTCCAGCACCGCACCTACGGCGGCAACAATACCCACCGGCACCACGGGCTCAGGCACCCTGATTGCTACGGCAACGGGACTGGCAGCAACAACCACATACTTTGCGTGGGTAAGGGCTAATTGCGGCACAGATCAAAGCGCCTGGAACGGTCCGGTGAGCTTTACGACAACCTGCGCCCCCGTTTATACGGCACCTTACACCAATAACTTCGTGACTTTCCCTAACTGCTGGACTGAATCGAAAGGCGGACTGAACGCCAGCACTGTCCTGAGCGGAACAACTTCGGGCTGGACCAATGATGACTGGCTGAATACTGCCACCAACGGAGAGGCTGCCAAGATCAATATTTACGCCGCTGCAAAAAGGGACTGGCTGATCTCGCCGTCCTTCGACCTGGGAACTGCCGGTAACCTGCAGATCGAGTTTGACCTGGCCTTCCTGGACTTCGGTGAGGATCTCAACCTGAACCTTGGTTCGGATGACACACTCGCCGTAGTGATCTCAACGGACAACGGCGCCACATGGCCAATCAGCAACATACTTCAGGTCTGGACTGCTGCCAACAGCGGCACTGCCAGCCAGCATATTACGATTCCGCTTGCAGGTTATACCGGCAGTGTAAAGATCGGATTCTATGGATCCGAAGGCACGGTGAATGATGCCAACGATGTGGATGTAATGGTAGATAATTTCCAGTTGACCATTGATCCGCTGGCGGTTACCCTGAGCCATATCGCTGCGTCGAACAGCGGCAACAGGAACCGGATAGAGTGGACGACGGCTACTGAGGAAAGAGGTGACGTTATCGAGATCGAGCGCAGCACAGATGGCCAGCAGTTCTCGAGAATTGCAACCGTAAGTACCAAGGGTACGCCTTCCGCTTATTCCCATTGGGATGAGCAGCCGGCAACGGGCGTTAATTATTACAGGCTTAAGCTTGTAGATGCTTCCGGAAGCTATTCCTACAGCAAGGTTGTAACCGCTACCGTTAAGGAAAACGGACTGGTTACCGTAGAAGCCTATCCCAACCCCGCAGGCAGCCAGGTGAACGTAAAGCTGACCGGCAATTTCAGCGATAGGGCCACGATCATGATCACGGACATTACCGGTAAAACCCTGGTGGAGACTGCTGTCAACAGCAATCTGACCACGGTTGATCTGTCGGCACTGGCACCGGGCGCCTACCTGCTCCGGTACTCAGACAGAAACTACACGCAGATGATCAAACTGATCCGGAAATAGTACAGGTTCTCTGTTTATAGCAAGACCGCCTCAAACTTTTGAGGCGGTCTTTTTTCTTCCTGACGTTTGGTGTGCAATTTTACCCGGGATACCGGCTTGCCGGCTAGCTGTGCCTGCACTTCCGCGACCAGTTAGCGGAAGTCAGACCTCTTGTCTGTGTCCGGTTGAAGGATAGGCGAAAACTGTGCAGGTAAGGAGTCTAACTGCCGGATCAAAGTCCGTCGGGGTTTACGTTCCGTGTCTTTTGTCCGCCCTGGAACAGCTTGACGCCGACCGAGATCCTGATGTTCGGCTGGGTATAGACCTTCCTGAGCTGCTCATTCTGGATGAATTTCATATCGGAAAGGTTTTGCCGGAGCAAGGCTTCAACCATGAACCGCTGTCCGAGATCGTAATTAACCCCGATCATATAGCCAACCCGTGCATCATTGCCGTAACTGGCTGCGCCGGAAAGAGGCGGGGCAGTAGACGCATCAGGGGTATTATACTGGAAATAGCCTGCAGCGCCGGGTACCTGCGGAGCAGGGTTGCTGGCCGGCACCGCCGGAAAACTTAATGTGTCTGATCGCTGCAGCCCCTGATATCTGCTCTCGCTTTCAGTAACACGAAGCAGGTTGCCATAAGTAAGGTACATGCCCCCCATGAGCGAGAATCCGCTGCCTATATTGAACTTGATCATCAGTGGCAGATCGATCTCCCAGTAATTAGCAGTATTGAGCTTTCTTACACGGACTACCGAGTCGTAGGTATGATAAAAGAAATAATTCCTTTCAATCACCGTGTCAATCTGCCCCTGGAACGAATCCAATGAAGTGATATGACCTGAGTCCCGGACAGCACTCAGAATATCATGATAGCTCTGCATACCGCTGAAGAGGTTGCGGTTGATGGAGTTGTAACGGAATGAGGGCTGCAGCACCAGCGCCACCTTTGGCGACAGATTCCATTGCAGATAAGGCGAGAAGACTGCGCTGTTCACTGCAATCTGGCCCATGCTTCGCTCATACCCGAACTTAAAGCCAGCTTCCAGCCTGGCGCCCGGCGCGAAACTCCTGAGCGGAACTTTAGGTTCCTTACCTCCGCCACCGCCACCGCTGCTGCTACTGTTATTTGCCGGATCTGGATTTGTACCTGTTGCCAGCACAGGCTGGGCTACTTCTTCCGGCTCCGGACTGGCAGCCGCCTGCTGATCTGTTTCCTCGCTGTCGGCATCATCGTTTTCGTTAACAGTTATGTCACTTTCCCTTTCCTCTTCGGCTTCAGGATCTGTCAGTAACTTCACACCCTGTTTGGTAACCTCAAATTTTTTAGAGGGTTCGGCAGGAGCCTGCGGAGCAGGAGCGGCGGTTTTGTTCTTCTTTCCCATATTGACCGCCACATCACCAATCTTTTCCTTTCCGGCAGACCCGTTCTGTCTGCTGCCGGAGTTCACGCTGTTATCCGGCATGGAGCTGGCGACAGTTTCTTTAGTGCGGCTGGTCCTTTGGGTAGCCGGCGTTTCACCTGCCGTTCCTGCACTCCGTTTTATCGGATCAGCAGGCTGCTTATCTGCCTTCCCGGTTTTTTCCTGTTCCGTGGCAGCCGTTGTTGCCGTGCCCCGGGAGTTATTTGCTGCTCTGCTGGCTCCCCCGGCATTACGCTTTCTTCCTGGTCCGCTGCCTGCGGTTGCACTCAGGTCTTCCGGCTCCGTTTGTGGTTTTGCTGATTTCTGATTATTGGACTGACGGGTAGCGCTACCCCCGCTGGCAGGTCTGATGGTGTTCCCATTTTCCGTTGCGGTGCCGCCGGATCCTTGCTGCCCCTCTGCCAGGCCGGTCCTGGCGCCCCCCCTCCCGCCCGAAGGAGCGGAAGTCGCAACATCCGAAGATCCGGGCTGTTCCCCGCGCTGACCACCCTGTCCTGCAGGCGCCCTACCCGATGCGACGGTATTATCGGCAGTGCCGGCCGGAGCAGAACCGGTGACCCGAGCCGGGCCGGAGCCCTTACCTGAGATACTATTATCAGTGGTACCCGCGGTTTTATCACCTCCGCCGGAAGCATGATCCTCATCTGCGGGCATTGCCGGTCCGCCCGGGGCCGGATTGTCCGAAATATCTGGCCATGTTGCATTGTTACCGCTCTGTTCCTGTGTATTTGCGGCAACATCACCAGCTGCCCCCGCGGACGTCTGCGATTGTCCCGCGCCGTCCTGCCTCAAGGATGTCGTTTCGGAAGACCGGCGAAGCAACAGATACCCGATCATTCCGAGTAGGGCAAGCAGCAGCAGCAACCAGAGCCATTTTCTGTTGGACGCCGGCCGGGCAGCAGCCGGCACCTCAGCGACGGGCAGTCTCTGATCCAGCTTGCTCCATATGTCGGACGCAGGAGACTCCTGGTAATCTCCTAATCCGTCACGGAACAGATCATCTATATGTCTTTTGCGGTCTTCCATCCTGGACTTACATAGTCGTTATCTTTTCTTTTAATCTTCTTCTGGCATCATTCAGCTGCCATCTGCTGTTGTTTTCATTGATGCCAAGGTGCTCTGCTATCTCTTTGTGCGAATATTGTTCAAAGACGAACAAATTGAATACCGCCCTTTGTGTATCCGGCAACTGATGTATCAATCCCAGCAACTCTTTATATCCCAGCTTACCCACTATATCGTTGTCCACATAGACATCGGTAGTTTCAATTTCCTGCTTGTATGCCGGCTCGTTCTTCACGTATTTACGGTAATGGTCGGTAACGGTGTTGACAACTATCCGTCGCATCCAGCCTTCAAATGATCCGGAGAAATTATAACTGTGCAATCCCGTGAAGATTTTATAGAATGCATCATTAAGAATTTCATCAGCACTGCTCTGGTTGAACACATAGCGCCGTATGATGCCATATATGAAGGAAACGTACTGGTCATAAAGGCGCTTTTGAGCCTGCCGGTTATGTGCAATACAGTCCTTTATCAGGTCATGCGGAGGCTGACTACCTGAGATCTGGCTGCCCTCGGAAGCCTGGTGACGCAATATGTTATCCTTTTCGGACAAGTTTTTAGAGCTGGGTCAAAGGCCTGATCCTTTTTCGGAATGACGCTGGGTTAACAAAAAAAGTTAGTGAAGATTGAAAAAAAATTCCAGAACTACCAACGGGTCAGCGTTGTGCGCCGTCCGGACAGCTTATTTGCCGCGGGTTACCCGAAACGGAAGGGACAAATCATCCTGTTTATTCATATATTTAGACTAGTTTTCAATTTATTAACTTTTTTCCGTCCGGGCACTAACGTTTAAACCTGCCCTGCCGTCATTTATTCCGGAAACCAAAAAAACACGCTTATGAAAAAGTTTTTCTTTACACTGCTTGCCGTGCTGGGAGTGTATGCTGCGCAGGCTCAGTGCAGCACGTCATTCACCACGTCGGTGTCGGGCATGAACGTCACGCTGACGAACACCTCCTCGATTAACCTTGTGCCGGGCTCCACGCCGATGCTCACTTATTTCTGGGGAGACGGTAATAACTCCTGGGGAGCATATTGGCCTGGAGTGACTGCCAGCCATACTTATGCCACATCGGGCGTTTACACCATTACCATGGTTACAGTATATTATGACTCCCTGAACAATAATACACTGCTCTGCTTTGATAGTACCCAGAGTGTTGTTACCGTAGGCAACGCCCTGCCCTGTGCCACTACAGTCTCTACCGGAAACAACGGAAACGGCAGCTACACCTTTGTTGCGACCACTCCCGGCGGCGGGTCTATGACCTATAACTGGGATTTCGGCGACGGATCAACAGGCACCGGCAACCCCGTCAACCACACCTACATCAACTCCGGCAACTACACCGTCACATTGATAACTACAGGCGGTGGCGCAGTTTGTACAACCACAGTGATGGTACCGTACTGGAACGGCACGCTGAACTGTACGGGTCTTACCGCAGCATTTACCTATAGCATAACAAACGGCTCCACAGTTTCTTTCCAGAACATCTCGACTCCGGTAGGCGTACCCGGCGGTTCCGTGATTACCAGGGTACCGGCCTGGGATTTCGGTGATGGTTCCGGCAGTACGCTGATGGCACCGGTTCATACCTATGCTGCCGCAGGTACCTACAATGTCACCCTGATCAATGAGTGGGTAGATACAGCAAGCAATACGGTTTTCTGTGCCGATACCGTAACCCAGTCGGTAACGGTAACCAACCCTCCGCCTCCGGCAAACATCATTTCAGGTAATATCAGCTGGGACACCGCAGGAAACAATTTCTTCCAGACTTCAGTCAAGGTATGGCTCATTGTTTTCGATTCTGCTACCAACATCATTGATGCTGTTGACTCAACAATCGTATCCGGCGGCTTCTGGGGAATTCCCTATTCTTTCTCCGGACATGCTGCAGGCGAATACAGGACAAAAGCTGCCGTACTCAGCGGAGCTCCGGGTGCCAATATGCTGGCGCCGACCTACCATACCGCAAGCACTTATTGGGGAACCGCCAATCTGATCAACCATACCGGCGGTACATCCTCCGGGAACAATATCGTGATGCAGGCCGGCACCTCCACTTCCGGTCCGGGCTTCATCTCGGGTAATGTGACCCTGGGTGCAGGAAAAGGTACAAGCACCGGTGTTCCGGGACTTCTGATCCTGCTCCGCGATGGTGCGAACAACATGATCCGCTTTACATATACGGATGCGAACGGCGATTACTCTTTCGGTAACCTTGCCGGCGGCACCTATAATATCTATCCTGAGAACATGCCTCAGATCACGACTCCTTCAGCCCCCATAAACCTGGTGAGCGGCGCCTACAATGTAAGCGGTATCGATTTCGTAAAGAATTCAGTTGAGATCAAACCAAAGACACTGGATGTGCCTGAAGTACCTGCTGCCCTGTATGCGGTTTATCCTAACCCGTCAAACGGTACGCTGAATTTTGTATGGACAGCCGCAGCGTCTGAAAAAGTAACGATCTCTGTTGTGGACATGACTGGCAGGGAAGTATTTAAAGGAATGAACGGCACCAACGGGCAAAGCCAGATCGTACTGGGCAATGTTCCTTCCGGTGTTTACTTCATCAAAGCAACTGCTGGGAACGGAACACAGCAAACTCAGAAAATAGTGATAGCGAAATAATCCTGATTCTGACGTGAAAAATAAAGGGACCCGGCGGGGTCCCTTTATTTTTTGCTTCCTGCAGGAAGCAGTTGCTAGAATGTATACACCGGTTCTGTCTGCTGGATGGGCGCCACCTTTGACGCCGCCGTTTCTACGATCCTTGGCCGGGTCCTGGTCATTAGTGCCGTCATTACTTCAAATGCCCCGATGAGCACATGCGGCAGCCAGACCTCATCTGCAAACCCGAATATCCATGGTGAAGCCATCATCAGGATGCCTGAAAGGACGTCGAGGATGAGGTGTGCATTCATCGAGAGCAGCTTGAACGCACCAAGCTCATAATTTGTACAAAGGCTGTACAATAGAGCGCTGCAGCCCGCAGTAAGGGTTACCCAGGAGGCCGCCTGGTTGTTACTGAAACCAAATGCCCAGGGGGCGGCAATGATCAGTGCGCCAACTACATAATCCAGCAGGGCATGCACTTTGGTTGGAATGAATCTCATAGCGATACAGTTTTGCCATGCCGCAATAATTCTGTGCCGCCGGTTCCTGTTCCTCTAAACCGGCAGATTACATATTCTGAATGATCATTCACTGCGCAGGGCAATGGTTAAAACGATGAGGGGCGGGAACCAGGGGCGGACGAGGCCTCGTCCAAAAGGCCCTCGATCTTAGCGCGGTCACCGACCACCCAGAGGACGTCGCCCGCCTCAAGTATAACATGGCTTTCCGGGTTCAGTACTCTGCGGTTCCTTCGTTCCAGCCCAACTACCAGTCCGTTGGTACGTTCCCTGATTCCGCTTTCCCGGATTGTTTTGTGATACAGAAAGGATGTTTTTGTAACCGTTATCTTCCTAAGCACCACTTCATCACTGACAGGTTCCGTCGCCAGCAACACATTTACTGGCTCTATATATTTCCGGAACTGCTCCAGCTGCTCATCTGTACCGATTACAAAGAGCAGATCACCAGGGTAAACTTTCTCGTAACGGGAGGGAGCGGGGATAATATAATCTTCTCCTCTCCGGATCATGGCGATATTGACACCCAGGCGTTCCCGAAGTGCCATTTCTTCCAGGCTCATGCCGGTAACGGGCGTGTGTACCGGCAGCCGGAACTGGGCTATGTGGGCATCCCAGGGAGCAAGCTCATGGCGGCTGCGGATTGCTTCTTCTCGCTCCCGGTCATGATAGTTCTGAAAAAACCGGTTCTCCAGGTGGATATAGAACGCGTTAATCTGCCGGTTAAAGACCAGACCGGCACCAATGATGATTATGAATCCGGCCAAAGCAACGAAAAAAGAAAAGAACCCCAGCAGGAATATCCCTACATAAACTGAGGCCAAAACACCACGGATAACCCTCAGGAATATAAGTGTCGCCCTATAGCCACGGATGCGCCAAAGGTTGCTGACAGCTTCCGCCTGGAACTTGCGGGTAACCAGCGCCCACAGAAACGGAGCCATTACAAACAGGCAGGAAGCTGCTGTAATCATCCTGGCCGCCGCTTCCGAAGGCATATGGGGCAGCAGTTTGGGCTGAATGTAAGAGCGGAACAGGAATATAATGCCCAGGATTATGATCGTGAACAAGGCAATATGGGTCAGGAAAGCGCGCACCACCCGTTGCCAGTCCGAAGCCTGAGTGATGGTCTGTGTTCCGGCTGCATACCGGGTAAGGCTTTTGCGCCATTTGGGCGGAAGTCTGGCCTCGATCCTGTAGTATAAAGGTCCTGCAGCCCGGATCATATAGGGAGTGGTAAATGTCGTAATGGCAGAGATAGCTACGGCAATGGGGTATAGAAAGCCCGAGGTTACTTTTAAAGAAACACCCAGCGTCGCAATGATAAAAGAAAACTCGCCGATCTGCGCCTGGCTCATACCCGCATGCAGCGCCGTCTTCAACGGCTGCCCGGCAATCAGCGCACCGATGGCTACATGCAGGGTTTTGAACAGAATAAAAACGATTGTAATGATGATTATGGGACCGATGTAATCAACAAGGATAGCCGGGTCTATCAGCATACCTACCGATACAAAGAATACGGCGGCAAACAGATCTTTTACCGGTTTGGTAATGCGCTCAATCCGCTCTGCCTGGGTCGTTTCTGCCAGGATAGACCCCATGATAAAAGCCCCCAGCGCCGGAGAAAACCCTGCCAGCGAAGCGAGGATAACCATGAGCAGACACAGCCCCAGTGCCACGATGAGCAGCGTTTCATCACTGAGATAGTTCCTGGTCCGGCGCAGGAAGGAAGGCAGGAAGAAAATACCGGCGACAAACCAGAGCAGCAGAAAAAACGCAAGCTTCAGCACCGACATCAGCATCTCGGTGCCCGCAAACTGCCGGCTGACGGCAATTGTTGTAAGTAATACCAGCAATACGACAGCAACCAGGTCTTCTATGATAAGCACCCCGAAGACCAGCTGGGCAAACTTCTTGCTTTTGACCCCCAGTTCGTCGAACGCCCGGAGGATAATCGTCGTAGAGGAGATAGAAAGAATCCCCCCGAGGAACACGCTGTCCATCAGGCTCCAGCCCATCACCTGCCCCAGGACAAACCCGAGGACCAGCATCGCACTTACCTCCGTAAACGCGGTAATGCTGGCGGTGCCGCCTATATGCAGCAGCCTTTTGAAGCTGAACTCAAGACCGAGGGTAAATAAAAGAAAGATCACCCCGATATCTGCCCAGATACGGATGTCACCTGAATCGGTGACAGTAGGAAGAATTGAGAAGTTTGGACTGACCAGAAAGCCCGCAAGTATGTACCCAAGCACCAGCGGCTGTTTCAGCCTCCGGAACAAAAGGGTCGTGATCCCCGCAACAATCAGGATCAGTCCGAGATCAGTGATCAGGTTTGGCAGATGGTTCATGCACCGTGCTTGGCGTTAAAAATAGGATATAGTTTCCATAGCGCCGGTGAGCCCGGCGGCAAACGCCATCTGTCAATAGCAAAAACTGAGCTCAGGACGGCAATCTAGATGCAGGTGGCAGCAAACCGGTTGAACTCATGCCTCAACTCATGGATGATCCTTTCTTCCTGTATGAACTTGTCCCGGAGTGTTTCGTGATGTACGGTGATCTCGTCGACAGGCAGCCCCGATGAGGGAACTATATGGACAGCCGTCTTATTGACAACCTGCTTGATATTATTTCCGAGAGAATTAATGTTGCGCTCCTGTATGGTGAACTGGTTCTCAAAATGCTCCAGATTCACGGCAATCTCTTTTGTCGCATGTCTGTTACAGATCTGCGTAAGACGGTCCTTCAGCAAACTGATCTCGTTTTTGTAGAATTTCAGTGAGCGCAGCCAGTCGTTGTGCTCGTGATTCAGGTGCCCGATGTTTACTTTGTTCATATATGGGAGGTTTAAATAAAGAACGAAACAAGGAGGGTCTGCAACCCCGGAATCCTGGGAACCGGCCTATTAAATTACGATTTTACATACGCTAAAACAAAAAAAACCGGAGATAAAAATCTCCGGTGTCTGTTACCATGGTCCTATTGGTCTGTTACATTTTGATAAATGACTGACGATTAATGAGGACTCCCTTTTCATCTCTTAAAATGAGCATGTATTGCCCAGCCGGAAGGGCTGTAATATTGATTGTCTTCCTGCCGCCGGTAAGACCGGCTTCCTGGCTCAGCAGCTGGCCGTTCAGTCCGTATACCTGCACCGTTGCTTTTGCGGCAGTTGTCGCATCCCAGGCTACGGTCACCGATCCTGATGCAGGATTAGGATAGAGGCTGATCTCCTTCTTTTCCGGCAGGTCGTTTACATCTGTCGGGTTATCATTGAAGGTCTCGTAGTAATAGTTCTTGCGGGATACCATAGTCTGTCCGCCATCCGCGGGATAATATTCGGACTTCACCCACTCAGGGTTTTCGAAGCTGTTGTAGAGCGCTGTGTTCTTTGTTTCCAAAATCCAGGCATTGTTCACGAAAGCATAGATATATCCTGTATCCGGCAGCCCGGCAGCGTTCAGGTGCAGTGTCTGGTAAGACTTGTGCATCAGCACGCCGGTAGAGTCAAGCTCCCTTGTAAGCCTGTAGGTGATAATATCTCCGGCCGTGTTATAACCCAGAGAGTCATAGCCCACAACAATGTAGCTGCCGTTGTCTGCCTGCTTGGTGGTCACAGACGAGATTCTGTTCTGACTATTCCAGTTGAACTCAATCTTCGCGCTCTCTTCCCAACTGCCGATAAACCCGATCCAGGAGCGGAAAGCAGCAACCTTTCCGGATGCATCATAGGTATACTCATACTTCAGGAAATCCATAGGCATGCCATTGAAACTGATCGTGGAGCTGTCATGCGTTGCACGGCCCTGCGCATCATAAACGAAGTATCGGTTCATTGTAGTATCCCAGGTACCGTTCTGATCGGAAACTATGGCCACCCGCACAAGCTTACCGCCATTGTCATAGAACGAAATGATCTTGGACTGGATATTGCTGCCGCCCGGATCTTCAATGTTCGTAAAGACAGCCGGCTTCCCATTAGCGTTGTAGGTGACGTAATTATTAAAATAATGGGTCAGCGACTGTGTGCTCGAATCGTATACATAGTATTTCGCCGAATCAAACTTATTCTGCAGCTCATCCATCGCCGGCACCACCGGGCTCAGGTCAATCATCGGGTTAAACGTCGGATCATAGTCGAACATCAGGAAATCCATCTCGCTTTTATTATAGTTCGACTTCCGGACGCCGCTATACACGAAGGAAGCCGTATCCTGCAGTCCGCCTGTCGGTTGTATCTGGTAAGTGGAGAAGGCAATAAGCCGCTGGTCTGTCGCAGTGCCTTTTCCCGCAGTCGCGCCGCCCACCGATTGCTTAACGGCAGCAAGCACCATTTTCCTGTATTGCTCAACAGTGGGGCTTTTCAGAACCTGGGCATTCACAGATGCTGCCGCAAATACGGCGCACAGGAAAGCCGTCGTGTGTTTCATTCTTTTCATAAATTCTCCTTTAGGCTTTGTTATTATTTTCAGTCAAGACGCATCCCGTTTCCCAAACCCCTACGGCAGCCGGGAAATTTCTCTGCCCTTTCTACCGATATGAAATTCCCGGATATTTGTTCGGTGAGCCGCAAGCCCTATTTTTGCCTGCCTTTAGCAGGCATCTGACAAAAATTTCTCCCAAATGAAAAACACACCGTTTACCGCAAAGCATACAGCGCTTAACGCCAAAATGGCCGAATTTGCCGGCTACAACATGCCCATCTCCTATACCGGGATCAACGATGAGCATCATACCGTTCGCCAGAATGCAGGTGTGTTTGATGTAAGCCATATGGGAGAGTTCATGCTGCGCGGCCCGAAAGCGCTGGACCTTATCCAGAAAGTGACCAGCAACGATGCTTCCAAGCTCACCGCCGGCAAAGCCCAGTACAGCTGCCTGCCCAATGACAATGGCGGTATCGTTGACGATCTGATCGTATACTGCCTGCGCGAGAACGAGGAGTATATGCTGGTCGTGAACGCGTCCAACATAGAAAAAGACTGGAACTGGATCAGCGAGCGCAATACGCAAGGTGTGGAGATGGAAAACATTTCCGACAAGACCGGGCTGCTTGCCGTTCAGGGCCCGAAAGCCCTACAGTACATGCAGCAGCTTACCGATATGGATCTTACCAATCTTAAATACTACACTTTTGTAAAAGGAAGATTCGCCGGCGTAGATGATGTGATCGTCAGCGCCACCGGCTACACAGGCGCAGGCGGTGTAGAGATCTATTTTGAAGATAAAGGTGACAATGCCGACAGAATCTGGGACGAAATCTTCCGGGTAGGCGGACCATCGGGCATGAAACCAATAGGCCTCGGAGCAAGGGATACGCTGCGCCTGGAAATGGGTTACTGTCTTTATGGCAATGATATAGACGACACCACTTCTCCGCTGGAAGCCGGACTCGGATGGATCACCAAGTTCACGAAGGATTTTACCGCCCGCCCTATCCTGGAACAGCAGAAAGCCGAAGGCATCCAGCGCAAACTTGTAGGGCTGGAAATGATCGACAAGGGAATTCCGCGCCACGGATATAAGATACAGAATGCCGAAGGGGAAGAAATTGGATATGTAACCTCCGGCACGCAGGCGCCAAGCCTTAACAAGGCAATCGGCATCGGCTACGTACGGAAGGATTTTGCCAAAGAAGGAAATGATGTGTTTATCATGATCCGCGATAAGGCGGTCAAAGCACAGGTGGTGAAAATGCCGTTTGCCTGATCTGAGCAGCAAAATCAGGCTTGCCCCCGGGTGTTTCCCCGGGGGTTCTTTTTTCTGAACATCGGATGTTTCAGTCAGCCGGCGGCAACCAGCCACTGGCCGATCGCCTCCATTAGTTCCGCCTCCGTTTCCCGGATATGGGCTGCCGATTTTATCGTCACCACCGCCCTGTCGTTCGTTTTCCATTCCAGCAGTCCTTTATGCTCCGGTATCAGTTTTTGAGGCGGCAACTCCTGCACTGCGGCGCCCCGGTGAAAAATCAGCTGCAGGGATCTGGGCGGCTGTATCCTCATTGTGATACGGTCCTGCCCGTGCAGCACATAATTCGGACCGTTCCATTTTATATTTTCTTCCAGCGCGGGTGCGGCCTTGTGTATAAGCTGCCTGAGCTGCTTTATTTCCCCCAGCCGGGGATGCTTCAGTGCAGCAAGGAAATCGTCCACTAGCGCATTCATAATAACAGACCCGTTTATTCGTTGGTTGAAGATAGCAGCCGGTGCCGGAAATCTAAATATGCCGGTGCTGGTTATATTTGTCCTTCTTCCGGAAACCGTTGATGAAAAATAAGTTGTCCTTTGCCGTCATTTGCCTGCTTGCGGCGCTGTATGTATTTATAGCGTTTAACAGGCATAAATGGGAAGATGATCGTTTTCCCGAATGGGATAAGCATGGCTACTACATGTATCTGCCATCAATTTTTATCTACAAGGACGGCGGCACCTTCAGCTATTACCCCGAGATCAATAAACAGTACCATATCAGCGGCGACAATAATACCTGGGCACTTTACTATCAGCCAAAGACGGGCCGGATGCTGGACAAATATGCTATTGGCGTTGCGGTTATGGAACTGCCCTTTTTCCTGGCGGCGCACGGGCTGACCCTGGCCACCGGCCATTACGCAGCCAACGGGTATACCGATTATTATGAACTGTCCATATTCTTTGCAGGCTGGTTCTGGGCCATAATGGGCCTTGCCGCGCTCAGAAGGCTGCTGTTAGGGTATTATGATGACCGGATCGCCGCATTTACCATACTCCTGCTCGGACTGGGCACCAATCTCTATTCTTACACAGCTTTCGATTATGGTATGAGCCATCCCATATCGTTCGGGCTGTTCGGTATTCTTTTCCTGCTCACCGATAGCTGGTACCGGTCGGGAGGTGGCAGGTACCTTGTCGGGGCCGGAGCTGTAGCCGGACTGATCATCATTACACGCCCTACCAATATTGTCGTGCTCTTGCTTCCGCTGCTCTGGAGCGCTGCCGGACCTGTGACCCTGGGCGAAAGGCTCCGGATGTTCGCGCGCAGCTACGGCTGGCTGTCGGCAGCCTTGCTCGCCGGCTTTGCTGCCGTTTCCATACAGCTAATTGCCTGGAAATACTATTCCGGCGACTGGATCCATTACTCTTATGAAGAAGAGGGCTTCGACTTCAGGAACCCGCATATCTGGGAAGGTTTGTTCAGCTACCGCAAAGGATGGTTTGTCTGGACCCCCATTGCCCTGCTGGCACTATGTGGGTTTCTGACCATGCGCGGCGGCCACAGATCTCGCATCCTGCCGCTGCTGCTACCGGTTGCGCTGGCGGTCTATATTGTTTTTTCCTGGGGACAGTGGTGGTATGGCGGCGGCTTCGGCGCCCGTCCGATGATCGAGTATTTTGCATTGCTGTCCTTTCCGCTGGCCGCCCTTATCCGCTGGGGCACGGCAGGAAAGCACGCTCTGGTCCGGGCAGGAACCATCGGCGTCCTGGCCCTGCTGATGGTTTATCACAGTTTCCAGACATACCAGTATTCCCTGGGCGTATATCCCTGGGACCAGACAAATAAAAACTATTACTGGCGGGTCTTCCTGAAGCTCGAGAAAACAGAGGAAGACTGGAAGCTGCTGGAATGGGATTGACCTTACAGGCGCTCCGCGGTTTTTTATCTGTTTATTATTGGACAGTTTATGTAAAGCAAAAAAGCAGGTTAGCCCTAATGCGGGGCTGACCGGCCCTTGCGGGGGCTTCTTTCCGCACTGAAAAACGAAAAGTTTTTTCTTTCTTTGCAGCCGGAAAATAGTGGGTCCTGGCTGGCAATACGCCTTAGGCTGTGTGTCGAGCCCGTGCTTCATTATGGTCCGTATATACAATAACAAACCATGCTTCCAAAATACAGCCGCGTTCTGCTTAAGCTTTCCGGAGAATCTTTGATGGGTGACCGCAACTTCGGTATTGACCCGAAAATGCTGGAAGCTTACGCTACCGATATCAAAGCCATCACCGATATCGGGGTTCAGGTAGCCATCGTGATCGGCGGCGGCAATATATACCGGGGCATGAACGAGGCCGAGACGGGCATAGAACGGGCGCAGGGCGACTATATGGGCATGCTGGCCACCGTGATCAACGGTATGGCGCTGCAGGCCTCACTGGAGAAGATTGGCGTAAAAACAAGGCTGCAAAGCGCCATAAAGATGGAGCAGATAGCAGAGCCTTACATCCGCCGCCGGGCCATACGCCATCTCGAAAAAGGAAGAGTGGTCATCTTCGGCGCCGGCACCGGTAACCCGTATTTTACAACCGATACCGCCGGCTCGCTCAGAGCCATTGAAATCAATGCAGATGTGATCCTGAAAGGAACCCGCGTAGATGGCATTTATAGCGCAGACCCCGAGAAGGATGCAAATGCTCAGCGTTACGACAGCCTGACATTCAAGGAAGTAATCACGCAGGGGCTGAAGGTCATGGACATGACTGCTTTTACGCTTTGTCAGGAAAATGATCTGCCGATTATTGTCTTTGACATGCACCGCGCCGGCAATCTGCTGGATGTAGTCACCGGCAAAAAAGTAGGCACGATCGTCAGCTAGTATTCCGCCACCTTCACTGACAAACACTTTTACTATACCGGAGCCTGCGGTTTCCGCCGCCCCGACTTCGCATTAATTCCTTAGTTGCAGTATAGGAAGCTGTATACCGATGCATTAGCCATGCACTAGCCAAGCGTACCCGTCCCGCAGTTTCGGGGAACAGGAACAGGGCGGAGAAACAGGAAAAGGGGCCAGGAAAACGTGATGAGGGCTCAGATCAGTCAATTTTGCTGCTTTTTTCGTTAGTATCAACTCCGGCGGAACTCCGTAGCAGGAGCGGGTTTGGAGGCAGTCGGCTATATACCCGTTCCATACCCGTTCCATACCCGTTCCATACCTGCTCCATTCCCACCTACTTATAGGGCAGTAAGAATTGATCCCGTATGCTGCTATCATCAGCATCAGGACCAAACCAATACCCGGATTTCACGGCTTTCCGGCTTTACCCCTTATTGCGCCATTACGCCATGGCGCCATTGATCCATTGCCCCATTCCTTATCGCATCGTCTTACGCTTGCCGCGCTCGTAGTCTTCAAAGATGAACTTGCCCAGTCCGTCCAGGGAAGAATAGAACGCTTTTCCGTTGTTTACCTCGGTAAACTCCCTGACAAATTTTTGCAGGTATGGATCATTTGCGATCATAAACGTGATAACGGGTATCTTAAGCCTGCGCAGCTGACCTGCGAGATTCAGCGTCCTGTTCAGGATCTTGCTGTCGATGCCGAAGCTGTTCTTATAGTATTTACCACCGACTTTCAGGCAGGTAGGCTTGCCATCGGTGATCATGAAGATCTGTTTGTTCTGGTTTTTCCTCCGCCTCAGGATATCCATTGCCAGCTCCAGTCCGGCAACCGTATTTGTATGATAAGGTCCCACCTCCAGGTAAGGAAGGTCCTTCATCTGGATCTGCCAGGCGTCATTGCCGAACACCACGATGTCCAGGGTATCTTTGGGATACCGGGTAGTGATCAGCTCACTCAGGGCCATCGCTACTTTCTTGGCCGGGGTGATCCTGTCTTCGCCATAAAGGATCATGGAGTGCGAAATATCGATCATCAGGACGGTGGAGGTCTGCGTCTTAAAGTCCATCTCATGGATCTCCAGGTCGTCCTGCCGCATGCTTATCTGATCGATACCATGGTTGATCATCGAATTTTTGAGACTTCCTGTGTAGTCAATGGCTTCGAGGGCATCACCAAACTCGAAGGGGCGGGTTTCGGGGTTCAGTTCATCGCCCTGCCCCGTACGGTTGGTCTGGTGGTTGCCGCGCCGGGTCTTTTTCAGCTTTCCGAATATCTCATCCAGTGAGCGTTGCCGGATGCCCTGCTCGGTTTTCCCCGTGATCTTATAGGAGCCGTCCAGGACATTCTCATCTAGATAACCCTGCGCCTTCAGATCTTCGATAAAATCGCCTATCCCATACTCATCATTTGTCAGTCCGTACTGCCTGTCAAGCTGCGTAAGCCAGTGCAATGCCTCCGAGGCATCACCGTTCGTGTACTGCAGTAGCTCCATAAACATATCGAGCAGCCGCTGGAAAGGCGGCTTTCCTTCATCAGGCCTGTATTCAGAGAAAATAAATCCTTTCATAATAATAGCTCCGGAATTAAAGGTACGAAACAGGGTAAAGTGGTAATATTGATAAAACTTAACGCCGGTTTTCAGTGCTCCCGTACCGGAAACAATTGCCAACCAGGAATGTTTTTGCCTTATGTCACATTACGTGCTGAAACATGAGCAGCTCATCAGACGTCCGCCGGCTGAAGTCTGGCGCTTCTTCTCAGACCCGGGGAACCTGGCTGTGATCACCCCGCCCTATATGAACTTCCGGGTTACCTCCTCCGACATCGCGACAACAATCTATCCCGGGCAGATCATCACCTATAAGGTTTCACCGCTGCTGGGTATACCACTGAGCTGGATCACGGAAATAACCCATGTGCGGGATGGCGTTTTTTTCGTAGATGAGCAACGCGCAGGTCCATACCGGCTCTGGCACCATGAACACCATTTCACAGATACCGGGAACGGCGTGCTGATGAAGGATATAGTACATTACATGCTGCCATTTTCTATCTTTGGTACACTGGCTCATCAATTATTTGTAAAACGGCAGCTGGAAAACATTTTTGAGTTCAGGCGCAGGAAGATCACGGAGATCTTTCGTGAATAGGACAACCTTTGCGTTTGACGGTTGTTATACCGGAAACAGGCAGCCGTGCTAACATTAAAACAAGATATGAACCGCTTCAGTATCAAGGATATTGAAAACCTCACCGGCATCAAGGCCCACACCATCCGGATCTGGGAACAGCGCTACGGTATCCTGCAGCCGAAGCGCACACCTACCAATATCCGGTTTTACGATGCAGATGATCTGAAGCTGGCCTTACGCGTTGCCCTGCTCAATAACTACGGCTACAAGATCAGCCGCATCCACAAAATGTCGCCCGATGAAATGAACAGCCTTATCAATAAGGTAGCCGATAAGGATTTCAGGGTGCAGGCCTTGGTTAACCAGCTTCTGGAAGCAACACTGGCCGTGGATGTTGACCTGTTCGAAGGGCTGATAGACCAGTATATCCGGAAAAATGGCTTCGAGCGTACGGTGGAGGAGCTGTTGTTCCTGTTTCTGGAGAAGATCGGTTTAATGTGGATGACCGACAGGATATTTCCGGCGCAGGAACACCTGGTAAGCAACGTTATATACCGGAAAATAGCTGTAGCAATCGAGCAGCTACCGCCGAAACCGGCTGACGCCACACCTAAAGTATTACTCTTCCTGCCCGAGGGCGAAATTCATGATCTGGCCTTGCTGTATGTGCATTACCTGATGCGCAAATCAGGCAAGGATGCCATCTACCTGGGTCCAAACTCACCCGTCAGGGAGGTTCGGTTTGTGTATGAAGCCTGCGCTCCTAAATACCTTTACCTGCACCTGACCTCTATTGCGGAGGAGTTTGATGGCAACCGTTACCTCCAGCGGCTGGGCCAGGAGTTCCCGGAAGCAAGATTGCTGGTAAGCGGCGGCATGCTGCGGTCACGTAAGTATACCCAGCCCGCCAACGCCACATTCCTTTACTCGCTGCAGGAAGTAAGGGAAGTTGTAACCTCTCTTTCCTGACGTCCGCTCGCTGCGGGTTCCCAAATAAAGCCGCATCCGCCACCGGAAGGCGGAATTGTCCGGTCGGTCCCCGTTGATAACCGTATGCCTGTCAGTCACTGGCACCATCCTTACCCTACTTGTTTAATAAAAACGGGCACACCCATAAACAAAACTGATGGCTGGAGGCAGGATTATTGTTTAAGTTAGCATGACAAAAACATAAACATGACGTCTGCTGACTTTACGCATCTGGTATCGCGGCACAGTGAGTTCCTGTACCCATTTGCTTATTCCCTGACCAACGATCAGGAGGAAGCAAAAGACCTGTTCCAGGATACAATGCTCCGCGCTTTGGCGAACAGGGACAAATACCAGTTTGGAACAAACCTGAAGGCCTGGCTGTACACGGTGATGCGGAATATCTTTATAAACAGCTACCGGAGGAAGAAGAAATTGCGAGGGATCGAAAAGCAGCAGCAGCATGCGGAATGGCTGAACGATCAATCCATAGGTAATGTGGGCTGGAACCGCCTCAGGTTAAAAGAGATCAATGAGGCGCTGAACAGGCTGCCGGAATCGCTGAGGCTCTCCTTTGAACTATATTACACAGGTTATAAGTACCAGGAGATCGCAGTTTTGCTGCAGGAACCCCTGGGCACGGTAAAAAGCCGCATCCACTTTGCCAGAAAAACCCTTATTTCACAGCTGGACCGTTAAAAAGACCAACAGACGATATGCCTTTTGCGAAAGATCATGTGATACTCGTTGATGAGCAGGACGAGTGGACCGGAACCATGGAGAAGCTGGAAGCGCACCGGAAAGGACTGCTGCACCGGGCATTCAGCGTATTCGTGCTCAACTCAAAAGGTGAAATGCTGCTGCAGCGGCGGGCACTGGCGAAGTACCACAGCGGCGGACGCTGGAGCAATGCTTGCTGCTCGCATCCGATGCCGGGAGAAAGCACTATAGCGGGTGCCCACCGCCGGCTTGTGGAGGAACTGGGCTTTGACTGCAGGCTTACAAGGCTGTTTGATCTGAGATATCAGGCAGATGTCGGCAGCAACCTTACCGAAAACGAGTATGACCACATCTACCTGGGCACCTATCAAGGACAGGTCACACCCAATATTGAGGAGGTAAGTGACTACCGCTATGTAGACATCCGTGAACTGGAGGAATGGAGGAAAAAAGAACCTGAATCGTTTACCGCCTGGTTTCACCTGGCCATGCCCGTATTCCTGGAGCGGTTAGGACTGCAATCCTCAGGTGTTGCCTAAGGATACTTGTAGGCGCCGATATCAAAGGTATCAGCTGCTATCCATGGCTTATCATCAAGGTCGTTCGAGATTCCGGGCACGGCAGTACCCTTATTGATCATCGGAGCGCCCTCCTTCGGACGGAAATTCCATTTCTTATGGTCCATGAAGGGAGATTCCCTGTCTGTAGTCAGGATGGTTTCGGTCAGCTGGATGGCGCCTGAGTTTACCATATCCGTATCCAGCGGCTTTGTACGTTTGATCAGGCAATGATCAAATCCGGCTTCGTACAGGGCTGTTCCTTTTCGCAGGCACAGAAGCTCATCCTCCATCGATCCGAATATGAGGCAGTTTGTAAACCGGGCGCTCAGGTCACCCTGCACATATTGGGTGTTGCTGATGTCCCGGTAATTCAGCAACGCAACGGTCGGCTCGTCCGTATGGCTCAGTTTTGAAGGCTGATAATTGACAAAGTTGCAATTGGTGAAGCGGTAATTGCCGCCCTGGAACGCGGCAAATGCCTGTGTACCGGTGGAATGGACCATACAATTTTCGGCCTTTATGTTTCCGCCTACGCTGAGTAGCCCAAAACCAATAGAATTCGCAATAATCGTATTGTACATTTCCAGCTGGGTGCTGATGCCCGGGTACCCCGCCACCATGACGCCGAAAGGCTCAAAGCCCATGGTGTTATTCCCGCAGTTTTTGAGGATCGCCCACTTCATTACATTGCCGGTGCTGGCCGTATCGAAATAGATACCGCCCCACTCGCCGGGGTAGTCTTCGTAGCCAAAATAGCCGCGATCGAGCCGGTTGCCCTGGAAAATGACACTGTCTTCCTTTGTTCCATTTACCAGAAGCCTTCCGTATACATACAGGCGGGAGTCGGCGTTCATATAGATGCGGCAACCGGCGGGTATCGTCAGTGTTGCCCCCTTCTCGACAAGAGCACTGTGCAGGACAACATATGGCTTATCGGTATGCCAGGTGGTATTCTGCCCGATGATCTGCCCCACTACGTAATATGCGTCCTGTCCGTATGCCATAAACGGCACGGAGTACTCATTGCCGTTTAGTGTAGCTATCAGTTTGTCGGTTATCAAAAATGGATTACTTTGGTTTCGGGGATCAATCTTGACGGTAGCAAATACATAGATGCTATCGTTCGCCGCCAGCTCGATATTATTTATTGCATTACCCGGCACACCATTGACATTAAGCCTGAAAAAAGAACTGTCTCCTTTTTCTAGCCTGATCGAGCTGATATTGATCTTCTGGTTCTGAGGGTTGAATATTTTAAGTCCGAGCGTAAAGCTGCCGGCTTCGGTGAATACGGTATCGAAGGTGAGTGTATCGGTCGAGAAGCGAAGCTCGCCGCCGGAACTAAGCAGCTTTTCTTTTTTACAGGAAAACAGGAGCAGGGTACCAAATACCAGCAGAATGAATAAGGATCCGGATTTAAGGCGCATACGGCAATGTTGACCTGTAAAGTTAGTGAAGCCAGTATATAACGGGTAATACCGGCAGATATTTCTAATGACTGATATTTTTCTGTCCAATAGCCTTCCGGCATTGGATTGAAGCCGTCAGGAAACTACTTTTGTCCACTTTATGAGTTGTATCACGCTGCTGTCAGATTTCGGGCTTCATGATGCTGCGGTTGCCACCGTGAAGGGGGTTCTACTGCACTACACACCCGAGCTGCCGGTGATCGATATCAGCCATATGATCGAGCCCTATCATTTGCAGCAGGCGGCTTACCTCCTTGCCACTTCTTACAGGAGTTTTCCTGTCGGCACCTGCCACCTCATTCTGTTTGACGTTTTTTCGGAAAAAGAACCTGTATTGGTTGCAGCCGAATATGAGGGGCAGTATTTTCTTGCACCCGACAATGGTGTACTTGCCTTAGCCTTTCACGGTCATCCGGGTATTGTCAAGAAATGCTTCGAATTGAAACGGGAAAATGAGTTCCGGCACTGGGTGCATAAAGCAGGAGGATTGATACAGCAACTGCAGCGAGAAACACTGCAAAGCCTGGGATTTCCGGACTCGGAGCTTAAGAACGCACCAAAACACTGGCAGCTTAAAGTAGAAGGAGATGTTATAGAAAGTCATGTCATCCATATTGACCGGTTTGAAAACGTGGTGACAAACATTACACGCGACGCCTTTGAAAGAGTTGGCCAGGGAAGGCCATTCAAGATCCGGTTCATGCGCAACGAAGAAATCACCGAGATCAGCCGCCATTACAGCGACGTACGCGAAGGGGAAAAGCTGTGCAGATTCAATGCTGCAGGCTACCTGGAGATAGCGATTAACCGGGGAAAAGCAGCAAGTCTTTTCGGTCTGAGGCTGCATCGCGAACAGCATTTGATGTACAACACAATCAGATTATATTTCGAATGATCATACGGATAGTCAGGATGGAATTCAGGACAGCAGAGGTGCCGGCATTCCAGGCTTTATTCAATGAAAGAAAGGAGCTTATCCGTGCATTTGAGGGCTGTCAGCATCTGGAGCTTTGGCAGGACGCAAAAACACCTGAAGTGTTCTTTACTTACAGCATCTGGCTGAGCGAGGAGCATCTGGATCGCTACCGCTTTTCGGAGCTCTTTAAGGATACCTGGGCGAGAACCAAAGAATTGTTTTCTGCAAAACCCGAGGCCTGGAGCCTGAACCGGCTGGTAAAACTTGGGGAATAAAAAATGGTGCTTTCGCACCATTATAAATGTTCCAGTATTCTTTCCTGTACTTGTCTGAGCGTATCGGCGTCAGGCTTGAGTTTCGGTCGTGTGAAGTTAAGGTCGTCGGATGAGTCGATCGGAACCAGGTGCATATGCGCATGTGGAACCTCCAGACCCACCACAGAGATACCGCAGCGGTTGCAGGGAAACGCTTTTTCAATTGCCTTTGCGATAGGCTTTGCAAACAAGAGCCATTCCCTCAGATACTCGTCACCAACATCGAAAAACTTATCTGTTTCCACCTTGGGTATGACCAGTACATGCCCTGCCCTAAGGGGAAATATATCCAGGAAGGCATAGAAACGTTCATCCTCGGCTATCCTGTAGCTCGGTATTTCGCCGTTGATGATCCGGGTGAAGATAGTTGCCATATCAGATCGATATATTTTCGACTTTCAATTTGATGACGCCGCTGGGGGCACTGACCTCTGCGATATCGCCAATCTTACAACCGAGAAGTCCTTTGCCTATAGGCGAGGAAACGGATATTTTGCCGCTCTTCAGGTCAGCTTCCTTTTCCGATACGATCTGGTATTCGACCGTCTTCTTCGTATTGAGATTGGTGACTTTTACTTTGCTCAGGATCGATACTTTGCTGATATCAATGTCTTTGGCGTCAATAATCCGTGCTGAAGCGATGGCAGACTCGAGCTGCGCAATCTTTGCCTCATGGTAGCCCTGCGCTTCCTTGGCGGCATCATACTCAGCATTTTCGCGGAGATCGCCTTTTTCGCGGGCCTCAGCGATAGCACGGGCTATTTCTGCCCTTCCCACGGTTTTGAGCTGGTTGAGCTCTTCCCGCATCTGATCAAGTGTTTCCTTAGTTACATAGTTGATACCTGACATACTGTTAAGGTTGTTTGTCAAACTAAAAAATACAACGCTCCTGTTTGAAACAGAAGCGTTGTATCTATCAAAATTAAGAAATTTATTCGGTCACTTCAGCCTGCTTTCTTTCCCTGGTCATCAGACGCAGAGAAATCACATGCACGCCATTGTTCGGACGCGCTGTAGGACGGAAGGAATAATCCAGAGCCAGGGTCGGTCCGTTCTCGCCGATAGCTTTCTGGATCGTAGCGCCAGCCGCAAGTCCGGTGTAGAATGTGTTACGGTCTTCTGCGCTGCTGATTGATTTTTCGTAACGGTACCCGCCGCGGAGCATAAAAGTTTCCTGGTAGGCATACTCGATACCCGCACCGAGGTAGTCGTTATTGAATGAGTTGGATGTAAAGTTAG
>Ga0196964_10000341_pt1 | contig 31879 bp, 44 predicted proteins | sample S1_10metaG_FD_148615 | JGI IMG/M metagenome (GOLD analysis project Ga0196964, IMG submission 148615) | Soil microbial communities from Anza Borrego desert, Southern California, United States - S1_10 | ecosystem: Environmental > Terrestrial > Soil > Desert | place: USA: California | collected... | reverse complement strand
CCGCCCGCTACGTGGGAAGTTTTCCAGGTCCCCTGAAAAATGGCCGACAAGCCCATCGAACTCTTTGCCGCGTTGCGGACGAAGAGCACGGTAGGTGCGTCTGGACGCCGTAAGGCCGCGGACCGGCTGATGATCGAGTTCGAGGCGCCCGAGATTTACTTCTCGGCGGACGAGGCGGCGATCGCGGGGATCTTGGCCACACGGCTGACCGAGATGGCCCGGCAGAATATGGCGCTTGGGCGGATGCCGTTCACGGGAGCCCCCCTCCCTGCCGCGGACTCGGCAACGCTCGAGCGCCGCCAATACCGCGAGAAGCAGGCGTCCCGTGGTGGCGAGATCACGCCGCGCATCAAGGACCCCAAATCCCGGGCGGATGGCCAGAAGAACTGGCGCCGGCGGTTCACGGCTCCCCGGCTCGGCGCGTTCACTCCCGGCCAGGGCGTGCCCACCGGCCTCTTCGGGATCGAGTCGGGCATGCTTGCCAAGTCCCTCAAGGCGGTGGCGTCCGCGGCGGGCACTTGGCAGGTGTTCGTTGCCGGCCCTCGCGGGAACCTGGACCGCTCGGGGACGAGCGCGATGGGACGGGTGCGGCGCATCTTCGAAGTGACTCAGCAGGCCATGGCGCAGCCCCAGGTGCAGCAAGCTTTAAGACAGGTCGCCCAGGGACTCCTTGTTAAACGCGGACAGAAGCTCCTCGGCGAGGCGTTCAGGACCATGTCGCTCCTCCGGGGGCTGGCCGAGGAGACGTCCGATGGCGGGTAACCACAACAGCGGGCGCAGGCGGCTCGCCGAAGGTTTGGTCCTGCCGAAGCTGGGACGCACGGAGAACTCGGTTCGGCGGTTCGCTGAAGCGGTGATCGCTGCCCGGCTTGAGGGCGGGATCTCGAAAGACGATGCCGAGATCGCCCTTGCCGCAGCCAACCTGGCGCTCCGGGCCATCAAGGAGAAGGCGAACCGACACGCGATCGACGAGGTGCGCGACATGCTGAAGCGGGCCGAGGAGATTGAGAAGGCCGGCATCGCCCGGGAAGTCGCCGACCGGCAGCATGCCGAGGACGACGACGAGGACGTGGCAGTGAGTGAACCGCAGTGAGTTAAACCGGCTCCTCGAAAAGCTCCGCAAGAAACTTCGCGTCGAGGATCGGTTCGCCGACATGGGAGCTCAGCTCCGGGTGTATCGCCGGGGCAAGCGCCGGGCCGTCAAGGCAGAACTGCTATCCAGGGTGTACGGCGGTGTCTACGACCGGCTCCATCGGCGGTACGTTGGCCCACCAACCAAGATCGAGGAAATCTCCTGCCATGCAGGCCAGGTCCCTCTGCTTACGTTTGACGAGCCTTACGTTGCTCGGGTTCTCGCGCTTGGTGCTCCTGGCGGCGGAAAGACTTTCGCGATCGTTCGACGAGCCCTGCTTAACTGTCTGGACCGTCCGAACTCCATCGGGGGAATCGTTGCCCCCACGGACGAGCGACGGCAGATCGTCTGGCGAGATTTTCTGGAACTAGTCCAGCCGTTCGGGTGGGTCGAGGACGTCAGGGAGTCGAAGAAAGAGATCGTCCTCATCAACCGGGCGGTGGTGCAGGTGCTTGCCGCCAAGCGCCCCAGCGTCCAGGCCGGCTCCCCCCTCCAGGGACGCTCCTGGGATTGGTGTTGCGTTGACGAGTCGCAGAACGTAGCACCGGACGCCCAGGTGGAGATCGACACCCGGGGCCGCCGGGCCGGGACCAAGTACGTGGTGTACGAGGCGGCGACGAACTCCCCCGTCCCGTCGTTCAAGATCCGGCTCGAGCAGTACCGGGCGAATGAGAAGGCGCACCGGATCCTGCGCTACTCCGGGCAGGAAAACCCCTGGGTTGACCCCGAGTACTGGGAGCGGCTCAAGGAGCGGATGACCGAGCGCGAGTACCAGGAACTCATCCTCGCGCAGGACGTGGCCCCCGAACTCCTCGTCTACGGGCGGTTCAACTTCCGGGAGAACGTCCAGCCCCGGCCGCAGCTCGGCAGGGACGTCACGGCGCAGATCACCCTCGAGAAGTACGGCCGCGGCTACAAGTACATCGCGGCGACGGACTTCGGGGCGCTCACGACGACGAGCATCATCCTCAAGGCGTACGCCGGCAAGGGCGGCGACCGCATCTGGTGGGCGATTGACGAGTTCATGTCCTACCAGACGACGAGCGATATCCACGCGCGGAAGCTCCTCTCGCGCTACGCGGCCGAGGACCTCATCGTCATCTGTGACCCGCACTTCAACAGCAAGGACGCCGACAAAAGCGACATGCACCTCATGGTTCAGGAAGGCTTGCACGTGGTCCCGGCGGTACACGGGAAGATCGCGCGCAAACACCGCCTGAGCATGATGAACACGCTTTTCGAGGACGCCCGCGGCGTGCGGCGGTTGTTCATCGACTGTGACGAGAAGACGAAGACCCCGGCCTGTCCTCGGTTCGCGGAGGCCTGCATGTCCCTCCAGTACAACGAGTACGGCGAGGCCGAGAAGGATAAGAAGGACAAGAACGACAGGACACATACCCCGGCAGCTGTGGGGTACGGCGTGTTCCCCTGGGAGTCCTTCCGAGGCGCCGGTGTCCAGGTGGTCCCGATCGTCAAGAAGACCGCCGAGCAGATGGCGCTCGAGCGGATGGCGGCGAAAGGCGTTCGCTAACGAATGGGCATCTACAGCGCGCTTGGCATCCCCGCGATCAAAGTCGCGATGGACACCATCGGCACGCTCGAGGACAAGACCCGCCGCGAGGAATCCCAGCGGAACATCGACCTCTACTGCGACCGCTCGGAGGTCCACCTCCGCAACCACATCGCGAAGGCCTTCGACGAACTCAAGAACCGCAAGCTCCTCGAGCCGTTCATCTGCCTCGCGAACTGCCAGAGCCTCATGCGGCGCGTGGTGGACGAGATCGCTCGCCCCGTCTACTCCACCCCGCCCAGCCGCATCGTCGAGCCTGACTCCGCACAGGAGGCCTTCCGCGCCCTCGCCGAGGAGTGCCGGCTCGATGCCAAGCTGGACCTTGCGTGCAAGCTGGCGCAGGCGGACGAGGTGGCCTGGCTCCTGTTCCGCTACGTCCCCCGGCTCGAGAGCATGGTCTGCGACGTCATCACGCGGAACATCGCCACGCCGATCCCGGACCCCGAGGACCCATCCCGGGACCTGGGTCTCGTCTACTGCCGCAAGGCCTACGTAAACGGGCGCATTGAGACCGTGAACGTCCTGGTAGACGATTCCGAGACGTTCACGTTCTTCAACGGGCAGATCATCGGCACCCCCATCGCCCGCTCCCTGCCCCGTCTGAACATCGTGAAGGTCCAGCGGCGCGAGCAGTGGGGAGGGCATCCGCCCGAGGGCGAAGGCTCGGATCTCGCTGCCGGGCACCTCGCGATTCAGCTCCTCACGGCGCTCACGCTGCGGCTCCACAAGGCGCAGGGGTACCGGCAGATCGTCATCACGGGCGATACCAGCGGCACCCCCTCCGAGCAGCCCATGGGGGAGGACACCGCCATCAAGGCCGAGGGGAATGCCCAGGTAACCACATTGGATCTGGCTACGCCCCCGGACCACTACCTCAAGACCATCGAGGCCATCACCACCACGGTGGCGGCGAACCACGGCATCAACCGGGACCGACTCAACCAGAAGAACACCGTCTCGGCCGATGACGTGGGTCTCCTCGAGCGCCGGGCCGAGGCGATCAAGGTGTTCCGCGAGGTGGAGCGGGAGTGCTTTGAGGTGATCCGCATGGTCTCGCGCGAGCACCCGAAGCACCGGATCCCCGAGTCCGCCACGTTCAAGGTGGACTTCGCCGAGATCGAGGCCCGGGTGGACCGGAAGACCCAGCTTGAGATCCGCGAACTCGAGGAGCGCCTCGGCCTCCGCAACCGGCTCGACGACATCCTCGAGGACCAGCCCGAGCTCAAGACCATCGCCGAGGCCCGGGACGAGTACCTCAGGAACCTCAACCTCCGCGCGTGGAGGGTGCAGATGGAGCGCGCCCTCAACATGCCCGCGGACGAGACGAACGACGGCCCCGGTGATTCGCCCGAGGAGAACGGGCGCAAGGGCCCAGAAGCACGAGACAACGGCGGACCCTCGGACGAGGACGCCGAGTCCAACCAGGAGTAGTCCATGTCAGAGCAGAACCCCGGAGCCCCCGCGGACGCGGCGGCAACGGACACCCCCGCGCAGACGCCGCCGGACGGGGCGCCCGCGCAACCCAGCTCGTCGGATGAGGGCTGGCGCGCTGCGACGCGAGACGCGTTCAAGCGCATCAACACCCTGGAGAAGTCGATCAAGGACTTGGTCGAGACCTTCAAGGGTGGACAGGCGGTTCGTGACGATAAGGGCAAGTTCCAGGGCAAGCCGGCCGATGACGACAAGGTCACCGCTCGGCTCGCGGAACTCGACCTCAGAGAAGCAATCGCCGACTCGGGTATCAAGCTGACGCCCGAGCAGCGGGGTGTCGTGACGCGCCTGTTTCGCGCGGAGCGGCCGCAGGACGTCACCGAATGGCTGAAGGGGGTAGCGTCCACCATGGCGCTCCCCGGAGACAAGTCAGCCCCGGTGGAGCCTCCTGCGCCGCCCACGTCGAACACGGGCGCACCGGCGGCGAGCGGGCGCGCGTTCGCACCGCATGACCCCTTCGCTCTCCCCCCGGGGGCGTACTCGGCCTTGCCACGCAAGGAGCGAGACAAGCTCTGGGCGGAATTCACCACTCGCGCGGGAATGAACCCAGATCCGTTCGCGCCCTTCAAGAAAGGCTGAGGCGCGCCGAGGAGGCTTAAGTCATGGCCAACGAGACTACCAGGACGTCACTCACCGAGATCATCAACTCTGAGGTGATCGCCGACCGCATCATCAGCTACGCCTACGACGCGATGGTCATCGCGCCGCTCACGCGGAAGATGGACCTCCGCGGCAAGGCGTCGTCCGTGGCCAGCTTCCCCCAGTGGGAGCTCGACGCGGTCTCGGACATCACCACGGAGGGTACGACCACCCTCTCCAACGTGGAGCTCCAGACCACGGAGGTTGCCACCATCTCGGCGGCGGCCGTGGGCATCCTGCGTCACGTCACCGAGCACGCGCTCGCCACGAACATGCTCGGCGAGGCCGGACTCCTGGCGTTCATCACCCAGGCGGACGGCCCGCGCCTCTGCGGCCTCGAGGTGGAGAACGACCTCGCGGCGCTCTTCTCGGGGTTCTCGACCACGGTCGGGACCTCGGGCGCGGACCTCACGATCGCTAACTTCGTCGAGGCCATCGCCCGGATGGACACGGCGAACGCCCGGGGCCGCCGGGTGTGCGTCCTCGATGACCAGCAGGCCTTCGACCTGCGGGCCGCGGTGGCGTCCACCTCGGGCGCGGTCTTCTCGCAGGCGGGGGCGCAGTCGGTCCTCAACGCCAACGGGAACGGCTTCGTGGGCGAGCTCTTCGGCGTGCCCATCTGGCTGACGAACCTCACCGACACGGACAACACGGGCGCGGACGTCGTCGGCGCGATGTTCATCGACGGCGAGAGCGACCCGGAGTACGCGGCCCTCGGCATGGCGCTCCTGTGGCTGCCGAAGGTGCTCATGGTGCCCGTGCCGAACGCCGTCGCTCACAACATCTCCATCAGCATGGCCTACGGCGTGGGCCGGATCTCCGGCTTCGGCGTGGACATCACGACCGACGCCTAACCGATTCCCTGGGGGCCGGGACCGACAACCCGCCTGGTTTCTTCGCACCCCGGCCCCCAGGGCGTCTCCTTTTTCGAGGGGAACATGAGCAAGTCCGATGAACTTCCGCAGTGGCCCGAGACGAGGGTCGAGCCGTTCCTCGAGCAGCGTGACGCGATGCGGCGTCTCCGTGACGTCGTTCCCGGTCCACGTGGCGAGCGGCTTCGTGTCCCCCGCCTCCCCTACGAGACGTGGTGCAAGCCCTCGGGCAACGTCACCAACCTCGTGGTGATGAACACGCGGAACATCAAGGAAGCCGTGGACCCCCAGCGGTACGCGAACTACGTGCGCAGCCGGGCCCTGAAGGACGGCTGGTTCCCCTGGCTCTTCAACGACTGCAAGGCCTACGCGCCTTGGCTCCTCGCGCAGCACGGCGTGACCACCGAGGAACAGTGGCACACGAAGCGCGAGGAACTGCGCCTCGAGCGGAAGAAGGCCTACGAGGACGGGGCCCGGACGTACAACGCCGCCTGGGCTGACCAGGAGTCCAAGATGGCAGCGAAGACCCAGGAGGCACTCCAGGCTGCCTTCCAGGGCGCGCTCGAGCAGATGAAGGCGTCCAAGGGCAAGAATGGCTGACCAGCGGCCGGCGCTCACCGAGGAGGACCTTCGGCGCACGAAGGATGACCTCATGGAGCGCATCACCGAGCAGCACCGGCAGTGGGGGATCATGCCTCAGGTCGAAGCGGCCGAGGCGTTCATCGACCCCATCCTCCGCAAGGTGGAGGTGAAGCACGAGCAGGATCGCCAGGCCGATGCCCTGCGGGTCCTCGGCACGGAGTCCCCGGTCCCCGATGGCGAGTACCTGGGGACCTACGACTGGAACCTCAAGACGGACGAGGTGAAGCCGTATGAGGGCTCGTGGATGCCGAAGCCGGATGGACCCGAAGAGGTCATTCGGAAGTGCGTGCGGGACCTTCTCAAGGTGCCCGAGACGGCACACCGGCTGACGCAGATTTCGCTCATCTGCGGACGCCATAACAGTTACGTCGAGTTCTGCAACGAGTGCCGGACCCGCGAGGTCAGGTTCCACGAGATCATGTGGGAGGCCTACCAGCGGTTCGGAGACCCAACCAAGCCCAAGACGCCGAAGATCATCGTCGGCTAGGAGATCACGATGGCCAAGTTCAACGATACCGAGATCGGCTTCGGCACCGTGGCACCGGTTGCGGTTCCCCGGTCCGCGTACACCCAGACCTACTCGACCGCGGACAAGACGCACGCCAACATGACGAGCGCGGACGTCGTCACCACCGCGGCGACGAACTCCTCGCCCTACGGCTACAGCCAGGCGCAGGCGGACGCCATCGTCACGGCGATCAACGCGCTCCGGGCGGACGTCATCGACTGCAAGCAGGTCGTGAACTCGCTAATCGACGACCTCCAGGCGCTTGGCCTCGTCGGCTAAGGCCTCGATCGTCATCCCTACGTACAACCAGAACCCGGACTTTCTGCTCGCTGCCATCTCCTCGGCGGTAGAGCAGACGGTCCCGGTTGAGGTCATCGTGGTCGATGACGGATCCGAAGAGCATGTCGAGGTCCCGTCCCCGGTTCGGCTGGTTCGCAACTTCGACAACCAGGGGATCGCGGCAGCCCTGAACGCGGGCATCAAGGAGATGTCCACGGATTGGTTCTGCTGGCTCTCATCGGACGACCTCATCGTCCCGGAGAAGGTGGAACTACAACTGGGGGCATGCCTCCGCGAGGAGGCCCAGGCGTCGTTTCACCGCTACTGGGTGTTCGAGCCCACGGGGACGGTGGAAATCTCCATCTTGCCCCGGTGGAACTCAATGAAGCACCAGCAGCAGCAGTTGGGGACGGGGTGCATGATCAACGGCTCCACCGTGATGCTGCATCGCTCGGTGTTCGACGACGTGGGCCTCTTTGACACGTCCTTCCGGTACGGGCAGGACTGGGAGATGTGGGCGCGCGTTGGCCGGAAGTACCGGTGGCTGGCGCTCGAGGAAATCCTCGGCTCTCGGCGGCGTAGCGAGTTCAACCTCACGGCGCAGATCGGCCGTAGCGACAAGATGCGGGCCGTTCGGGACGCAGAGGACCGGCGCATCAAGGACATGTACGGGTGGACGTCTACTCCCCGCTAAAGGCTCTCCGCCACCTGCACGTGGTGGAAGCCGTGAGGGAGGGGAGGCTCGCGCCTCCGGTTCACGTCCAGGTCATCCTCTCGGACCTGTGCAACCAGGCCTGTCGGTTCTGTGCGTACCGCTCGCCCGGGTACACGAGTTCCGAACTGTTCTTCGTAGAGGAGTTCGGGGCGAAGGGCTACCGCCCGGACCCGGCGCACCCCGAGCGGAACTACAACCCGGCCCGGATGATGCCCTACGAGAAGGCCGTCGAACTCCTCGACGACTTCATCGACATGGGGGTCAAGGCCGTCCAGTACACGGGTGGGGGCGAGCCCACGGTTCATCCGAAGTTCCCCGAGGTCATCGCGGCGACGATCGAGCGGGACCTCCCGTTTTCGGTGGTGACGAACGGGGTGAACGTCTCAAAGAAGTGCCTCGCCCCGTTCCTCGCCGAGGCCTCCTGGGTGCGCGTCTCCCTGGATGCCGGGACGCCTGGCACCTACGGGCAGGTTCGGCAGGTATCGCCCTCCCAGTTCCAGGATGCGCTCGATGCCGTCTCGGACATCCGAGACCAGCGGGAGCGGCAGGGGACGGGGTGCGTCATCGGGGTGGGCTTCGTGGTCTCCCCGGACAACTGGCACGAGGTCATTGAGGCGGCCCAGGTGGCCAAGCTGGCCGGGGCCGACAACTTCCGCATCTCGGCACAGTTCTCGGTGGATGACGAGCGGCTCTTCGACGGCATCTTCGACCGAGCCTCGGCGCTCTGCCGGCAGGCCGAGAAGTTGGGTGACGGCGCCTTCCAGGTGGTGAACCGGTTCGGCGACCGGCTGGCGGACCTGCGGCAGAAGCGGCCCGACTATGATCGGTGCGGCTACCAGTATTTCACTACGTATATTGGCGCCGACCTGAACGTCTATCGGTGCTGTGGGACGGCCTACAACCCGCGCGGCCTGCTCGGCTCGGTCAAGGACAAGCGGTTCCGAGCGCTGTGGATGGACCTCGCCCGGATGGATGCGATGGACACGTTCTCGGCCCGGAGTTGCGACCGGTGCCAGTTCAACGCGCTGAATCGCCCGCTGGACTACGTGATCGCCCCGATGCCTCGCACGCATGAGGAGTTCGTTTGAGCCTGAAGATCATGTTCGGCATCCCTGCATACCGGGGCCAGGTGCACTACGGCCACGTGATGCAGATGATGTCCATGGCATCCACCATCATGGCGGCGAAGGGCGCGTTCGCACTCCGGGGCTTCCTCTGCCCCGAGAGTTGCTCGGTGGACTGGTCCAGGAATCAACTCCTCCACGCGGCGATCAAGGACGGCTCGGACTGGCTCCTCATGAACGACGCGGACACGTTCTATCCCCGCTGCCCCGAGGCCCTGCGGATGATCATCGCGGGGCAGGAGGCCGGGGCGGCGGTTATCGCGGCTCCCGTCAAGATGCGCGGACGCGGTGAGTTCAACGTGTTCCAGTCTGGCGAGGAGCCGCGCCTTGTGAAGGGGGAGGAGTTCCTCGGCAAGGTGGTGCCCTGCGACCGCATCGGCACCGCCTACATGGCCGTGAACGTCCCATGGATCGAGAAGCACTGGCCCGAGCAGCCCTGGTTCGTGACGCAGCACCTGCCGGGACCGAAGCCGGCGAAGATCGGCGAGGACGTCTCCTTCTGTGACGGCGTCCGCACCCGGGGCGGAACCATCCTCGTAGACGGGCGGTTTGAACCGCACCACGTGGGAGCCTGATGGCACGCACCGTCGAGGTCATCTACGGGCAGACCGGGCAGACGGTCGAACTCATCCCGGCCGAGTGGCCCGAGGGCGTCCCGTCCTCCGCGTCCTGCTCGGTGTACGAGGGGCTGGACGGGCTCGACGAGACGGCAGAGTTCTCCCCGTCTGTGACGGTGGACAGCGTCTCCACCACGGTGGACGCTGCCTCGGGCTACAGCGAGACCCAGCGGAACAAACTGAACCTCACGGCCACCACGAGCATCGTCATCGGCCGGCCGTACCTCGTGGAGAATGCGGGCAGCCAGCGCGAGCTCGTGGTGCCGAAGAAGATCGTCTCGGCCGATTACATCGAGACCGAGTCCGACCTCGCTTACGACTACGCCAGCGGGGCCACGTTCAAGGGCGTCAGGATGACGTTCCCGGTGGATAACACCTGGGTCGCCGCGGAGTCGAACCTCTCGCAGTACAAGCTACCGCCTTACGTTGCCGTGTGGACGTACACCGTGAACTCGGTTGTCCGCCGGGCGTACACGTACATCCGCCTTGTGCGGTTCCTGTGGAAGGATCTCCTCTCCATCGAGGACATCAAGGAGATCCGCCCCGACATCCAGGCGGACGAGTGGCGGGAGACGAGGGGCCAGCAGTTTAAGCACTTCATCGACGCCACCTGCGATGCTGTGCGGGCGGACATCCTCGCCGAGGGCTACGAGCCGGCGCGAATTCGGGACACGGAGATCATCGCCGAGCTCCTCCGTCGGAAGTTCTTCGCGATGGCCGGCCAGGAGGGCGTGGTCCCGTCCGGCCGTGACGCTGAGTTGTACGTGGCCAACGCGAAAGCCGAGTACGAATCGCTCCGGGCGCGGACGCTCGGGGCGCTGAAGATGAACCTGGACGAGGGCACCGAGGGGAATGCCTCGGAGCAGCCGGTCCGAACCTTCTCATTTTCGAGGTAGCCCATGGCTCATCCGTCCCAAGACGAACTCCTTAAGATGTGCGGAACGGGCGCTGCCAAGCATGGCGCCACGGCCACCGGGTCGTCACTGAAACTCACGCTCAATGCGAAGGGCCCCTGGTGGGTGGCGGTGGACACGGATTGTTACCTCCTCCAGGGGGATACGAACGTCTCGGCCTCGGCCCCCTCGGGCGGAGCCTCGAGCCCTCCACTGTTCGCGAAGACGTACCGCCGGGTGTTCGTGACGGACACGACGGCGAACGGCTTCGTGGGCATCCGGGCCCAGTCCACGGCCGGCAACGCCTGGGCCTGGCAGGACAAGGGGGAGTAACCCGTGTCCACCTACGGCGGGCAGACGTACCAGGGTGGAGGCGGTGGCGGTGGGACCGCGTTCAACGGCGGGACGATCACCAGCGCCCTCACCATCACGATCACTGGCGTGGGCACGGCGACGACGGCAGGCCGTACGGTGCAGAACACCACCGATGCAGCGGCTGGCGCGCAGCAGTACTCGCCGGTGGACTGGCATGTAGGCCAGGGATGGAAGACGAACGCCACCGCCGCGAGCCAGGAAGTTCGCATGGGCTGGCAGGTGCGGCCGGTTCAGGGCGCGGCGGCTCCCTCGGGGGCGATGCATCTGCTGAAGCAGATCGCGGGCGGGGCCATCTCGAGCGTGTTCAACGTGGACACTGATGGCGTGGCTAACTTCAGCAGCCACATGCTGCTCGCGAGCGGCAGTCAGTGGAGCCTTAACTCGCTCTCGACGGGCCCGGCCATCTTCGAGTCAGGGGGGATCTTCGTCATCTCCTCAGGCCCCTCGGGGCAGACCACCCAGTTCAAGTTCTACAACAACCTCGCCTCGGGCAACGCCAACCCGAACTTTTCTAGCCAGTGCAACGTCACTCGCGCAGCGACTGACGTTCTGCACCGGTTCAACAACAACGGAACCACCGCTGCCGACGTGATGGCCGGCGTGGGCAGCGACGGTGAGACCACCCTCAAGCTGCTCGTCCATGACGGTGGGGCCGGGGCGCTGAAGCTCGTGAAGGCGGACACCGGCGCCGGTGGCAAGCGAATGCTCTACGTGGACGACTAGGAGGGGGACGAAATGGGGAGCTACTGTGACCACCACGGGCGGTGGTTTGACGTGTACCCCGCCACCGCCGACGCGGATGAGCGTTTCGTCTGCCGGGAGTGCGAGGGGACATACCCGAACGCGGCCGATGCGAACTGCCACGTATGCGAGGTCGCCGAGTGAGTCTTCTCGACCTCTGGAAAAAGGCCGTTGCGGACTCGTGGCAGGCAGAACAGTCCTCCATGGAGTTCCAGGCTGCACGCGCTGCCAAGCGAAAGGAACTCCTCGTCCCGCCCGGCTATGACATCGACGTGCTCGGTGACGGCACGGTGAAGCCGGCCGACCAGTGCGCCAAGGTGCTCAAGCCTTGATCACCCTCCAGCCTGGCCTCATCGACCAGGCCACGATCAGCGGCGCGGTCGGTGAGTGGATCTACATCCCAAGCGGCCACTACTGGCACGGGGGGCTCCACCTCCCACCCGGGACGCGCATCTTCGCGCACCCCGGCGCGACCATCGAGTTCCGCCCGTCCGGGCCGTTCCAGATCGGGCTCGCGATGTCCGGCGATGTCGAGGTCATCGGTGGTCGGTGGACGGCCCCATCGCCCACGGCAGAGGCCTCGGCGATCCACATGTTCCACCACGGGGACCAGGACACCCGGGCCCGGCTTCGCATGAGCGACGTCTGGTCGGATGGCGCCGGGTTTGCCCTGAAGGCCCAGGGTGGGCTCACGGACGTCACCATCACGGGCGGGCACCTCGAGGGCTGGGTCTCGGCGGTGCAGCACACCCACGTCCCTGGGGTGAAGGCCGATGCGGACCACGTCCTCCGGGGCGTGACGCTCGCCGCCAGGAACCGGGCCGGCCAGCCGACGGCCCTGCCGGACGGTAAGCCCATCCAGACCGAGCACTGCGCGTACGTGAACGCCAGCTTCCGGGCTAGGTGCGAGAACGTCGTCTTTGAGGCTGCCGGGATCTTCGCCTGGCAGAGCGCCGATCCCGATGACGGTGGCCGGGGCTCTCTCGACCTCATCGACTGCGAAGTGCAGTCCGGGTGCATCGACGGGATCCATACGCATCCGTCCTTCACCCGAGTCACCCGCGGTCGGTTCCACTCCGTGAACGTCTGCTTCTCCCTCCGCGAGGGGCACGTCGAGATCGATGGGGCGGAGATCGGCTCGGTCGGCAATGGCCACTACGACTGGGGAACGCCTCAGGGCGCGTTCGTCACGAACGAGGGCGACTCCTCGCTCTGGATCGAGCGGTCCACGATCGAGATGACCTCGGTGGTGGGGCACCTGTTCCGCACGAAGCCAAGCGGCACCTGGGCGTTTCGCGACTGCGACATCCGGCAGAAGAACACCGACCACCTGGGCGGGGCGCTCTTCTACACGATGCCCGGGGCCACCGGGGACATCTCGTTCGAGAAGTGCCGGCTCACCCAACTCTCGCACCGGTGGGCGCTCCTCAACGCAGGGCGGATCCTCTGGCTCGGTGGCAACGAACTTCACCGGCCACCGGAGTGGGAAGCCTTCGTGGGTCCTGAGGCTGCGTCCGATAGACGATGACCACGACCACGATCGAGGCGATCCGCGATGCGCTCATCGCGAAGATCGAACTCATCTCGCCCGCCGTCTTCTCCCAGGAGAAGTTCCGCCGGGCCAAGTACGACACCGACCTCCGCGAGTGGGCCGAGGCGAACGCGGGCTCGGCCGTCCTGCGGAAGTTCGAGATCGTCGAGTCGTCCGCCCCTGAGCAGCCGGGGCAACTCGAGCCGGCGGCCATCCGGCTCACCCAGGATCTCACCGTCACCGTGGCGTATCCCGTCACGAAGACCGGGGCCGGGGAGAAGGGCCGAGACGACCTGGCGGACCTCGTGAAGTCCGACGCCCGGCAGATCAGGGACGTCCTCTTCTCGGGGGGCAACTACCCCACCGGGTCACAGCCGACGGCGCCGCCCGTGGTGGCGGCCATCGATCGCGATGGGCCCGTCTGGTTCCAAGAGATCACCGTCACCGTCCAGTTCTACGAGGCGATGAGCCTCACATGAGGAGAGCGAGCGAATGGCCCTGACGAACCTGCGACAGATCTTGGTCTCCTCCGAGAGCACGTTCGCGGACTCCACCTCGACCAGCTTCGCCACGCACATCCCCGTGCTCGAGGCGACGGCGACGCTGAACCAGGAGCGCGGAGACGACGGCTCGGCCCAGTCCCGGAAGAACCAGACCCGGCCGGGGTACATGGGCATTCGCTCGGGCTCGCTCGAACTCAAGGTCTATCTCTGCGGGCACAACACGGCCCCCACGGGTGCGCTCACTGCCACCTGGCTCTATACGCTCCTCTCGGACGGCCTCGGCGGCGGCGATGCCACGGGGGTGGGCGCGGTCTGCTCGGGGGGCACCTCGACGACCACGGCGCTCACGTTCTCGGGCGGCACGGCGACCCAGGGCTCGCTCATGCGGGTTGGGGTCAAGGGGGACACCCGGGCGGATGGCCAAGCCTACGCCGTGAACGGTGGTGGCTCGGGCTCGGCCACTGGCTTCGTTGCCCTCCCAGCGGCCCCGAGCAACGGTGACCAAGTCTACCCGATGTTGGTGGTCTACCCGAACGACACCGGCCCCACGGGGTCGAAGCGGTTCTGCGTCATGCACGCGCCCACGGGTGCCCAGTTCCAGCTTTACGGGTGCGTAATGGAGTCCGTCAGCTTCGACTTTCCCATCGGCGGGCTGCCCACGGCAACGCTCCGGTACCAGGCGGCGTACTGGACACGGCAGGCCATCTCGTTCCCCTCATCCACCACGCTGGAAAACTGCAACGTGGCGCCCATTGCGGCCGGCTCGCTGAACATGAACGCATTCGGCACGACCACCCGGTCTGCGATCTCCCCCACGCGCATCTCCCTCACGCTCGACATGGGCCTCGCCCCGAAGCCGGTGCTCTCCACCGCGGCGCAGTACCAGGCGATCGGCGGCTACGAGCGGACCAAGTGCATCCCGGATCTCGAGGTGACGCTCCCCTGGGAGAACACCTTCGAGTCATTCTGGGACACGGACGGCAGCGCCACCACCACGAGGCACTTCCTGGCGACGCTCTCGACCGTCCCCGGTTCGGCCATCGCGTTCTACATGCCCCGGGCGTACCCCATCGGCCAGCGCCCGTCCTACGTGATGGACGAGCAGGGCGTTGCCCAGGTGACCTTCAAGTACCGCGGACAGGAGAGCACGAACACGAACTCGGAACTCGTGCGCTCCCCCATCCGCATCGGCCTTGGCTAGGAGACGCATGATCGCGAGCAGGAGCACTGATAAGATCGAGTACGTCTATTCCCAGGACCCGGCCATCAACAAGGACTCGGCCGAGTACAACTGGGAGAAGTTCGTGGAGACGGGCGACCGGAAGTACCTGCCCATCCGCGATGGGCACTTGCCGACCGTGTTCTCCCTCCAGCGGCTGCCCCGCACGCAGTTCCTGCGGGTGCTCAAGATGGACAGGGTGGACCAGGCATCCGAGGCGGTGGCGCTGGGCCTGAAGGACGTGAAGAACTGGGGCGGCCCGCTTGAGCTCAAGTTCAAGGAACAGGACGGCCAGGATCGCCTGACGCCTGACACGCTCGAGAAGATGTTCGCGGTGGAACTCTTCGCCGAGCTCGGCGTCCGCATCATGGAGCTCAGCACGCTCGCCCCTTTGTCCTAGCGGGCATCGACGCCCTCCCGGCGCTGTGCCCTGATCCCGAGACGGGGCAGGCCGTCTTCAACTGCGAGACCTGCGGCAACCCGGACTCCAGGGGGGAAGGCTACCTCCCCCGGAATGTCCGCCGGTCGATGCACTGCGGCTGGATCCCCGAGGAGGAATGGGAGCCCTGGCGTAAGCCAGAGGACCGAGCCATCCCCACGCAGATAGGGCCGTCCCCGTACCGTCTCAACGTCTGCCCCGGGTGGGTCGTTAGGCAGCCGGCCGTCGTCGAGGCTGCCCAGGCATACGGACCCTACGAGAAGGGGGCGATGGCGGCGTACTACCCGCCGGACGTCACGGCCAACAACGTCTACGAGGGCGCGCAGGCCGTCGCTCACTCGTTCAACAAGTTCCAGAACTGGAAGCTCAAAGAGTCCAGGAAGGACACATGATCTCCGAGACCCTCCTCATCTCCGTAAAGGCGAACGTCGATGATGCCGTCGCCGGGATGAAGAAGGTCGCCAGCACTGCGGCCGAGATCAAGGTCGGGGTGAGTTCCGGGATCGGCGCCGCCTCGATGGCGCTGGCCAAGTTCAACATCGCCGTTCAGGCTGCCACGACCGTCATCCAGGGCATGAAGGCTGCCCTCGATATGTCGATCGAGGCAAAGCAGATGGAGGCGATGGCGAGGGCTATCCCGGTGGGCGCCATGGAGCGTCTCCGGGATGCCACGGGCGGACTCGTGGCGCAGTCCGACCTCCTCCGCCTGGCCACGAAGGGCATGACCGGCGACTTCCGGCTCACTGCCGAGGAAATGGCCGTGGTCGCCCGGGCCGCCCAGGAGCTCGAGGCGCAGGGCCGTGGGACTGCGGTGGCCATCGGGGACAAACTGGTCGAGGCGTTCGCGAAGAACGGCCGCGGGCTCGACGACCTCGGCATCAAGGTCGAGAAGGGCGAGAGCATCATGGCGGCCCTCCAGAAGGTGGCCGCCAACGCCAAGCCATGGGATGACCAGGTGTCGAACCTCAAGCGGGCCGAGGTGGCCTTCGACAACCTGGGTATGTCCATCAAGTCCGCCATGGCCGATGCCGTGGTGGGCATCATGGATGCCGGTAAGGCCGTCAAGAACTGGTGGATCGACCTCGACCCGGAACTCCGCAAGGCCTGGAACATCTGGTACATGCGGCAGGTCGAGGGACGCATCGACCGCGCGGACATGGGCGTGGCCGTCGAGCGCGTCACTCGGGCGAGCTTCGCCCCCGGAGACTCTCCACTCCTCGGCCCGAAGAAGGGTGCCGGCGGTGGCGCGGGTGGTGGCTACCTGGCGAACGGCCAGAACCTAGGCGAGGCAACCGGCGGGACGCCATCGGACTACGCGATCTCCAAGGGCATCATCGGGCGGGAACTTTCCACTGACGAACTCATGGCCCGGTCGATCACCGGCGCTGATGAGAACAGGCTCGCCGAACTAGACAAGGTCCCGAGCGTCATGGACGGCGTCTCGCAGTCCCTCGTCACCCAGGCGGACAAGGTGGCGGCGGCGACCGCTGCGTGGGATGCGTTCGGCGCCGGGGTGAGTGCTGCCGTGGGTGCTGCCATCGACGGGAGCGCCTCCCTTGGCCAGGCAGCCGCGAAGGCCACCGCCGGGGTGCTCAAGTCCATCGCCCAGGAGTCCGCCGTGAAGGCGCTCAAGGAGGCGGCCGAGGCCATCGCTGCGGCGGCGTCCTACCGCTGGGATGCAGCGGCGGGCCACGCAGCGGCTGCAGCCAAGTTCGCGGCGGTGGCCGGTGTCGCCGGGGTTGCCGCCTACTCGCTCGGTAACGTGGGCGCTGGCGGAGGGCGACCTTCGTTCGGCGGCGGGGCCGGCGGCGGCTTCGCTCGGCCTGCGGGCACCCGTGATAGCGGCGGGGGAGGGGTCACCGTGAACGTCACCATAGGCGACGGCTTCGTGGGCAAGCCAGAGGAGATCGGCCGGGCCATCGCCCAACAGGTGGATCACGCCACCCGCCTGGGCCGCGTCTCCGACTCCAAGTCCGCCACGAGGTTCACGGGCTGATGGCCGGGAAACTTCCCAAGCTCGAGGGGCTCATCGTCCTCTCCTCGAACTACCAACTCACCATCACCGAAGTCCCCGCCGCGAACGCCACCGTTACCGTTGCCACGGCAGGGAACTACTACCTCACCTCGGCGACCTCCCTCCTGACGACGGTAGCGAACGCCCTCACGTCCAACGGCACCCTTGCCGGGACGTACTCCCTCTCCATCGATGACGACTCGGACACGTCCACCGGCAAGGTGACGATCTCCGCCACCGGGATCACGTCCTTCGCGATCTCCTGGGCACCGGGCCTCCAAGACCTGTTCGGGTTCACCGGCACGCAGTCCGGCGCTGCAAGCTACACGGGCGCGAACCAGTGCCGGTATCTCTGGCTCCCTTCCTGTGGTCGCCGCATGCTCGCCCCGGAGCCCGCGAGTACGTCCTACTACCTCGGCGTCCGCGAGCGGGACGGGTTCAGCACCCTCTCGCCATCTGGCTACCACGTGAATGGCTCGTACAACACGCGCTACCGCGACACGTTCGAGTTCCCGATGCTCACCGGCAACAAGGTGTGGATCGTGAACGAGTCCACGACGAACGAGTCCTTCGAGAAGTTCTATCAGGACGTCGTCGGCCTCGGCTACCAGATGCGTTACCACTCGACGCGCGACGACGATGCCCTCTTCTGGACCGTCTACTTCCCCGACTTCACGGCCTATGCCCCCGAGCAGTTCCAGGAAGGCTGGGTGGGTCCGAAGTCCCTCTGGCGTCTCAAGTACGAGATGAGGCCCCACCTCTAGGATGGCGACCACTCCAGCGTGGATCCAGGCGAACCGCTACGGCGAGTACGCGTTCGTCCTGGCGTTCGACGGGATCGACCTCCTCGTCACGACGACGAGCGACACGTCCGGCATCGCCACCGCGTGGAGCGCCACTGACTGGACCTACGTCACCCCGGGCCTCGACTACCCGTCCGAGATTACCCAGGACATCACCCTCTTCAAGCACGAGATCAACGCCGGGTCCCTGACCTTCACCGTCTCCACCGCGGGGGACACTTCCAACTTCATCGCCCCGTTCTTCTTCGCTCCGAACCGGAGCATGACGAAGACGTACCTCACGGCGACCTGCGACAACAACGACACCGCCCTCACGGTGAAGAGTTCGACCGGGTTTGCCGACGGCTCGACGCTCTACGTGGGACACGAGGCGATGGTCGTCAACACCCGGCCCTCGGCCACGTCTATCAGCATCACGACGCGCGGGAAGTTCTCGCTATGGGCCCCGAACGGAGGCTCGCGGTTCGGACGGCGTCACGAGGTCCAGCCCTCCGCAGATGCCCACGAGGCGTACGCACCCATCGTCTCCACCGCCCCCCGCCTCGCCATCAACCGCCGCGTCGCACTCTACATGCATCACAAGGAGGGGGGCGTCTGGTCCACGAACGCGAACGCCCTGTGTCTGTGGGCTGGGACCATCCGCTCCTACGGGGAGGACCCTGCCGAACTCGGCAAGATTAAGATCAACTGCACCGACATCAAGGACGTCCTCCAGCAGTCCGTCTTGGGCGAGCAGTTCAAAGGGGACATGCGGGACGGCATGTACCTCCTTACCCATGTGGTGGGCATCGGGGTGGCCACGTCCATCAGCGGGACGGACCACTCGTCCTCGGCCAAGGACTCCACGTTCGACGGTACCGGCGAGACGCTCACCTGTTACGAGGTGGCGAACAAGATCGCGAAGAAGCTGAACGAGTGGTACACGGCCGGCACCATTGCCTCTAACTACCGATGGGGCATCGAGATCGTGACCACCGACCTGGGCGACACGCGCACCAGAATCACGGTGGACACACTGCTCGATATCACCATGAACGCGGACAACTTCCAGATGGGGCTACACCCCAACATCTGGAGGATGCTTGGGTTCAGCACGGCGGGGCAGGCCGGCGGCGAGGACGCGAACGGCCGTACCGTTACCTATCTCGATGTCCGCCGGGTTGGCAACGCCCCGCGGAAGTTTGTCCGGCAGAGCGATCGCCCCCCTGTCTCGCTCGTGGATCCGATCCACTTCGCAAACTCGAACACGAAGTTTACGATCGACGACGAGGAGGGGACCTGGCTCACGCAACCGACGGGAACCATCCCCGGCAGGCACTCGGGCGCCGAAGGTCTCATGCAGATCGGCAGTCACGTTGCCGCCTGTACCTACGACTCCTCGACGAAACTCGTCACGTTCCGAACCTGGGCGACCGACGTAGCCGCCAGTCCGAGTCAGACCGGCGGCTCCGGTGTCCAGGGCGGCTCCACGCCGCTCCAGGTGAAGCAGGTCTGGTGCGAGCGAGGGAGCGCCGGGGACATCCTCCTCAAGCTCCTCCTGTCCACCGGCGTCTCGGGCTACAACGACTCGACATACGACGTGAACACGGCCCAGATGGGCCTGGGCATCCCCTATAGCCTCGTCGATGTCCCGTCCTTCCAGAGCATCGACGACCGCTACGAACTCTACCTCACTGGCCCCAGGTCCGTAGGCGAGATCCTGGCCACCATCCTCGCCGCGACGAGCCGGTACCTCATCTGGAAGGACGGGAAGATCACCGTCTCCTTCCCCGGCTACGACTCGCCCTCGACGTTCGATTACGTCGAGCTGACCGAGGCGAACAAGGCCGTTCCGAACGAGCCATCGACGATGCAGTACTCGCTCGATGGGATGGTGAACCGCGTCCGCTTGAAGCACTACACGCTGGATGATGGACGGTCCAAGAGCTTCTTCCAGCAGGTGGCGATGATCGCCCAGGGAACCATCCCCCACCTGTCACGGCCGGACAACTCCTACTCATTCGACCTGGCCCCCTCGATCACAGACTTCGGCCAGAAGAAGGCCATCGAGATTGACGGGGCCGGCATCCTCGACCCGGACGGCTGGAGAGAGCACACCGCGGCGACCGCCTTCGCGTTCTTCGGACGGCCCCTCGCGTACATCGAGCGGACCTATGACCCCACCGTCTGGCACCTCACGGTGGGTGACATCGTCCGGCTCACCGATGACCGGCTCCTCGACCCGGCCGATGGTGCTCGAGGTATCTCCGGCCTTGGCTGCTTCGTCCTCTCGACGAAGATCGACCCACGCACTGGAATCGGGAGGTGCCGCTTGGCGTTCATCCCGGACCACCCGGCCAGCCGGTACGCCACGTACGCCCCGTCTGCCCTGTGCACGGGCTACACGGCGGCAACGAAGGTGGCTACGTTCTCGGCCAACGTCTTCACCCCATCAAGCACGGGGCTCACCGATATCGACTACTTCTCCATCGGTGACAAGGTTGCGCTCATCGAGCTCTCGCCCACCACGGCCGCTAGCCCGTCCCGGTTCACAGGGGAGATCCAGTCCAAGGGCACGAACCAGTGCACCTTCACGATCGACATCACGGGCGGCGCCGGGCTCACCGCCGGGAAGACCTACGTCATGGAATACCAGGCGTACTCGGCGTGCACTGCGGCCCAGCAAGCGAAGTGCTTCGTTGCCTCCACCTCGGACAAGATCAACACCACCGTGGAGGCGAATCGCTGGGGTACGGCCTCGAACGGCCTGAACCCGGTGTCCGGCTCGCCGACCTACACCTCGATGATGGTGAAGCCGACCGACCGGTGGGGTGACTCCGACGAGCCGCTGTCCGCTCACAAGCTCTATTACCTGTTCCTCTCGCTGAACAACCTGTTCGCCTACAAGACGAGCCAGGTGCTGATCAACCAGGTGTGGGTGACGCCGGGCATGGAACAGACGGGGTCCACCGAGAAGCTCATATTCGGACCCATCAAGGTCCCGGTGACGGGTATGCCTCCTGGCTACCCCATTACGAGGAACTGCGACGGCAAGGTGCTCATCCGGGCCAACACCGGCGGCACGGCCAAGCTCACGCTCTACTCGTCCGACCAGCCTGTCCGCGGGTCTTCGACGACTGTCCTGGTTTTGCCGGCGCGGTACTCCTCTACGAGTGTCACTACGACATCGACCACGAGTTCGTGGCAAGACATCACGGACTTCACTCCGACCCTCGGGAAGGAGAAACACTACGCCTACACTTGGTTCTGGGCGACCATCAACAACACCGGCGGCGGCGCTAACGGCGTCCGCGTCCGCGGCCTCATGCTCCAGGAGGGTCCGCCAGCATGAGCATCGTGACGTCTGGCATCGCCGGTATCGTCAAGGGACTCCATCCGCACGCCCTCGCCGCGAACAACATCGACGTCTCGGCAACGGCTGGGAACATCCTCGCCCAGCGAGTGAACTCACTCATTGGGCAGCGCACCCGGATCCTTGCCCGGTTGTCCTCGGACTCACCCGGTCATCCATCGAGCGTGCATCGTCGGTTCCAGACGAGCTTTCGCACGGGACTCGCCGCGAACTACAAGAGCAGCGGAAACCTGCAAACGACGATCGTTTGCGACATGATCCTCATGCCCGCGGACAACACGTCGTCGGCTAACAAGCCGCGGCTTCAGTGGGCCCTGACGGATTCGGGCGCAACGACCACGACGTTCGGCGAGCTCCACGTCAACCGGCGCACGTCCGTGGCGGGCGAGATCGTCCCGGATCAGTTCTTCCACGTGACCCAGAAGTGGACTCTCAAGGCGAACGAGCTATACACCGCCCGGCTCACGGCGGCGGAGTACGCTCGGGTCCGATCGGTGACCATCTACGAGGAGCCGAGAAGCACGATCTACTTAGATCCAACGGATCCGCTGGCCGGTGATTTCGCCGTCATGCCGGGGGATTTGGTAGCGAAGGCACCGATCCGTGCCCGCTCTATCGACGACATCCAGGAGACGGCCTACAACGCATGGAAAAAGTGCGGCGCGCCGATCGCCACCTTCGACCAAGGAAGCCTCAGCGACCCGACCACGACATCCCTGACCTACCAGAACATCTTCGAGACGACGAGTGACTGGTCCGCGACCACCCCGGGCTATTGGTTCTTCCCCAGGCACCGTGGAACCTTCGACTCGAACAACGTCCCGATCGAGGCGCGGGTCTATGCCAGGGCGGACGGCACTGGAGGGACGGTCGCATTCCGCAAGGCGGCCGGGGTAGACTTGGCCACGATCACGCTGACCGGCGGGGGGACCGAGGCCTGGTACACGGCCAACTTCAACCTCGACGCCAGTCAGAGCGCCGAGAAGGTGGACGTGCTCTTCAAGAGCAGCGACGGCCTAGACGTGGTTATCGAGGCTGTCTCACTCTACGAGTACATCGCGTGATGTGATGCGCGTCCCCTGGCGCTACATCGGCCTTGGCGAGTGTTCGCACTGCCGAGCGGCCGGGCAGCGCCTGTGGAAGCCGGCGACGAAGGACCCGAAGGTGATCCTGTTCTCGCCGGTGTGCTGGGACTGCCGGGATCGGGTGGTGGTGCCGGAGTACAGGTACGACGACTAGGTCTCTTGACGCATCGGGGGGACTGGGGGAGACTCCGTGGTGCTGGCGGCGGGGCTTGAACCCGCAACGGGAGTGTCGGCTCCCGCGTACCCAAGATTCGAATCTGGGCCCTTATCCATTCGGTCACGCCAGCAGGAGACGCCGCTCGCAACTCGGGGCGGCGTTGCCCTTTTCGGGGTCGGCCGTCGAGGTTACGCGCGGTAACTCCATGGGCGAACGGTAACACCACCGGTCGTAGCCGATCCACTCTTAATCCACGAAATATGGAGTCAATCCGGACACTTAATCCGGATGGAGAGTCGTGCCCACGACCGACACGGACCGCATCCTCGACTCCATCGCGGAGTTGAGGCGGGACCTCCACTCGGTGGTGCAGTCCCTCGGCAAGGTGCAGGGCTCGCACGAGGACTTGAAGCAGTACGTGAACGGGCGGGGCGAGCAGCGGCTGCACTCGCTCGAGGAACGGCTGCGGCTGTCCGAGCAGATGGGGGCGGGGCAAAAGGTAATGATCGGGGCCATCTGCTCGGTGGCCAGCGTCGTCATGACGTTCCTGATGACGTGGCTGATGAAGGCGATGGGGGCGCGGTAGTGGCTGCCCGGTTGTCTCCCCGGTATAGGCCCGTCGGCCCCCTCACCTCGATTTAGGGTCGAGGCCCGCCCCACCCCCAGCGTCCTGGGTGTGCGGAGAGGTCCAGTTCTGTGGCCGGGCAGCCGGCCGAAAGGATACCAGCATGCCCACTTGGCTCAAGTCGAAGAAGCTACTGGTGCTCATAGTTGGCGTGGCCTCCGTGGTCATGGAGTGGCTCGTCGCCGGTGGCCCGTTCCCGGTGGACAGGGTCGTCATCCTCATCTCTGCGTACCTCGGCGCGCAGGGCCTGGCCGACATCGGCAAGGAGAAGGTTAAGGCGATGAACCCGCCCCCGCCTAAGCCCCCGCAGGTGCCGCCGGCTGCATGATCGGCATGGGCGATGTCATCCTCGGCGCGCTGACGGCCGTCATCGTCTTCGGGCTGGGATTCCTTTGCGGCATGACGTGGGCGGGCAAGTGACGTACCTGCTCGCTGTCTACTCCGTGCTCACCACGGGCGTCAGCTTGTACGTCCTGCTCGGGCGCAAGGAGGACCTTGAGGAACTGTCCACCGCCAACCTCAAGGTCCAGGCGCTCACCAACGAGCTCGGCAAGGTGAAGGACGACATCGCGGCGTACCGCGCCACGGTGAGCCGGCTCGAGACCGACATCAAGCGGCTGGAGGGCGCCTGTGCAGAGTCCCGGACGGAAAGCGCCCAGCTCGAGCGTGCACTCGCCAGGCTGGCCATGGCACCCGGTGACGAGACTGCCGCTAGCAATGCTGCTCTGCTCCTGCGGGCCCGCTACAACGCCCGTGCGGCCAACCTTCCACTCCCCGCCGGGGTGCCGCAGTCTCGGCCCACCGCCCCTGGGGAAAGCACTCCCCCTCAACGGCCAACCAGACTGCGGAAATAGGTACCTGATTTGTCTGGACGCCGAGGACTTCGGATACGTCAGAGCCCTCCAGGAGTACAGCGCGGCGGCTTGGCGAATGTGCGTCGAGCCCAGTGCCCAGCCTGCAAGTCAGGCACCGTCGAGTGGAAACCCCGGAAGTGCATCGGGTGGTGTGACGCCTGCGATCACGCATGGGGGAGAACCTCGTGACTAACGGCAAGGGCAAGTACTCCAAGATCACGGAGCACTTTTACCTCGTAGAATTCGCGCAGCCCGAGCGTCACGGCCTGCCTGGCGAGCCGTATCCCATCGAGCTCGTCCAGGACAACCTCTTCCCCCTGTGCCGCGTCCTCGAGGTGGTGCGGTCGAAGTTCGGCAAGCCCATCGAGATCGTGTCCGGGTGGCGTAGCGAACTCTACAATCGCAAGGTGGGTGGTGCGAGGCTAAGCCGTCACTGCAAGGGCGACGCTGCCGACTTCCGCGTGGTGGGCGTCGATGCCGCCATCGTCCATGGCGCATGCATCGAGCTCGAGGCTGCCGGCAGCATCCAGATCGGCGGCCTTGGCCACTACCCAACGTTCACGCACATCGATCTCCGTCCTCACCGCGCCCGGTGGTCCGGGTCCCGCACGAAGTCCTAGCCCTCAATCCCATCGCACACCGGGCAGTCTCGGCGGTGACACTCGCCGGACCGTTCCCCCGCCAACTCCAGGATCGCCCTGGCCACGGCGATGGCGACGTCGGTTGGCACGTTCACCGAGTCTTGGACGGGCACCCACTCGCCGTCAGACAGCCGCTCGCCACGTCCGATCACGACGCGCCCATCGCCCACCCGAATCTTGATCCAGTCGGTACCGTCCTCCACATACCGCACCGCATCCCGCCCCGTGGTCATGGCTTGGCTCCGAGTAGGGCGAGACCCTCTGCTATGAGGCATGGGCCGCAGAAGCTCGACCGGCCGATGGCCATCGACTCGCGACACGGCTTGCCATCGAACTCCGCCGACTGATCGCATGGGCGGTGGAGCAATGAGCGGAGTCGATCGTACTCCGCCCTGAGTTCGGCAACGTCACCGTAAGCGGGCGACCATCCATAGTCACCCTCCTTGGCAGAGTGCGGCCCCGGCGAACCGGTTGCGATGATGCATCCAGCGAGTTGCACCTCCAGGCGCTCAACCTCGGCCCGCGCCTCCGCCACGGCATCCCGGAGGGCGGCGAGGATGGGCCGGTAGACATCCTCGTTCCTGTCCGCACCCTCTCGGATGGGGATGGCATCGGCCAACTCCCTCGCCCTCTCCTCCAGCGTCTTACCGGCCATCACACGCACCTCGGGCACACGTAGCCGTCCACGCCACATTTGGGCTCCTCGTCATCGCCAAGCGCCTCCTTGAGCGTGTTGAGGAGGGCGCGGGCGGCCTCCTCGTCTATCGGCTCACCCCAGTCGAACTGCCAGTCCCCCTCGATTAACGTGCCCTTGGACAGGTAGAAGCCGTAATCCTGCCGAGAGACATCGAACCTCGTCCGGCTGCCCATCACTCCCCCCTCCGTGCGGCGTGGTAGGCGGCGAGGAACTCGCGAATCGCATCCGTGTCCACCAACCTCGGTGTCGGCCCGCAAACGACGGACTCCAGCAACTCCACCGCCTTGCCGAGCTCGCCCTGCAGCCTCCGCACCTCGGCGCACAGGCGGGGGACGTCCTCGCGTGCGTGGGCGATGAACGCGGCGTCGGCTCCATCTTGCACTGCAAGGTGGGTGCATTCGTCCCTGTCCGTGTCCTGGACGATGGGTAACCCATCCGCATCGACGATGGCACACGCGTCATACCCAGTGCGGCAGCCGCGCACCTTCCAAGGCCCCGGCGTGGCCTGTGCCGCCCGCTCCTCGATGGCCTTCAGTTCGTCCTCGCTCATCCCCCCCTCCTTCCTGCCGGCTCCCGGCGCGTGCTCATCCAGGGACGCCACGATGGCACGGACAAGATCGCGCCCCTCGTCCGTGGAGCACTCGCACGTGGCCAAGTGCCGGCCGATGTAGAACCCCTGCATCTCGATCCCGTTCGGCGTCCCCGTGAGCCTCGCGGCCACCTTGCACAGGAGTTGGGCCTGAGCGTCATCGGACAGCGCGGCCACCTGCTCGGCGAGATAGTCCACGTCCACCGTTACCCGGATGGTCAGGTCCACCGTCTCGCGCAGGGGCTCGCTCATCGCGGCTCCTCCGGCTTGGGGAGGGGAGGGGCGTCCTTTCGCGTTACCTCGTTAGCCGCGTATGCCTGGTATGCGTTCGCCAGGATCTCGTCTCGCACCGCTGTGAGTGCCGCGAGGCACGCCTCGTAGGCATCGTCTCGGTCGAACGAGTAGTCACGCCCCCATGCACACTCGGCCATCTTGTCGGCCAACTCGGCTGCCCGCTGTTCAAACCTCTTGCCGGTGGGCTTCGGGACCATGGACTCGGCTACGATGAGTTGCTTCCGTAGCCGGCTAACCTCGGCGAGCAACGATTCGGTGTCCTCCGTGGTCCGCTGGATGCGGGCCCGGATGTCGTCGAGCTCACGGTCGGTCATCACCATCGTTTCCCCCTGTACACCCGCTCCCGTTGCGAGCGGCTCATCAGCGAGAGCAGCCTAGCGATCTCCATGCCCGTCCTCGTCCCCGGCGTCCATCGCTCGGCGAAATGTGTACGCCGGCCCTCCCGACCCTGGCGCCGGGGTCATGGGGTCACTCATCGCTATCCCCCGTGTCGCACATCCCCCATCGCATGCATCCCTGCTCGCCGGGTTGCGCCGCGAATAGCTCGTACTGCCGTCCCCCGTGAGCCGTCTTGGACCACGCCACGGCGCGATCGATGGGCCATGCCTCGCCCTTGGTACGCTCGCGAAAGAACGTCCGCCCGTACTCCATCGTGTCGCCCCGCCCCTCGATGAGCACGCGGGCGGATTCAGTGACGGCGGCTTCCAACTCGCGGATCTCGTCCACCCGGCCCGGGTCGATGGCGGCCATGAGACGGATCTCATCCTTGCCGGCGTAGATACAGGGCCAGCACCCCACCCGAGACGCACCAAGTAGGTAAAGCGGGTTAGGCCGGAGCCCGTGCCGCTTGTGGATGTCGATGACGTCCTGCTCCGTCCACCGGAGGATGGGGCGCCATATCTCGCAGTCGAAAGCGTCGGACCACTCCCACTCGGTTAGCTTGGAGCGGGACTCGGACTCGGCCGCCCGGATACCCACCGCGCTGACGAAGTCGATCCCCCGCTCGGCCATCTCGGCTAGGTGCGCCTTGATGGGGTTCACCTTGAGCCGCTCGGTGCACCACCGCCGGAGCCGGGACGGGAAGATGCCCTTGCGGATGGCCATCTCCGGGAGTGTCTCGTCCGCGCGGATCTCCGTGATGGGGCCGATGACCCGGGTGAGCTCGCCGCGGAGATACTCGTAGGTGGCCCGATGCTCCCAGCCGGTATCCATGAACACCCGGTCATGTTCGACACCCTGCTCGGTGAGCCACAGGGACATCGCGGCCGAGTCCTTCCCTCCCGAGATGGACGCCACCACGCGGCGCCCTTCAAGCCGGCTGTCCGGTTCCCAACTCCCGGGCTCAGCCACGCGAGACTCCCGACTCTGGATCCGCCAGGGTTTTCCCGAAAAGGCGGGGTCTGACAGGACGCCTCATATCGCTAGCCTCACCTGCATGCCGGCCGCGTGCACCGGCGGGATGTACGGGATGCGAGCTGCCGGCAGTTGGAGCGCCACGAGTCCGCCCTTCGTCCAGCCCACGTGCTCCCAACCGGCCCGGCGATAGCACCGCCCCGGGTCCCGCTTGGGCCTCGTCTTGCCCGGGTCCACGAACGTCACGAACCCGAGGTCGGGCGCGTGACCCCACTCCATCCGCGTGGCGGCCACCGCCTCCACGATGAGTTCGCTCGACAGGATGGATGACTCGTTCCTGAACATCGTGCACATCCACGCCCCGGCCCACGCATGCCGGACGTACTCGGCGAAGGGCCACGAGGACACCCACAAGGCGGACGAGTCCGGCAACCGGAGCACGAGGCACCGGCCGGGCGGGACGAACTGGGGCGCCCCGATTTTCTGCCGGTTGTAGTGCCGGTCCGCGAGCGGGAGTGCCTGCCGGTCGGCGCGGTGCGAGAGCACCCATCTCACTCTGGATCTCCCAGGGTTTTAGCGAAAACGGGGCACTCAGCCGGCGCTAACCGGACTAGCGAGACGAGTCGTTCCGCCAAGTTAGCGAGGTCAAAGGGGGCGGGTGCGAACTTCACACAAAGGCAGTCACCGGCCCTCACGCGGCCACCTGGATAGCGATGGTTCTGCCGAAGCTACAGCGGCCAGAACCTTCCGTTGAACCAACGATGATTGTTGCCATGATCCTCGTCGAGCCGATGGTAACTCCCTTGGGGGGAATGAGGGTCCTCACGAGTTCCCGCTGCTCGGCGGGAGTGGTTACGGCGAGCCGGGCCCGGAGTTCCTCGAGTAAGGCGCGGACGTCCGTTGGGCCTGCCGATGCGCTCGCGAGCCGCTGCTCGAGGGCAGCGCGCTTGGCCGTCAGTTTGGCCACGTGAGCATCCATGGCCGCGTCGCTGATGAGCCCGTTCGTGAACCGCTCGAGGACGGCAGCCTCGGCCCCGGCGAGCCTCTTGAGCTCCGCGCGAATCTTCCCCGGGTCGTCGGCAGCTGCCATCTGGCGGAGCTCGGCAGCCCGCTTCACGAACTTGTCACCCAGGAGCGCACGCTCCACGGCGAACCACAGCCGGCCGTCTACCTCGTAGGAGCGCCGCATCGGCAGGGCGCAGCGGGGAGCGTGCGGACGTGGCCGGCGGCGCTGGTTGCAATAGTAGTAGGCCGTCGAGTCGTTCAGGTTGAGGTAGGCGGCGCCGATGCGCTCCCCGCACAATTCGCAGACGGCTAGCCCCCGGTCGCAGAAGTAAACCCGCTTGGCCGTGCGCAGGCCTCGGAGCCGGTTCTCGCTCATCGAGGCGTTCGCGGCATCCCACGTGTCCTCGTCCACGAGCGGAGGCACCGAGACGAACCGGCCCCGGTCGGCTTCCCACTGGCCCCGGTACGTCGTCTTGCGGATGATGCGCGGCACCCCGGAGTACCAGCGGCCACGGCGAGGTGGCGTCACCTGGCGCCGTTCCAGGTCCATCCCCACCGAGCGGGCTGATTCCCCGCTGGCCACCCGGCTAAAAATTTCCCGAACGATGGCCGCCTCCGCCTCGTCCTCCGCCCACCCGTCCTCGTGAGTCCACGCTAGCCCGTAAGGAGTCTGCCCCGCCGGTTTGCGCCCCCGAAGGATGGACTGCTCGCGCCCCCGGTGCGCCTTCTCCCTACGCTTCCGGTTCTCCTCGGCGGCAACCCAGGCAAAGATCCCGGCAAGCAGGTCCCCGTCGGACGAGTTCAGGTCGAGCAGTTGCCCGGTGGCCTGGACGGCGATGCGCACCTTGGCTCGCTGAAAAATCCCGTAGACGTATCCCCGCTCCTGGACGTCCTCCGAGCGGGTGAGCCGGTCGAGATCCACCACGGCCACCACGTCGAACCGGCCAGCCTGGGCATCGGCGATGAGACGCTGGAACGCTTCCCGCCGCTCGAGGTGGCCAGCCTTAGCCGTCCGCCCGTCGTCCACGTAGGTCCCCGCCAACGTCCAGCCGCGCGAGGCCACGAACTCCGGTAGCACCCGGAGTTGTGACTCGATGGTCTGGGACTCCTTCTGTTGAAGGGAGGAGACTCGGCAGTACGCGGCGGCTCGCATGGGCTACCTCTTCGGCGGGGTGGAGAGCAGCCGTACAAGCGCAGCGGCCACCCTGTCAACGTCGGCAGGAGTGGCCGGCACGGGAGTAACCTCCACGGACTGAGGTACCCGTCGGGTGCTCATCCGGGCACCTTCAAGAGGGCCGCCGCATCGTCGGGAGTGAGGATGTCCGAGGCGGTCACTCGAATAGATCCGCCGGTGGCGCGGCGCACTGGCACATGGGGCACCGGTAGGTGCACAGGTACCTCTCGCCGCGGATGACGGCCCACGCCAAACGGACGCGCGTCCAGAGGCTCACGCCTTAGTCCCCCGCTTCCAAAGGTCGAGCGTCTCCCGGAGCTGCTCGTTCTCGGCGTTGGCGGCAGCGAGGGCCGTCTCAAGCTCCTCGATGCGCTCCCTCTGCTGCTCCACGCGCCAGAGCAACTTTTCCCGGACCTCGACGATGACGTCCACGGCCCCGTCGATGTCACTAATGGCATCGGCCTCCTCGGACGTCAGTGCCTTGCGGAAGTCGTCCGCGTCGCCGGGGAAGATGGTTTCGCTCATGTGGCCTCCAGTAGCGTCCGGCTCAACAACGGGCCTCATGCCAGGAGCGATCATGCCGTTGGACACGAGCCACTCGTAGCGGTCCCGCTTCACGCCTCCAACTCCTTCCACTTCTCAACGGCCTTCGTCCGCACCTTGTCGAACGCCACCCGGTCGAGTTCCTCGGCCCGCTTCATCACGGCCTCGAGTTGCGCGTGGTTCTCGGCCTCGCCCACTTCGGCCAGGAACCGCTCCTCGGGTGTCATGTCCACGTCGATGACGTCACCGCCGAAGCCGGGCGGCAGGTGGTCGTTGGGGTCCGGCAACTTCTCCGGTGGCAGGAGCGCGGCCGGCTCCTCGATGGCCGGGAAGGCCACCTTGCGCGGCTTGCGGGGAGCGGGCTTGGCTTCCTCTGCGGGCTCACCGCCAGCCTGGGCCATCTCCTCGATGGTGTAGACGCCAGACAGCTCGGCCGGGAAGGCGCGGCGCAAGGCCTGAGCCTCCGCCACCTTCGCAATCATGAGTTCGGGCATCTTGGCCCACAGGGCCATCAGTGAGCCGTCCTTCTTTCGCGGGGCGAAGGACTCGAATTTCACCACCGCGTACAGGGGTTCGGCGAAGTCCGCATGGATGACGCCCACCTTGGCGGCCACTGGCGGCGCCTTGGCCAGCCAAACGTCCTTCCACACGCCATCCTCACCGCACCAAAACGGGCCCACCTGCCCACGGTATTTCCCGGTGCGCTGGGCAACGAGCCGCTGGCCATCGATGGATGGCTGGGCGGACATGACTTCCCGTCCCACCTGGGCGTCCCAGCGCTTGATGAAGAAGATTTGCCGGGTGAACGGGTCGAGCCCGAGCCGCTTCGCCGTCCCCAGCGCGAGCGCGAGCTCGTCATCCGTAGCCCCCTTGGCGATCGTCCGCTTGATGAGGTCCACCTGCTCGTCGGTGAACCCGGGCCCGGCGTGGACGGGCAGTCGCGTGCCGATGGCGGCCAGCTCGGTCCCGCTCACCTTTTCCCCCCGAACGCCTCAAGGATGGTCTCCAGGTCGCCCTGGAGGTGGAGCAGGGCCATCTCGATGCCCATTCCCTTCCGCACCACCCGGCTCGCCTCAAGGGCCCCGCGCACGGCCACGGCCATGGGGTTCACTTCCCGATCACGGCCCGCACCACCTTCACGGCGATGTACAGGGTCGCGGCCAGTGCCAGCGGCGCCACCAGGCCCACGATCATCGCCAACGCTCGCCAACCCCAGAGCGGGGGCAGGTCGGTCCAGGCACTCGGCGAGGAGCGTTCGCCTGCCCCCCGTGACGATCTTCCTGTCGCCCGTCGCAAGGTCGAAGAGAGTCCCCTTGCCCTCGCTCCCTCGCGAAGGAGTCTCCTGTTCATCTCCAGCATCGTCGTAGCTCCTCGAGTCGTAGAACTTCATGACGCCCGAGGAG
>Ga0196964_10000340_pt1 | contig 32083 bp, 37 predicted proteins | sample S1_10metaG_FD_148615 | JGI IMG/M metagenome (GOLD analysis project Ga0196964, IMG submission 148615) | Soil microbial communities from Anza Borrego desert, Southern California, United States - S1_10 | ecosystem: Environmental > Terrestrial > Soil > Desert | place: USA: California | collected... | reverse complement strand
TTCCGCGTGCCCGCCAGGCCGGCGATCTGCGTCCGGTCCGCCTCGACCTCGCCGACCAGGCCGTAGACCAGCGGCCTGACCAGACCGACGACCTCGGTCAGGCGGCTGGCGGGGACGCCCTTGAGGTCGCGGATCTCGAACACGATCCGGCGAGTTCCGCTCGCCAGGGCCTCGACCAGCTCGAACAGGCTCCGCCGTCCGCGCTGGGAGGACAGGGTGGCGAAGGACACCGGCGCCAGGCAGACCCCGGCGCGCGGCGGCAGGCTGGCCAGCAGGCCGATGGCCTGCTGCAGCACGGCGGAATCGACGCGCTCGGCGTCGCGCCAGTCGAGCGAGGCGGTGCGCACCGACAGCCGGTTCGGACCGCTGACGTCGCTGACGCAGGGGCGCAGGCGGTAGCCGGCGGGACCGCCGTTCTTCAGCGCGACAAGGTCGTCGTAGGCGCAGGTCACGCGCAGGACCGCGCCGTCGACCGCGGCGAAGACGGAGTAGGAGAAGGCGGGGGCGGACGGCTGGGCCGCGGCCTGGCCGGCGCGCGCGGTGACGACGATATCCTCGCCGCCGGCCGGGTCGAGCGGCCGGCAGATGAGCGCGCCCCCGTCCACGCCGTCGACCTGTTGCAGGCGCAGGTCCTGGGGCCGCACCTGGCCGAGGAAGAAGGCCAGGATCTCCTTCAGCGCCCTGAGCACGCCGCCGTGGGCGGCCGGCCGCTCGACGCCCGGCTGGGCGACCAGGAAGTCCGTCTCGCCGGCGCGAACGGCGATGGTGGCCGGGCCCAGCTCGCGGGTCAGCGAGCGCTCGACGTGCTCCCACACCTGTTCGCGCTTGGCGTCCCAGCGCTCGGCGAGGGCCACGCGCACGGCCTCGAGGTTGACGACCACCACCCCGCCGCCGTCGATCAGGCCGGCCTCGCCCAGCCGCCCGATGGCGTCGGCCAATGCGGCGGCGTCGAAGCGGCTTACCGTGCCCCCCGCCGTAAGAGATTGAGCAAACATGGGTTTTTGCCCCTGCCTTTGGGCAACCCTGGGCGCGGCAAGGCGAACGGAGGGTAAATCGGGACGCCGCAACTGCCATCTTGGGTCGATTTGACGCAGGATAGATCGCCTCATGGATGCATTGCCGGCAAGCTCGCTCGGACCCCCGTGCGCGCCGGCGGACTCTTGCGGCCGGCCGCGCGGAGCCATATCGAGCCAGCGGAGGAGGCGGCCATGGACAAGGTGAACCTCGACGAGAAGTTCGCGCGCTTCTCGGAGCACTGGCGGCCCAAGACCGCCGCGCGGCTGAACGGCCAGGAACTGAGGCTGGTGAAGATCAAGGGCGAGTTCCCCTGGCACAGCCACGCCGAGGCCGAGGAGATGTTCTTCTGCTGGAAGGGCCGCTTCCGGCTGGAGTTCCGCGATCGCTCCGTGGAGCTGGGACCGGGCGAGGTGATCGTGGTGCCGCGCGGCGTCGAGCACCGGCCCGTCGCCGACGAGGAGGCCGAGATCCTGCTGTTCGAGCCCGCCGAGGTGGTCAACACCGGCGACGTCGTCGACGCGCGCTACACGGCTCCGCGCGGGGTGGAAATCTAGGTCCCCGGCCGCGCCCGACGCGGGTGCGGCAAGATGTGGACTGGGCCCTATTCGGCAAACCGGCGATACGGAAAGCACTCGTTAACCAGCGGGGCGCCGGGGCTGCCGGCAGCTTCCGGGAAGGGTCGGTGTGGCGTACATCTGCTACATCTACGTGGACGCCCAGGCGACGCCCCACATGGAGGTGTTGCCGGCCGAGACGCTGGCGCAAGCCGTGACCCAGGCCCGGAAGCTGCTGGCGACCGCCCCCAAGGCCCGGTTCGTAGAGGTCTGGAACGACGAGATCCGCCTGCTCAGCCTGACCCCCGACGATCAGGTCTCCGCGAACTGAGCGCCGCCGCTTTCAAAGGGCGGACGCGAGGCGTAACCAGACGCCCATGAAACTCCTCGGCGGCCTGTTGCTGTTCCTGGCGCTGCTCGCGCTGTTCGGCTTCATGGGCTGGACCCTGTGGTCCAGCGGCGTGTTCGGCGAGCTGGGCCGCGGCTCGACCGGCCTGACCATCACCATCGCCGTCGGCGTGCTGGTCACCGGACTGTTGACCGGGGTGCTGATGCGCCTGGCCTTCTACTCCTCGAAGAAGGGCTACGACGAGGACGTGGAATACCGCGATCCGCGCGACCCGCCGACCTAGTCCCGCCGCATCGGCGCGTTGGACAGGTTGATGACCACGATCTGGCCGTGGCTGCGAGTGCGGACGCAGGCGATGCCGACCAGGGTGAAGTTGGCGTTGAACAGGTCCTTGCGGTGCGGGCCGCCGGGGTTGCCCTCGTCGATGACCAGCTGGCGCACGGCGCCCTCGCCGGTCGACTGGCTGACGGCGATGACCTCGCCCGCCAGCGTCACGAAATGGCCCTGGACCTGGAAGCGCCGCAACGGGCCCGAGCCGTCCGCCCCGGCGTGGCCGACGACGTCGCGCTCCGCCAGGTCCCGGGCGTGGGCCAGCGCCGCGGCGGTCAACTTCGGGTCGGCGGCGAGCGCCGCGACCGGCTGCCGCCCGGCGAGGAAGTCGCGGGCCTCGGCCGCGGCCTGGCCGCGGACGCCGCGCAGGCTCTGGGCGTAGCCCGTCGGGTCGGCGCGCAGGGCGTTGATGGCGGCGAGCGTGGCGGCCCCGCACTCGTCGAACGGGACCGCAGCGGCCTGCTCGCCGCCGCCGGCGGTGCGCGGCGGATCGACGGCGGAGCGGCGGGTGTCGGGCGGGCACGGAACGCGCAGGCTATTGATCAGCCGATTGTTGCTGCGGATCCTGGCCTCGCGTTCGATGATCGCGTCGAGGAGGGCGCGGATCTCCTTGCGCAGGTTCTCGACGCGGTCCGCCGCCCCGCCCCCGGCGACCGCCTCGTCCAGCTGCCGCAGGGTCTGATCGAGTTGGTTGCGGGTGGCTTGCCGCTGTTCGGCGTGAGCGCGGTTCTGCTCTACGAGTTCGCCGAACCAGCGGCGGCTCTTCTCCTCGACGCAGATGTTGGTGGTGTCGATCGGATCGACTGTAGCGACGTCGGTCGGGATCGCCAGGCCGCCGGGCCAGGAACCGCGGCGGCCACGCTGACCGCATTCAGGCAGTCCCTCGTAGTAGCGCAGTTGTTCCTTCAGGAAGGCGTTGAAGCTGACCCACATGTCCTGCCAGTGACCCAGCACGCCGAACTCCCCGACGAGGGCGCGCCGCCGCGCCGGGTCCCTGGCAGCGTAGATCGCCTGCAGAGTCTCGGTCTTGGCCCGTTCCATGCGTTCGATCTTGCGATCGAGGCGTCCGATGGCCGCCTTCAGTTCGTCGATGCGATGGCTGACCGCCGCGGTCTTGCAGCGGTCGGGGAGCTGCTCGGTGGAGGGCGTCTCGAACTGGGTGAAGGACGGATCGATGGCCAGGGCCGGCTCGGGCGTGATCGCGATCGCGAGGGCCGCGAGCAGCGCGAGGACGAACGTGTGGACAGCGGGCAAGCGCGGCATCGGACCCTCCTGAAGCGGAGACGCGGGCACGCGAGGTCACTGGCGGTGTGTGCGGCCACGCTACGCTGGCCGCGCCGGTTGTCCAAGCGGGCGCGAGGCGCTTGACACGCCGGGCCGGATCAGGGTGCGATCATGGCCGGATCGAGCTGCCGGCCGGGGCTGGTCCGCGGGCCTAGAGCCGGCCGGCCTCGAACAGGGTGCGCTGCAGGCGGCGCTCGGCAAGCCGCCGCTCCTCCCAGGCCAGGCCGTCGAAGCGCACTACCTCACAGTTCTCGATGACGCCGCCGCCCAGGCGGCCGCGCACCACCAGGAAGTCGTCGCCGAGGTCCCCCAGCCGCGACGCCAGGCGCTCGCCGGCGGCGCAGGTCAGGCCGGTCGCGGCGTCGCGCAGCAGACGCAGTTCGCCAGCCTCGCGAACCTCGGTGGGCACGAACAGCAGCTCCACGGGCAGGCCGTAAAGGTCGGACCGCGCCTGGCGGGTCAACTCGGCGGTGGAGACGAACTCGAAACCGGGCGCTGCATCGGCCGGCGCCGAACGCGTCGGCGCGGCGGCGACGATCAGGCCGACAGCCAGGAGGACGGCGAAGGCGAGCAGGCGCATGGGGGCTTCCTCCCCTGGTGCCTGCAAAAAACGGCCCCGCTCGAACAAGGTTCCGCCACAAACGGCGAGCGGCCGCGCTCGTCAGTCAGACCTGAAAGGCGTCCGGCGCACGCCGGCGCGCGGGTTGACCATCCCAACCTTTAGGGAGCACTCGAAATGCCCAATCCTTTCCTGCCCGGCACGCCGCTCTGGCATCGCTACGAACGCGCGCATCCGTGGGCGCGCGTCGCCTATGACAGAGAGGCGGCGCGCTTGCGGGCGGCCGGCAGTTCTGCGGCTCGCGCCCGCCCGGACGAATACGCCAGGAGCTTTCCGCGCAGCACCCCGCCGACCCGCGCCGACCGCGAGCGGGTCCGGACGCTGATGGCCGAGGGCAGGCTTCGGTTCGCTCCCAGCCTGAAGGTGGGTGATTTCCAGGGCGCCATGAACCCCGAGAACTACATGGTCAGCGACAACCTCGCGACGCTGACCTACGACCCGCGCCGTCGTCGTCGGCAGTCGCCGGAACAGGTGGCGCGGGAGACCTGGCTACGGGAGAAAGTGGCGCCACTGCCGCCAGCGCAGCGGCGGGCGGTTCAGGAGGTTCGCCAAGTGTGGCGTGATCCTCGAACGCTCGCTTGGCTCGACGTCCTCGCGATGTCGGAGGCCGCCCGCTACAACTCGCTCTTCGGCGACAATCGGGCCGGACAACGGACCTTCTCCGATTTTTCGCGGCACCCGGGACAGCGCGGAGCGAATTGGGCAGGGGGCCCCTCTAGCATGTCGGGTCGTTATCAGATCGGGGCCGATCTCAATACAGATCGCGTCGGGGACCTTGGTCTCACGGACATGTCGCCGCTTACCCAAGACGCGATGGCCACCCGAACCTTGATCGTGAAAGACATTCTCGACGCAGTTCGACGTGACAGACCGGACCTCGCAACCGCGCGAGCGAACCGGACCTGGACGAGCTTGCCGGGTGGGGTCCACGCCAGGGTCACGCCGCAACAGGTTCAAGACAGATACGACGAACGCCTGGAATACTATCGAGACCGCTTGCGACGGCGCTAGGGAGTTGCAGCTGCCTATGCCTTGTGTTCTTATTACGTTCTATGGCGACCGTGCGGATGCCCCTAACAATCATCGCGGTCACGGCGGTCGGTCTCGCCGCCGTTCTCGCGGGGCTGGAGGGGTGTGAAAGGGCGCCGCAGAAGCCGCCGGCCAGGCCCCTAAGTTCGCCCGCACCAGCGCCTGCCAAAGCAAGCGAGAAGCCTGTCCGAGCCATTCGATCCGTCGCTCTGTGGCGAGAGGATGGATGCGGCGGCCGCCCCCGAGCCGGGGGCGTGACTCACCTCTCCGAGGCCCTGCGTCGTCGCGATTGGAGCTGGGCCCTTGCGGAGGTGCACGCCGGAGCACCCGATCCCCCCGCTGCAACTGCAGATGAAAGGGCTTGGCTGAAGCGCCAGCGGATATCGATCGAACTTTATGTTGCAGCGGAACGTGGCGACGTTCCGGGTATCCGCAGGCTGATCGAGAAGGGCGCTGACCCCAATATCAAGATCGTATCTGGCCTCCTCATGTCTCCTTTGGTCCGGGCGGCGATCTGCGACCAACCAGAGGCCGTCGAGGCGCTGCTCGCCGCCGGCGCCGAGGTCGATCTCCGAACGACAAGCGAGCACAGCGGCGGGTTCGTCAGCGACAGCACCGCCCTGACCTGGGCCAGCCGGGAGAATTCCCTGGCTGCGGCCCGGGTCCTCCTGGACGCCGGCGCCGATCCGAACATCCGCGAATGTGCCTGGCCCAAGTTCGAGAAGGGCTGCCGCCCGTGGGAGAACGCATACGAGGCGGCGGCTTCGGACGAAATGAGGCGACTCATTTCGTCCAGGGCCAAGCATCCGCGGAGGGGCCGGTCCTGATGGCGAACGTCTGAGCCGCCGTCCGCTTGCGCCGACGGCAATAGCTTCAATCACCACGAAACGGCCGGTCTCCGGCTTGTAGCCGCCCGCTCCCGGAACCCTCCAGCCCGGGGCGTGGGCGGCTGCGTCATTTTCAATGGAGATTCCATGACCAGAGACATCCTTCAGGACGCCCGCGAGGCGTTCCAGCTGTGCCTCGACGCCGAGGCCGAGAACCGGGCCGAGGCGCTGGACGATATCCGTTTCGCCCGGCTCGGCGAGCAGTGGCCGGCCGACATGGCCGACAAGCGCCGCCGCGACGGGCGGCCGTGCCTGACCATCAACCGGCTGCCGGCCTTCATCCGCCAGGTGGTCAACGACGGGCGCCAGAACCGGCCCTCGATCACCGTGCATCCGGCCGACAGCCTGGCCGACCCGATGACCGCCCAGATCATGAGCGGCCTGATCCGCAACATCGAGTATGCGTCCGACGCCGACGTCGCCTACGACACGGCCCTGGAGAGCGCGGTCACCGGGGGCCTGGGCTACTTCCGCATCGGGCTCGAGTACGCCGGCGACGAGGGCTTCGAGCAGGACATCCGCATCCGCCGCGTGGCCGACCCCTTCACGGTCTACGCCGACCCGTATTCCACCGCCGCCGACAGCGCCGACTGGAACTCGGCCTTCGTGGTCGAGGCCATGCCCAAGACGGTGTTCGAGAAGCGCTTCAAGGGCGCCCAGGCGGTCGACTGGCGGAACGCCTACCACGGCGTCGGCGGGCCGTGGCTGGACGGCGACCGGGTGCTGGTGGCCGAATGGTGGACGCGCGAGGCCGTCCCCTCGCGGCTGCTGGGCCTCTCCGACGGGCAGGCCGTGGACCTGGCGACCTACAAGGCGCGCAAGGACCAGTTCGACGCGCTGGGCCTGACCGTCGTCGCCGACCGCCCGACGACGACGATGCGCGTCCGCCAGCGGCTGCTCACCGGGGCCGAGCTCCTCGACGAGACCGACTGGCCCGGCCGCTTCATCCCGATCGTGCCGGTGTTCGGCGAGGAGGTGATGGTCGAAGGCAAGCGGCACTTCCGCTCGCTGGTGCGCGACGCCAAGGACCCGCAGCGCATGTTCAACTACTGGCGCACGGTCTCGACCGAGCTGGTGGCGCTGTCGCCCAAGGCGCCGTTCATCGGGCCCAAGGGCGCCTTCGACAGCGACGTCGAGAAGTGGTCGACCGCCAACGTCGAGACTCACGCCTTCATCGAGTACGACGGACCCCAGCCGCCGCAGCGCCAGCCGTTCGACGGCCCGCCCGCCGGCGCCCTGCAGGAGGCGCTGAACGCCAGCGACGACATGAAGGCGATCATGGGCCTGCACGACGCCTCGCTGGGGGCGCCGTCGAACGAGACCTCGGGCCGGGCGATCACGGCGCGGCAGCGGGAGGGCGACGTCTCGACCTTCCACTACATCGACAACCTGAGCCGCGCGATCCGCCACGCCGGGCGCATCCTCATCGACCTGATCCCCAAGGTCTATTCCGAGCCGCGGGTGCTGCGCGTGCTGGGGCCGGAGGGGATGCCGCAGGTGGTGGCGGTGAACCAGCCGCAGCCGGCCGCCCCCGGCCAGCCGCCCGCCTCGCCGGTGAAGCGGATCTACGACCTGGGCCTGGGCAAGTACGACCTGACCGTCGAGGCCGGGCCGTCGTTCACCACGCGGCGGCAGGAAGCGGCCGAACAGATGATCGAGTTCGTTCGCGTTTTCCCCCAGGCCGCGCCGGTGATCGGCGACCTGCTGGCCAAGAACCTCGATTGGCCTGGCGCGGCCGAGATCGCCCAACGGCTGCGCGGCCTGCTCCCGCCCGGCGCGGCGGGCCAGAACCCGCAGCTGATGGCGGCGCAGCAGCAGATCCAGCAGCTGGGGGCCCAGCTGCAGCAGGCCCAACAGGCGCTGCAGGCGCAGGCCTCGACCCGCCAGCTCGATCTCGCCCGCCTGCAGCTCGACAGCCGCCGCCTCGAGATCGAGGCCTTCGCCGCCCAGACCCACCGCCTCGCCGCCACCGGCGGCCGCGGCTGATCGGACCATTCAGGAGGAGAAGATGCCAAACCCGTTCCAGCCGGGCTCGGATCATGGTGGGACCAGAGAGGGCGGGCGACCTTCAGGACGCTTACGAACGACAGTACCCGAACCCGGACGCCGAACTCGTCATGGATCCAGCAGCCCGGAGCCCAGCTGCAGCAGGCGCTGCAGGCCCAGGCCTCGACCCGCCAGCTCGACCTCGCCCGCCTGCAGCTCGACAGCCGCCGCCTCGAGATCGAGGCCTTCCGCCAAACCCAACGCCTCGCCGCCACCCCGACCCGTTGGCGCCCGACCCGTCGGCGAATGGCCTCTCGTGGAGGCTGCCGGCACGCAGGACGCGCGCGCCCTGCTCATCGCCGCTGGCGCCAAGACGCGGGCCGGCACGACGCGGCGTTCGGAGCGTTAGGGGCGGGCAGCTAGCGCTAGTCTTTCTGGGCAGGTTGTTCGGATTCCGCACGGCGGCCGATCAACAGCCGCCAGACGGGACTTGGCTGTGGAACTACTGGCTCGTCGGAGCCTACTGCCTGGCCGGGGCCTTCATCAGCGTGTCTCTCGGTTCGCCAAGGTGGACGGACGGGGTCTCGGTTGCGCTGGGCGCCATCTGTATCGCCGACGGCGTGCTGGAGGGGAGACGTCGTAAACGTCCAGGCAAAGGCCGGCCGACGGCCTAGTCGAGGCTGGGGCTTGTGGCGTCGGGAGGACGACGGCCTGGCCGTCAGGTCGATCCCCGGAGCTGAAGCTACCGCGGCCCCGCGGGTGATCGGCGACCTGCCGGCCAAGCCCGCGCGTTCAACCCGATCCAGCGCGCGTAGGAAGGCGTTACCGCCGCGCGTGGGCGCGGGAAGCCATCGTCTCGAGGCGGGCTGCGAGATCCTTGGGCGAGGCCGAGCGGACCCAGTCGCGGTTGTACTCGATGAAGGCGCCGGCCCGGGCCAGGGTCTCGACCCTGAGGCCCTCGCGGAAGCGGAACTGGCACAGCCAGTCGCCGAGCGCCGGCTTCTTCAGGATGAGGCTGGCCCGCGCCGCCACCAGGCGGTCGAGGTAGCGGTCGAAGACGGGCGGGCGCGATGTCACCGCACGATGATTTACGAGCCGCGACGAGGTTGCAAGGCTTGCCGACACACGCCCAGCTCAGAAATCCGCATGCAGGGTTGTTTTCGCGGCTGCAACCCGTGCGCCGTGCGACGCAGGCGGACGGCGTCGCACGGGCGGAAGGTCCTGGCCGAACTGGCGTGCTACTGCAGCTGCTCGGGCGAGATGGACGCGCAGGCGGCCATGCAGGCCCGCTCGCAGCGGCGGCAGGCCTCGGCGCAGACGCGGCAGTGCTCCATGTGGGCGGCGTGCTTCTCGCACTCGGCGGCGCAGGCGCGGCAGGCGGCGGCGCAGGTCTCGAGCAATTGGACGATGACACCTTCGTTGGAACCGGCGCGCCGCGTGGCGACGACGCCGGCGGTGTAGCAGATGTCGGCGCAGTCGAGGTCGAGGCGGATGCACTGGATCAGTTCGGGCTTGCCTTCGGCGACGCAGGCGTCGGCGCAGGACGAGCAGACCTGGGCGCAGTCGTAGCACTCCTCGATGGCGCGTATGAGGGCGTCGTTGGCGGCGCCGCGGACGTCCGGATGAGTGGCGATCATCTCCTGCGCGTGCATGGCGGGCTCCATGGGTTGAAGGACGACCGTCAACCGGGGGCCCGCGGGTAGGTTCCGAAGCGAACAGCCCGGGCGCGCGAACAAAACAGCAACATTTCGCTTGACACGCCAGGCCGGATCAGGGCGCCATTAATGCCTGGTCGATGAACCGGCGGGCGCCGGTTCGGCCGCCCTCCCACAATCGCAGCCGAGCTGGAACCGCATCGTCCGCCCTGGCGACCGCGGCCGAGGAAATCCCATGCCCTACCCGACCCGTTTTCCAGGACGCACTTCGTTACCCCCGCGTCTCAACTCCGCGCGGTGTCCGGCCTGTCGGGAGCGCAGGTATTTCGACGGTCTGTCTCGGGCCTCGGCCGCCCGCATCGCCGTTCTGGAGCAACCTGGCTCGGCTTGGCCGCGTGGATGATGGCCCAGTCCGGGTTCGGCCGGTTGAGCGGATTATGCCTATTCGCGGCCCGGGGAGCGTTTGGCAGAGCGAGCTACCAGGTCTGGCGCGGCCGTCGACCTCAGCCGCCGCAATAGGTTGGTCTGCTGGTCAAGGCCGCTCTGTTCACTGTCTTGATCGAGGCTGAGTGACTGGTGAGTTCGCGCTTGCGGGACTGCTGGGTGCGGCGGTTGTCCTCGCTTATGCCAACGAATGGGGCTGAACATCGACGTTCTTCGCCCTTGCTGCGCTCGCCGATGTCGTGAGGGGCGGCTATGTGATCTGGCGCCGTCGCCGGCAGGGCTAGCCGGCGTCCGCCATTACGGATCGTTCACTTGCGCCGCAGTCCGCGAATTCGCCCCTTGACGGGGCAGGCCGGATCAGGGTGCGATTATGGCCTGGTCGACGAACCGGCGAGGGCTGGTTTGAGGCCCTCGGGTTCCATACCTTAGCCGTTCTCCGGCCCTCGGGCAGGAGAGGGGCGAGGAGTCTGGCTACCCCTCAGCTGCCCGGCTCCTCGCCCCACCTCCGTCGCCGAAGGCTTCGGAGAGGACGTCCTCAGGCTTGAAAGAGTCCGGCCCCCGCGTTCCCCGCGACAACGTCGTGACGCGCCTGAGCGGAGCCTATTCGCTTCATCACTGGAGATAACTGCATGCACGACGCGACCTTCGGGGTCGGCGCCGCGCCCGGTCCTGCGCCCGGCGCGGGCGAGCCCGCGCGCCCATCCGCCGTCGACTCGGCCAACCCGATGCCGGAGATCGAGCTGGACGGGCGCCTCTGGGAGGCGCCCGAGGCGCTCGAGGATTACGAGCCCGTCCGGTTCGTGCCGCCGGACGATCACGAGACAGCCCAGCTTGACGCGGAGCTGGCCCGCTTCGCCCAGGTCGACTGGGAGACGTGGGCGGCGAGCGATCCCGCCGCGGCCGCCCAGGCCTGGGAGGCCTACGAGGCGCTGGCCGCGGTCCGCGCCGAGGGCGCCTTCCCGGGCGACGCGGAGAGCGACTCGGACCGGACCGCCCGCCTGGCCGCGGCCGAGGCCGAGCTGGCGCGCGACATCGAGGGATGGTCGCCGCAGATGGCGGCCGAACTCGCCCGCTTCGGCCGCGCCAAGGGCTTCACGGACGAGGAGCTGGCCGGCGTCGAAGATCCCCGCGAGGTCAAGGTGCTGCACCTCGCGATGCTGGGCGAGCAGGCCATGGCCGCGCGCGCCTTCGGCCGCTTCCGCCCCCCCGTCCAGCTCGGCGGCGGAGGCTGGGGCGGCGCCGCCCCCTCCGATCGACAGTCCACGAAGGCCTGGATGCAGGCCCGTCAATCCCAACTCAGAAAGAAGGCACGAGGCTAGATGGCGAACTCCATCCTTTCCCCCACGGCGGTGACGCGCGAAGCGCTCCGCATCCTGCACCAGAAGTGCAACTTCATCGGCAACATCAACCGGCAGTACGACGACAGCTTCGCCCGTTCGGGCGCCAAGATCGGCGACACCCTGAAGGTGCGGCTGCCCAACCAGTACACGGTGCGCACCGGAGCCACCATGTCGGCTCAGGACACCACCGAGAGCTCGACCACCCTCCAGGTGGCGACCCAGAAGGGCGTCGACATGAACTTCAGCTCCGCGGAGCTGTCGCTCGGCCTGGATGACTTCTCGCAGCGGGTGCTGGAGCCCGCCATCGGCGTGCTGGCCGCGGCCATCGAGGCCGACGCCCTGACCATGCGCAAGGACGTCTGGCAGCAGGTCGACAACCAGGGCCAGGCCCTGACCTTCGCCAAGCTGCTGGCCGGCCGCAAGAAGCTCGAGGACAGCCTGTGCCCGCCGGGCGCCCGTTCGGCGCTGCTCAACACCACCGACAACGCCGACCTGGTCGACGCGCTGAAGGGGCTGTTCAACGACACCGACGGCATCTCGCGCCAGTACCGCGAGGGGGCCATGGGGCGGACCGCCGGCTTCGACTTCTTCGAGAACACCCACCTGACCGCCCAGAGCCGCGGCGCCGCCAACGGCGCCTACCTGGTCAACGGCGCCAGCCAGACCGGCGCCTCGCTGACCGTGGACGGCGGCACGGGCGCCATCACCGCGGGCGAGGTGATCACCATCGCCGGCGTGTTCTCGGTGCACCCGGAAACCAAGGTGTCCACCGGCGTGCTGCAGCAGTTCGTGGTCACCGCCGACTACGCCGGCGGCTCAGGGTCCATCCCCATCAGCCCGGCGATCGTCACCTCGGGCGCGACCCAGAACGTCGCGGGCTCGCCCGCGGACAACGCCGCGGTCAGCGTCGCGGGAACGGCGAGCACGAACTACGGCCAGTCGCTGCTGTTCCACGAGGACGCCTTCACCTTCGCAACCGCGGACCTGCTGATGCCGCGCGGCGTCGATTGGGGCGCGCGCGAGGTCTACGACGGCATCTCGATGCGGGTTGTGCGCCAGTACGACATCAACAACGACAAGTTCCCGTGCCGCATCGACGTGCTCTACGGGTTCAAGACCCTGCGTCCGCAGCTCGCCTGCCGCCTGGCGGCGAACTAGGAGCTTTCTTCCGGAAAGGCGGCCGCAGATCGGCGGGTCGCAGGCGTCGCACCGGGATCGTCCAGGAGCGCTCAAAGGGCATGATGAACGACGACGGGCCGATCCCGGTGCGACCCCGTGCCAACGACGTTGGGCGGGCATCGTTCCGCAAGGGATTGGGCGGATGCGCCTTTCCGGCGGAAGCGTGGCCTTGGCGCCACGGACGGCTCCGCTAGGGTTCGTCCTCCGACCAGCCTCGCCTTCGAGCCTCACGACCCCGATGTCGGGCGTCAAACTCTTCGGATCTGGCGGCGAGCTCGTCCCAGGTGCGCGCGATCTCGAGGAAGGTGTCGCGGGTGGCGGCGTCGACCGCGCCCTGGGCGGCCTCACGCGCCCGCGCGGCGTTCTCTCGATAGCGGTCCGCGCTCATGGGGAGCCCTTGGGAGCCAGGGGACTGTTTCGAACCAGACAGTCGCTGTCTTGAACCCGACAGTCGCCGTTTTCGCAAGCGTAGCGGCGGTCAACATTTGCGGAACGCGGCGCCGTTCGCCCCGCAAGGGCGGCGGCTGACCGCTCCATCGACCAGGAGTTCCCATGGCGCTTGCCAACTACGAAGACCTGAAGGCTGCGGTCGGCGCCTGGAGCTTCAATCGCACCGACCTGCCGGCGGCCGACCTGGTGCGCCTGGGCGAGGCGCGGCTGAACCGGGACCTCAGGCTGCGGGTGATGGAGGCCGAAGCCGCCCTGGCGGCGGCGGCCGGCGACGTCCGTCTGCCGCTGCCGGCAGGCTTCCTGGCGCCAATCGCGCTCTGGCGCTCGGGAGCGGAGGGTCGCGCGCCCCTCAGGCGCGTGCTCTCGACCCTGGCGGTTTCGACCGCCGCGGGAACGCCCGAATACTGGACGCTGGACGCCGACGCGGTGGCCTTCGAGCGGCCCTGCGCGGCGGCGACCGACTTCGTGCTGCGTTACCTGGCGGCTTTCGAGCTTTCGGAGGCGGAGCCGGAGAACTGGTTGCTGGCCAACCATCCGGACGCCTACCTCGCGGCCGCCCTCGTGGAGGCCGCCCTTTGGGCGGCGGACGAGGACCAGGCCGTGCGCTGGCAGGCGCGCTACGAGGCCGCCGTCGGGGCCGTCAACCGGCGCGAGGCGATCAGCCGAGAGGCGCCCCTGCGGACCGAGCTCGCCCTCGAGCGTCGTTTCGGAATCGTCGAAGGCTGAGGGGCTACTGCACGAGGCGCAGGATAGGCCGCCGTCGGTAGCTGGGCGGTCGGGGCCGGCGCACGCCGGGCGGCATGAAGAGGGCGGCGACGACACCCGAGCAGGCCCCGATCGCCATCAGAGACACCCATACCATGCGCCGGATCATGGCACAGGTTGAGGTGGCTACGAAGATGTTGAAGCGCGCCGCTTCGTCGCGCCCCCGAAAGGGGAATTTCACTCCATCGAGGAACAGGACATGGATCGCCCCATCGGCTCCGCCGAGCCCGCGCGCACGGCGCGCGAAGTCGTCATCGTAAATCCCGCCACCGGCGCGCCGATCACCCCGCCGGGGTCGATCGGGGGCGCGGTCGCCGTGGACGGCTACAGCAACGCCGCCTACGAGACCGTGGCCGCCTCCCAGACCGACCAGATGCTGGGATCGACCGGCGCCGCAGGCGATTTTCTGGCTGGCCTGCTGGTGATCCCCGCCACGACGTCGCCCGGCGCGGTGCTGATCGAGGACGGCGCGATCTCGAACGTCACGGTGTTCGCCGGCGGGGCCAACTCGGTCTCCAACCTGGTGCCCTTCTGGATCCCCATCGGCGCCAACTCGGTCGGCGGCGGCTGGGAGGTCACCACCGGCGCCAACGTCTCCGCCATCGCCATCGGGACCTTCACCTGAGATGTTCCGGCAGCCCCAAACCAGCGTCGCGGCCCTCGGACCCGCAACCCCCCAGACGATCATGGGCGCGAACCTCGTCGGCTGGTGGACCGCCGACCGCGGCGTGACCGACGCCGGCGGCGGCGCGGTGTCCTCATGGGTCGACCGTATCGGCGGCTACGACCTGACCCAGGCCTCCGCCGGCGCCCGCCCGACCTGGAGCGCCGCCAGCTTCAACGGGCGACCGGGGGTGAGCTTTGATGGGGGAGACGACCATTTAGGATTGGAGTCTGTTCCGCCCACATTTCCCACCGGATCGGCTTCATCCGAAGTTTGGGTCGTGTGCAGCCAGGACCTGTCAGCAGCCACAGCAACGAACCGTTGTGCGTTCGGCTACGGAACGGATGGAGGGCCGTTTCGCCTGCTAAATCGCTCAACCTCCAGTGGGACCAACCGAGCCTTTATTCACGCGCAGAATAGTTTTCCCAGCAACTTAAACATCGACTTTTCTGGTCGACATTATGTGCGGGGTATCTTCGTAAACGGGGGGATTAACTGCCATGTGGACGGCTTGGCAGGGGCGGTTGGAACCCCGACATTGGCAACCTCTACAACGCGCGTGCGCATGGGGAGCAACCTCGCCAACACCCCAAGCGGGTTCTTTGGAGGTGTCATCCATGAGGTGTTCATTCTCGACACTCAGCCGAGCGCCGGACAGATCACCTCACTTAACGAATACTGCGCCGCTAAGATCGCTTGAGGTACACGACCAACTGCATACCTGTGTTCGTGCGCGCCATGACCTCTCGCAGGAGGGGTTTCAGGGGCTTGGGAACATGGGGGATCGAGCAGACCATGTAGTGATGATGGGCGATCTCGTACCCCGCCTTCGCCGCGTGAGCTTGAAATGACTTCAGGCCAAACTCGTAGAGATGAAAGGGCGAGTGCATCGGAGAGAGGTTGGTGACGTAATTCGTCCCTCGAAGTCGGAAGAAGCCGTTGACCAGCTTAGACACGAGCCAGTCTGAAGACGGGACTTCGGCTTGAATGATCCCGCCAGGCTTCAACCACGCCATCGCGCGCTCGAGTGCCCTTGCGGGTTCCTGAAGGTGCTCGAGCACCGCGCCGAAGGTGATGAAGTCAAACCCGACTACGGGATTGAACGCCTCCACGGTCGAAAGGGCCAGCCGGTCGGCTGGAATACCCATCTTCTCTATGGCGCGGTCACGAAATGGCTCCGACGGTTCGAGGCCCCAAGTATCGAATCCGGCCGCCGAAAGTGCCGTCATTGCCTTCCCGAAGCCGGCTCCAATGTCGAGGGCTGACATCCCTTCTTGGAACGGCAGTAAGCGCTTCGCCTCGGCGATCTCGCGCTGAAAATACGACGGGTCGGGTTCGAACCGCTTCGGCGACCAATAGCCCTCAGGCGGGACGCCGTAGTGGTCCTCGATGGCCCCCGGAATGGGGCGTGGATCGGCGAAGGTCAGGCCGCAGTCTCGACAGCGCTTCACGCCGACGGCGATCCCAGTTCGACCGGCCGGGTTGAGGCCTTGGGAGCGGTTGAGTCGAAGTCCGAGAACGCGGTGGGCGGCTGACCCGCACATCTCACATTGCTCGACCGGAACAAATGCATAGCGCCGGATGCCGGCGACCTTCTGAAACATTTTCACAGCCTACAGGAGTAGCAAATGCCCCGTCACCTGATTGTCGACGTGCAGGAGCGCGTCAACATCCTCGACTTTATCGAGGCTGAGGAGTGGGAGGGCATCCTCGCGGGCACGTCAACGTTCGACTGCACCGCGGCCTTGGAGGAAGCGATTGACATTGTTAGCCAGAACCCGACCGGTGTTACCACCCAACTTGCCGGCCCTCGCATTTATTTCCCGCCGGGGAAGTATTATTTCGCGAACACCATCCAACTCAAGAAGACCGTCATCCTAGAAGGTGACGCCGTTGGTGAAGCGGGCAATTACGCTTCTACGCTGAGGTTCGCTTCCGATACGACCGCGTTCATCGTGCACCGGTTCAATACGATCGACGATACGGTGGAAAGTCCAACTACCACGGGCGGGGACGCCACGATCTTCCGGAACCTCAGGATCACCGGAGGCGGAACGGACTTGAATACTCACGGAATCTGGCTGAGGGCCCGTGCCACCCTTGAGCAAGTAAGCATCGAGGGCTTCGCAGGTAATGGCGTGAACATTGTCGCTACCGTGGGCGCTGGAGGATCAGGCGAGGGCAACGCCAACTGCTGGTCGGCAGACACGGTTCGCGTCCGCAACTGCCATATCGGCTGGTATGTCGACGGCGACGACGCCAATGCCGGGAGAGCCGTTGGGCTGGACGTCTCAGGTTGTGAATCAATGGGTGTCTGTGACTCCTCGTTGCTCGGCAACACCTACGTAGGGTGCCATACGAGCGGAAATGGTGAGTTGTCCCAATGCAGCTATGGCGGTAATCGCTACTATGTGGCCCCCGGTATGGCCGCGACTGCCTCGACCCAGACCCCCGGCACTGGAAGCGCCTGGGTGCTTATAGGAGCCGGAGACGATACGTCGCCGTTCCGCCCCTGGGTCTCGGGTATGACCTGGTACGAAGGCTTCGCGTATTATTCTGACAGCCTTAGCGCACGTAACGTGTTCGTTGGCTGCTACTCCGAAAGCAGTCAACCGCCGTCACACATTATGCTGCAATCGAATGTGTTAGGCGGCCTGCACGGCGCGGGTTTCACCACGACCTCCACGGCACCTCGCTACCTTGGGGAGAGCATTACCGGATCGCAGATCTTCGCCAGTGGTGATGTGGATGTTTCGTTTAACCGGACGGCCGCGCCGGAAGAAGGAGTCCGCCTCATCACCGCTGGTGATCATGCTAGCGGTTACTGCCCCTGGTTCTATGACACTGGTACGGGAACTATTCGCGAGCGCCACGCTCGAACATCCACGCGCGACGCAAGCGGCGTGACTCTCGACACTAATACCTTAACGTTCGGGCGTGCGGCTGCGCCCGACGGTGGTCAAAAATTCTTTCCGGCGGGGTTCTTCGTAGGCTCAGCTGCCAACGATGCCCGCCACATGACCAACGGGACGGGTTCACCGGTATCCGGTGACCACGCGCGGGGCGAGATAGTCTGGAACCGGTCCCCCTCGGCCGGAGGCGTACTGGGCTGGGTCTGCACCGCCGCCGGCACGCCCGGTACCTGGTTTCCTTTCGGGGCCATCAGGGGCGCCAACGCCTACACCACGTCGAACGTGACGACCGATCGCTCGTTCGACGCCAACGCCACCACAACCGACGAGCTTGCCGACGTTCTCGGGACGCTGATCGCGGACCTGAAGGTTGCGGGCGTGCTCGCGTAGGAACCGCCATGCCAGAAACGACGAACTTCAACTGGATCCTGCCGGAGGAGGGCGGCTCGCCCGACGACTGGGGCGGCATCCTCAACGACGCCTTCGAGGCGGCCGACGGAGATGTGTTCGGCATGCTGCCGAAGGCCGGGGGCACGATGACCGGGGCGCTGGTGCTGCCGGCCGCCACGTCCGGCCTCGGCCCGCTGCGCATCCCCCACGGCACGGCCCCGTCCGCTCCGGACAACGGCATGCTGTGGACCACCTCGGCGGGGCTCTACGTCCAGGTCAACGGAGCCACCGTCGGCCCGCTGGCCGCCGCCGGCGGCGCGGTCACCGTCAACAACGACAACTGGTCGGGGACGGACCTGGCCGTGAACAACGGCGGCACGGGCGCGTCCGACGCCGCCACCGCGCGCACCAACCTCTCGGCGGCCAAGTCCGGGGCCAACAGCGACATCACCAGCCTGTCGGGCCTGACCACGCCCCTGTCGATCGCGCAGGGCGGCACCGGAGCCAACAGCGCCTCCGGGGCCAGGAGCGCGCTCGGCCTCGGCGCGCTCGCGACGCTCGCCTCCGTGGCCACGACCAACATCGACAACGACGCCGTGACCAACGCCAAGCTGGCGAACATGGCGCAGGCCACGATCAAGGGGCGGGCGTCCGGAGCGGGGACGGGGGACCCGACGGACCTCACCGCCGCCCAGGTCCGAACGCTGCTCGGTATCGGCGTCACCTTCAACGCCGCGGGCGTCATCAGCGGGGCCGGGACCGTGCTGACCGACAGCGGGATCGCCTCCTGCTCGAAGACCAACACCGGCCGCTACACCGTCAACCTCGATAGCGCCCCCACCACCATCGGCGCGGTGCTGGTGACCGGCGTGGACGCCGCGGCGACCGTGATTCCGCAACTGGCGTCGCTGCCCGGGTCGAGCTTCGCCGTCGAGTTCAAGGACGCGGGCGGCAACTACGAGGACCCGACGAGCTTCTGCGTCCTGGTCATCGAGTAGGATGCCCTACGTCGATCTGGACATCCCGCCGGGGGTGTTCGCGAACGGCACCGCCAGGCAGGCGAAAGGCCGCTGGCGGCTGTCAAACCTGGTGCGCTGGCCCAACGGCCCCGACCTGCAGCCGGTCGGCGGCTGGCGCCTGAAGGCGCCGGACGAGGACCCGGTGGCGGGCAAGGCGCGCGCCATCCTGACCTGGCGCGACAACGACGCCGGTCGCTGGATCGCCATCGGCTCGAGCCAGGGCCTGTGGGCCATGACCGCCTCGGGCGCCCTGGCCGACATCACGCCGGCCGGCTTCAGTCCGGGCCCCGACGACGCCGACACCGGCGCGGGCTACGGCGCGGCCCTCTACGGCGCGGGCGCCTACGGCACCCCGCGGCCCGACGCCGGCAGCATCATCCCGGCCGCGGTGTGGACCCTGGACACCTGGGGCCAGCATCTGCTCGGCTGCTGCGAGGGCGACGGCAAGCTCTACGAATGGAGCCTGGACGTCGGCGATCCGGCGGCGGCGATCGCCGGCGCGCCGGAGAACTGCCGCGGCCTGGTGGTGACCGCGGAGAACTTCATCTTCGCGCTCAGGGACCGCAACGTGGCCTGGTGCGACCAGGCCGACAGCACGACCTGGACCCCGGCGGCCACCAACCAGGCCGGCGACCTGGACCTGCAGACCACCGGCGTGCTCGTGTGCGGCCGCCGGGTGCGCGGCCAGACCCTGGTGTTCTCGGACGTCGACGTGTGGGCGGCGCAGTACCTGGGCGGGGTGGCCGTCTACGGCTTCCAGCGCGTGGGGACCGATTGCGGCGTGGCGTCGAAGGGCGCGGCCGTGTCGCTCGACGCGCGCGCTGTGTGGATGGGCAAGGGCGCCTTCTTCGTCTTCAACGGCGGGGCGGTCGAGGACCTGCCGTGCGAGGTCGGCGATTACGTGTTCCAGGACCTGAACGCGCTGCAGGCCTCGAAGATCACCGCCTGGCACAACACCGAGCACGGCGAGATCTGGTGGCACTATCCGTCCTCGGGCTCGGTCGAGAACGACCGCTACGTCGCCTGGAGCTACCGCACCGGCAAGTGGTCGGTGGGCGAACTGGCGCGCACCTGCGGAACCTCGGCCGGAGCCTTCCTGCATCCGCTGCTGGTCTCGCCCGACGGCCGCGTGTGGGAGCACGAGGTCGGCTGGGACTGGGACGGGGCCGAGCCCTACGCCCGCTCGGCGCCGCTCGAGCTGGGCGCGGGGGAGCAGGTGATGGCCGTGGGCGGCCTGATCGGCGACGAACGCACCCAGGGTGAGGCGGCGGTCACCTTCTACGCGCGGGCGTTTCCGAACGCGGCGGAGACCGAGCACGGCCCCTACGCCATCGCCGACGCCCCCACCGACGCGCGCTTCACCGCGAGGCAGGTGGAAACGCGCGTGGCCTTCACCGCCGCCGCCGACAGCCGGGTAGGCGTCATGCGCCTGGACCTGCGGCCGGCGGGGCGGCGGTAGCGACCGACGAACCAACCTTCCGCCAGCAAGGAGACGGGACATGCCCAAGAACCGGTTTGCACCTTCGCAACTGAACAAGCGTCGCAGGGGACTGCTGTATCTCGACGAAAACGCGGTGAACGCCACTCCTCTGCCCCCGATGCCGCCCACCCTCATGGGACCTTCGCCACGCCCGCAGCCCGGTCACCCCGGTGGCCCCCGACCGAGACCGCAAAAGCCGCCCGCTCTGAACTGGCAGGACAAGGCCGAACTGCTCGGGCGCCTGTCCCGGTCGGAGGAAGCAGCCGAAGGTCCCTGGGCCGTGTCCAGCGGTCGAACGAACGCCGGACCGGACCGGGGCGGCGTTTCCTACGGAAGTTGGCAACTGGCCACCAACTGGGGGCGACCCGCGGAGTTCCTCCTCAACGAAGGTCGCCCTTGGGCGAACCGGTTCAACGGCCTGACGCCCGGAAGCCCGGAATTCAGCGCGGTGTGGCGCCTCGTGGCGACAGAGACGCCGGAGGCTTTCGAGCGCGCACAACGCGCGTTCATCCGACGGACCGACTACGAGGTGCAGCTTCGCCGTCTACGAGGGAAGACTGGTCAGGACTTCGCCGCCATGGGGCCCGCGATGCGGGACGTCGTCTGGTCGACGGCTGTCCAGCATGGCCGGAATACCGATGTGATCAGTGACGCCTATCAGGCGTTGGGAATGGACCCCCGGACGCCTGGCTACAGAGCGGCGCTGATCAACAAGATCTACGAGGAACGGGCTCGCCAGTTTCCGACCACTGCGCCAAGGTTCGATCGTGAGCGCCTGGCGGCGTTGCGAGCCTTGACGCCGAGCACCGACCGCAAGCCGGATGATTTCAAGAGGCATCCCTATTGACGCGTGGGAACAAAGTATGAACAAATCGCACATCCCCTAGGCGCGGAAGCTTCCATGCGTATGATTAGCATCAGTGTCGCCTTGGCCGCCGTGGTCGCCGCCTGCGGTGAACCTGCCCCGCCGAAGACGAGACCCAGGCCGACGGTCGTGGAGGGTCGCGAGGGGCTGGCCCCTGCAGTCACGCCGTCCAAGGTTCCCCCGCTTCCGGCTGCTGACCCGAACTTCCGGCCTCCTCCCGAACCACCCCACGTCAACGACCCGGTGAAAGGATTGTCGCCCGCCGAACGCCGCCGGCTGCCGTTCGATCCTTCAGGAATCTATCGCCGCGCTCGTCCCAAGGGGATGATGCGGATCAGATCGAAGTCGACCGGATGGCAGGTCTATCTGGAAGGTGAGGCGGAATATCGAGGAGACGCCACGCCTTCGACCTGCACAGTTCTCGTCTACGGCTACCTCGATGATAGACGACTGGTTGGATATCTCACGGAATTCCGATCCGATCATCACGAGGTAAGTTATGAAGCTCTAGGCGAAACCGACGGCCTCACAGTCGTCGTTTTCGATGAGCGCGGAGCCAACGTCGTTGACCGCTACGGTCAGAACATCTGCGGCCTCCATTCAAACCTGGACGGATACTACCGCAGAGAGTGAGCGAGCGACCGTCGCACCTACTGATCCGGACAAGGGACGCCCGTGACCCCACCCAGAACCTTACCGCTCCTGTCGATGCGGCCGATTTCGGCGGCTCCGGCGACGGCGGCCATGGGGACGGGGCGGTTGAAGGCGTAGTCCTTCGAGTGGGCCCCCATGGCGGGCCCGGTACGGTTTCGACCGGCTGGCTGGGGCGTGGCCAAAGGGACCCTGGAGGCGTGTCGTATGGGAGCTGGCAACTCGCCACCCGAAGACGGCGGCCGCAGGAGTTCTTGCAGCGCGAGGGAGCGGCCTGGGCGCCGCGGTTCCACGGCATGGAGCCGGGGACTCCCGCATTCGATGCGGCTTGGAGGCAGGCCGCTGCGGTTGATCCCCACGGTTTCGAACGCGCGCAGCGAGACTACATCCGCCGCACATTTCGATGCGCAGCTGACGCGAATGCGGGACCTCGGGGGGCCCGACCTGCCGGGAAGCTCCCAAGCCATGCGCGACGTCGTCTGGTCGACCGCCGTGCAGCACGGGCCGGACACGGACAACATCGCGGCGGCGGCGAGGCGAGTGCCCTACGGGCCGACCCTCGCTTTGAGGAAGCCCTCGTGCGGGAAGTCTACGCTGAACGGGCCCGCCGTTTCCCTCGAACGGCCGCCAGGTACGCCCGCGAAGAAGCAGAAGCCCTTCGGCTACTGCCCTTGGGACGTGATCCCAAAGTCGCACCTCCGCGATACTGACAAATCAGGCGAGTCGTTCTATGGAACAAACGGCGAACATGAGTTAGGCTTCCGGGGTAGAGGTGGAGACCATCGACATGCTTCGCAGGGTCGTACGTCATCGGCTGGTCTTCGCTGCGTTGGCGGTCACGGTAGTCAGCTGTGGTCAGCCAGCCGCAACCAGGGAAGCCGGCCGGGACGCAGCGGAGGAGCGCAGCGCCCGAGCGCTGGAGCATCCGCCCGCGGCGCCCGCTGGTCCCGCATCGAGCCAGAGATCTGGGCCGCTCCCTGCGCCGCCGCATGTGAACGATCCCGTCAAGGGACTGTTGCCCGCGGAACTCAGCGGCCTGCCTTTCAACCCCACGGGCGTCTATCGCCGCTCCGACCCAAAAGGCCTGATGCGGATCAGGTCGCAGGAAAACGGCTGGGAAGTCTACTTGGAAGGTGAAGCGCCGTGGCGAGGAGACTCGACTCCGAGCACCTGCACCCTCGCCGTCTACGGATATCTCGATGAGCGCAGACTCGTTGGACACCTGAAGGCTTTCCGATCTGATCATCACTCGGTCAGCGAAGCGGACGCCTTGGCGCGTGAGGGCCTGGTGGTAGTTGTGTTCGACGAGCGCGGGGCCAACGTGGTCGAGCGCTACTCACAGAATATCTGCGGTCTACACTCGGATCTGGACGGATACTATCTCAAGGAGTGAGCCGCCAAGACCGTCGCGTTCGCCCTACTGCGCCGGGCACGGCACGCCCGTCACCGCTCCTAGCACCTTGCCGCCCTTGTCGGTGCGGCCGATCTCCATGGCGCCGGCGACGGCGGCCAGCGGGACGGGGCGGTTGAAGGCGTAGTCACCGGAGCCGGCGACGGCGGCCAGGCCCGCGTACATCGGGTTGACCGCGAAGCGGCCGCGCTCGTCGATCAGACCCCACTGGTTGCCCATGGCGGCAAGAGCGCGGCCGTTGTCGTCGAAGTCGCCCAGGCCGTCGAACTGGGGTGGGATGCGGAACTGGCCCTTGGGGTCGACCATGGCGAGGCGCTGCGACGGGCCGGACTGGACAGCGACGCGGGCGAGCAAGCCGCCCGGCCCCTTGCGGAACGGCCAGGCCTGGGCGAACTGCGGGTTGATGACGAACTGCCCCTTGGCGTCGACGTAGCCCCAGACGTCGCCGACCTTCGCGGCCGCCAGCCTGGCGCCCTCGAACTGGCCGGCGGCGGCGAATTGGGGCTGGACCGCCCAGGCGCCCTTGCGGTCGATGAAGCCCCAGCGGTTCGGTCCCGGGGGCGGGGCGGCCGCGCCGGGCGTCGCCGGTGCGGCGGCCAGCGAGGGCACGGCGGCGGGCGCGAGGCCGTTGGCGTCGAACCAGCCGACCTCGGTGAACTGGGGATTGATGACCCAGGCGCCCTTCTCGTCGATGTAGCCCCACTTGCCGTTCTGGCGGGCTGCGGCGAGGCCGCCGGAAAAGATCGACTGGCGGCCGCGCGGCAGGGCGCGCACGGCGATGGCTTCGAACGCCGCCGGGATGACCAGCTCGCCCTTCCGGTCGATCAGGCCCTGCCTACCGTTGAGGGTGACCACGGCGCGGCCGCGGGCGTCGAAGTCGCCGGCGACGCTGTCGTAAGTCGGGTTGATGCGGAACTGGCCCTTGCGGTCGATCAGTCCCCAGCGGTTGGCGACCAGGACCCAGAAGGCCTCGCCGTCGCCCGAGGGGATGAGGCGATCGAACTGGGGCGTGACGACGAGTTCGCCCTTGCGGTCGGCCAGGCCCCATTTGGCCGCGACCTTGACCGGCGCCAGCCCCGACCGCTGCAGGAAGCGGCCGGCGGCGTCGAACTGGGGATTGACGACCAGCTTGCCCCTGGCGTCGACGAAGCCGCACTTGGGCCCGTAAGCGAGCGGCGTCAGAACGTAGTCGTACACTGCGGTCTGCGAGCCGCCGTCCTTCGGGCCGCCGCCCCCGCAGGCGGCCACACCCAGCACTCCGACGCCCACGAGCGCCACCAAAGCCCCGCCCTTCATGGCTCCCCCCGTCGAAGGTCGACCGGAGTGTGACGGCGCGTCCGGGCGAAAGTCCATAGCCTGACGGAAACCGCCATGCCCCTGACCCTGCCGCGCGCGCCGGCGGCCTACGATCCGCTGCATGAGCAGACGCTTCGCGGCCTGCTCGAAGCGGCGGATCGCGACACCCTCAAGCGCGGCCGCGACCTCGATCTGGGAGCACCCGCCGCAGGCCTGATCCTCGTCAGCCCCAACGGCGCCCGCTGGCGCCTGACGGTCGGCGACGACGGCGCGCTGACGACGGTCGGAATCTGAGGGCGCCGTCCTAGGAAAGTGGAACTCGATGGACAATCCAACCGCCGGCGCCGTTGGCGCCGAGTGGCGACGCTGCGCGCCCTGGATCCAGGCCGCCCTCGACGGGTCGCATACGCTCGAAGACGTGTTCGAAGGCGTGCGCACTGGCGAGTTCCACTTCTGGCCCGGCCGGCGGTCGGCGGCGGTGGGCGAGTTCGTCGAGCATCCGCGGCGGCGCGATTACCACGTCTGGCTGGCGGGCGGGGACCTGGCGGAACTGGTCGAAATGGAACGGGCGGCGGCCGTCTTCGCCCGCTCGCTCGGCTGCGACCGCATCACCATTCACGGGCGGCCGGGCTGGGCCCGGGCGCTGAAGCACTATCGGCCGGTCTACCTGGCCCTGGCCAAGGATCTGAGGATGAGCAGCAAAAGCAAGACGAAGACCAAGCAGAAGGAAAGCCTGAGCCCCTGGGCCCAGCAGCAGTACGACAATCTGTCCCAAGGCATCCTTGGCATCGCTAACCGGCCCGTGACGCCCTACGGGGGCGATCTGAGCTACAGGCCGGACCCGCTGCAGCAGCAGGCCCAGGCTCTTGCCCAAGGCAACCTCGGCCTGGGTCGTGACACCCTGAACGCGGCGATCGCCGCCGCCCAGAACGCGGCCGGCCACTCGCCGATGAACGTTCACGGGGGATCGACCGCGGGCATGGACATGTCGTCCTACATGAACCCGTACCTTGACGCGGTCGCAGGCGACTACCTCTCGGGCCTGGACCGCAGCCGGGCGATGGCGCTGAACAACCAGTCCGGCGACCTGACCAAGCAGGGCGCCTTCGGCGGCTCGCGTCACGGCGTCGCCGACAGCCTCACCAACGAGGCCTTCGCGCGACAGGCGTCCGAAGGCCTCAACAACATCTATTCCACCGGTTTCCAGAACGCCCAGGCCGCGGCCCAGGCCGACCTCGGCCGGCAGCTGCAGGCGGCGATGGCGAACCAGTCGGCCGGACTGCAGAACGCCCAGCTGGGCCTGTTGGCCGCCAACATGCTCGGCGACTTCGGACTGCAGCAGCAGCAGATGGGGATGAACGAGGCCAATCTGCTCAATCAGTTCGGGACGCAGAACCAGGCCTACGCCCAGCACGCGCTCGACGCCGCCTACCAGGAGTTCCTCCGCCAGCAGCAGTATCCCTTCCAGCAGGCGGCCCTGATGCAGGGCGTGATGGCCGCCACGCCCTGGACCAGGCATACGACCGGGACGGAGTCGAGCAGCAGCTTCAATCCGATGGCCGCGATCGCCGCCGGTCTGCAGTTCGCGGCGGGCCTACCGCCCATGCCTTCCGACGGCCGCCTGAAGACCGACATCGAGTGGGCCGGTCACGACGGCCGGCGCAACTGGTGGACGTTCCGATACGTCTGGGACGAGCCGGGGGTCGAGCGCCTCGGGGTCGTCGCCCAGGACATCCTCGACACCGATCCGCACGCCGTCAGCGAAGCCGACGGTTGGCTGATGGTCGACTACGGCCAACTGGAGAATCCGCAATGATCCCCCTGTTCGCACCCAAGCCGCCGCCGCGCGGCGTCCGTTTCGGTCCCGGCTACGCCGACCATCTGCTGGCGCGGCAGGGGGCCCACGCCCAGACCGCCTACGCTCCCTGGAGACAGCCGCATGGGCCGGCCGCGGCGATGGGCTGGGCCCCGCAGGTCGCGCCGCCGATGACGGCCTGGCCGACGCAGGCCTTTCACGGCCTGGGCTTCGGCGGCCTTGATCCATTCAGTCAGCAACAGGTCTGGAGCCAGGCCTTCGGCCACCCGTCCATGCCTGCATTCCGATGAGTGTTCCGATGATCCAAGATTTCTTTTCCCGCCTGCTCGCTGGCGCCCCCAAACGCGCCCCGTTCCAGCACCATGCTGGATCGCTCGGTCACGCGTCTACGCTCGGCCACGGGCCGTCCAACGCGGGCGGCCTGTTGAAGGTCGGGCTGCAGGGCGGCCGATCGCACCCGGGCGGCATGAACCAGGCCAAGGTCTTCGACGGTCCCGCCCAGCTCGGCAAGCGCCAGGCGTTCCCCTGGCGGGACCAGATGTACCGCCTAGGGGCGGCGCTTCACGACATGAGCGGCGGCCGGGGCAACCTGGCGGCCGCCGACGAACGCTTCGAAGAGCGGCGGCGCCAGGCTGGCCTCGACGCCTGGGCCGCGCAAGTCGGCATGGACGCGATGCAGCGGGCCCTCCTCCAGGCCAACCCGCATCTCTGGCTACAGATTTACGGCCGGGCCGGGCAGGGCGAGCCCGATGCCCACGACCTGGGAGCCTGAGCCGATGTCCGAAACGCTTTGGACCGCCATCGCCGGACTCCTGGTCACCCTCCTCTTGAACATGGCCGGCTACCTAGTCGCCTGGGGCGCGCTGAAGAGCACCGTGAAGGCGCTCGGCCAGCGGGTGGAAACGCTTGAGGGGGAGGCGGGCTCCGTTGGCGAAATCCGCGTCCAGATCGCCAAGATCGAAACGCGGCTGGACGGCCTGCTGGAGCAATTCCGCGATCTCAACTCGGCCATCCGGTGGATGCGCGTCGACGCCTTGTCCGCGCATGAGCCTGCGCCGGGGGTGACGCCGCCACGCCGAGGCAACCGTTGATGCGCCCGCCGACGTTTGCCCAGTTGAGGACAGCGGCAGACGTCGCCCGCGACTGGGCCGCGCTCCTCTACACCCCGGTCTTGAGCCTTTACGCGGCCTGGCTGACCACGATCATCGCTTTCGGCGCCTGGTCCGCGCGGGTCGAAGCCCAGCGCCTGGGCCTCTTGGGGGCCGGGCTGATCGGGGCCCTGTGCCTGATCGGCTTGGGCACGTTGTTCTACCAGCGCCGACCGACGCCCAGCATCCGGGCCAGGACGGCGGCGGGGGAGTTGGAGATCACCTCGAGGGAAGCTTCTCCCAAGGAAAGGCCCGCGCCGGAGGGGAGGGAGAGAGGTCGACGCGGGCCTAGGCCGTAGCGCCGTGTTCGCATCGGCGCGCCCGTTCAACCGGGCGCCCGATGACTGTGTTCCACCAGACAGAACGGCCCGCGCACGGGGCGCGGGCCGAAGTCGGGGAAGTCTCGCACTCGTGCCGCCGGACAAGGGATGCGGCGGCGCCCATCAAACGGTCGTGAGCGCGGTCTGTTCCCCCTCGCGGCCATCCCCAACATAGGAGACAAGCAATGCCCCTCGACGCCCGCGGCGAGCGGAATCTCAACGGTGTGCATCCAGACCTGGAGCGGGTCGTCAGAAGGGCCGCGGAAACCGGGGATGTCGACTTCACCGTTACAGAAGGCCGGCGCTCGACCGAGCGCCAGAAGCGGCTGGTCGCCGCCGGGGCCTCACGGACCCTGAACTCGCGTCACCTGACTGGCCACGCCGTGGACCTCGCGGTTCGGGTCGCCGGCAAGGTGCGCTGGGACTGGCCGCTCTACGCTCGGCTGGCGGAGGCCATGAAAGCCGCAGCCGCGGAGCTGGACATCCCGATCACCTGGGGCGGCGACTGGAAGCGCTTCCGCGACGGCCCGCATTTCGAGCTCTCGAGGGAGGCCTATCCATGATCGGTGCGATCGTCTGGCGCATGGTCACGGCGCGGCTGGCCGGGCCTGTCGCGGTCGCCGCCGCGGTGGTGCTGGCCTGCCTGCTGGCGATCGCTGCGATCGGACGAACAGCCGAGGCCGCCCGCGCCGATCGGCTGACCAAGGACCGCGACCAGTGGCGTGCGGCGGCGGCGAACTGGCGACGCGCCGCCGGAGGCTGGCGCGCCTCGTTCCAGGACGCCGAAAAACTCCGCGCGCGAGAAGCGGCGGCGGCGCGGGTCGCGGTCGACGCGGCGACAAAGGCCTGCGCCGGAAGGGTCGCCGGCGCCCGCAGATCTGCGGCCGCCATCAAGGATGTCGTGACCGAGGAGGTTTCCCGTGATCCGAGAGGTTGTCCTGCTCGCGGGCTCGTGCCTGCTGGGCGCCTGCGCGACGCGCTCATTCCGCGCGGCTGAACCCGTCCAGGCGCCGGCTGCGCCAGCCTGCGATCCCCGTCTGGCCGCCAGCCTGGAGCCGGAGCCGCCCGTGCTGGGCGGTCTGGTTCAGCCGGCGACGCCGGCTGAAAAGGCGGCCGTGGCCGCCTTCCTGGCCGGCGAGGCGGAGGCGCGCGCATGGGGACGCGAGGGATGGGCGCGCGCCGCCCTGGCCCGGAACACCTGCCTCGACCCGCCTATTGCGGCGGAAGCTCCGCTTCCGAGTCCTCGACGATAGGCGCGGGCTCGGCCGGACGGTGGACGACAACCGGCGGGGTCGACCGTGCCGCGTCGGCAGCGGCCTGGGCGCGTGCGGCGGCGGCCTCGGCAGCGGCCGCGCTCGCAGCCGCGGCGCTATTGTTGGCTTGGCTGCCGAGCGTAAGCGCGCCGGCGGTGGCGTCGAGGCGGGCGGTGTTGGCGTCGGCTATCGCCTGCTCGGCCTGCAGCCGCGCGGCTTCGGCCTGAGCTTGGGCCGCGATGAGCTCGTCCTGGGTCGTGCGGTCGTCGTTGCGGGTCATCAGCAAGAGCACGATGACCAGACCGGCGGCCAGGACCGCGAGCGCCGCGATCCATAAGGCCCAGTTGTTGTCGCTGCGGCGATCCACGACGCGCTCGGCTTGGACGGTTTCCGACGTGCGGCCGCTGACCGGATCGCGCGCGACCGTGGCGTTTTCTGAAACGGTTACATTTTCGACGTCAGACATGGCGTGCTCCACAACTGGAGCCGCAACGGCGAAGTCGACGAAGCGTTCCGGCGTTAACGATCCGAAGTTGTTGAAGCGGCGCAGGAACCAGACCGGGCGGGGCCTGTTCTCCTCAGCACAGGAGGACCTCATAATGGCCAAAGACGAACCCCCCAAGGACGCCATCGCGCTGCTCAAGCAGGACCATCGCACGGTGGAGAAGCTGTTCGCCGATTACGAGACGGCAAGCGGCGAGCGCCGCAAGCAGGAGATCGCCGAACAGATCTGCCTGGAGCTCACCGTGCACGCGATGATCGAGGAAGAAATCTTCTATCCGGCCTGCGAGGGCGCGGTGGACGAGGAACTCCTGAAGGAGGCCTACGTCGAGCACGACGGCGCCAAGGTCCTGATGGCAGAGATCGAAGCCGGCGGGCCGGACGAGGAGTTCTACGACGCCAAGGTCAAGGTGCTGCAGGAGATGATCGAGCACCACGTCGAGGAGGAGGAGAAGCGGGTGGAGGGAATGTTCTCCCAGGCCCGCAAGGCCGGCGTCGACGTCGATCAGCTCGGCGAGGAGCTGATGGCTCGCAAATTGGAGCTGACGCAGCGGTTCAAGACTCAGGGCCTTCCGCCGCCGACGACCACGACTTTCGACCAGATGGGCGCCCGATAGCGCCGATTTTCAGACGACAGAGGCCCCCGGTGAATAGCCGGGGGCCTTTTGCTGTCCGGTCGGGGCCCGTGCTGAATCCGCCGGCCGGTAGCCGGCGGCCGACTGCCGTCTCACCACCGAGGAGGCCGTGAAACTGAGAAGGGCGGCCTGCTAGACCGCGTCGCGCTGCAACTCCCAGATCAGGTTGTCGTCCTCCGAACGGACCTCGGCGCGCACCGCGCTGGAATGGCGGCCGAGGATGTTCGCAGCGAGGATACGGGCCTCGTCGGGCGTTTCGGCGTCGAGGGCTTCGAAGTGGGGCGTCGTGCCGTCCGCCGACTGCAGGAAACATAGGTAGGACATTGCAATCTCCCGGCAGCGGGAGTTCGCGGTCCCCCAAGGGGCCGTCGTCTCCGAACAGCGGCACCATACGCCCCGCGAAGCCCGCGCGTCGCCTCAAAAGCAAGCGATCACGCAGAATTCACGGGGCGCCGAACCCGGTCCTTACACCGTCGAGGTGGTGCGTGAGCGGCCGCCGACGTGGGGACCGGTGTCGCCGGCCAGGTCCGCCTTCAATTCCCAGCCGTGCCGCGTCGCGCCGTAGCGGGCCCCGAAAACGGCGCCGACCGCTCCCAGCAGCATGGTCAGGAACGCCCACAGCGCCAAGGCGCCGGTGGCGTCGGCGGTCTCTTCGGCCAGGGGTTGGACGGGAGGCGGCACGGCGGCCGCGCGCTCGCTGGTCGGGGTTTCGCCCTCGATCAGGGCCGGCGGAGGCGCGAGTTCCGAGAATTCCGCCCGTTCCGCCACGCCGTTCATTACCGAGGTGAGACCGCCGGCGGTGGTCGCGCCGGCGATCAGGATGGCGAAGAGGAAGGCGAGCGCCCAGACGGCGAGGCCGACCAGCAGGCCGCGATGGTGGTCGGCGAACCGGGCGGCACGGCTGGCGACGAAGCCGCCGATGAACAGGCCGATGAGATTGGCGAGAGCCACCCAGATGCCGGCCAGCGCGCTGAACTCGCCGGCGTCGGCGCGGCTGAGGTCGAAGGGGTTGAGGCTTGCCGCGCCCAGCGCCACGCCGAGCAGGTTCAGCATGGCGCCCACGGCGATGGCCACGACGGCGCCGGCTAGGACGGCGCGCCAGGAGATCAGGGCGTGATCGGGATGGGGGCCGTAGGATGTCGCGTGAACGTCGGTCATGAGGTCACTCCGGAATTCCTGAATCGGCTCAACGCTCGGCGGCCGCGCTTGTTTCTATCGAGCGGGTTTGCGGCGGCCTCGCGAAGACCGCTTGGGCTTTCCGCCGGCCTTTTCCTCCATGTCGCCAATGGTGTCGTGTTCGCGGTCGTCGCCGTGGCCATGCGGCGCGGCGTGGCCGCCGTGGCGCAGGAAGCGGCGGTCGATGTCGTCAATGATCGAGTCGCCCTTCGCTCCGGCCTGCAGCTTGATCAAGGCGTCGAGCTTGGCCTCCGTACGGTCGTCGTTTTCCTTGGAGGCCGGCGAGCCGACGTAGAGGAAGTAGGCCAGGCCGACCACCTGCCAGAGCAGCTGCAGGAACTCGGACTGCCAGTTCTCGAAGGTGTCCCGGCCGGCTTCGATCATGTAGGCGGCGGCCTCCGGCGATTGGCCGTGGGCCTGTTGCTCGTCGACGTAGGCTTGCCAGCCCAGCCACCAGTGCAGGACGATGGACACCAGGAAAAAGCCCGCGGTGATCCACGCATAGGCGTAGTTGCGAAACATCGCTGTCTCCCTTCAAGCTAAGCCTGAAAGCGCGTCTGCGGCGGAGGGTTCCATGGGTTGAACCACGCGGCGGCTGCGTCCTATGGGGAAGGCCCCAACCAAGGTGCCTCATCGATGAACCCCCTTACCCGGTCGC